>Ga0075425_100006886_pt1 | contig 11960 bp, 9 predicted proteins | sample SoiMethybrSBSTD4_FD_75300 | JGI IMG/M metagenome (GOLD analysis project Ga0075425, IMG submission 75300) | Bulk soil microbial communities from a Populus tree surrounding site in Tennessee, USA - Soil MetaG P. TD hybrid SBSTD4 | ecosystem: Environmental > Terrestrial > Soil > Tree plantation...
AGAGTGCTCGCCGGCGATCCGGCGGTAGTAGTCCACGAGGAGTTCCATCGCATCAGGCAGGTGAATGATTTCCGCCTCGCCCTCGACCTGGACCCACTCACCGAAGAAGCCGTCGTTGATGACACAGAGCGATGCCCGGGGATCGCGCCGGAGGTTCCTGGTCTTGACCGCGGCTTCGCGCGTGCTGATCAGCACCCGTCCCTTGTCGTCGACCGCGCAGAGCACGGGGGAAAGCTGTGGCTGCCCATCCGACCTGGATGTCGCGAGGACCGCCCGGTGATGGGTATGCAGGAACTCACGCGCCAGGTCAAGATCCATTGTCAAGCGTAGTTGAGCCGGATGCGCCGCTGCCGCTCGTACTCGTGCACGATGGCGCTCGCGTAGCCGTGAGACAGCCCGTGCTCGTCGGACAGCCAGTGGGCGCGTTCCTCACATCTGAGGAACGCGGGTCCCGATTCCAGGCTTCTGAACCACTCCACCAGGTCACGTCCGGTTACGGACGGGATGCGCGCGATCAGCCTTTTGTGCGTTTCCGGGGAGTGGTTCAGTGTCACGGGCACCTCCAGGGCCGACCGACTCCTGCTGTCGAGACTGCACCACCCGCACGTCCCTGACAACCCCCTGACGTTAGCTTTCCGTAATACGGGTGTTGACTGCCGTCCACCATGCTCCGCGCTGGCCGGATCGGGTGATGTTGCCAGGGTCAGGACAGCCGCTCGACGATCATCGCCATCCCCTGGCCGCCGCCCACGCACATCGTTTCCAGGCCGAACGTCTTGTCGTGGAACTGCAGGCTGTTCAGCAGGGTGCTGGTGATCCGGGCCCCGGTCATGCCGAACGGGTGGCCGACCGCGATCGCCCCGCCGTTGACGTTCAGCCGGTCGATGTCGATGCCCAGCTCACGGTAGGAGGGGATGACCTGCGCCGCGAACGCCTCGTTGATCTCGACCAGGTCGATGTCGTCGATGGTCATCCCGGCCCGGTCCAGCGCCTGCAGCGAGGCCCCGACCGGGCCCAGCCCCATGATCTCGGGCGACAGCGCCGACAGGCCGGTGGCGACGATCCTGGCCAGCGGGGTTATCCCGAGCTCGGCCGCCTTGCGGTCGCTCATGATCACCACGGCCGCGGCGCCGTCGTTGAGCGGGCAGCAGTTGCCCGCCGTCACCGTCCCGTCCGGGCGGAACACCGGCTGCAGCGCTGCCACCTTCTCCAGCGTGGTGCCCGGACGCGGGCCGTCGTCCGCGGCCACCACGGTGCCGTCCGGCATCGTGGCCGGGGTGATGTCGCGCTGCCAGAAGCCGTTGGCGATCGCCTTCTCGGCCAGGTTCTGCGACCGGACGCCGAACTCGTCCTGGTCGGCCCGGCTGATCTCGCGTATCTGGGCGACGTTCTCGGCGGTCTGCCCCATCGCGATGTAGATGTCGGGGACGGTGCCGTCCTTGCGCGGGTCCCGCCAGATGGGGGTGCCCGCGCCGGATCGGGCGTCCGTCCGGGCCTCGGCGTCGGCGAACACCGGATTCTTGGTGTCGGGCCAGCTGTCGCTGCTGCCCTTGCTGAACCGGCTCACGCACTCGACGCCGGCCGAGATGAACACGTCGCCCTCGCCGGCCTTGATGGCGTGGAAGGCCATCCGGGTGGTCTGCAGCGACGACGAGCAGTACCGGGTAACCGTCGTGCCGGGCAGGTGGTCGAACCCGAGCATGACCGCGACCACCCGCGCCATGTTGAAGCCCTGCTCGCCGCCGGGCAGGCCGCAGCCCAGCATGAGATCGCCGACGTCGGCCGGATCGAGCTGGGGCACCTTGGCCAGGGCGGCGGTGACCATCTGGCAGGTCAGGTCGTCGGGCCGGACGGTGGTGAGGGAACCCTTGAACGCCCGGCCGATTGGTGAGCGGGCGGTGGCGACGATGACGGCCTCGGTCATTGGCCCTCCCGGCGTGTCGTGGCTTACCGCTAAGCAGCCTATGCCAGCCCGCCAGGCCATCCCAGCGCTAGTCTCGCTCATGATCTGGAAGGCTTCCGCCGCATACGCGGCAAAGTCTTCATGATCATGAAGTAGGGTCCGGGACGCGCGCCACCGGTCATGATCACGAGGCAGGCCCGCCGGCGGACCAGGTCGGATAGCGTCGGTTGGACAAGAGCCCGGCCCGGGAGGGGTGGCTGATGCAGGTCCATGAATCGCTGATCGAACTGGTCGGCAACACCCCGCTGCTCAGGCTGCGCGCGGTGACCCGGGCGCTGGGTCAAGGCGCGGACGCCCCGGCCGTGCTGGCCAAGGTGGAGTACTTCAATCCCGGCGGGTCGGTGAAGGACCGGATCGCGCTGCGCATGGTGGAGGCGGCGGAGGCCTCCGGAGCGCTCCGGCCCGGCGGCACGATCATCGAGCCGACCTCCGGCAACACCGGGGTCGGGCTGGCCATCGTGGCGGCGGAGAAGGGATACCGCTGCGTGTTCGTCTGCCCGGACAAGGTGGGCCAGGACAAGATCAGCGTGCTGCGCGCCTACGGGGCGGAGGTGGTCGTCTGCCCCGGCACGGTCTCACCGGACCATCCCGATTCCTATTACTCGGTGTCCACCCGGCTGGCCCGGGAGACCCCGGGCGGCTGGAAGCCGGATCAGTACGCCAACCCGGAGAACCCGGCCTCGCATTACCACTCCACCGGGCCGGAGATCTGGGCGCAGACGGACGGCAAGGTCAGTCACTTCGTGGCCGGGATCGGCACCGGCGGGACGATCACCGGCGCCGGCCGGTACCTGAAGGAGGTCTCCGGGGGCGGCGTGAAGGTGATCGGCGCCGACCCGGAGGGCTCGGTCTACTCGGGCGGCACCGGCCGCCCCTACCTGGTGGAGGGCGTGGGGGAGGACATCTGGCCGGACACCTACGACCCGGGCGTGTGCGATGAGGTGATAGCGGTCAGCGACGCCGAGTCGTTCCTGATGACGCGCAGGCTGGCGCGCGAGGAGGCGCTGCTGGTCGGCGGCTCGTGCGGGCTGGCCGTGGTCGCCGCGCTGCGGGTCGCCGCCACCGCCCGCCCGGATGACGTCATCGTGGTGCTGCTGCCCGACGGCGGCCGCGGCTACCTGTCGAAGATCTTCAACGACGAGTGGATGGCCGACTACGGGTTCCTGACCACCCAGACCACCGAACCCAAGATCGCCGACGTGCTGGCGCGCAAGGAGGCCGGGCTGCCCCAGTTCGTGCACACCCACCCGGAGGAGGAGGTCGTCACCGCCATCGCGATCCTGCGCGAGTACGGCGTCTCGCAACTGCCGGTGATGAAGGCCGAGCCGCCGGTGATGGCGGCCGAGGTGGTCGGCTCGGTGGTGGAGCGCGACCTGCTCGACGCGCTCGTGTCCGGCCGGGCCAGCCCCAAGGACCCCGTCGGCGAGCACATGTCGCCGCCGCTGCCCATGGTGGGCTCGGGCGAGCCGATCGGCCGGGCCGTGGACGAACTGGAGAAGGCGGGCGCGGCGGTGGTGCTGGTGGACGGCCGCCCGGCGGCCATGATCACCGCCCAGGACGTGCTCACCTTCCTGGCCGGGAGCGCCGCATGAGCGCCGGGGCCGGGTACCCGGCCGGCCAGCGGCTGGGCACCGGCGGCTTCGAGACGCTCGCGATCCACGCCGGGCAGGAGCCGGACCCGCGCACCGGCGCCGTGGTCCCGCCCATCTACCAGGTCTCCACCTACGCCCAGGACGGGGTGGGCGGGCTGCGCGAGGGCTACGAGTACTCGCGCAGCGCGAACCCCACCCGGAGGGCGCTCGAGGAGTGCCTCGCGGCGCTGGAGGGCGGGACACGCGCGCTCGCCTTCGCGTCCGGGATGGCGGCCGAGGACTGCCTGCTGCGCACCGTGTGCGCGCCCGGCGACCACGTCCTCATCCCGCACGACGCCTACGGCGGTACCTACCGGCTGTTCGACACGGTCCTGTCCCACTGGGAAGTGAGCTACCGCCCGGTGCACCTGGCGGACACCGGCGCCGTCCGGCGGGCGCTGGCCGAGCGCCCGGTGCGGGCGGTGTGGGTGGAGACACCGACCAACCCGCTGCTGTCGATTGTGGACATCGCCGCGGTCGCGCAAGCGTGCCGGGAGGCCGGCGCGCTGCTGGTGGTGGACAACACGTTCGCCTCTCCCTACCTGCAGAACCCGCTCGCGCTCGGCGCCGACGCCGTGATCCATTCCACCACCAAGTACCTGGGCGGCCATTCCGACGTGGTCGGCGGCGCGGCGGTGGTGGCCGACCCGGAGCTCGGCGAGCGCATGGCTTATTTGCAGAACGCAACCGGCGGGGTGGCCGCCCCATTCGACGCGTGGCTCACGCTGCGCGGGATCAGGACCCTGGGGGTCCGCATGGAGCGCCACGGCCTCAACGCCGCCCGGGTGGCGGACATGCTGGCCACGCACCCGGCCGTGACGGAGGTGCTCTACCCGGGGCTGCCCGGCCACCCGGGCCACGAGGTGGCGGCCAAGCAGATGCGCGGGTTCGGGGGCATGGTGTCGTTCCGGGTCCGGGACGGCGAGGAGGCGGCGGTGGCGGTCTGCGGGCGGACCCGCCTCTTCACGCTGGGGGAGTCGCTCGGCGGGGTGGAATCCCTGATCGAGCATCCCGCCCGGATGACCCATGTGTCGGTGGCCGGTTCGCCGCTGGAGGTGCCCGGCGATCTGGTCCGCCTGTCGGTCGGCATCGAGGCAGTCGATGATCTGCTGGAGGACCTCCGCCAGGCACTGCCGGGCTGAGGCTGGCCGCTGCCGGGCTGAGACTGGGCCGGCTGCGAAATGACTATCCGCGGCGCGGCAGCGCCGGAATGCTCGCGCCTCAAGGGTGGCTCTAACCGCCCCTCTCGGGATACGAAAGTAATGCGTCAGTAAATGCCAGGCAAAGACAACTAACAGCCACGGGACGCCGGCGCGCGGTAATTGCAGCAGAGCTCCACCCTATTCGCGCGGCGCCCCGGCCGCCCTTCTTCTTGGGCGGTAATTGGGCCGGCGGTTAATCGGGGCGGCCGTGGCGGTGACCGGGTGGCCGGATCAGGCGTTCCAGACCATGAGCACCAGGATGACCAGCCAGATCAGGCTGACCACGCCCCCCAGGGAAACGATGCGGCCGCGTTCCACGTTGGCGATGTGCGAGGCAGCGGTCACCGGGGCGGCCGCCGCGGGCTCCGCGGTTGCCGCATCCTCCTCCGCCGCCCGTTCGCCGTCGCCCAGCTCGCCGGCGACCACGGGCTGCGGTGCGGGGACCTCCTGCTTGTCCGCCAGCTTCAGCGCGACGAGGGCCCGCCGCTGATCGCGCATGATGAGCACCAGCAGCACCAGGGCGACCACGAACAGCGTCAACGACACGGTCAGCCACGCCTTGGACAGATCCTTTTGCTGTTGCCCAAGGATGATCCCGAAGACCAGGACACCCAGCGACGCGGTGCCGAAGATCCTGGTCATCACCAGCAGATGCTGCAGAACGACGACGTTGCGGGTCCGGATGGCCCGGGGGCTGGACATGATCGCGATGGTGACCGGCCCGATGGTGAAGATGACGAAGGCGACGTGGAGCCAGAGCACCAGCCGCTCGATAGCCGACATGACGCGATCTTAGTGGCCGACCGGATGAGGGCGTCGACGCACACGATCCCCTGGCATCACGGGCCAGGGGATCGTCAGATGCAGCAGGCGGTCCCAGCGGGGAGGGGTCCTGCGGGGCGGCCGGGCGTCCGCCCGGATCCAGGCCGCAGGGCCCGGAGAACCAGCGGCGGTGCCTCAGTCGCGGGTGGATGCCTGCGCGGGTGCGGACGAACTGGCGCCCGCCCCGGCCTTGCTGCCCCTGTTGACGAACCACGCCGCCACCAGGCAGGCCACGCCGACCACGAACGCGACCGACATGCGCACCACATGGTGGCCGTTCGCCGGGGTGGTGTGCCCGAAGATGGAGGGCAGGTTCCCTGCGGGCACGGCCAGGTAGACGATGCCGAGGATGATGCCAAGGACGCCGATGATGGCAAGCACCAGCGCGATCGGCCGCTTGCTGGGCTGGCCGCCCGCGTTGCTGACAGAACTCACGTAGTCCTCCTAGAAATATGTGCCGGGCCCCGCTCCGCTGCCGCTGGTCCGGCCCCTCATCAGCTATGACTGCCGAACGCTACTACGAGAAGGGAACGTGCGTGGCGATGTCTCAAAATGCTTTATGTCAGCCTAACGCCTGTGCGCGCGGCGGGTGCGCAGGAAGTCCTTCACCACAAACTCGCCCAGCCGCTCCGGCTGGGCGCGCAGGACCCGGCCGCCATTGCGCCGCGCGACCTCGTCCACAAATGCGGTCAGCCTTTCGTCGTCGACGAGCATGAAGATGTTTAGCGAAGCCCGGCGCCTGGTCATCTTGTCCACCTCGGCCAGGGTGAGTTCCAGCGTCTCCGGCGCGGGCGGCCAGTCGAACCAGGAGCTCCCGTCCCGGCGCAGGTGGGCGGTGGGCTCGCCGTCGGTCACGATGAGCACGACCGGATCGTGCTCGGGACGCCGGTCCAGGTAGCGCCCGGCCAGCACCAGCGCGTGGTGCAGGTTGGTGCCCTGCACCATGTCCCAGCCCAGGCCGGCCAGGTCGGTCTCGCGCAGTTCGCGCGCGTAGTTGGAGAAGCCGATCACCTGCAGCGAGTCCTGCGGGAACCGGCTGCGCACCAGCGCGTGCAGGGCCAGCGCGGTCTGCTTGGCCACGCCCCAGGTGCCGCGGATGGCCATCGAATAGGACAGGTCGACGAGCAGGCATACCGCGGCGCTGGCCCGGCGCTCGGTTTCCCCCACCTCGAAGTCCTCGGCCGACAGCCGGACCCGGGGCTGATCACCCTCCCCGTGGTGCTGGTCCTGCCCGGGCGCGGCGGGCTGCGGCCGGAACGCGCTGGCGTCCCGCAGCAGCGCGTTGCGCACGGTGGCGGGCGCGTCGATCGACTGCTCGTCCCCGAACTGCCAGGGCCGGGTGGCGCCGGTGTACTCGCCCGCCTGCCCGGCGTCGCGCTGCTCGTGATCCCCGTAACCACCCTCCGGCAGATCGGCGAACACCCGGCGGAGTGCGGTCTCGCCCAGCCTGCGCACCGCCTTGGGGGTGAGCTCCAGCTTGCCCGCGTTGCGCTGCAGGTAACCCTGCCGTTCCAGTTCCCGCTCGGTCTGCCGCAGCGCCTCCATGTCGTCGACGGCGGCCCGGCCCAGGGCCCGCCGGACGGCGTCCTCGTCGATGTCGTCGAGCCGGGCGCCCGGGTAGTCCTGGCGCAGCGCGGCCTCCAGTTCGGCCAGGTCGGCCAAGTCGGCGAGCGCGGTGGTGGCGTCCCCCAGGTCGAGCGGGTTGTTGCCGGTCATCGTCTCGCCCGGCCAGTTCGCCATGTCCAGTTCCGGGCGGCGGGCGCGCAGCGCGTCGCCCAGCCGGGCCATCTCCGCCGCCATGCCCTCGTCGGAGAGAGTCTGCTGCATCAGCGCGGCGAGCTCGTCCCGCTGCTCGGGACTGAGCGATGCCATCAGCCGCTGCGCCGCCATAGCCCGGCGGGCCAGCGCGTCGACAAGCTCCTCCAGGTTGGCCGGGTTGTCCGGGAACATGTCCCCGTAGCGGTCCATGAAGGCATCGAAGTCGGCCTGGGTGTGCTCGCCGCGCGCGTCCGCCTCCAGCATCTGGTTGAGGTCCGCCAGCATGTCCTTGACCCGCTGCATCGCCGCCGGGTCCGGGTTTTCCAGCGCGTCCTTCATGCCGCGGAACTGGCTGTCCAGCACCTGGCGCCGGAGCAGGTCCTTGAGCTGCTCGAACGTCTCCCGTGCGGCGGCCGACCGCCAGTCGTAGTCGGCCAGCCGGCGGATCGCCTGCGCGGTGTCGGAGGGCAGCGAATCCAGCTCCGCCTCGCGCATCCTGGCATCGTCGCTGGGGTCGGGGAACAGCTCGGCCCGCTCCTGGCCGACCGCGGTGTCCAGCAGCGCCCGGGCCTGCTCCAGGATGCCGTCGAGGCGGCCGCGGCGGCGCACCTCCTGCTGCCGCTCCCGCACCCGGCGCAGCACGTCGTCCAGCCCCCGCTGGCCCCGCATCCCGCGCCGGATCAGGTCCCGCAGGGCGCTGGCCGGGTCGGACCCGCCGAGGACGGCGTCCCCGAGCTCGTCCAGGGCCAGCCGGGCGTCATAGGGCGGCGCGAGAGGATCAGGGCCGTCGCGGTACTGGCCGTAGCGGTAAGTCATGTCCGCGCTCCGTTCTCTCTGCCTCCCTCGCGGTGCGTCGTGCCGGAGGCGCGCAGGCTGGCACTTCGCTTGGTCGTGCCGGAGGCGCGCCAGCTAGCAGCGCGGGAGGCGGGTCCTCGGCGCCGGGGCACCGCTGGCGCTGGGTCGTGCCGGAGGCGCGCCAGCAGGCGCTGTGGCCCGGCGCCTGCGGCGTTCCAGGACGGCCAGCCGTTCATGTGCGGTATACGCCCCTCAGGTGCGGTAGACGGCCCCGCCGTCGACGGTGTCCTTGGACAGGCGGCGCATCAGGTACAGGCCCTCCAGCGCGAATTCCACCGCCGCCGCCGCGTTCCCCGGCGACTCGCTCCCGTCCATGCCGAGCCGCTTCATGATCCTGGCCAGCCCCGGCACCTCGCCGACCCGCGCCAGCAGGTCGGTCCCGGGCACCAGGTCGCCGGTCTCCACGCTGCCGCCCTCGTCGAACGTGGCGAGCAGGCCGGACAGATCGGCATTGCCCAGATGCGCGCGGAAGGTGTCGGCGGTCGCCCGGCGCAGCAGATGCTCGAGCACCTCCTGCTCCCGGCCCTCCTCGCTGACCTCGAACTCGACCTTGCCGCGGAGCGTGCTCACGGTGGGCGGCAGGTCGCAGATCCGGGTCACCGGCTGCTGCTCGCCGGTCAGGGCCGCCCGGCGCACCGCCGAGGCGCAGGCGGATTCGGCGGCGGCGATCGCGAACCGGGCCGAGACGCCGGAGCGGGAGTCGATCGCGGGCGAGGCCCGCACCAGCCGGGTGAACCGGGCGATGACCTCGACCAGGTGGCCGGGCAGCGCCGCGCCCGGGTCGCCGCCGGGCCAGGAGATCTCCGCCTCCTGCCGGACGAGGGCCAGCTCGTCCTCCAGCGTCGCCGGGTAGTGGGTGCGGATCTCCGCCCCGAACCGGTCCTTCAGCGGGGTGATGATCCGTCCGCGGTTGGTGTAGTCCTCGGGGTTGGCGCTGGCCACGAGCACCAGGTCCAGCGGCAGCCGGAGCGCGTATCCGCGCACCGCGATGTCCCGCTCCTCCAGCACGTTCAGCAGCGACACCTGGATCCGCTCGGCCAGGTCGGGCAGCTCGTTCAGGCAGAACACCCCCCGGTTGGTCCGGGGGACCAGCCCGAAGTGGATCGTCTCCGGGTCGCCCAGGGTACGGCCTTCGGCCACCTTCACCGGGTCCACGTCACCGATCAGGTCCCCGACGCTGGTGTCGGGGGTGGCCAGCTTCTCCCCGTAGCGCTCGCTGCGGTGCCGCCAGGCCACCGCCAGGTTCTCGCCCTGCTCGGCCGCGAGCCGGCGGCAGCGGGCACAGGCCGGCGCGAACGGATGGTCGTTGATCTCGCATCCGGCCACCGTGGGAGTCCACTCGTCGAGCAGGCCGGGAAGGGTCCTGATCAGGCGGGTCTTGCCCTGGCCACGCTCGCCTAGCAGGATCGTGTCGTGCCCGGCCAGCAGAGCGCGCTCCAGGTGCGGGAGCACGGTCTGGCCGAAGCCGATGATCCCCGGGAATCTGTCCTCACCCGCGCGCATCCGGGCCAGCAGGTTGCGCCGGATCTCGTCTTTGACCGTCAGGTGTGTGTGGCCGCTCGCGCGCAGCTCCCCGACCGTGGTGATCGCAGGGCGGGGGGACTGGCTTGCGCCGCTACCGGCCTGGCTGTGTGAGTGCACCATTCGACACTATGTCCATGCCGGCTGCATTCGCGACGCCGGGCCAGTCCGGCCGGCCATCAGGGGCACAGGAGGTGCGGACATGACAGCTGCATATCCGGCACTGGCCATCGACATCGGCGGCACGAAGTTCGCGGCCGGACTGGTGGAGCCCGGGGGGCGGGTGATCTCGTGGTCGCAGACGGCGACCCCACGAGAGCTGGATGCGGAGCAGTTGTGGCGCACCCTCGACGCGCTGGTCACCCGGATACTCACGGAGGCTGATGTCAACCCCGCCACCGAACTGGCGGGGGTCGGGTGCGGCTGCGGGGGCCCGATGGAGTGGCCCGCCGGGAAGGTCTCGCCGCTGAACATCCCAGCCTGGCAGGCGTTCCCGCTGCGCGACCGGCTCCGGGAGCGGTTCGGTGGGCTCGCGGTGCGGCTGCATAACGACGCGATCTGCTTTGCGGTCGGCGAGCACTGGCGGGGGGCGGGCCGGGGCCGCACCACGATGCTCGGCATCGTGGTATCGACCGGAGTGGGCGGCGGGCTGGTGCTGGATGGCAAGCTGATCAACGGCGCGACCGGCAACGCCGGCCATATTGGCCACGTGGTGGTCGACCCGGACGGGCCGCCGTGCGTGTGCGGGGGCAGAGGGTGCGTCGAGGCGATCGCCCGCGGGCCGGCCCTGGCCGCCTGGGCCCAGGCGCAGGGCTGGCGGCCCGGCCAACCCGACGTCACCGCCAAGGATCTGGCCGACGACGCCGCGCAGGGGCACCCGATCGGGCTGACCGCGATGCGCCGGGCGGGCCGGGCGCTCGGCATCGCCATCGCCTCGGCCACGCACCTGTGCGATCTGGAGGTGGTTGCCGTGGGCGGCGGCCTGTCCCAGGCCGGGTCGCTCCTGTTCGAGCCGCTGGAAGAGGGGCTGCGGACCCATGTCGGGCTGGACTTCGCACGGGATGTGGCGGTGGTGCCGGCCGCGCTCGGGCAGAGCGCGGGACTGGTGGGGGCGGCCGCGCTGCTGTTCGCGGCCGACCGATACTGGGGGGCCGAATAGGCCCCCGCGGGTGCGAGACTGCAGACATGACAATGACGTCGCCCCAGGTCCGCCCGGATGATGTGGCCGCCGCCCGGGACGTGCTGCGGGAGATCGTCGCGCTCACCCCGCTGCTCCATTCCCGGGTCCTGTCCGACCGGCTCGGCGGCCCGGTCTTCCTCAAGTGCGAGAACCTGCAGCGGACCGGGTCGTTCAAACCGCGCGGCGCTTACCTGCGGATCAGCCGGCTGACCCCGGCCGAGCGGGAGCGCGGTGTGGTGGCCGCGAGCGCCGGCAACCACGCCCAGGGAGTCGCGTACGCGGCCGCCCTGCTGGGCATCAAGGCGACCGTCGTGATGCCGGCCGGCGCGCCGCTGCCCAAGATCGAGGCGACCCGCAGCTATGGGGCCGAGGTCATCCTGACCGGCGAGACGGTGGAGCATGCGCTGGAGGCGGCGCTCGCGCACGCGAGCGACCACGGCCCGGTCTTCATCCACCCGTTCGATCATCCCGACGTGGTGGCCGGCCAGGGCACCGTCGGCCTGGAGATCGCCGAGCAATGCCCGCAGGTGAGGACCATCGCGGTGCCGGTCGGCGGCGGGGGCCTCGCGGCCGGTATCGCGGTGGCGGTCTCCGGCGCCAGCCCGGGCGTCAAGGTGGTCGGCGTGCAGGCCGAGGCGTCCGCCTGCTATCCGGTCTCACTGGCCGCCGGGCACCCGGTGCGGATCGCCTCGGCCGGGACGATGGCCGACGGGATCGCGGTCAGCCAGCCCGGCGACATCGGGTACGAGATCATCTCGCGGCACGCGGTCCGGATGGTCACCGTCTCCGAGGAGACCTTGTCGCGGGCGCTGCTGCTCTGCCTGGAGCGGTCCAAGCAGGTCGTCGAGCCGGCCGGCGCGGCGGGGGTCGCGGCGCTGCTGGAGCATCCGGAGGCGTTCGAGCCACCGGTGGTAGCGGTGCTGTCCGGCGGCAACATCGATCCGCTGCTGCTCGCCAAGGTGCTCCGGCACGGCCTGTCCGCGGCCGGGCGGTACCTGATGTTCCGGTGCCGGATCGCCGACCGGCCC
>Ga0075425_100006888_pt1 | contig 11959 bp, 13 predicted proteins | sample SoiMethybrSBSTD4_FD_75300 | JGI IMG/M metagenome (GOLD analysis project Ga0075425, IMG submission 75300) | Bulk soil microbial communities from a Populus tree surrounding site in Tennessee, USA - Soil MetaG P. TD hybrid SBSTD4 | ecosystem: Environmental > Terrestrial > Soil > Tree plantation...
ATAGCGCGTGTTCGCCTGGAAATGGTCCCAGTGGCCGGTATTGACCGCCGTGACGATCGCGTCGAGGCCCGCTTCCGCCATCAGCCGACGCACGAGCGCCCAGCGCCGGTCCCGCTCGGCCAGCGAGAAGCGCGGGACGACAAGCCTTTCGACCGCTTCCACGTTTATGCGGCGATCAATAGTTCGACTTTCCGCTCGCCGTGATCGCGATAGCCGTCTTGGGTGACGACGAGCGAGGTTCCGCCCAACAGCGAGTCGGGGCCGTCGCGGTTCACGACGGTCGGCGAAATGCTGTAGATCATCCCCGACCGCAGGACATAATTTCCCGCGCCGCCGAGGCCGCCCGCCTCCGGCGTGGGATCGGCGATGCGGAACGATTGGCCGGGGAATTCCGGCACGTCGATGCCGTACTGATGGATCTGTGAGTGCGGCGAGGATTTGAAGCCGCTTTCTTTGCAGGCCTTCTGGTAAGCGGTGATGAGGTCGCGCTGCGTCGCGCCGTCTTTGACCTGCGCGAGCACCGCCTTGCGGATCGCAATGACGGCGGAGAACATCTCGCGGTAGACCGGCTTCGGCTCGCCGAACGAGATCTCCTGATCGCTGTGGCCGGCGTAGCCGGCGTATTCCGCGTGCGCGGTAAACGTGCCGATGTCGCCTGCCTGAATTTTTTTGTCGAGGCACAGGTCTGCGAGAATCGGATTCTGCGCCGGCACGGGGCCGAAGTTGAAGGACAGCGTCGATTCCAGGTCGCCGCCGGCGTCCCACATCGCGCGGATCGCCTCCTGCACGACCTGCTTTCCGGTCATGCCGGGGCGCGCGACTTTCTGGACGTGCTCCATCGCCGCGTCGAAGATGCGGTTCGCGCGGTCGATCAGCGCGTTCTCCTCGTCGCTCTTGACCGTGCGTACTTCCGAGAAGATTTCGGCGACGTCGGCGATCTTCGCGTTAGACAGCGTCTTTTGCAGCCGGTTGTAAAATTTATAATCGATGCCGCCCGCAAGACCGACGGTGGCATTCTCGTAGCCCAGTTCTTTTATGCGGTCGATCACGGCCGCGGCGTCGAAGCCGGGCTTCAAATCGGTCACCCAGTCTTGCGCGTCGAGCAGCACGCGGGGCGAGATGTCGATGAGATGCCGGCGGTTGACGATGACCGCCAGCGGCCGGTCGTCGGCGGGAAGGATGCCGAAGAGCTCGCCCTTGACGCCGTTGCTGAGATAAAACAGATTCGTGCCGCGCACGACCGCACAGTCGATCTTTTTCTCGCGCAGCTCTTTGCGGATCGCCGCGTACCGGCGGTCGCGCTCCTTGACGGAAAGTTTCGGGGCCTGCATAGAACCTCCTGATTTTACAGCGCCATCTCGCGCCCGAGCTTGCGCCGCACCGCCTCTTCGTAAATCCATTGCGCGAAGGCCATGTCGCCGAAGCCGCCCTGCGATTCTTTAAAGATCGTGATTTCCTTCGGGCTCTTCCGGCCGGAAGCGCGGCCGACGATAAGATCGCCGAGTTCGGGGACTTTCTCCCAGGAAGTTTTGCCTTCGGCGACGAACTCGACGATCGGCATCGGCCCCGAGCGGTCCCAATAGTTTTTTTCGTGCTCGCGGCTCCCGACGATGTAGCGGTCGGCGCGGAGATAAAGCTCCTTGCCGAGCTCGCCGGGCTTGCCGATACTGGTGAGATGCGTTCCCGGCGCGACCCAGTCGGCAGGAAAAACCTGTGTCTGCGAGCTCGTGGAGGTGATGATCAGGTCGATGTTTTTGACCGCCGGCTCCGGCCCGTCGGCGGGGACAAAATCGATTTGCAGATCCTTCGCGCCGCGCTCGCAAAAAGCCTTGCGGCGCTCGACATCGCGGCTGGAGACGACAACGCGGGTGATTTTTCTGACGGCTGCGAGCCCGCGAACGAGGCCGAGCGCGTTGCGGCCGACGCCGAAGAGCCCGACCGTATGCGCGTCCTCGCGCGCGAGGCGGCGCGCCGCGACCGCGATCGTCGCCGCGGTGCGCATCGTGCCGAACGGATAGCCCATGAAAGAGAGCAGATCACCGGTTTCCGAATCGAAGAGCAGCGCGTACATGCGGTCGCCCCCGGAGAGCTGAGCGTTGGGACCGAGCCGGACGCCCATGCGGCGTGATTTGATGAGCGCCCCGGAGACGACGCGGAGGGCTTGTGTGCCCTGCACCTTGATGTGATAGGGCGCGTGCGCCGTCACCTGCCCTTCGGCTTGATCGCGATACGCGTCCTCGGTGAGCTCGATCGCTTTCGTCAAATCGAGCAGCGGCTGCGTTTCCTCGCGCGAGAGCACAAGCGGCATGCCGACCTCCTATCACCCCGCTAGGCCACGAGCAACTTGAGCTCGCGCGTGCCGAGGCGGCGCGCGCCGCGCTCCGTCACGACCACGGTGTCGCCGATGCTCGCGCGCCCTTTGCCGGACGCCGCGCGCACCTGCGGCTTCAGGATAAAAACCATGCCGGCCTGCAATGCGATTTTCCGAAAGCGCTCGAGGTCTCGGTCGCCCAGCAGCGCCGGGCCGTCGTCGCCGAGGCCGCGTGCGTGCATCATCGGATGGCTCCAGGAATATTTTTCCTCGCCCGCGCGGCGAACGGTTTCGGTGTAGACGTCGAAGAGCGCGCCGAAGGTCGTTCCCGGCCGCATCGCGTCGAGAATCGCGTGAAAGCATTCCGCCGACAGCTCGACCAAGCTGCGGTATTCCGCCGCGGGCTCGCCCAGCGACAGCGGCGCGACCGCCTGCGCGGCGTAGCCGGCGATCTTCGCCTCGATCTCGTTGACGACGCGGTCGCCCGCTTCCAGTTTCCGGCTGGTCGGCACGAACGAGCTTTGCGCGATTTCGGGGCCGCTGCCGATAAAGAACAGCGTCGGCAGCTCGCCGCCGCCGGCGAGCATCGTCTGCGTCATCGCCGCGTAGAGATCGCGGTCGGTGATGCCGGGCCGCGCGGTCTCGCGCATCGTCGCGGTCATGCGCTCGATCAGCGCCGCCGAGCGCTCGAGCAGCGCGATCTCCTCCGCGCTCTTGACCGCGCGGACTTCCTGCATCATCTCGGTCGCGTTGACGATCTGCGCGCGCGGGAAATGGGCCTGGAGTTTCGCGACCGTCGTGTACGGAATAATTCCCTCGGGCGCGCGAAAAAGCCCGGAAAGACCGGAGATGCCGATCGTGCCGCTGTCGAAGCCGAGCTCTTTCAGCCGCTCGATCGCATTCTCCGCCCAATGGTTGTGCCCGTCGCGCACGTCCGCGACCCAGCGCTGAACGCGCTTCCACCACGCCGCGCGGTTAAAGACGTAGGCCGTCGGCTCGGCTTCGCGCGGAAAGACGGTGAAGATTTCCGTCGCGAAGCCGCCGATCGAGCTTAAATAGCGCGAATCGGCCTGGAGCTGCTCCCAGCGTCCGCTGTTCGCCGGGAGCAGGAGAACGTCGATGCCGCGATGCGCCATCTCTTCTCGAACTTTTTTATAGCGGCTGTCCCGCTCTTCGAGCGAGAGCTGAGGAATAAGATCGGTTTCCATTCTAAGCTAGTCCTTCTTACATTAAGCGAGGGGGATATGCCGAAGCGATCAAAGACATCAACCGAGCACAGGCGGCTCAAGGCACAGTCCCATTGCCTTCGATCGCGTAGGCACGTTCCCGAGCGCGTCACTCCACGGTAAAGCTCGTCTTCTTTCCCGCCGAGCTGTTGAAAGCCTTCGGATGGATCATGTGGCGCGTGTAAAACACCATCCGGAGAAATCCTTTGCCGCCGTTGATGCGATGCGCGATGCCGCGCGGCACGTAGGACATCTCGCCCGGGTCCAGCTCGACGATGCCCCATTCGGTGTCATTCGCCGCGTGGCCGCGGAACTGGAACCACACCTCGTCCTCGTCGAGGCCGCGGTGAAAGCCGCGCTGCTGTCCTTCCAGATTGTAGACGTCGATGCGGAACTCGTTGCCGGTGTAGAGCACCGGCGCCCGCGCGCCGCCCTTCCCTGTCATGCCGGTGAAATAATCGAACGCGCGGAGCTTCTTGAAGCCGCGGCCGCCTTCTTTAACGCAGCCGACGAGCTCGGCCGGCCGCCGCTCGATCCAGAGATCCGACGTCGGATCCCAAAAAGTAATATGTTCCAGCAGCTGGCCGTTCTCCTCGGCTCCGGCGCCGTTGTGCGCCGACAGCGGCTCGGAGTGACTGACTTTGAAGCGCGTCTCGGTGAGCGGCTTCTCGGCGTCGACGCCGAGATTCACCGCCTCCTTCGACATCGCACGCAGCCTTAGGCATTCGCCCTTCCCTGTGGTGCGATGCGCGATGCCGGCGGGAATCAGCGCCACCTCGCCGGGCTCGAGCTCAATCGAGCCGTATTCGCTCTCGATGGCCGAAGTACCGGAGAACTGAAAAAAGATGACATCGTAGTCCGCCGCGCGCGTGAGCCCGGGCTCGCGCCCCTTCACCTGCTCGGCCGCGATGCGCAGCGTCTCGCCGTCCCACACGAGCGCCTGCGAGCCACCGGGATGGCTTTCGAGCAGATCGAAGACGCGGATGCGCGGCATCGGCCGCTGCCCCGCGCGCACCGTGCCGATGAGACCGTCCTCGTCCCGCTCGACCCAGATGTGTTCGTCCGGGTCTCTGTGAGTCATGAACTCGCGCACTTTGTTGCCCATAAAAAACGCTCCTTCCTAGGATTGAAACAATTTTTTGATCCAGCCTGAGTCGTCGAGCTTTTTGAGCACGCCGCTCTCGATCATCTTCTGCGCCTCGAGCTTTTTGATCTCCGGCTGATCCTCGGCGAGCATCTGGATCTGCTCCTGGAGCTTTACCGGCGAGACGTACGGCGGGACGTCGGTTTTGTACGTGAGGCTCTTCCACGCGTCTTCGAGCTGCTCGGCGTCGGAGTTCCGCGTGTATTTGCCGATGATCGCCATCGCTTCCTTCTTGTGGGTCTGAATGTAGCGCACCGAGTGGAGCCACGTGCGCGCCATGTTCTCGACGACGACGGGCTTGGCGCGGATAATCTTCCGCGTCGTGATGAGACAGCGGACGAGCGCGGGAACTTTCAGCTCCTCGATGTCGACGAGTCGGCGGTACCCTTCTTTCTCAAGCGCGAGGTTATTCGGCGTGTTGAGAATCGTCGCGGGCACGACGCCGCGGCGGAGCGCCTCCATGCGCTCGGGCTGCTGGCCGGTCTGCACGAAGCGAACGTCTTTGACGGAGACGCCGCTCCGCTTCAGCACTTCCCGCATATAGTAGTACGGCTGGTCGCCCGGCCGGCTGATGCCCACAGTCTTGCCGCGAAGTTCCTGGATGCTTTTTATCGAGGGATGCGAGAGCACGACATAGTCGAGGACGATATTCGACAGGCAGCCGAGCAGCACGACGTCGCCGCCGTTGGCGGCGTAAGGTATGTAGGTGGACGCGCCCGCGTGGATGAAATCGATCTCGCCGGTGACGAGCGCGGCGGAGGTCGTAACCGTGCCGCGCATGTAAACGACGCCGGCGTCGAGGCCGTATTTCTCGAAAAGCTTCGCCTCTTTCGCAACCCAAAGGGGCGCGTAGCCGCCGGAGATGCTCGTGTAAACCGCCGTCGTCTTGTCCGCGGCGCCGCCGAGACGCGGCGCGGCGATAAGCATCAGCGCGAGAATGACGATTTTGCGCCGCATCAGCGCGATCCTTTCACCGCCTCGTCGAGGACGGAGGCGTCGATCATCGACTCGGGCTTGAGATTTTTCACCGCCGGCACCGTCGGCACGAGCGAATCGATCGCGTAGCGGAGCCCTTCGATCGGAAGCGCCGGCACGCTTTCGAGCAGCGAACCGGAGTTGAAGCGGTAGTTCTCATCGAGGATGTCGCGGTCCTTGAGCCGCAAGTATTTCGCCAGGACCTTTTTGCTGAACTCCGGATCGCCCTGAATCTTCTTTACACCCGCCATGAGCGCGCGGAAATACTTGACCAGCAGAGGCCGGCGCTCCTTCAGCGTGGCGCGGCGGACCGCCATCGCGTTGCCGATGACTGGAAAGCCGAGCCCTTCGAGGTCGAGAACGGTCTTGAAGCCGGACTTTTCCAAAATAAGCGCGTTCGCCGGATTAACGATCGTAGCCGCGACCCGCCCGCTTTTCAGCGCGAGCACGCGGTCGTTCTGCCCGCCGACGGCGACGACGCGGATGTCCTGCTCGGGGTTCATGCCGAAGCGCTGGAGTGCGAGTCGCATGTAAAAATGGGACACGTCGTGGACGCGCGCCACGCCGACGACTTTGCCCTTCAGGTCCGCGACCTTCTCGATGCCCGGCGCGGCGACGATGCGGTACTGCATGCGGTTGTAGATGCTGCCGACGAACATGAGATCGGCGCCGCCCGCCGCGGCGCTGATGACCGCATGCGGGATGCAATAGAGCAGGTCGACGTCGCCGGCGATGAGCGCGGCGACGGCCGGCTGGCCTTGTATCGTGATGAGCTCGACATCCAGCCCTTCGCGCTGGAACAGGCCGGATTCCTGCGTCACCCAGAGCGGCATGATGGCACCGCCGATGTAGCAGTTGCTCACGCGGAGTTTTTCCGCTGCGCCGGCAGCAACCGAGGCGGCGGTTAGGATAAATATCGTGAAAATGAGGGGGAAAAGATTAGAGATGATGTAACGTTGGGTGAGAAACTGCATCGATTCCTTCCACGGGCCGGAAGGAATCTAACAAACGAAAGAGAAAGGCGTCAAGCTAAGCGGCGTTCGATTCGGAGCCGGAGGATTTGCTTTTCGATTCTTTCTTTTCGGCGGGCTTTTCCTTCGTCTCCGATTTGGTTTCGGAAGACGATTTGCTCTCGGACTTCGAGGAAGATCCATTCTCAGACTTTCCCTTGCGGGCGTAGTCCGTGACGTACCAGCCGGTCCCTTTGAGCTGAAACGACGTATTGGAAATGAGCTTTTTGACCTTGCTTTTGCAGGTCGGACAGCGGCTCATCGGCTTGTCGGTGATCCGCTGGGTCGCCTCGAAATCGCCGCATTTATCGCAATGGTATTCGTAGATAGGCATAAAAAAGGCACCCGAATTCGGCTGCTTACATAAAGATAACCATAGCCCGCCAGCTTGTCAATCGGCGTGGGGCGACGCGGAATCGGGCGATAACACTGCGGGCTATTTGATGCCTAATTCGTCGAGCACGCCCTGGAGCATGACGCCGTTGAGGTCGCAGGGCGTCACGGCGCAATATTCGAGGCCGTAGCCGACGCGCTCGTCGACGAAGCCCTTCTCCAGCATGTATTCGAGCACGCCGCGGACGATCGAGGCGTGCGACGCCGTGCCCTCGTGCTCTTTCAGGTCGGCCTCGTAATGCGTGGTGTAGTAGACGACCTGCTTCAAGTCGAGATTGTATTTTTTCATCAGCGCGTCGCGCCAGTCCTGCGAGAAATAGCCCATCGCCTCTTCCCACACGACCGACGCCCAGTAATCCGACAGCGCGCCGTCCCACACGACGACTTTGTGGAAGTCCCCGAGCGCGCGCGCTGCGGGTAGCTGATGCGTGTCGAGCACCTCGCGCTCGGTAAGACCCAGCGCCTGGCCGGTGCGGACGAGGATGAGAATATGCCCCGGCGGCTCGGGCTTGCCGAACTCGTCGACCAGCTTCGAGGCGAACATGCGCATGAGCTGCAAATCTTTTTTGAGAAAATCGACCTGCTTGTAATAGACCGCGAGGCCGAGCGTGTTGATCGTGAGCACGAAGCTCGCCCAGTTGCGGTAGTAGAGGCGCAGCGCCTCCATCGGCAGGCTGCCGTCTTTCAGCTTCCGCATGAAGAGGCTGTCGGTGACCTTCTCCTGCCAGCGCGCGTGCATTTTTTCGTAAAGGTCGTCGACGATCTTCTTCGCCTCTTCATGCGACATTGGCCTGCCTTCGAGCATGTTCGACTCCGCGTTATTTAGCAGGCGCGCGTTTTTTAACGGCTTTCTCGCCGGTCTTGTAATGCTCGCCTTTGAGCGCCAGTTCAGCTTCCTCTTCGTCCTCTGCGGTCCACGCGCCCAAGTTGTAACCGTACCAGGGGTCCTGCGGCTTGAGCTTGGGCAGCTCGAGCCGCTCCCACAGCGTGCGTGCGCGCTCCATGAATTCTTTTTTCGGCAGCGACACCGGCGGGTAGTCCCACTTTCGCGTCGCGTCGATCAAGATCGCGGAGCAGCCGTACATCTCGTCCATGCCGCTCTCGAGCTTGCCCGGCGGCGCGGCGGAGGGATCCATCGACGGCGTGCGGTTGCGGATCACGAGCGTGTCGCGGTGCGGCTGCATGCGGAACGCGAGGCACCAGAAAAGCGAGTCGAGGTTGCGCGGATTTATGTCCTCGTCCACGGCGACGACGATCTTACCGGTCCCCGGATGGTAGCCGACCATGCTGTGCAGCGCCTGCCAGACATGCGCCTGGTTCATCTTTTTCATGCGGATGACGCAGATCTGGCGCACGGCGATGGAATGAAAAACGACCTCGACGATGCCGGGAATATTGCATTGGTCGCGGAGAAAGCGGAGATAATTCCCTTCTGCGGCGACCTGGCGCATCACGCTGGACTCGCTCGGCGGGAGCTGGCTCACGATGCAGGCGAACAACGGATTTTTCCGGTGCGTGATGCACTTCACTTCGAAATACGGATTGAGCATCTTCTCGCCGATGTAGCCGGTCGATTCGCCGAAGGCGGCCTCGGGCTCGATCCATTCGGTCGAGATTTCCCCCTCGATCACAATTTCGGCGCGCGCTGGCACGAGGATGTCGACGGTCTTGCAGCGCACAACATCGATTGGCGCGCCGGCGAGGCCGCCGGCGATATCGAGCTCGCTCACGGAGAGCGGCACGCGCGCCGGCGCGGTGTAAGCGACGGGCGGCGGCGCGCCGATCACGAGCGCCGCCTGCAGCGGCACGCCGCGCTCGCGGCATTTGCGCCAGTGATAGCCGCCGTGGTTGCTGGAGTTCAAAAACACTCCGGTGCGCGTCGGGCTCTTGATCTGGCCGCGGTAGTTGCCGATGTTGATCTTGCCGGTGTCGGGATCTTTGGTGAACCAGTGCGACGCCGTCGTGTACGGCGCGCAGTCGAAGCCGGGCGTCGAGATCGGAATCGGAAATTCTCCCAGGCCGCCTTTTTCTAGGAGGCCCTCGCCGAAATGCACTTCTTCGTGCACCGGCGCATTGTCGACAATGTTGGGCGCGATCGGAGCAGCTTCGGCTTTCGTCCACCGGTCGACGATCTCTTCGGGCTTGCATTGCAGGCCGAAGCCGTAGATCTGGCGCGACGCGGCGAGCGCGCCGACGAGCACCGGGATGTCGTACTTGCGGCCTTTGACGTCGGTCACGTGCGTGAAGAGAAACGCGCGGCGCTCCTCTTCCGGCAGGCCGCGGAACTGCCAGCGCACGAGCGGCATCAGCTCGGTGTCTTTGTTGATCGCCTCGTCGATCTTGACGAGCAGCCCGGCCTTTTCGAGCGCGGCGAGATGTTCTCTAACGTCTTTAAAGTAAGCCATGCGAGATATTCCGTGCGCCTACCTGCATAGCAATAAGATCTGGGAAAGTAAATCGCGATTGACGCGCGCGGAAAAAGACTTTACGTTCACCGCGTGAATTTTTCCGGCGCGTTCCTTCTCGGCCTGCTCGTCGCCTCGATTCCCGGACCGACCGGCATCCTGATCGCCACCGAGACGCTGCGGCACGGCGCGAAAGCGGGCCTTCTCACCATGGCCGCGCCGCTGCTTCTCGATATGTTCGTGATGCTGCCGCTCGGATTATTCTTGCAGGCGTCGCTCTCCGGCATCGGCTCCGTCGCGCTCGGCATGATCGGCGCGGCATTTCTTTTCTGGCTCGGCGTGCAGTCGATCCGCGCCGGGATCGAGCACGTGCAGACGATCCGGACGACCGGCGCGCCGCCAATAGCAAAGAGAGATCTGGCGCCGTTCATGAAAGGCTTCATCACGCACGCGACGAGCCCGTATCCATACGTTTTCTGGGCCACTGCCGGCGCCGCGTTAGTATTGAAAGGGTACGCGCGCGGCGGAATCGCCGGCGCGGCGCTCTTCCCTGCCGGCTTCTGGAGCGGCACGACGGCGTTCACGTTTTTGTTGATCTATCTCGTTGCGCACGGCAAGCGGCTGCTGCCGCCGCGCTGGGAGCCTTACCTGCATCATATCTCCGGTGTGCTGCTGATCGGCAGCGCCATTTACTTGGCCGTCCGCGTGTGGCACGGTTTATTCTAGGCGTCGTGGAGCCGCGAGCGGAAGTGAAAATGCTTGAAGCGAGCAGCGCCGGGGCGCCGGACCGGTGGCGGACCGTATGGAGCATTGAGAATACCGGCGATTCCGCGCTGGAAATTTTTACGGCGCGGCTGCCGCACGGGAAATTTCGCTCGGAGGAGAAAGTCTTTGCGCCGCCGGTCGTCATCACGCCGCGCGGGAATGGTCGGCTCGAAATCGAGGCACGCTGCGGCGAGCCGCCCGGCGCGGAAGTCGAAAACGGCTTTCTCATTCTGCGCGTCGCTCACGGCGGCAAACCCTGGCTGGTTTTGGCGCGAGTAAAAGTCAAAATCGATGCGCGAGGACTCCCGGCGGCGGCGACGGAGCTGATCACGGTCCAGCGCGTAGGTTTTTTCGAGACCGGAGGAGGCGAGAGATAATCATGACGGATAAAGAGAAATTGATCTTAAGAAAGCTCCGCGGCTGACACAACAATTGAGGCCTCGGCTTCGAGGAGACCACGGGTATGGTCTCGAATTCTCTCCACATAGAGCTCGACGAGCTGCTCCGGATACTGAAGCGGATGGCGAAGGACTATGCTTACAACACGGAGTATCAGAAGGTCCGAGCCGAGCTGCCGTCGGACTGGCCGCTCTGACAATTTTAGATTTTTGGTTGCCGATTTCCGATTAATCGATCGAAAATTTAAAATCGAAAATCTAAAATCATGTTCGAAGCTTTACTTTCGGCTGCTTTAAGGCAAGCGGCTTCGCGCCGCTCCAGAATTCCCGCTTGCCCGTCATCGCCTGGACGTGGCCGTCCCATTCCAGGCAGAAAGCCGTGACGCCGAGCTTGACCGCGCGTCGGACTTTTTCCTGTGTTTCTTCATCGGTCGCGAAGCGCGCGAGCGCCTCGATCTGCCGCGCGCCGTGGCCGACATCCTGCTCCGCGTGCAGCCGGTAAGTTTCGGCGGCGCGCGGTGAAAACTTATAATGCTGCGTGAGCTGGCGGTAAACCTCGGCGGACGTCTTGTCGGGTCCGCCGAGCTGGCTCTCGACGAAGCTCAGCAGCGCCACGCCTTCGAGGGCGGAGCGGCGCTGGCAGCAGCCGATGATCGCCTCGATGGCCGCCGCCGTGCCGGGCGCCGGCTCGGCGCGGTCAGCCTCCTCGCGCGAGATGCCGCCCTCCTCCAGGAATTGCAGCATGATGTCGACGTGCGTGCGCGGGCCGGAAAGCTCCTCCATAAAATTCTCCAGCACCGTGCCCATGAGTCCGTAGTCTTTCGCCGCGACCGCGTTGACTGCGATGTACCCGAAGAAGATGGGATTGGTGCGCACGCGCAGATAATGCTGGACCTCGCCCAGAATGATCTGCTCGCGCGTCCAGCGGTGTTGTAGGATGCCCTGAAACCAAGGATGCTGCCCCATGGGCGCCTCGTCGGCGTAGCCCCAGAGCTCGCGGATGAATTCGTCGGGGGACATGAAATTCTAGTTTCGAGTTTCGGGTTGCGCGTTTTGAGTAAGAGAGAAAAAGAATGTCCGACCGACAATTTCCATTTCAGGTTTTCAACGCGAAACTCTAAACTCGAAACCCGAAACTTTATTTTAATGGCACCGTCATGAAGACGTGCGGCTCGTTGCCGACGACGCGCGAGATGTGCCCCCTACCCGTCAAATCTTCGGCGACCATGACGTCGCCGGCTTTGAACAGCCGCACGCCGTCGGCGCATTCGATCTCCCACTTGCCCGCGAGAGAGACGACGTACTGGCGGCGCGGCGCGGGATGCCAGTCGA
>Ga0075425_100006891_pt1 | contig 11957 bp, 10 predicted proteins | sample SoiMethybrSBSTD4_FD_75300 | JGI IMG/M metagenome (GOLD analysis project Ga0075425, IMG submission 75300) | Bulk soil microbial communities from a Populus tree surrounding site in Tennessee, USA - Soil MetaG P. TD hybrid SBSTD4 | ecosystem: Environmental > Terrestrial > Soil > Tree plantation...
TTCCGCGACGCGTGGGCGAGTACGACGGCGTACGTGGCAACGGACGTCGTGACGTACAGCGGTGAGACGTGGATGGCGATCGGTACGAGCACGAACGTCGTCCCGAGCTCAGACGCGACGAAGTGGTCCAAGCTCGCGGCAAAGGGCGAACAGGGACCGACGGGCCCAACGGGCGCGACCGGCCCGCAAGGTCCCGCGGGCGCGACTGGCGCAACCGGGGCGACAGGGGCTACCGGCGCGACAGGTGCGACCGGGCCGACGGGTCCGACCGGGCCGACGGGACCAACTGGCTCGACGGGCCCAACCGGCGCGCAAGGATCCACAGGCCCAACGGGCGCGACCGGGCCGCAAGGCCCTGCTGGGATACCGGTTTTTAATCGAGACTTCGCCACGACGACCGTGACGAACACAACGTCGGAAATTCCCGTCTATTGTTTGTCGATTCCCGCCAATACGCTCGGCACGACGAACGGACTGCGTGTACGGTTGTCAGGGACGTTCAACTCGAACAGCGGTACCGCCGCGCAACGCGCATTCACCGTCGGCGTTCGGATAGGAGTCGCGAGCTGTACCGTCGGTTCTAACATCACGGGAGCGGGCGCGAATACGCTTCTGTATCAGGACACGACGCCGCAATTTGCCCAGGGAACCACGTCCCGCGCGGTGTTCTTCGATGTGCAGCTCTTCAATGCGGGCTCGGCGAGTAGCCAGAAGCTCGGGGGAAGGTTCAGTATCTCGAGCCCGAACGGTGCAGCGACAGGGGTCGGCCGCCTCGGAATATTCAACAGCAGCCAAGCTGACGCGATCGATTCGCCGATCTACGGAACCGCAAGTAAGGACACCACGGCGGCGCAGATCTTCACCATCACGATCACGCCCACGGGCGCCGCGTCGACCTTCAACTTCACCAAGACCATGGTCGTGACGGAAGAGTTGCAGTAGCGCCGCTGCCTCGCTCGTCGAACATCGCGCCGGCCAGCGAGCGCTCATGGGACAATTGGTCCAGGATGACGGCATCGTTGGCCTCGCTGCGCGCCAGGTTCTACGCGCTCCTCCATCTCGATGATCCTCCTCAACGCCTCGCGCTGGCGCTCGCCGTCGGGATGTTCATCAGCTGCACGCCGTTCTGGGGATTGCAGACGGCCCTGTGCCTGGTCGTCGCGACCGTCTTTCGGCTGAACCGCGCGGCCACGCTGACGGGGACGTGGATCAACCTTCCCTGGTTCGCGCCCCTGGTCTACGGCGCGGAGCTCAAGATCGGCCTGCTCATCGCGCCGGGGCTCAGAGACGGCGACGGCGGCGCCTTCGATCTCCTGCTGCGCGATCCCGGCGCGCTGTCGTGGAGCGTCGTCTGGTCATGGTTGCGGGGCAGCTCGCTGCCGCTGCTCGTGGGCTCGACGGTGGTGGGTGCGGCGGCCGCGGCGGTCACATACGTGATCGCGTTCGCGGCGCTGGCGCGCCGGCGGCGCGGTCGCCCCGGCGACAGGCAGGCGGCCGCCCGCCGCCACGTCGCATGACCGCCGTACCGGCCGCGCTCGCCGGCGTGCTGACTCGCGTGGCCGCCATCCTCATCACGGGCGCCCTGTTGCTCCTGGCCTACACGGTGATCATGCGCGTGATCGCGCGCCTGCTCGTTCCGCGCGACGGCGAGCCGCCGACGTCCCAACGCCTGGTCCGCCTGCGCACCGTGTCGTCGCTGATCACGAACCTCGTGCGCTGGACGCTGGGATTCGTCGTGCTCGTGGTGATCCTGGGCGAGCTCGGCGTGGACGTGCAGGCGCTCCTCGTGTCGGCCGGCGTGCTGGGGCTTGCCGTGGGGTTCGGCGCGCAGACGCTCATCCGGGATCTCATCACCGGCATCTTCCTCCTGTTCGAGGGGCTCATCGCGGTCGGCGACGTCGTCGAGGTCGACGGACATCGCGGCACCGTCGAAGCCGTCGGCCTGCGCGTGACCAAGCTGCGCGAGGTGGACGGCAGCCTCCGGGTGATCCCGAACGGGCAGCTGGCCGCGTTCAGCAATCTGAGCCGGGGCTGGGCGCGGGCGGTGGTTGACGTGACACTGCCGCGCGAGGTGCCAGTCGATGCCGCGCTCGCGCTGCTGCGTCGAGTCGGCGAGGAGTGGGCGCGGGCGAGCGGGACGGCGCTGGAGGCTCCGCAGACACAAGGTATCATCAAGTTCAATGGCACCGAGACGGTGGTCCGCCTCATGGTGAAGGTGGCCCCCGAGCGCCGGCTCGAGACGGAGTACGAGCTGCGCCGCGCGATCAAGGACGCCTTCGATCGCGAGGCCTGGCCGTCCATCGGCGCCGCCTAAAGGGAGATGCGCGTGAAGGTGCGCAAGGGGGTGTTTCCGGCCGCCGGGCTCGGCACGCGGTTTCTGCCCGCGACGAAGGCCCAGCCCAAGGAGATGCTGCCGGTCGTCGACAAGCCGATCATCCAGTACGTGGTGGAAGAGGCGGTCGCCTCGGGCCTGAGCGAGCTGGTCATCGTGACCGGACGCGGCAAGCGGGCGATCGAGGACCACTTCGACGCGGCGTTCGAGCTGGAGTACTACCTCAACGACCGCGGCAAGGTCGACGAGCTGGCCCAGATCAAGACCATCTCCGAGCTGGCGTCGGTCTGCTACGTCCGCCAGAAGGAGCCGCTCGGCCTCGGCCACGCCATCCTCTGCGCGCGCTCGCTCGTCGGCGACGAGCCCTTCGGCGTCTTCCTCGGCGACGACATCATCGGCGGCGCGACGGTGCCCTGCATGCGCCAGCTCCTCGACGTGTTCGACCGCTACGACGGGCCCGTCATCGCGGTGGAGCGCGTGCCCCGCGAGCGGATCCACCAGTACGGGGTGATCGCGGCGAGGCCGCTCCGGGGCGGGCAGGGCGGCAACATCTACGAGATCACCGATCTCGTGGAAAAGCCGAAGGCCGAGGACGCGCCCTCGGACCTCGCCATCATCGGCCGCTACGTCCTCACGCCGGACGTCTTCGAGCTGCTCGCCGACACCACGCCCGATCGCCGCGGCGAGATCCAGCTGACGGACGCGCTCCGACGCCTGCGCGAGCGCCGGCCGATGTACGCGGTGGAGTTCGAGGGCAAGCGTTACGACACCGGCGACAAGCTCGGCTTCCTCAAGGCCACGGTGGAGTTCGCGCTGGCGCGGCCGGACCTCGCCGACGAGTTCCGCGCCTATCTCAAATCGCTGACGCTCTGAGGGCGGCCTCCGTCGCGTTGACTTGACGTCGCCCTTCTGCCAGAATTTGCGAACCCCGGCCCGCCCGGCGGGCCGTTCCCTGCCAGGCCCGCCAAGGGGTTTCAGAACTCGATGACGACCCCGAAACGTCCATTCCACACCGCGTCCGATGCGGAGATCAAGAGCGGTGAGGTCTGCGACGTCTACTTCGCGCGCACGGTGGAGATCCTCCGCCACCGCAACGACCGCAAGCGCGTCAAGGCCGAGATCTACCTCAAGAGCCTCCCCGACGACTGGCAGTGGGGAATCCTCGCCGGCATCCAGGAGGCGGCGCAGCTGCTCGAGGGGCTGCCCATCGACGTCCGCGCCATGGACGAGGGTACGGTCTTCGAGCCGTATCAGCCGGTCCTCGTGGTCGAGGGGACGTACGTCGAGTGGGCGCCGTACGAGACGGCGCTGCTCGGCCTGCTCTGTCAGGCCTCGGGCATCGCGACCAAGGCGGCCCGGTGCAAGAAGGCCGCGGGCGAGCGGCAGGTGATCTCCTTCGGCGCGCGTCGCATGCATCCGGCGATCGCCCCCATGATCGAGCGCAACGCCTTCATCGGCGGCTGCGACGGCGTGGCCGTGACGAAGTCCGCCGAGCTCATCGACGCCGATCCGATGGGGACCATCCCGCACTCGCTGGTCCTCATGATCGGCGACACCGTGGAAGCGCTGCGGGCGTTCCACGAGGTCATCGACCCGAAGGTCCGCCGGGTCGCGCTCATCGACACGCTCCAGGACGAAAAGTTCGAGGCGATCCGCGTGGCCGAAGCGCTCGGCAAGGACCTCTATGCCGTGCGGCTCGACACGCCCTCCTCCCGACGCGGCGACTTCTTCCGGATCCTGCAGGAGGTCCGGTGGGAGCTCGATCTGCGCGGCTTCCAGCACGTGCGCATCATCGCCTCGGGGGGCGTGGACGAGTACGAGATCCTGGCACTCAATCCCGTGGCCGACGCGTACGGCGTGGGCACGTCGATCGCGAGCGCGCCCGTGCTCAACTTCGCGCTCGACATCATGGAGATCGAGGGCCGGGCGATGGCCAAGCGCGGCAAGTGGTCCGGCGCGAAGGACGTGCTGCGCTGTCGGGCCTGCCGCACGACGGTCGTCGTTCCCGCGGGCCAGCGACCGGCCCCGTGCGCGTGTGGCGGCGGCGACTGGGAACCGCTGCTCAAGCCGCTGCTCCGCGACGGCCGGCTCGCGCGCGACCTGCCGCCCCCGAGGACCATCCGCGATCATGTCCTCGAGCAGTTGATCCACGTCTCCCTGGACACGCTTCGCCGCCGGGGACTGCGTCACGACTTCTAGTGACCATCTTAGATGAGATCGTCAGCCACAAGCGCGAGGAGCTGGCCCGGCGGCGGCGTGAGGTCTCTCGCGCCGAGCTCGAGCAGCGGTGTGCGGCGTGGCCGGCGCCGTGGGATTTCGCGCGGGCGCTGACGCCGGCGCCCGGCGGGGTGCGTCTGCTCGCCGAGGTGAAGAAAGCCTCGCCGTCGCGCGGCGTCCTGGCCGAGCGGTTCGACCCGCTCGCCCTCGCCGAGACCTTCGCCGCCAACGGCGCCGCCGCGCTCTCCGTGCTCACCGATGAGAAGTACTTCCAGGGCAGCCTCGAGTTCCTGACCTCCATCCGCCGGCGCGTCTCCGTGCCGGTGCTCCGCAAGGACTTCACGCTCGACGAGTATCAGCTGTGGGAGGCGCGCGCCGCCGGCGCCGACGCCGTGCTGCTGATCGTGTCGATCCTGGAGGCGGCCGAACTCCGCGCGCTCCTGCAGGCGGCGACGGGGCTCGGCCTGCACGCGCTCGTGGAGGCGCACACCGCCTCCGAGCTCGACGTCGCGATGACCGCCGGCGCGCGCATCGTCGGCATCAACAACCGGAATCTCAAGACCTTCGAGACGCGCATCGAAACGAGCCTCGAGCTGCTGCCGCTCGTCCCCGCCGGCCGGCTCGTCGTGAGCGAGAGCGGGTTCTTCACCGCGGACCAGGTGCGCCGGGTGGCGGCCGCCGGCGCCCACGCCGTGCTTGTCGGCGAGGCGCTCGTGCGCGCGGACGACGTCGCGGCCAAGGTCCGGGAGCTGAGCCTCTCGTGATTCGCGTCAAGGTGTGCGGCATCACCAACGCGGAGGATGCGATGCGGGCGGTCGACGCGGGCGCCGACGCGCTCGGCTTCATCTTCGTCGAGGGCACGCCGCGGTTCGTGACGCCCGAGCAGGTTGCGCCGATCGTGCGCCGGCTGCCACCGTTCGTCACGCCGGTCGGCGTCTTCTGGGACCACCCGGCGGGGCACATCAAGGCCGTGGCCGAGGCCTGCGGGCTCCGGGCCCTGCAGTTCCACGGCGACGAGCCGCCCGAGGACCTCGGCGGATTCGCGCTGCCCGTCATCAAGACCATCAAGCTCTCGCCGGCCTCGACCGTCGATGGCCTGCCGGAATACCGTTTCCGTGACCGCGCGCAGCTCCTCCGCTACTGGAGCATTGCCGCCGCCGTCCTCGTCGACAGCGCCGCCCCGTGGAGCCGCGGCGAGGCGCGCGAGCCGATCGAGTGGCGCCTGCTCGGCTCGCCGATGTGGCAGGAGCCTCGCTCGCGGATGATCCTGTCGGGCGGGCTCACGCCCGACAACGTGGCCCACGCGATCGGGATCGTCCGCCCCTACGGCGTCGACGTGAACTCCGGCGTCGAGGCCGAGCCCGGCCGCAAGGATCCCGACAAGCTGCGGCGATTCGTCTCGGAGGCGCGACGCGCGTGAAGCGGCTTCCCGACGCCCAGGGGCACTTCGGCCGCTTCGGGGGCCGGTACGTGCCCGAGACGCTCATGACGCCACTCGTGGACCTCGAGCGCGCCTGGGCGCGGGCGCGTCGCGACCGCGGCTTCCAGTCCCGTCTCCGCGGGCTCCTGCGCGATTACGCGGGCCGGCCAACGCCGCTCTTCTTCGCGGCCCGTCTGACCGAGCATGCGGGCGGCGCGCGCATCTATCTCAAGCGCGAGGACCTCTGTCACACCGGCGCCCACAAGATCAACAACGTGCTCGGTCAGGCGCTGCTCGCCCAGCGCATGGGCAAGTCGCGCGTCATCGCCGAGACGGGCGCCGGTCAGCACGGCGTCGCCACCGCGACGGCGGCGGCGCTACTCGGCCTCGAGTGCGAGGTCTACATGGGCACCGAGGACGTCGAGCGCCAGGCGCTCAACGTCTTCCGCATGCGGCTGCTCGGGGCACGCGTGCGTCCGGTCGAGACGGGCAGCCGCACGCTCAAGGACGCCATCAACGAGGCGCTGCGCGACTGGGTGACCAACGTGCGCACCACGTACTATCTGCTCGGCTCCGCGCTCGGGCCGCATCCGTATCCGATGATGGTGCGCGACCTGCACGCGGTGATCGGGCGTGAGGCGCGCCGGCAGGCGCGCGCGGCCATCGGCCGGCTGCCCGACGCGGTGGTGGCGTGCGTGGGCGGGGGCTCGAACGCCATCGGCCTCTTCCATCCCTTCATCGACGACAAGAAGACGCGGATCATCGGTGTCGAGCCCGGCGGCCATGGGATCGCGACCGGGCAGCATGGGGCCAGCATGACGGCCGGACACGTCGGCGTGCTGCACGGGTGCATGAGCTACGTGCTGCAGTCCGACGAAGGGCAGATCGCCACCGCGCACTCGATCTCGGCCGGGCTCGATTACCCGGGCGTCGGTCCCGAGCACGCGTACTACCGCGACGCCGGGCGCTTCGAGTTCGTGTCGGTGACCGACGAGGAGGCGCTCGAAGGGTTCCAGATGCTGGCCCGTCTGGAAGGCATCATGCCGGCGCTGGAGTCCGCGCACGCCGTCGCCCACGCGGTGCGCCTGGCCAAGCAGCTGCCGCGCTCGAAGGCGATCGTGGTCGGGCTCTCGGGACGCGGCGACAAGGACGTGCAGGTCGTGGGCAAGGCGCTCGAGGGATGAGCCGGCTCGGAGCCACCTTCGACGCCCTGCGGGCCCGCGGTGAGCGGGCGCTCGTGGCGTACTTCTGCGCCGGCGATCCGTCGCTGGAGGCGACGGCGCAGCTCGTCATCGAGGCCGACCGGCGCGGGGCCGACGTCATCGAGCTCGGTGTGCCGTTCTCCGATCCCATCGCCGACGGTCCCGTGGTCCAGCGAGCCGGCCAGCGCGCGCTCGCCCGCGGCGTGTCGCTCCGACGCATCCTCGAGCTGATGCGCACGCTGCGCGCCGAGGTCACGGCGCCGATCGCCCTCTTCACGTACTTCAACCCGATTCTCGCGTTCGGCCTGTCCGCCTTCGCCGAGGTGGCGGGCAAGGTGGGCGTGGACGGCGTCATCGTTCCCGACCTGCCGCCCGAGGAGGCCGGGACGCTGCGTGCCGAGACGGATCGCAGCGCGATCGACCTCGTCCACTTCGTCGCGCCGACGTCCACGAGCGAGCGCATGCGGATGATCGCGCGCCAGAGCCGCGGCTTCATCTACCTCGTGTCCTTGACGGGCATCACCGGCGAGCGCGACACGCTGCCCGCGGATCTGGAGGCGCAGGTGCGCGCGCTGCGGCTTGTCACCACCAAGCCGGTGTGCGTCGGGTTCGGCATCGGTCGCCCCGAGCAGGCGGCCGCGGTCGGCCGTCTCGCCGACGGCGTGATCGTCGGGTCCGCCATCGTCCGATTGGTCGAGGAGCGGACCGGCTCGCCGTCGATGGTTTCTGACGTCGGAGAGTTCATCGCATCCCTCAAGGCCCCGCTGCGCGAGCCGAGGTAAGCCGTGGCCTGGTTCAGGAAGAGGGACGAGGCGGAGAGCGGGCGCAAGAAGGTCGTCATCGCCGAGGGCCTCTGGATCAAGTGCGACTCCTGCAAGGAGATCGTCTACCGGGCCGAGGTCGAGCGCGCGGGCCGCGTGTGCCCGAAATGCCGCTATGCGTTCCGCATCGGCGCCCGGGAGCGGATCGCCGCGCTCACCGACGGCGGATCTTTCGAGGAGCGGGACGCGGCGCTGGTCAGCGGCGACCCGCTGGGCTTCCGTGACACCAAGCGCTACCGTGATCGCGTGCGCGCCGCGCGCGACAAGACGCGGCTGGCCGAGGCGGTCGTGTCCGGCATCGCACGAATCGGCGGGTATCCCGTCGTCATCGCCGCCTTCGATTTCGGCTTTCTCGGCGGCAGCATGGGATCCGTCGTGGGCGAGAAGCTGACGCGCGCCATCGAGCTCGGCACCGACAAGCACCTGCCCGTCGTCATCGTCGCCGCCTCGGGGGGCGCGCGGATGCAGGAGGGCATCCTCTCGCTCATGCAGATGGCGAAGACCGCCGTCGCGCTCCAGCGTCTCGGCGCCGCGGGGCTGCCCTTCATCTCCGTGCTGACGGATCCGACGACGGGCGGGGTGACGGCGAGCTTCGCCATGCTCGGCGATGTCATCGTGGCCGAGCCGCGTGCGCTGATCGGCTTCGCCGGCCCGCGCGTCATCGCCGAGACCATCCGCCAGCCGCTGCCCGAGGGATTCCAGCGCTCGGAGTTCCTCCTCGAGCACGGTCAGCTCGACCTCATCGTCGAGCGCCACGACCTGCGCCCCACGCTCCGCCGTCTCCTCGCGTTTTTCTCAGACGACGCCCCGTCAGGGGCATGACCTACGCCGAGGCGGTCGCGCGCGTGCTCGCCCTGCGGGGCGGCGAGCACGCGGGCATGCGTCCCGGTCTGGAGCGCATCGAGGGACTCCTCGCCGCGCTCGGACATCCCGAGGAGCGCTATGCGCTGGTGCAGGTCGGGGGAACGAACGGCAAGGGCTCGATCGCGTGCCTGCTGGCGGCGATTCTCAAGCACGCCGGCCGTCGGGTGGGACTCTACACCTCTCCCCACCTCTGCTCGTTCCGGGAGCGGATCCGCGTCGACGGCGAGGCGATCGCGCCCGACGCCGTGGTCGACGGTGTCGACGCGCTGGGCACGCTGGTGGCGCGGTTCGACGCCACGATGTTCGAGGCGACGACCGCCCTGGCCCTCGATCACTTCGCCCGCGAGAGCGTCGACCTCGCGGTGCTGGAGGTCGGCCTCGGCGGCCGGCTCGACGCGACGACCGTCGGCCGACCCGTGGCCAGCGTGCTCGGCAGCATCGATCTCGATCACCAGGCGTATCTCGGTCACACGCTCGCCGAGATCGCGCGAGAGAAGGCGCCCATCATCCGGTCTGGGCTTGCGGTGTCGGCAGCGCAGGCGCCGGAGGCGAGGGAGGTCATCGTCGATCGCGCGCGCGAGACGGGCGTGCCGCTGCTGCTCGAAGGGCGCGATCTCCACGCCACCGTGCAGGCGCAGAGCCTCGCGGGTCAGCGGATCACCTGCGCGGGGCCCGGATGGCGACTGGCAGACCTCGACCTGTCGCTCCTCGGCGCCTTCCAGCCGAGCAACGCACTCCTCGCCGTCGCCACCGCCCGCGAGCTCGGGATCGACGAGCCGGCGATCCGCCGCGGCCTGACGACGGCACGCTGGCCGGGACGGTTCGACATCGTCCGTCGCGACCCGTGGCTCGTGCTCGACGGCGCTCACAATCCGGCCGGCGCCCGCGCGCTCGCGCGTTCGCTGCGCGAGCTGTTCGGTGATCAGCCGCTGACGCTCGTCATCGGCATCTCGGAGGACAAGGACGCGCGCGCGATCCTCGCGGCGCTCGTGCCGCTCGCCCGACGCGTCGTCCTGACCCGGGCGTCGAATCCGCGGGCCGCCGACCCGCGCGCCCTCGCCGCCGCTCTGCCGCCGACGGCGGCGTCGATCGACGTCGCCGCCTCGGCGGCCGAAGCGCTAGGGATGGCGATGCGCGGCGCCACCACCCCCATTATTTGTGTCGCGGGCTCGCTCTTCCTCGTCGGCGACGCGCTCGCCGCGCTACACGGCGAGGCCGATAAACCTTGCTCCATCGAAAAAGCCGTTGATAGCATAGAGCGCCTTTTTTCATAGGGACTTTCCAGACAGAGCATGATGCGCCGCCGGCCGGTCGCCTGGGTCCTCGCCGCCTGCCTCGTCGGCGGCGCCGGACTGGCCCATCCCGTCGCCGCGCAGCCCCAGGGCTCGGTCACCGTCACCACCGCCGGGGGCGAGGTCTCGATCGTCGCCGACCGCATGGAGCAGCCCAGCCCGAACCTCCTGGTCGCCACCGGTAACGTCGAGCTCACCCGCGGCACCACCCGGTTGCTGGCCGATCGTATCGACGTGAACCGCGATACCGGCGACGCGGTGGCCGTCGGCCGGGTCATCTTCTACGACGGCGACGACCGCCTGACCGGCGAGCGGATCGACTACAACATCAAGACGGGCACGGGCGTGGTTCACGACGGCCAGGCGCGCTCGGCTCCGTACTACCGGATCGCGGGCGAGCGGATGGAGCGACTGGACGAGAGTCATTACTTCCTGCGTCGCGGCATCTTCACGACGTGCGAGGACGACCCGCCCACGTGGGCGTTCGGCTTCCGTCAGGCCGACGCCGACCTCGAGGGCATCGTCTACGGCACCAACGCCTCGGTGCTGGTCAAGGGGCTGCCGGTCCTGCCGTGGTTTCCCATCCTCGGCGCGGCCGTGCGCCGGGAGCGCCAGACCGGCTTCCTGTTCCCGGCCTACGGCAACTCCACGCGCAAGGGCTACTTCATCGAGGCGCCGTTCTTCTGGGCGATCGCCGACAACCAGGACCTGACGCTGACCTTCGACTACTACTCCTCGCGCGGCGTCGGCCTGAACGCCGAGTATCGCTACGTGCTATCGCCGACGGCCAACGGCAGCATCCGCGCGTTCGGGATCCACGAGACCGAGGTGCCCGCGAACCAGACGAACACGCCCGGGGCGGCGCTGCCCAGCTCCTCGAGCACGACCACCGCGCTTCGCACGCCGACCGAGCGCGGCTGGTGGGGTCTGCAGCACATTTGGACCGTCCAGCCCGGGCTCACCTTCAAGGCCGACGTCAACGGCGTCTCCGACGACTTGGTGCTGCGCGAGTACGCCGACTCGCTCGTCGACCGCAGTCGACCGAGCGTGCAATCGAACGTCTTCGCCACCTGGACGCGCCCCTCCACCAACGTGGTCGGCGACCTGTTCTGGTACCAGGACCTCACGACCCTGCGCTCGGTCGAGCTGAACCGACTGCCCGACGTGCGCTTCCTGCAGGCGCGCCAGCCGGTGCCGTTCCTCGGCGGCATCCCCGTGCTGCGCGGCCTGACCTACGACGTGTCCTCGCAGTTCACCAACTTCGTCCGCGAGATCGGCTCCGCGGGCGCGCGCTTCGACCTGTTCCCGAGCCTGGCCCTGCCCATCCCGATGTACGGGATCACGCTCACCCCGTTCCTGGCGCCGCGTCTCACCGCCTTCAGCAAGACGGTGACGGGGCGGACGACCGGGCTGGACGGGATCACCATCGAGAGCACCAAGGACGAGCCGATCACCCGGCGGAGCGTCGACCTCGGCGCCACCGTCGAGTCGCGCATCTCGCGTCTCTACGGGCTCGGGGGCTTCCAGGGGGTCGACGCGCTTCTGCACTCGATCGAGCCGCAGGTCATCTACACGTGGCGCGGCGGCGACAACCTCGGGATCGCGCAGCTGCCCCAGTGGCTCAACGACAACACGCCGGACGCGAGCAACGTCGCGTTCTCGGTCGTCAACCGTGTCCGCGCGCGCACGTCCGCCCCCGAAGGCAGCGAGCCCGTCCGCTGGGAGCTCATGCGATTCACGCTCGGCAGCACGTACGATTTCAAGGCGCCGACTCGCCCGCTCGCCCCGATCGCCGCCGAGCTCATCCTC
>Ga0075425_100006892_pt1 | contig 11956 bp, 8 predicted proteins | sample SoiMethybrSBSTD4_FD_75300 | JGI IMG/M metagenome (GOLD analysis project Ga0075425, IMG submission 75300) | Bulk soil microbial communities from a Populus tree surrounding site in Tennessee, USA - Soil MetaG P. TD hybrid SBSTD4 | ecosystem: Environmental > Terrestrial > Soil > Tree plantation...
TGTCGAGCCCCTGCGGGTTGTGCACCGCGCCCGATTTGTCGGACACGGCGACGATGATCGCCCCTTCCTTGGCCATCAGATCAGCGGCCACCGACCCGACGTTCCCAAATCCCTGCACGGCCACGCGTGCACCTTTGAGACTCATGCCCAGCTTGGCCAGCGCCTCCCGGGTCACGAACATGCACCCGCGCCCCGTGGCTTCCCGCCGCCCCAGCGAACCCCCCATCTCCACCGGCTTGCCCGTCACCACCGCCGTCACCGTGTGCCGATGGTGCATGGAGTAGGTGTCCATGATCCACGCCATCACACGCTCGTTGGTGTTGACGTCCGGGGCCGGCACGTCCGAGTCGGGGCCGAGGACTTCGATGATGCTCGCGGTGTAGCGGCGCGTCACCCGCTCGAGCTCGGCCATCGACATGGTGGTGGGATCGCATACGACCCCGCCCTTCGACCCTCCGAACGGGATGTTCACGAGCGCGCACTTCCACGTCATCCACGCGGCGAGCGCCTTCACTTCCTCGAGCGTGACGTTGAGATCGAACCGGATACCGCCCTTGGCCGGCCCGCGGGACGTGTTGTACAGCACCCGATAGCCCGTGTACACGTCCAGCTCGCCCGAATCGCGCAGCACGGGGAGCGACACGATGATCTGTTTTTCGGGGTTGCGCAGGACCTTGTAGAGGCCGGGATCGAGGTTCAAGAGCTGCGCGGCGTGATCGAAGCGCTCCATCATCGCCTCGAACGGGTTCTCCTCCGCGAGGAACGTGTCCTTGTCGGGCCGGATACCGATGTGACCTTGGGACTTGATCGCAGGTTCGCTCAAGTGGCGCTCGTGTAGGTCGGGTCTCAGGCACGGCCGGCCGGGGCGAGCACGGCGTCCACCGCCTGCTCGAGCGCCCGGCCGTTCCGTTCCCAGTGGACGGCAAGCACCGCGACGAGGGGCTCGACCGCACTCCCGGGCCACTGTCGCCGAAGCTTCACCGCGTCCTTTTCAGTGACTACAACATAATCCCCCCCGGTGGCGGCCCGCACGAGCCGCTCCAGGTCTGCCTGGCGATAAGCGTGATGGTCTTGGTACGCCATGAGTTGCACGCTCGCGCCAGCGGTCGCGAGCTGCTGCGCGAAGCTCTCCGGGTCGGCGATCCCCGCAGCCGCCAGCACGCGCCGTCCAGCGAGCACTCCAAGCTCCTGGGGCGTTCCGGACCGCATCCCTTCGAGATGGCTGACCACGAGCCGCACCGTGCAGATCGGCGGCTCCCTTCTCCCACTCCCCGCCCGAACAAGCCCTTCGGCCAGGGCGCTCGCCGCGTCCGCCGACGCGCTTTTCCGGGTCACGACGATCAGATCCGCGCGGTCCAGGGCATCCCGCCCCTCGCGCCACGGCCCCGCCGGTAATGGCCACGGCGATGCCGTGGCGCTCTCCGTGCTGACGACCGCGATGTTCAAGTCTCGCTCCACTCCCAGCAGCTGGTAGGCGTCGTCCAGGACGAGCACCTGAGCGCCCTGGGCCCGCGCGGCGACTGCGCCGGCCACCCGATCGGGGTTCGCCACCACGACCGCCTGTGGCACGAGTCGCCGATGAACCAGGGGCTCGTCTCCACCATAGCCGCGCAGCAGGATGCCGGGCGTGCGGCCATGCGCCGCACAATAGCCCGCGATCCAGGCTGCAAGGGGCGTTTTCCCGGTACCGCCGACGGACAGATTCCCGACCGCGATCGTGGGGAGGGGGAGCCGCACGGCGTCGGCGCGCGCCCGGGCTGCGCGCAGTTTCATGATGGCCCAGTACGCTCCGGCGAAGGGGATGAGCGGCACGCGTGCCACGCGGGCGGCCGCCGACGCGCCCCAGAGCCAGTGTGCGACCCGCGCCGCGCTCACCCGTTCCCCCCGTACGTCACCGCCCGCAGCGCCCGTTCCGCCACCGTGATCCCGCGGCGCAATGCTTCTTTTCCCTCTTCCAGCCCGAAGGGTGCGCTGTACACGACGTCCACCGTGGCAAACGGTCGCGGCAGGCAGAACCGATCCCACGACTCGATCCACCACGCCGACGAGGCCCGCGCACCCGCGGCGATGACCAGCGCGTTGGCGTGTTGCGCCGCGGCCAGGGCGCCCGGTTTCATTCGCTCCGCCGGGCCACGCGGGCCGTCCGGCGTGAGGGCGACCTCCCCGCCCTGTCGCAGATAGCGCACGAGCCCCAGCAGACCCACCTCCCCGCCGCGCCGTGAGGACCCGCGCACCACGCGGTACCCCCAGCGCTCGGACAGCTCGGCCAAGTAGCTGCCGTCGCGATGACGGCTGATCAGCAGGGCCATGCCCTCGTCCCGCCGGTGGTACAGCAGAGGAAGAATGCGACTGTGCCACAGCACGTAGATCACGGGGCGCCCGCTCGCTCGAGCCGCGGTCACGTGTTCCCACCCCTGCACACGGTAACGCCAGGTTGCCGCGAGCAAGCGTACCAGTCCTGCCACGAGCGCCGTCACCAGGGGCTCGGCCCGGCCGAGCCTCACCCCGCCAGCTCCAGGGCGAGCCCGGCCACGCGGTCGGCAGCGCCCGGCGGCCCCAGCCGCTGACGCACGAGGCCCAGTCCCTCCCGCTGGCGGCGGGCGGCGTCGCTGTCGGGATCGAGCAGCGGCAGCACGGCATTCGCCAGGGCGGCGGGGGTCACCGCGCCCTGGAGCAGCTCGGGACTCACCTCCCGCCCCGCGATCAGGTTCACGAGACCCACGTGGGGCACCTGCAACATGCGGATGGCGATGGCGAACGAAACGGGATTGAGACGGTACGCGATGACCATGGGCACGTCGGCGAGCGCGGCCTCGAGGGTGGTCGTGCCCGACTTGCAGAGGCCGGCATCCGCCGCCGCGAACACGGCGAGCGGATCGCCCATGTGCAATCGTGCCGCACCGGGAGCGGGGTAGCGGCCGCGGGGCGTCCCGGCGACCACGACCTGCACGTCGGGACGCGCGGCGAGGACGCGGGCCGCTGCATCGCGGAACGCCGGCCAAAGGCGCTTCACCTCCTGCGCGCGGCTCCCCGGGAAGAGGCCGAGCACTGGCCGCGCGGGGTCGAGTCCGAGACGGCGCCGGGCATCCGCCCGCGGGGGCGGCGGTGTCCGATCCTTGAGCGGATGTCCGACGAACGTCGCCGCGACGCCGCGCTCGCGAAAGAACGCTTCTTCGAACGGCAGGATGACCGCGAGCCGTCGCACCGCAGCCAGCTTCCGCACCCGACCGGGAGCCCAGGCCCACATTTGGGGAGCGATGTAATAGAGGACGGGGATCCCGGCGGCAGCGGCCTCCGCGGCCACGCGCAAATGGTATCCGGGATAGTCGACGAGAATCACGAGGTCGTAGCGTCGGGCCCGGAGCGCGACGCGGACGCGTCCGAGCAGGCGCAGGTGGGCCGGCAGCTTCCACAGCGCTTCGACGAACCCCACCACGGAGAATCGCTCCATGCGGTCGAGCACGGCAGCGCCCGCGGCCTCCAGGCCGGGGCCGCCGAACGCTTCGACGCTGGCCTCGGGAAGGCGGCGCTTCAGGGCGGTCACGACCGCGGCGGCGTGCGCGTCCCCCGACGGCTCGCCCGCCGAGATGTAGATGCGGAGCGCGCGGCTCACGGCCGCGTGGCGGCGAAGTGAGCCGGAGGCGGGGACGCGAGGGGCGAAGCCTGGACGGCGGCGGCGACGCGGAACGCGAGGGCCAGGGCTTGGGCCCCGGCGGCGCCCGACACGACGACCTCCTCTTCGCCGCGCACGGCGCGCAGGAAGCTCTCGAGCTCGAGCTTGAGGGGCTCCGCTTCCGGCGCCTCGAGCCGGACGTGCTCCACGATCTGCTCGAGCGTGGTCGCGCCGAGGCTCTGCCAGCCCGGCTTCAGCCGGAAAAAGTCCCCGCTGCCCTGGGCCAGGTCGAGCGAGCAATAACCCGTCGGCTGGAAGATGCGGAGCTTGCGGGTGCGTTCGCGCGATACGCGACTGGCCGTGAGGTTCGCGATGGCGCCGTTGGCGAACTCGATGCGCGCGTTCGCGATATCCACGAGCGGCGTGAGGATCGCGACCCCCGTGGCGCGCACGTCCGTCACGGGAGCGCGCACCAGCTCCAATACCAGATCCAGGTCGTGGATCATCAGATCGAGGATCACGGCCACGTCGGTGCCGCGCGGCTGAAATGGGGAGAGCCGGTCGATTTGCAGGAACCGCGGCTCGTCCAGGTAGGGGGCGGCCGCCCGGACTGCCCGGTTGAAGCGCTCCACGTGTCCCACCTGGAGCACCGCACCCCGTGCCGCGGCGCCGCGCACCAGCTCCTCCGCCCCCGCGATGGTGTCCGCCAGCGGCTTCTCCATGAGGAGCGCGATGCCCCGCTCCAACACTGCGTTCCCGACGTCCGCGTGCGCAGGCGTCGGGACCGCCACGGTAACCGCATCCACGCACTCCAGCAGCGCCGCGAGCGCCGGATGCGCCACCGTCTCGAGCTGCTTCGCCACTTCGGCCGCGCGCGCCGGATTCTTGTCGTAGATCCCCGCGAAGGAAACACCCGGCATGCGGCGCAGCAGCCGCGCGTGGTGGAAGCCGAGCGCGCCGGTGCCGATGACCCCCACCCGCACCGGTGGGGCGCTCACACCAGCACTCCCCGCTGCGACCCTTCGATGAACTTGAGGAAGTTCTCGACCTCGGGAATCGGCGGCAGTTCGGCGCGCGCCTTCGCGATCCCCTGACTCACCGTCATATCGGAGTTGAACAGCAGCCGGTAGGCACGCTTCAGCGCCAGCTTCACCTCGGGCGAGAACCCCGCGCGCTGCAGGCCCACGGAGTTCAAGCCGTAGAGGTGGACCGGGTTCCCCACGGCTTTGGTGTAGGGCGGCACATCCTGGTTCACGCGCGAGCCGCCCCCCACGAACGAGAACGTGCCGATCCGCACGAACTGGTGAATCGGCACGAGCCCCGAGATGATCGCGCGGTCCTCTATGGTCACGTGGCCCGCCATCTGGACCGCGTTGGCGATGATCACATCGTTCCCCACGTGACAATCGTGGGCCAGGTGCACATAGGACATGAGGAAGCAGCGCTGCCCCACCGACGTCTTGCCGGTCGCCTGCGTCCCGCGGTTGATGGTGCAGTACTCCCGGATCACCGTCGTGTCGCCGACCTCGACCCAGGTGTCTTCGCCCTTGTACTTCAAGTCCTGGGGGTCGTTGCCGAGCACGCTGCCGTAGCCGACCTTCACCCCCTGGCCGAGCTTGACGTTGCGCTCGAGCACCGCGTGCGCGGCGATGTGACAGCGCTCGCCCACCGTGACGTGGGGCCCGATGATGGCGTAGGGACCGACGGTGACGTCGCCGTCGATGTGGGCCGTGGGATCGACGAGCGCGGTCCGGTGGATCACCGGTCCACCACCGACGCCATCATGTCCGCCTCCGCCACGACCTGCCCGTCCACGAACCCCACGCCCTTCATTTTGCACGTCTTGCCGCGGAACTGGACCATCTCGAGCTCGAAGCGGATCTGATCTCCGGGGACGACGGGACGCCGGAACTTCACGTTGTCGAGGGACATGAAGTAAACCACCTTGTCCTCGACGTTCTGCCCCTCGAAGAAGCCCATCAAGAGCATGCCCCCCACCTGTGCCATCGCCTCGATGATGAGCACGCCGGGCATGATTGGATGTCCCGGAAAGTGCCCCTGGAAGAACGGCTCGTTGATCGTGACGTTCTTGATGCCGACGATCCGCTGCTGTCCTTCGACTTCGATGATCCGGTCCACGAGGAGGAAGGGATAGCGATGCGGCAGGACGTCCATGATGCGGCCGATGTCCATCTTGGGCGCGCCGCCGCGCTGCGCCGCGCGCGTCAGCGCCCGCGCCAGGGCGATGTTGCCGCCGTGGCTCGGTCGCGTGGCGACGATGTGGGCCCGCACGCGGCCGCCCGTCAGCACCAGGTCGCCGAGGATGTCGGCCGCCTTGTGGCGCACGAACTCGTCGGGCCAGCGGAGCTCGCCCCCGTTGGCGAGGCCCCGCTCGTCCAGCACGATCGCGTTGGCGCTCGACGCCCCCTTGATCAGGCCTTTTGCCTGCAACGCCGTGACCTCGCTCGTGAACCCGAAGGTCCGGGCCGGCGCGAGCTCCCGCGCGAACGCCTGCGGCGTCACCGTGAAGCTCCCGGCCTGGCGCCCGATCAGGGGATGCGGCCACTCGATGGTCACGGTGAGCCGCAGCTCCTTGGCCGGGGCCACGATGTAGCTCGAGTCGCCCTCGCTCACCGTGAACGGCGCGGGGACCGTCAGCACCAGGGCCTCGCCGCTCGTTTCCGTCGGGCCGGCGTGCTCGAGCGCATCGAAATAGGGCTGGACGCTGCCGTCCAGAATCGGCGGCTCGGGGCCCGAAAGCTCGACGGTGAGATCGTCGATCTCGTGCGCGGCCACCGCGGCGAGCAGGTGCTCCACGGTGTGGATCGTGGACTCTCCCTTGCCGATGGCGGTGCGGCGCTCGACCGCCTCGACCTCCGACAGGAGCGCCGGGATCTGCGGCTTCCCGGCGAGGTCCACGCGTCTGAACACGATCCCCTGCCCCGCCGGCGCCGGTAGGAAGGTCGCCTCGGTACGGGCGCCGGTGTGCAGGCCCGTCCCCGAGACGGTCGTCTTCTTGCTGATGCCGCGCCTAGCGCTGGGACTCATCGGTCCGCCGCACGAGCGCCTCGAGATCGTCCACGATGTGAGCGAGCCGGTACAGCGCACCCTGGGCCCGCAGGAACTCCCGGTGGGTACGCGCCGGGTAGCCGGACACCGTGGCGCCCGGTGCGATGTCCCCGATCACGCCCCCCTGCACCGTGACGCGGGCGCCGCGCCCGATCGTCACGTGGTCGGCGAGTCCCGCCTGGCCCGCGAGGAAGACGTCGTCCTCGACGTGAGTGCTCCCCGCGATGCCCGCCTGGCCGGCGATGAGGCAGCGCGCACCGATGCGACAGTTGTGTCCGATCTGCACGAGGTTGTCGATCTTCGTTCCCGGGCCGACCACCGTGTCGTCCACGCTGCCGCGATCGATCGTCGTGTTGGCCCCGATCTCCACGTCGTCCCCGATGATGCAGCGACCCACCTGGGGAATCTTGCGCGGTATCTCGCCGTTCTTGCCCGGCACGTAGCCGAACCCGTCGGAGCCGAGTCGCACGCCCGCGTGCAGAATGACGCGGTTGCCCACGATCGTGCCGCTGTAGCACACCACATGCGGCAGCAGCTGGACGTCGTCGCCGAGCTCCACGCCGTCTCCCAGCACCGCCGCGGCACCGATGCGCACATTCTTGCCGAGGCGCACGCCCCGGCCGAGCACCGCGTAGGGACCGATCGCCACCGGCTCCTGCCAGACGACGCCTTCGCCGATCACCGCGGTCCGGTGGATGCCCGGCTGCCAGGCCGGCTCGGGATAGAGCACGGGGATGACCGAGAGCAGCGCGACGTGGGGGTCACGCACCACCACCCGGCACGCCGGCCCCGCCCCCGCGTCGTCCGGCACCAGGTCCGGCTTGCAGAGCACGATCGCCGCGCTAGACTGTTGAAAATACTGGAGATAGCGCTTCGCGGCAAGAAATGAGAGGTCGTCAGGGCCGGCTCGATCCAGCGGGGCGACGCCGGAAACCGTCACATCGGGGGCGCCCACGAGCCGGCCGTTCGTGAGGGCAGCGATCTCGCGCGCGCTGATGCGTCGCGCGGCGCCTGCCCCCCGCCCGCCGGGTTCCCCGCCGCCCGCTGTGCCTTCCGACGCCGGCCGGCCGCGCACGGGCTGGGCGCGCCCTACTTCGCCTGCTTCAGCCGCTCGATCACCTTGGGGGTGATATCGAGGCTCGGGTCCGCGGCGACGATATTGCTGGTGGGCGAGTCCGCGTCAAAAATCAGCGCGTAGTTGCCCTCGGCGCGCAGCCCCTGGATCACGGCGTTGACGCGCGCCTGGATGGGCTGGATCAGCTCGCGCTGACGCTGCTGGCTCTTATCCTGGAGCTCGCTGGAGCGCTGCTCGAGCCGCTGCTGCAGCTGCTGTAACTCCTTCTGCTTGGCCTGCTTCGCGCTGGACGAGAGGGCGATGGACTGCTTTTCGAACACCTGGACGGCCGAGTCGAATTGCTGCCGCAGCTTTTGCGCTTCGTCCTGAAAGCCCTGATACTCCTTCTTGAACGTGGATTCCGCCGCCGCGTAGCCGGGCGTCTGCTCGAGAATCTGCTGCGAGCTGATGAACGCGATCTTGAGCCCCGGCTGCGCCTGTGCCCGTGCCTGAGTCGCGGCCGGAGCGACTGCGAGGAAGCCGATGCACGCCCACACTGTCACTACACGCCTCATAACGATCTCCCTAAGAGAAGAACGACTGGTCCAGCGCCGCGCCCGTCGCGCGGGCGCTCCGATCAGAAGAAGTTGCCGAGCTTGAAGTGCAGCTTGAAGGCCGGCGCCGCCCGCCCGAATTCGTCGGTGCGGTCGAAGCCGTACGCCCAGTCGATGCCGATGGGTCCGAGCGGCGAGATAATGCTCAGTCCCAGGCCGGCGCCCCGGAACAGACGTGTCGGGTCGAACTCGCCGGCGCGCGCCCACACGTTACCGGCGTCGAAGAACGCGGCCACGTAGAACATCTGCGACAGCCGGGCTCCGATCTCACCCGACATCAAGAGGTACGCCTTGCCGAACGAGTTGGCGCTCGCCTGACCGCTGGTGGCGCTCGGGTCGTAGCCGTGCGGCGTGATGGAGAACTCGTCGTAGCCGCGGAGCGGAATGCCGTACTGCACGCCGCCCATCGTGAACAACTGGTCGAAGAAGGGCGAGTTGCCGAACACCAGCCCGGAGCGCGTCGAGAGGCCCATCACGAACCGGACGGGCGACGTGCTGGCCGCGCCGCCCAGCTGGCCGAGCGGCGCGTACCAGCGACCCTCGAGATCGAGTCGCTGGAAGTTCCCCGAACCACCCAGCGGGCCGCCCGATTGCGAGAGCCCGATCGAGTGCATCGTTCCCCCGGTCGGGAACGGGAGGTCGATCCGCGTGTCCCGCATCAGCGATACGCCGAAGGTGGACCGGATGCAGCTGTTGCACCGCAGCGACGCGAGACCGGTGCTCGAGCCGGTGAACGTCTGGTCGTCGACGCCGTAGGAGACGAACAACCGCGTGTACCGATCGTTGAAGACCGGGAACCCGAACTGCAGACTGGCTCCGCGCCGGCGCAGCGTCCCGAGATCCGCGATCGTGTACCGCAGCCGGGTATTGTGGACGTCGAGGGTGCCCGAGATGCGGGACTCCCGAATCGCGGGATCGGTGTAGGTGACGGCGAAGTCGCTGATGTTCTTGCCGAACTGCCACTGGAAGTGGCCCTTCTTCCCCTGGCCGAATAGGTTCGGCTCGTCGAGCCCCAGAAAACCGCCCACCCCGGTGCCCTGTCCCACCGAGGCGCCGAAGTTGACGTTGCCAGTATGCTTCTCGGTCACGCGGAAGATCACGTCCACGTCACCCTGATCGTTGGCCGGGCGCGTGTCGGGGAACGGCAAGGGCTGCTGGAAGAACCCGAGGTTCGAGATGTTCTGGTACGACCGGATGAGCGCGTCCTGGCGGAACACGTCGCCCGGGAGCAGGATGATCGCCTCGCGGATCACGCGCTCGTGGGTGACGTCGTTGCCCGAGATCTCGATCTTGTTGACGATGGCCGGCTGCCCCTCGTTGATCGCCCAGCGGAGATCCACCACGGGCTTGCCGTCGGCGCCCATGCGGCGGATGACTTCCGGCCGGACGTTCACGTAGATGTAGCCGTTGTTGTAGTAGAGCGTGCGGAGCTGCTGCGTGGCGTCGTCCCACTTTTGCTGGCTGTAGTAGGTCGGCCCCTGCTGGGTCCCGCCCAGCCCCAGGAAGCCGGTGCGGTCCCCGCCTTTGAACGGAAACAGCTGTTGCAGGTCTTCCGTCGAGAAGCGCCGGTTCCCCACGATCTCGAACGAGCCCGCGCGGTACGGCTCCCCTTCGCTCACGCGCACCACGAGCGTCGCCTTGCCGGTTGTGTCGTTCACGACCAGCGTGTCGTCGAGCACCTGGAAATCGACGTAGCCCCGGTCGCCGTAGAATTTGGGGAGCCGCTCCTGAAGATCCTCGCGCAGCTTTTCGTCGTCGAACTCACCGGACCGGAACCACCAGAACCCTTCGGGGCGGGTCTTCATCTGGCCGACCAGCTGATCCGTCGCCAGGTGCGTGTTGCCCTCGAGCTGGACGCGCGCGACCGCGACACGCCGGCCCTCGTCCACGTCAAAGATGACCCGCAGACGCGCCGAATCGCCCTCATACACGTCGACCACCTTGACCTGGGCGAGGTAATAGCCCTGCGCGCGGTACAGGGAGTCGATGCGCCCGCGGGCCCGGGCGACGGCGGCGGGGTCGACCGGCCGGCCTTCGGCCAGCTGGGCCTTGTCGCGCACGCTGCCCTCGGAGAGGCGGCTCACGCCGCGCACGGCCCATTTGACGAGGATGGGGCGCTCGTGCAGGCGCACGACCAGGAGCTGGCGCCCGTGGGCGGTGTCCTGCGCCACCCGGACGTCGTCGTACTGACCCGTAGCGTACAGGGCCTGGATGGCGCGCTGCACGTCGCGGTAGCCCAGCGGCTTGCCGGGGGCGAGGCCGCTCTGCTCGATCGCTTGCTTGCGGTCGACCCGGCGGAGCCCGATGACGACGATAGAGTCGGGGGCGACGGCGGCGACGCTCGGCGCCTCGCCCTGAGCGCGCGCGAGACGCGGGGCGAGCACGGCCGAACCCACACAGATGACGGTGGAAAGCTTGCGGATCACGCCTTCGAGCCGGAGAGCGCGCGGAACGCCAACCGTTCCTTGTCCGGGGCCGCGTCGACCTCGATCTCCTCGCCCCGCGCGAACTCGCCGACCAGGATCTTCTCCGAGAGCGGATCCTCGACGTACTTCTGAATCGCGCGCTTCAGCGGGCGCGCGCCGAAGTGCTCATCGTACCCGCGCTCCACCAGGAAGTCCGAGGCCGCCGGCGTCAACCGGAGCGTGAGCTCCTCCTCGCCCAGCCGCCGCTGCACTTCTTTGAGCAGGATCGTGACGATCTGAGCGATGTGCTCTCGCGTGAGCGGGTGGAACACGATGACGTCGTCCAGCCGGTTCAGGAACTCGGGATTGAAGGTCTTGTTGATCTCTTCCTTGACCTTCTCCGCCATTTTGTCGAAGGTCGCCCGCATGTCCGGTTGGGAGAAGCCCAGGGCTTTGCCCTTGACCATGTCCCGGGCGCCGACGTTCGACGTCATGATGACGACGGTGTTCTTGAAGTCGATCACCCGGCCGTAGTTGTCCGTGAGGTGTCCTTCGTCGAGCACCTGCAGCAGGATGTTGAAGACGTCGGGATGCGCCTTCTCGATCTCGTCGAGCAGCACGACGGAATAGGGCTTCCGCCGCACGGACTTGGTCAGCGTCCCCGAGTCCTCGTAGCCGACGTAGCCGGGCGGCGCGCCGATCAGCCGGCTCACCGAGAACTTTTCCATGTACTCCGACATGTCGACCCGAATCAGCGCGTTGGTATCGGCGAACAGGAAGCGGGCGAGCCCGCGGGCGAGCTCGGTCTTGCCGACGCCCGTGGGCCCGGAGAAGATGAACGATCCGATCGGCCGCTTGGGGTCCTTGAGCCCCGCCCGGCTGCGCCGGATGGCGCGCGAGATCACCGCGATCGCCTCGTCCTGGCCGACCACGGTCTCGTGCATCTCGTCTTCCATGCGGAGCAGCCGCGCCGTCTCGGCCTCCTGCAGTCGCGTGACCGGGATCCCCGTCCAGCGCGACACGATGAAGGCGACGCCCTCCTCGCTGATCGTCGGCCGGTGCGTCTGGCGCTCCTTCTCCCACGCTTCCTGCTTGCGGCGAATCTCCGCTTGGAGCTCGCGCTCCTGGTCGCGCAGCGCCGCCGCCTTCTCGAAGTTCTGGTCGCGGACCGCGTTCTCTTTGTCGCCGTTGATGTGCTCGA
>Ga0075425_100006893_pt1 | contig 11956 bp, 9 predicted proteins | sample SoiMethybrSBSTD4_FD_75300 | JGI IMG/M metagenome (GOLD analysis project Ga0075425, IMG submission 75300) | Bulk soil microbial communities from a Populus tree surrounding site in Tennessee, USA - Soil MetaG P. TD hybrid SBSTD4 | ecosystem: Environmental > Terrestrial > Soil > Tree plantation...
ATGAACCCGTCATTGCAACCCGCCTTTTCCTTGTCTAATTTTTCTCATCATCATTTAGTCGTACGCTGGGTTCCGAGGCCGGCCACGTAACTAGACGTGGCCGTTGAGGAAAGGAGTGTTTCTGTGAAGACAAAAGGTACAGTCAAATGGTTCAACGATCGCAAGGGATTTGGGTTCATTCGTCTCGAGAGCGGAGATGATGTCTTCGTACATTATTCCGCGCTGCAAGGAGAGGGATTCAAAACCTTGAAAGAGGGAGAAAATGTCGAGTTCGAGGTTGTGCAAGGCGCGAAAGGGCCTCAGGCTTCAAATGTCTTGAAGACGGCTGTTGCCGAATCTTGAGTTAGTGTTCTGCGAAAGTGTGTTACAGAGAGGCCTGCCTTTGATGTCAAGGCAGGTTTTGGTGTTTCTACTGCATAGCCCTGTATCTCACCCGCAAGATTCATGATGCTGTTGTTGCAAGCGATGGAAACACAGCCGTCATTGGCAGCCTCACCGTTCATGCCTTCGGCCTTCGACACGAGTATCGATCAGGCTCACGGCCACACGTATTCGGTATTGACTGCCAGTCTCACTTCTGCCTCCATGTTTTTGCGACAAACCGGCATTAATAATCAGGGCTAAATGCCCCATTTCGTTGACAATGTCCATCGACACTGTTAGCGTTTGATCGTTGTGGAGGTTTGACTTGGGGATAGATCGGGGTAGCGTGTTGCAAAGCGCACAGCTCTTTGCGTCACGGGGCCAGTTCGACGCTGCCATCAATGAATGGAAGAAGCTCTCCACCGAGTCGCCTGGCGATGGGAGTATCTTTAATTCAATCGGGGAGTTACACCTTAAACGCCAAGCCACCACCGATGCCGTTTCAGCCTTTCTACAGGCAGCCCATGCCTTCCGAGCTGAAGGGGCCACCCTCAAGGCCATCGCCACGTTCAAGAAAATCTTGAAGCTCGATCCTTCCCGGTATGATGTGTTCCGGCACCTGGGAGACCTCAACGCCGAACGTGGTCTTCTGAGCAGCGCAGTCCAAGATTATCTCACACTCGGGAAACATTACCTCAAAGCGGGGAGAAGTAAAGAGGCGCTGGACATCTATAAGAAAATCGTCAGCCAGGATCCTTCGAATCTAGATGCCCAGCAGCGGGTGGCGGAATTGTGCCTGCAAGAAAACATGCAGGATGAAGCCACAAAGGTCTATCTGCAATTAGGCCGGGAGCGTTCTGCGCAGCAGCGCTACGCCGAAGCGAAAGATGCGTATCAAGGTGTTTTGCGGATCGATCCTACCAATAGTGAGGCCGCCCAGTTCATCGAACATTACAAAAAGACCGATGGGCATCCCAACCCTGCAGCCAAGACCAAAGCGAGCTCTTCAGGGGGTTCGCCGAAGGGTGCCGAGCCACTCAATCTGTTGACGGAAGCCACCCGCCGCATCGAAGGAAAGCAGTTTGCCGGGGCTGAGGCCATTCTCAATCAATTGTTGACTAAAGAGCCCGGAAATCCTGAGGTCTGTCAGTTACTCGCAAAGTTGCATCTACAACGCGGAGATCTTCAGGTCGCGCTCGGCGAGTATCGCTATCTCGCAGGAGCAGCCTTGCGGGCACAAGACTATGTGAAGGCTGAGTCGCTGATTACCGATTTCTTGGCGATCGAACCGCAGTCGGTCCCGATGCTTGAACTCTACGGAGAACTGTACGGAGAGAAAGGTGATGCCGCCAACGCCGTGATCCAATATGGAAAGGCAATCGAGCTGTTACTGAAACATCCTGAACCTGGGATGCCGACGCTGCATGAAGAACTGTTCGAGAAGGTCACTGCCCTGGCGCCGGATAGCCCTACGGTGAAAAGATTGGCTGCGCTCATCCATGGTACTGCAGTGGAGGAAACGTCCGCTTCAACCCCATTCAAGACCCTGACAGCTGCAAACCCTTCGAACCCAGCTCAGACGGATACAGGTCCACCAGCCCCTGCTGCTCCATACCACCCATCGCATGGAACTTCCAAGGCCGACCCGGTACAGGACCGAGATATCTTGCGCGCCGAACTACAACCCATGCCAGCTAAACCCGAGCCAGTTCCGCCAAAGAGTGAGTTCGTGTGGGCGAATGCCAATCCGGACCAGGAATGGACGCCGGCGTCAAAGGTGTCAAGTTCGGTTACTCCTGCTCCGCCTCTCCTCTCGACAACCGAGCAGTTCCAGGCATATGTGAAAGCCGGCCAGCATGCTGAGGGAGAAGAGTGGCTCAGTCACCTGGTCACGGCTCAGCCGGATCATGCAGAGGCTCGAGAACTGTTCGGCTCCCTGCGGGAAAGCAAAGGGGATACAGCCGGCGCAGCCTTGCAATATTCCCGTGCCCTCGAATTACTCCTGGCACATCCAAACGATGTGAGTCAGACTCGTCTGACGTTTCTCTATCAAAAGGTCAAAGAACTAGCGCCAGCCAGCCCGTTAGTTGCCAAATGGGCCTCAATGTTCGCGCCGAAGCCGCAGATGTCAGTACCTGACAGCCAGACCCCGGTTTCTGTTCCGACTGTGAACGAGATTGAACCGGAGACCCATTACACGTTGGGAGTGGCCTATAAGAATATGGGGTTGCTGGACGAAGCGAAGGAAGAGTTTGCACTCTCGATGAAGAGCCATGACTATTTCTCGGACTCCTGTCTTATGATTGCGGTCTGTTTAAAAGAACAGGGAGAATGTCAGTCGGCGAGCGTGCAACTTGAGCTGCTGCTGAAGGACCCGAAGTGTCAGGGAGCCAAGGCACAGGCCATTCGCTATGAACTCGGCCTACTCTACGAAGCCCAAGAGCAGTGGAGCCAAGCCGCCAAAATTTTCGAATCGATCCCAACCTTCCACGACGTTCCACAACGTCTAGAATCGGCTCGCGCACACAGTGCCCAAGCTGAGCCGACTTCCGCATTCCGCTACGGAAACTAACAGGATGCTGAAAAAGCCCACCAGCAGCGTTCTCGCCTCGAAAGCATCCTCAACGTAGCCCAGAGGCTACGCCTCCGGTGCTTCCATCGACTGCGGCCTTGCTGAACGAGCTTTTTGAGCATCCTGCCAGGTATTCTCCTCTCGTCTTGCGTATTTTATGCAACAGCATGCTAGTGAACTTCGTTTGGAGCGGGACGTCCATCTAGCACCGCTTGAATATTTCTTAAACAGACCAACCCCATCTGAACGCGTGCGTGCAATGTGGCAGAACCCAGATGGGGGAGCAGCACCACTTGCTTCAACAGAGCCAGCCCTGCGTGGAGAGCCGGTTCCTGTTCATAGACGTCGAGCCCCGCTCCGGCGATGGTTCCTGCTTTCAGAGCGCCGGCCAATGCGGCTTCATCGACGATTGGACCACGAGCGGTATTGATGAGGATGGCGGTGGGCCGCATCCAGGATAATTCGCGCGCACCAATCATATGATGGGTACTTGGTGTCAGCGGCACATGGATGGTCACGAAATCTGTTTCCCTGAGGAGACGTTGCAAGGAATGACACTCCCACTCTTGGGGGAGAGACGTAGCGGCGATCGATTGGCGTGTGTGATAGCGCACTGGCATGCGAAACCCCACCGCGCGGCGTGCTACCGCTTGTCCGATCCGTCCCATACCGACAATCCCAAGCGTCTTGCCCGAGACTTCTGCGCCCAAGAGCTGTGTGGGACTCCACCCGGTCCAACCACCGGATCGAACAAGGGCGTCACCTTCGACGACACGGCGTGCCGTCGCTAGAAGCACTGCCCAAGTCAGATCCGCAGTGGCATCCGTCAAGACGTCAGGCGTATTGGTCACGATCAAGCCACATTGTCCTGCGGCAACAAGATCAACGTTGTTGTACCCGACGGCATAGTTCGCCAGAATTTTTAGCCGAGTGGCCGAATGAATGCTCTCGGCATCGATGCGATCACCCAGGGTCACAATCGCGGCGTCAGCTTGGGAGAGGCCTTTCTGAAGCGCCGACGGAGCGGGCAATGTATCGTGAGGATCCTCCACCAGCTGAAAACTGTCCCGCACGATAGCCATGATGGGATCTGGGAGGAGCCGTGAGAGATATAGAGTGGGACGTGTGTCAGTCACAGGCGTAGACTCCTATCTGAGCGGATCTTAGCAGGATGCTGAAATGGTCTGCCAGTTCCGCTGACTGCTGTGCGTGAAACGCGAGACGTGCGCGAAAAGCGCGACTCGGGGTTCGATGTTCTGCAAACCATGCACCCTTGACCGTCTCGCTCGTCCGCCCGTCTCGCGCGAGTATCCTTCAGACTTGTGCTGGTCTCAAGAGTCCATCTAGAATGAGATATCCATTTAACTATGACCTCACCAACTCTTATTCTGCCTGAACGTTCCCACGTCATTGCCTCAGACCTTCGAGCCATGTTGGGCGTTGGTAAGGTAAAGGACGACTATTCGACGCTCACGGCCTATGCGGTGGATGCGAGTATCTATCGGATGACGCCTCGGGCAATCGTCCTCGTGGAATCCGAGCAGGACATCGCCGCCACGGTGCGGTATGCCGTGCAGCGAGGCATCCCGCTGACGCCCCGTGCCGCCGGAACCAATCTGACAGGCTCGGCGATCGGGTCCGGGATCATTCTGGATGTCTCGCGCCTGAATCGAGTGCTGGAGTTGAATCGAGAAGAGCGATGGGCTCGCGTCCAACCCGGGATCGTTCTGACTGAACTCAACAAACAACTGGCGCGGGACGGTCTTCTATTCGGCCCCGATCCTTCGAGCGGCGATATGTGTAAGCTTGGTGGGATGTTGGCTAATAACTCATCCGGTCCCCACACACTGCGGTACGGCGCCGTCAAAGATAACGTGGCGGCACTCCGTGTTTACCTGCAATCCGGTGAATGGCTGGATGCCAAGTCCTACGGACTCGATGATCCGGACTTCAATGCGTTGTTGAATTCGTACAGACCTCTTCAAGATTTGCGGTCTCTGCTACAAGAAAATGCCACGCTGATTGTGCAGAAACGTCCGACTGTCAGCAAGAACAGTTGTGGCTACAACCTCTTCGATCTTGCCGATGGGCTTGCACAAGGATGCTTCGATCTCCCCAAACTCTTTGTTGGCAGCGAAGGCACTCTCGGTCTCTTCAGCGAGGCGACAATTAGGCTGGTCGGGAAACCTCACGCGACCCTCACGGCCCTCATCCATTTTGATCGTTTGGAAGATGTGGGGGATGCGGTGCCGAAGTTGCTGAAATTGAATCCGAGCGCGTTGGAACTGATGGATGCCAATACACTCAATTTGATCGGGCGAGCGAAGCACGGCATCCCGGCAAAAGCGGCCGCAACCCTCCTGGTAGAGTTGGATGCTGATAACGCAGGGACCGATCTTCGTGCACAGGCTGAGCGGATGGCCAAGATCTGTCGCCGCTATCGCCTCGCGTCCGATCCCGTGATCGCCTTCGATCCTGAGCAACGGGACCAATTGTGGAAGGCTCGTAAGGCTCTTTATCCCACCCTTTATCGGTTCGATCCCCGGAAGAAGCCCATCAATTTTGTCGACGACGTGGTGGTGCCAGCTGAACGGATCAGTGAGCTTATCCGATACTTGGAAGAATTTTTCTCCGCGCAGCGCGTGCCGGTTGCGATTTTCGGGCATATTGGGAATGGGAATGCCCACATCATTCCCTTGCTCGACGTGAACGATCAAAACGATTTTCAGAAGATGGTGCAGGGCTATCATGAGATTCACCAAACGGTCTTAGGTCGTTTCGGCGGTTCGATATGCGGGGAACATGGGGATGGCCGCGTGCGCGCAGAATACGTGAAATCAATGTTTGGCGTGGAGCTATACGGCTTGTTTGTGCGCGTGAAGCGGAGTTTCGATCCCTGCGGGGTGCTCAACCCCGGAATCAAGATCAGCGACCGGCCCTTCACCGAGCATATCGACTATGTGCGATTGTCGAAATCTTGTGCGACTTGCGCGAAATGCAACGCCGTCTGTCCGGTCTATGATGTGTTTCAATCGGAAGACATGAGTTCGCGCGGGTGGTTTGAGATCGTCACAGATAAGAACTATAGCTATCTCAATTCAAAGCGAGTCGTGGAGGCCTGCCTCAACTGCAAGTCCTGCCGAACAGCCTGCCCAGCCGGCGTCGATGTTTCTCAGCTTATTTTGGACCGGCGCGCCGAACATCCAAATAAAGTGGCAGGTATTATTTTTAAATTTCACGCTCAATCTATGCGATTTGAAAGATTCTTAAAGGTTCTCGCGAGGTATCAATCGATCTGGGATCGTCCTGCGATCCGGCGTTTGCTCGATCGTCTGACGAAGCCCTTTATGCGTGGTCTCGCAGAGACGGCAGGCCTGTCGCCTCAATTAGTCATGCCCAGACTGGCCCGGAGACATCTCCGTGATCGCTATCCCGAACTGATTCCCAAGAGCGGGCAAGCTACCCGTTCCCCGGTGGCATATTTTCATGGCTGCGCGGCCAACTACTTTGAGGATGGGGTGGGGGATGCCGTCATCGCCGTACTGCGAAAACACGGGGTCGAACCTGATCTACCGCCACAGCGCTGCTCTGGGACTCCGATCGAAACCTATGGACATCGTGCATTGGCCAAAGAAGGGGCACGGGTCAATCTTGCTTCCATGGCGGGATATAACAAGGTGGTAACCGGCTGTGCCTCTTGCACACTCATGCTGAAGGACTATCCCACCTTGTTCGCCGGAGAGCCGGAGCAAGCAGCGGCCCAAGCTTTGGCCAAACGGGTCACACATATTTCGGAGTTTGTGTCACAATCGTCTGTGAAACCTGCCATGGCCAGTGAGCAGGCCACGAAGTGCAAGGTGGCCTATCATTCCTCCTGCCATCTGCGAGCTGCGGGAGTGACCAAAGAGCCCCGTGCGATCCTAGCAGGCTTGCCGGGGATCGAGTATGTGGAGATGCCGGACGCCGATCGCTGTGCGGGCGGAGCCGGGACCTATCTTGTAAAGGATTTTGAGACGTCGCAGCACATTTTCGAGCGGAAGCGGCGGGCCTTCGAACAGAGCGGGGCCGAGGTTGTCGCCACGAGTTGCCCGGCCTGTATGATTCAGCTGCGTACGGGATTACATGGTGCAGCGGAGGTCAAGCACGTGGCCCAACTGATTCAAGAAGCCTACGAGGCAGCAGACCGACAGGCAAAACAAACTTAAACCAGATACACCGAACAACGAGAAACGAGAATTACATGATCACAGTCCTGGTCTTTGGGTTGACGCTTCGGGATGCGGTCGGAGAAACAGAATTCGAATTTGACGTCTTGGAGCCGACAACGGTCAGAAAACTCATCGAATCGAATCAGGATTGCCTGGGCCCGTTGGTGCAGTTCCTGGCGAATCGAGAAGTGATGATCGCGGTGAACAAGAAAGTAAGCACCGAAGATACGGTGGTGCGGGACGGTGATATCGTGAAACTGTCCCATCAGTCGAGAACGTCGTATGATGGCACGAGAGACATCCCTGTCTAAACCGCGTGAAGCGCGAGATAGGCGAGACTGACGGGAAAGGCGTGATCAGACGTTCGAAGTTCCGAAAACCTCGTACTTCGAACCTCGAACCCTTGTCCGTTTCGCCCGTCCCGTCTGTCTCACACAGCTCAGTGCAGTCGGCGTTTGGCTTTGGCGGTTGGCAGGGCGGTGAGGGGGTCATCGGGCCAGGAGTGTTTGGGATAACGGCCACGGAGTTCTTTCTTCACTTCGCGGTAAGTAGACTTCCAGAAGCTCTCGAGATCCTTCGTAATCTGGACTGGCCTGCGCGCCGGTGACAGTAAGTGCAGCATGACCGGAATCTTCCCGTCGACTAGACAGGGCGTGTTCTTGCAGCCGAACATCTCCTGCAACCGCACGGCCAGAACAGGCAGATCTAGTGTATCGTACTCCACGCGCACGTTCGATCCACTTGGGACGGTCAGATGAGTAGGAGCCAATTGTTCGAGTTGACGTGACTGTTCCCAGGAGAGGAGCGCGTTCAACGGCTGGGCAAGATCGAGTCGCCTAACTCGGTCGAGGGTCGTGAGCCCGGCTAGATAGGGGCCAAGCCAGTCGTCGAGCGCCCGCAGCAACGCCTCGTCCGAGAGATCGGGCCATTGTGATTCTTCTCCTTCAATTCTGCGCAGAAATCCCACCCGCGCTCGCCACTGACGAAGCTCCGGAGTCCAGGCCAGCTTGTCGAGTCCCACCCGACGAATTCCCTGCAGCAGGGCGGTCACAATCATCGAAGGATCCGGGTTTGAGACCCCCTGTTCAGATAGGACGAGCGAACCCAATCGGCGTTGTCTCGTGGCACGAACTGCCTGCGCGGTGTCATCCCACGAAACCTCATCCACTACTTGAAACTGGCCCGCGTATAGCATTTCCAGATCGCGAAGCCGTACCGGCGCGGCCAGATTGATCCTGGCCCATTGCGAGCTGCCGTCAAGGTCGGCAATGACCAGATAGTCTTCCGACTCGAGCGGATCAGGATTTGCAAAGAGGGCACCACGGCCATTCGCCATGAGATAGTGCGTGCTATTTTCGCTCTGGCGTTGAGCAATGCGATCTGGATACGCGAGTGCGAGCAACAGACCAACCTCATCGAGGCTGTCCTGCTGATGCGAACGAGCAGATTGTGGAAGGTATCGTTGCAACAGGTCGGCAGTGCGTGTCACTCGTTGACAGGCGACATGATCGACTGTCGCACCAGCCGCGTGATCGTGTTGTCCATGCAAGACATCCAAGCGGAGCCGCAGATCGGTGTTGCGCCAGTCGGAGGAACCCCGCAGGATATCTCGTTCGCTCAGGAGGGCCGCCATTTCACAGGCCAGATGATTGAGTTGCAACGGCACGGCCTCGAGCAGCATGTGAGCAAGACGTGGGTGCAGCGTCAGCTCCGCCATCTGTTTTCCATGAGCGGTGATCTGTCCCGCTGCATTGAGTGCGTTGAGGCCGATGAGCAACTCTCTCGCCTGGGCCACAGTACCGGCTGGCGGGGGAGTGAGCCAGGACAATTCGCCTGGATTGGTCGTGCCCCAGAGGGCCAATTCGAGCAACAGCGGCGCCAAGTCGGCGTCAAGGATTTCCGGCGGGCGACGAGGGATCAGCGATTGGTGCTCTGCAGCGGTCCAGAGGCGAATACAGACGCCCGATTCGAGACGACCGGCCCGACCACGACGTTGCTCGGCAGAATCCTGCGTGACGCGAATCGTTTGCAGTCTCGTGAGTCCCGAGCGCGGATCGAAGCGAGGCACTCGCGACAAGCCCGCATCGATGACGACGCGCACTCCGTCGATCGTCACGCTGGTCTCGGCAATGGAGGTAGCCAGCACGATCTTTCTCGTGCCCTGTTGAGCAGGAGCGATTGCGCGGTTTTGCGCGTCTTGCGGCAGGTCACCATGGAGCGGCGCGATGAGGATGTTCGATCCCAAATTAAGATCGAGAAGTTTCCGTTCAACGCGACGAATGTCAGCCATACCAGGCAGAAAGACTAAGAGGCTGCCATGTTCCTGCGCGAGCGAGCGCCGGATTGATTGCACGACTGCCACATCGAGATGGCCGGAGAGAGGCTGATCAAGATAACGGGTTTCTACTGGAAACATTTGTCCTTCGCAGGCAATGACAGGCGCGTTCTCCAAGAGTTCAGCGATCGGCCCACAATTCAACGTGGCGGACATCACGAGCAGGCGGAGGTCGGGGCGAAAAAGCCGTTGCGATTCAAGACAGAGGGCCAGACCTGTATCAGCCTGCAGGCTTCGCTCGTGGAATTCATCGAAGAGGATGATCGCGTACGCGCTGAGCGCAGGATCCTGCTGGAATAGTCGACCGAGGATACCTTCCGTGACCACTTCAATTCTGGTCTCAGGCCCTACTTTAGTGTCGAGTCTCATGCGGTAGCCGACCGTTCCGCCGACCGATTCACCCATCATGGCGGCCATGCGATGGGCTGCGGCACGGGTTGCAAGCCGTCGGGGTTCCAAGATGAGCAATTTTTTTCCATCAAGCCACGTGGCATCGAGCAAGGCGAGCGGCACCCGCGTTGTCTTTCCGGCACCAGGTGCTGCAGTCAACAGCGCATTCCGAGCCTCCGTCAGTGTGCGATGAAGCGTCGGCAGAACATCTTCTATTGGAAGTCTGGACATGATAGGTTCGGCGATCGCGAGTTCGTCCGGACTATTCATGAATGCCGTCGCGGCGCGTTCAGCCCGAAGCCCGCCGAGGCTGCTCGCAAGTGAGACCGACACAGGCGTACTTGCAGTCCGTCGAGGAGGCCGAACGAGAAAAGCCTCGCCGAGCACGGGGATCGGACGACGCGGCAGGTATTCATGAATAGTCCGGGCTAGACTGTAGCAGACCATTGCATTTACGGAAAGGACAGAAGCGCATGGCGGGCTATCAATGGACCACGACGAAACCTCGGGCAGCCGGTTGGTATTGGTTCCGCGGCCCGGCGCACGAGGCAGACCCATTTATTGTGCAAGTCGATGAGGTCGGTCAATTTCAATGGCCGGACGGCGGGTTTCAGGAAGTGACTCTGGCTAAAGGAGAGTGGGCAGGGCCGATCCAACTGCCAGAATAGAGAGACGAGTAGGGCCAGGTGCTCTCCCATGCTCGCGCAACGACTATCACGCAGTTAGCATACTTTTCACATAGGCGGTCGATTCATTCCATGAAACACCAAACTACACAGCCATCTGCGGAAACTCCGGCAAAAGGCTTTTCTCCCAGTTTTGCAGCGCTGGGCCTAGAGGCAGCGCTGCTCACTACGCTCGACACTCTGGGCTATGAAGAACCGACGCCGATCCAGAGGGAGACGATCCCCCCGTTGTTGGCAGGACGCGATCTCCTGGGCCAAGCGGAAACCGGAACCGGCAAGACAGCTGCCTTCACGCTCCCGCTGCTCCAGCGCATCGCCCACTCTGTGCGCCGCTGTCCCTCCGTGCTCATTCTGGTTCCGACAAGAGAATTGGCGATACAGGTCGGTGAGGCGGTCACTCGCTACGGAAAAGAATTGAAGATCTCCGTGCTTCCAGTCTATGGAGGACAAGCCATCGGTCCACAGTTTCATGCACTCAAGCGCGGTGTCGATGTCGTCGTGGCGACGCCTGGGCGAGCACTTGACCATATCCGTCGAAAGACTCTGCAGCTCAAGACAATCCAAGCAGTCGTGCTAGACGAAGCCGATGAGATGCTCGACATGGGATTTGCGGAAGATCTGGACGCCATTCTGGAGCAGACACCCACAGAGCGGCAGACAGCCTTGTTCTCTGCCACTATGCCTCTCCGGATCGTGTCAATTGCCAAACGCCATCTCAAGGCGCCGGTTGAAATCAAGATTGCCAAGGAGCCGCTCAAGGCGGGGGCCGCTCCACGTGTGCGCCAAACGGTCTACATCGTTGCCAGGCAACATAAGGAATTGGCACTGGCTCGTATTCTGGACATAGAGACACCCAAGTCGGCCCTCGTGTTTTGTCGGACGCGTATCGAAGTCGATGGACTCACGGCAATGTTGATAGGCCGTGGGCACAAGGCCGACGCAATCCACGGCGGTATGAACCAGTCCCAGCGTGATCGAGTGATGAGCGCCTTTCGATCCGGGCAGACCGAGCTTCTCGTCGCGACCGACGTGGCGGCGCGGGGATTGGATATTCCATCTGTGTCGCATGTGGTGAACTTCGATTTGCCCATGTCTCCGGAGGGCTATGTCCATCGGATAGGACGGACGGGGCGGGCTGGACGTGAAGGGTCTGCGATCACCGTCATCGACCCGCGTGAGCAGCGGTTATTGTGGAATATCGAGCAGCTCACAAAAACCAAGATTGTCGTGACCCCAGTGCCAACCGTCGCCAACCTACATACGAAACGGCTCATGCAAACCAAGAAGGCGATTGAAGAAGTGCTCGCGGCCGGTGAGTTGGATCAGTTTCGCGGTGTGCTTGGGACGCTTGCCGAACAGGGAGACCCCATGGACGTGGCGGCGGCAGCCATCAAGCTGGTCT
>Ga0075425_100006894_pt1 | contig 11955 bp, 7 predicted proteins | sample SoiMethybrSBSTD4_FD_75300 | JGI IMG/M metagenome (GOLD analysis project Ga0075425, IMG submission 75300) | Bulk soil microbial communities from a Populus tree surrounding site in Tennessee, USA - Soil MetaG P. TD hybrid SBSTD4 | ecosystem: Environmental > Terrestrial > Soil > Tree plantation...
TTCGCGTTTACCGCTTCTTCGTTCACTGCGAGGAATCGACAATTTCGCGAGACAAATGCACATCCACTAGTTGCGGTGTCAGTTTGGGGTGCCAGGCACTGCGATTTGGCGATTCGTTCGGCTGGTTGCGGTGCCAGGCACTGCGATTTGGCGATTCGTTCGGCTGGTTTGCGGTGCCAGGCACTGCGATCTCGCAGTTCTTGGTCTAAACTTCGCGTTTACCGCTTCTTCGTTCACTGCGAGGAATCGACAATTTCGCGAGACAATTCGGAGGAACTCTTTGATACGACTGATCGCTGCTGCGAACGTGTGGCGATGACCTGCGTTTCGGAATAATCTAAGTAGATGTTTCGGCGACCTGGGGCCGGGCACTAACTTTCTGGAATTCTCGAGTTACTCGAGGAAAGGGAAAATGATGCCAAGGAAATCCAGGCTCGAAGTTGAGGGAAGTCTCTACCACGTCTTCACAAGAGGTAACAATCGACGGCTGATTTTCAATGACGATGACGATTATCGAAAAATGATCGAACTGATCGCAAAAACAAAAGCGAAGTTGCCGTTCTACCTCTACACCTACTGTTTTATGCCCAATCATCTTCACTTGCTGATGGAGCGCCGACAAGATCCAATCAGCCGAATAATGCATACTCTGCTCACGGGGTATAGTAGATATTACAACCGCAGAAATAGAAGAGTAGGACACCTATTTCAAGGCCGGTACAGGTCAATCTTATGTCAGAGCGATCAGTACCTTGCGGAGCTTGTGCGGTACATCCATTTAAATCCGGTAAGAGCGAACATTGTCAGGGATCCGTCAGCATTCCGCTACAGCAGTCATCGAGCTTATCTCGGCGAAGAAGAGTCCGGATTTCTGGACGCAGAACCGGTGCTTCGGCATTTCGGCGCGACAAAGAAGCTTGCCAGGAAGAGATACAGAGCGTTTGTGAAGGCAGGGATGAAGCTTGCCACTCGTGAGGATCTCTATGGAGGCGCGGATAAACGAGTAATCGGAGACGAAGAGTTTATCGGGAACGTAGAGGATCGAATTGGGAAAGGTTTCAAAAATAAAGGCAGGAAAATCGAATCTGCCGATCTGCAACGATTGCGACAAGCGGCGGCGAATGCAACGTCGCTTACAGCTAGGGAGATCTGCAGTCGGAGTAAGAAACGAACGGTCGTGCTTGCAAAAGAGTTATTGATTATTGTCGGGCGAGGAATAGGCGCGAGCAATGCAGAGCTTGCGAGACTCATTGGAGTTGATTGTTCATTAGCTAACAGGAGGTTCGAGGCGGGTGTTGCAAAGAAGAAAGACTGCCAGGAGATGCAGAAACTGATCGACCAAGTAAGGAAGGAATACCACAAGAAGCGTCTGTGATCTTACTAAAAAGAGATCTGTAATCCTGCCACTAGCGATCGCCAGTGCCTGGCACCGAGTCGAACGAATCGAAGAATCGCCAAATCGCAGTGCCTGGCACCAAGTCCTGAGTTGACCTGGTCAAAGAATCGCCAAATCGCAGTGCCTGGCACCAAGTCCCGAGTTGAACTCAGGCCGAAGAATCGCCAAATCGCAGTGCCTGGCACCGAGTTGAAGCCTGCAAATACCCACACCTTTTCGGGCCTTATGTCACCTGTGACGTCGCTTATTGACCCGACGCGTAAGCCTCGTTCGCAACCGTAGGATCTGCTCCTGCAGTTGAGCAATTTCGAGCTGCTGTTCTTTGATGGCATTCACCATCGCCCACAGCACCGGGTCATTGTTTACCAGCAAGTAGCCCTGTTCATTTCGAGTCACCGCTTCCGGAATCACGCTCTGCAGATCCTGCGCCACCAAACCGATGTGTTCGTCTTTAGCCGAGATCCCCAGGGCATTATCCGCGGTGTAGTGGTAACGCACCGGCTGCACCTGTAGCAGGGCTTTGAGCCCGGTGGTGAATTGCGACTTGATGGTCTTCAGCCGAGCATCGGAAAAGACGGCCCAGGAGCCGCCGCCTGGCTTGGACGCGCCGCCGTTGACCGTCAGCGTTTGGTCGGGTGTTGCCGTTCCGATCCCGACTCGGCCACCGCCCGCCTGAATGATCAGATTCCTCCAGGCAACATTGGGCGTGAGAGCCTCGAGATAGCCCACCGCATTCGTCTGATCAAACGACATCCCGATGCCGCCGCTGCTTGCAGTGCCGCCGATGACAAAGTGTCTGGAATCCCAGTTCTGAACAAATCCGGGATTGGCATCGCTGGTTGTCACGACTTGAAGCCTGGCGGATGGCGCGTTGGTGCCGATGCCGACACTGGTATCCGCGGTCGCGCCGTTGACTCCATTGATGCTGCCCAGGACAAGCGAATTGGTGGCGTTCACTTGCGCCAATGCGCCGATTGCGGTGCCGTTGCTCACGCCCGAGAGTACCGTTCCTCCATACCCGAGCAGGGTGTTGTTGTCTCCAGTTGGGTTTACGCTGATGTAGCCCGTGTTGAACCCGATAAAGGTGTTGAAAAAACCAGTCTTGTGGAGCGTGCCTGCATTCACTCCGAAGAAAGCGTTGAAACTGCCTGTCGTGTTGTCGATGCCCGCCTGATAGCCAAAGAAGCTGTTGCGCTGGCCGGTGGTGTTGTTTTGGCCGGCGACACTACCGAGATAGGTGTTGTAGTTGGCGACGTTCGTTGCGTCGCCCGTTCCGTTGTTCAACCCCGCTTCGTAGCCCAGGAAGGTGTTGTCGTGCTCGGTCGTGTTGTTGTTGCCTGCGAGGTATCCGAAGAAGGAGTTGAGGCTGCCAGTAGAATTTGAGGAACCGGCTTGAAATCCGAAGAATGAGTTGCTCGCCCCGCTTGTATTGAAGAATCCGGCGTTCGAGCCGAAGAACGAATTGAAACTCGCGTTGTTTGTGTTGCCGGCCAGATCGCCAAAGAACGCATTGTTACTACCGGTGCTGTTGGACTGACCTGCCGAGCGCCCGTAGAAGGCGTTGCTGGTGCCGGTGGTGTTGTTATTGCCGGCGCTCCTCCCGAAGAAAGCATTGTTATTGCCCGTCGTGTTTGATTGTCCGGCGGCGCGCCCAAAGAAAGCATTCTCGCTGCCGGTCGTGTTGGCGACGCCGGCGAAGCTGCCAAAGAAAGAATTGCTGAACCCATTGTTACTTTCTCCGGCTTGCGCGCCGAAGAAAGAATTGTCACCGCCGGCGTTGTTGTTAAACCCGGCTCCGAAGCCAAAGAACGTGTCGTGGACCCCGGCGGTGTTATTCGTACCGGCGAAGGCTCCCGCAAAAGTATTGTTCGACCCGCCAGCCGTGATGTCTGCCGAGAGCACTCGCGAGCCGCCGATGTTGTACTGGGTGGCTGCATTCACGAGATTGCCGGATATCGTGCCGGCCGCCGTTCCGTTGCCGCTTATGTTGAAGTTGCTTGTTGTCTGCTGGCTGGTCGAGTTCTGAATGTAACTTGCGCTACCAGCCGGCACGCTGGCGATCGGGATCGCGCCGTTGATCTGGCTGCCCGAGATATTGCCAGTCACCTGCGCGCCCTGCACGCTCTGAATCTGGTTGCTGGTGACACAACTCACGCACGCCAGCGACAAGCCATCTGCTGACGCCGCGTTCAAGCTGCGTATGGTGTAGGGCGCCGAGCTCAGCAATTGACGCGGCCCGAGAGTCGCGAAGGTCGAGCCGGAGCTCGGCTTGACGCTGATCTCCAGGTAGCGCGTCGCACCAGGAAATACGCTGGCCCCGAAATCGAGTTGTACGGTGAAGAGGCCCGCCGTCACCGCGACGCTGGTCAGCGTCAGGGTGCTGCCCTGTTGAGTGCCGGTGCCGACCGTCGGCGTGTCGAATAGCTTGAATTGGAGGTCGTAATTGCCGCTCGCAGGCATGCCCGTGTCTGTCAGCTTGCCCTGATAGGTGAACTGCGTAGTCTGCGCCCAACACATGGACCGCAAGCCGACTATCAGAATCAACAGCGTAAACGGAAGCAGTCTATATCGCATCAATTTCTTTGAAGTCATCCCGATCCTCGTTTTCGTCACTGCTTAAGGAGTTCGCCGGCAAATCTGCGCTGACGGATGATCCGCGCAAACCAGCGTTTTCAGCGTCTCGATCTGCTCGCGCTGCTGCTCGAGCGCGCTCCGCTGCCGTTCAATCTGCGACTGCTGTTCTTTGATGGCGTTCACCATCGTCCAAAGCACCGGGTCATTGTTCACCAACAAGTAACCCTGCTCATTGCGGCTCACCGCTTCCGGAATCACCCTCTGTAACGACTGTGCTATCAAACCGATGTGTTCGCCTCTAGCCGCAATCCCCATGGCATTGCCCGCGCGGTACTCGTAGCGCACCGGCTCGATCTTCAGCAGAGCTTGCAGGCCCGTTGTAAAGTGCCCCTTGATGGTCTTCAGGCGGGCATCAGAAAAGACAGCCCAGGAGCCGCCGCCGGGCTTGGAAGCGTTACCGTTGACTGTCAGGGTTTGATCCGGGCTGAACGTACCGATACCGACTCTGCCGCCGCTGGGCTGGATTAACATCGCAAGGCGGCGCCCATCAGTCAGTCTAAAATTATCAAAGACCGCGCCGGTATCGGGGCTGTAGTAGAGCGACGTCCGGTCGCCTTCAGACGCCTCGACAGCGAGTCCATCGCCGCTGTTGCTGGCTCCGACGACATGCAGCCTGGCAGCTGGCGCGGTGGTGCCGATGCCGACCTTGGTGTCACCTCTGCCTAAGACGAGTGCATTGCTGGTATCCACGCGCGCCATGAACCCGATGGCGGTGGAGTTGTTGAGATCGCTCGCACCTACGTCGGCTGCCCCGCCGATAACTGTATTTCCAAACCCTGTCGTGTTGCTGACCCCTGAGCCGCCGCCGAAGAAGGAGTTAAAGCCACCCGATGTGTTGTTTTGGCCTGCGCTACTGCCGACGAAGGTGTTGACATTGGCATGGCTACTGGGATCGTTCAGTCCGCTGCCCGCCCCCGCGCGGTAACCCAGGAAGGTGTTGTCCATGCCTTTCTGATTGCTTTGACCTGACTGAGACCCAAGGAAGGTGTTTTGGCTGCCTGTCATGGTACTCCCCCCAACGCCACTGCCGACGAAGGTGTTGTTGTTCGCAAGATTAAATGTGTCGTTTAGTCCATTGTTTGTCCCCGCGCCGAACCCCAGGAAGGTGTTGTCGTGCTCAGTCTTGTTTGCAAAGCCTGCCGAATAGCCAAAAAAACTGTTGTTGATCCCCGTCGTGTTTTGGAAGCCGGCCTCAAAGCCGAAGAAGTTGTTGGCGCTGCCCGTCGTGTTGCCTTGACCTGCTTGAAAGCCAAAGAAGCTGTTAGCGCCGCCCGTCGTGTTCCCGTAGCCGGCCTGAGCGCCAAAGAAGCTGTTGACGTTGCCTATCGTGTTGTTTTGGCCTGCAAGACTGCCGACAAAGGTATTAAAACTGGCAAGGTTATTTGGGTCGTTCATTCCATTGCTCGCCCCCGCTCTGAAGCCCATGAAGGTGTTGTCACGCCCGTTCTGATTGCTTTGACCTGCTTGAGAGCCAAAAAAGCTATTGCTGAAGCCTGTCGAGTTGCTCTGCCCTGCCAGGTACCCGGAGAAGTTATTGTCGCTGCCCGTCGTGTTGTTTCGACCGGCCTGAGAGCCAAAGAAGCTGTTAGCGCTTCCCATCGTGTTCAAGGCTCCTGCGCTACTGCCGACGAAAGTGTTGTCGTTGGCAAGACTACTTGTGTCGTTCAGTCCATTGTTGAACCCTGCGCCTGAGCCAATGAAGGTGTTGCTGTTCTGAGTCGCGTTGCTGAGGCCGGCTCCATAGCCAAAGAAGCTGTTGCCACTGCCAGTCGTGTTGCTTTGACCGGCCTGAGAGCCGAAGAAGTTGTTGTTGTTGCCTGTCGTGTTGTCTCGTCCTGCCGAAGAGCCAAAAAAGTTGTTGGCGGTGCCGGTGCTGTTGCTTTTGCCCGCTTCTGCGCCAAAAAAACTGTTGCCACCGCCTGTGTTGTTGTTGAGGCCGGCGGCAGAGCCAAAGAAGCTGTTGCCACCGCCCGTCGTATTGGCGTTGCCCGCGCCGACTCCGGTAAACAGATTGTCCACGCCTGCGCTGCTCAAGATGCGCGCGCCACCGAGGTTGAACTGTGTCGTCGCGCTGACGATGTTGCCCGATAAACTGCCGCCGACGGTGCCGGAGCCTGAGATGTTGAAGTTGCTGGTCGCCTGCTGGCTGGTCGTGTTTTGAATGTAACTTCCGCTACCGAGGGGCAGGCTCGCCAACGGTATCGTCCCCGTCACAGCGCTGCCCAGGACGCTTCCGATCTGAGTGCTGGTGACACAGTTGACACACGCCAGGCTCAGCCCATCGGCCACGGTCGCGTTGAGGCTGCGGATGGCATAGGGCGTCGAGGCGATTGACTGGCGCGGCGAGAGCGTGGTGAAGGTCGAGCCGCCAGTGGGTCTGACGGCGATTTCCAGGTATCGCGCCGCACCGTTGAAACAGGTTGGGCACGCGCCGAAGTCAAGCTGGACGCTGAAGCTGCCGGCGGTCACTGCTACGCTCGTCACCGCTATGGTCGTGCCCTGCTGGGTGCCGGCGCCGACCGTCGGCGTGTCGAATAGCTTGAATTGGAGGTCGTAGTTGCCGTTCGCCGGGACGCCCGTGTCTGTGAGCTTGCCCTGATATGTGAACTGACTTGTCTGCGCTGCACCTGCGACTGACACGGCGAGCATCAGCATCAACAACGTCAATGAGAGCGGTCTATATTGCATTACTGGCTTTGCAGTCATGCCCGATCCTCCTTTGCGTAAAGAAAGCGAAGGCTTGCATTGAAAATCATCTGCCGAAGACGAAGACATCGACGTGAGTAGAGCCTTGGGCGCCCTCGGCATCCTGGCCGGCTTTGGCGGTGATCCGTAAAGTCCGCCCCGGCACCTCGTAGACTTTGCTTACGACGTTGAACACCGTTGCGGTATGATCGGGCTCTTCGCCGGCGAGGAGCGTGTCTATAGTTCCGAGCGCCGCGCCGGCTTCAACTAGTTGCAGGCTGACGATTGCCGCGGCGCTATGGAGGCTTTGAAAGGCGCGGTTCACTACGACGACTCTGATCTGCTCGAAGGAACTGACATCGACCTCGCCAAGCTCCTGCGGTGTACTTACAAGGACACCGCCCGCCGGGGTCTGAAAAAGCAAACGAGTTGCAGACGAACGGATGTCGATCGAGGCACCTGGAGCCAGCGCGATCGGATTTGTCACCACGACTCCAGGTGTGTTGACGACGTTGACATCTTTGGCTTGCGAATCGGCACTGGGTCGAATGCTAATTCGAGCCGTTGTCTTCTGCTGTCCGTTACTAACAGGTGTAATCAAGATTACTGACGCGCCTACGAGCAACCACCCGTTGCAAACTGTCAGGAAACGTTGGGGTTTGGACATGATTTAACTCCTTTAAAGCACCCTTTCGGATAATTCGATTTGGGCTTAAGCGATGTTTACGCGTTGCGCAAAGTTCTGTTTGAAGGCTGCAGGCTTTTCAATCGCGCTTGCTGCAGACTTTCTTCGGCCGTAAGGACGGCGAGATCACAGGTGAGCAACAATCATCGGATCACGATATTGCCGCTATTGCTGCGCAAATCAATGTGCTTGCCGCCGCCGTTAACCTTCTGGTGAAGCCGCCGTACCTTTTCATTCGGCAAAGCGATGTCATTACGATCAATCAGTATCTCGCCCAGGTTTGCGGTTGCGTCGACTTCAAAACGTGCCGCGGGCGGAAGTTCGACGCGAATGTTCCCCGAGGCGGTATTCAACAACCAGTCGTCATGCGGAATTGCTTTCACGTGCAGGTCTCCCCCAGCAGTAGAGCCAGAAAAGCTGCCTCTTGCTCCACCCACTTCAATTCTGCCAATCCCGTTTTTTACCGTTGCCTTCGATGGTCCCACGACTGCAAGAATAATGTCGCCATCTCCTGTCTCGGCGATGACCCCTTCCGCGGCACGAATACACGATATGTTGCCGTTGCCAGTCCTGGCTTCGACGCGCCCGCCGATCATCTGGAGAGCCAGATTCCCCGAACCGGACTCGGCCTCCACACTCTTTGATATGTAGGAGATTTTGACATCGCCGTTTTTGATCTCGGTTTTCACCGGACCAAGGATTCCGGTGACGGTTTGTTTTCCATTCTGCACGATGGAACGGACCTCAGTCCGATATGGCACATCAATCCTGCATACTATCCCGGTCTTAGATGTGGTTCCGGCGTTATCGGAATGACTTATCCTGATGTGATTATCCTGTTGCTCAACGGTGAGCGCGCTGGCGAGAAACTCGCTGGACGCTTTCGCGCCGATCGGCGCCTGAACGGTCGCAGTGATAGAGACCTGTTCGTCGCGGCTATAAGCAATCTGTACGTCGGCTTTGGATAACTGTACATCGAGAAGTACAGGAACGTGCGTGTCGACCTGTAATCTTCGCTGGAACTCACTAGCGGATTGAGTAAAGACAGGTTCGGTGCCTGCCAGGATGACAAAGACAAGCGATGTCCAAACCAAATTTAAAGTGAACGCGAATGCCAAAAAGCCCAACATACGATCTGCGCTGATCAGTCCAGCAACAACAGCTTAGAAAAAGTTGCGCGGTCCCCAACCAGATGGGGACCGCTGTTCGCGAGTACTCGCTTACAATGAACGGAGGAAGTCGAGGACCGCTTGCTTGTCGGTGCGCGACAATTCATTGAAGGCAACGATGATCAGGTTCGCCTCGGAGGCCGGATATGCCGGAGTGTTGTGGCGAGGATCGGGCTGCGTTGCGAACGAAAAATGCGCAGCTATCGCCTCAAGCAGATCCGACGTCCGTCCGTCGTGCAAAAAGAAGATCCGCTGCCCAACTCCCCAGAGCGGAGAGGATCGGAACTCGTCCGGACCGGCCTGCCCCTGGATGATGTTGTCCGCGAGTGCTGCGCCCATGTGGTGCACCATCAGGTCAGAAAACAATCTGACCGGCCGATTCTGCAAAACTGGACTCAGCATCACCGGAGCGGTCTGCATCTCGGGTGTATGGCAAAGCGCACATCCGATGGTTTCAAATATCGCCCTTCCCCTCTGAGCGCTCGCACTGGGATTAGGGTCAGGAGCCGGCCCGTCTGTGAAGCGCATCATTAGCTGGAACTGAATCCAATCCGGCAGAATGTGCAGGGGGTTATTGAAGGCCTGGTTTCCGGAATCATCGACCGCCGTGCGGATCACATCATTCGGTTCCGGCTTTTGCGGCCCCTGGCATCCGGGATCTTCCTCCATTGCTGTCGGAAAGGCTTCGTTGGTAATGCCCATCTCAACGTTGTATGCCTCGCCAGCAAAAATGGCGATCGATTTGTTCTGTGCCTTCCACCCGAAGCGCGTGATAGTGCCATCGTTGCCGCTGTGGTTCGGGTGACCGGCAATGTGAAGCTGGGCACGGCGAGTGGTGGTCGCGTCGTGGTGGGCCAGGATCTCTCGATCCTGGATCGACTCAATCAGGCCAAGTCCGAGCATTTGCGTAGGTATGCGGAAAGCCAGATTGCCTGCCCTGAATTGTGCGTCGAAATCGGGTTGAATGAGCGCGCAGTCGGGGATCGTCTGATCGTTTGTACTGCCGCGAACGGTCCAGAGTTGATGTACACCGCCATCTCGAGTGCCGTCGCCGTGAAATTTAAATCGCACTTCGCGGATGGGGCCGAACTGCTCTTCAAAAACGGGGACAACGTTCTGCCTTCCGAAGCGGTGAGGGACCAAACGGAACTGCGGATTTTCCGCTTGCTGAGGGACTGGGTCGCCCGGGTTGGGGACGATAAAGCCGCCAGAGCCACCCAACACTGGATGAGCATGACAAATAAAGCACTGGTCAGCGTTGTGCCGCGCACCCAGCCCGTTGGAGTTGGTGCGTAGTTGAGGGAAGACCGGATCGAGCTCGCCGGGGACCGGGGAGCCATCAGTCACGTCGGCGCAGTCGTCGCAAGTTGACTCTAACTGGCCCGCCCGCAGGATTCCCTCTTCGAAAGATGCGCGCTCGCGGTCGTTGACTGTCGCTCCGGTAGTCGGGTTCGGGCTTATCAATGGTGGATGCGGAATTGGGATGCCGCGCTGCTGCAGGCCTCCTCCCGTGTTGGCGAGTCCTCCTCGCACACCAGGATCTTTCGGAGCAAGCGCCTGAGCGAACGCCCAACCAGACCATAGAAGAAGCACACAGACGGCGATGAGTTTGGAAATAGTCTTTCGTTCCATAATCCCTCCTTTACAAACGTGGTCTCTAAGGTGAGCGAGCGTCGCTGAGAAACGTCGCTGAGAATCGTCGCTACAGGATGGTTGCGCCTTCTGCTTTCCTCAACGCGCTCTCAGGCGCTGCATCATCTTTGAATGACGCCCACTTAACGCCGCGCTCTTCCGGTTGGTTTATCTCGTTTTTTTTAAAGGCCGTTTGAAAAGAGTGTGAGGAAGCGGCTTCGTTATCGCGCCTTTTCGAATTTCCCGCGGCGGTTTGGTGAACAGTCTCCTGGGGTTGCTTCAGACATGCCGAGCGGCGTTTGCTCGCTGCCATGCCGGCTGGTAACCTCGCGATAAGCCTTCATACTCAAGCTTGAGGAGCACGATTTTTTACGCGCGTTCTTGCTTCAGACCGACGACAGCATATGCATGCAATGCCCGCGGCAACAGGCATATTCAGGCTTTTATTTTGGGTGGGAATGTCCCGGTTTGAAACTAATAGATGATACGGCTGCGCAGGGCTTTTGTGACGGCCTCTGACTTGGAATGAACGTGCAGCTTGTCGTAGATGCTGCGTATGTGGTTACGCGCAGTATGTATGCTTATCTTGAGCAGGTCAGCCGCTCCCTGATACGTATGTCCTTCGACCAGAAGTCTTAGCAAACGCATTTCCTGAGGAGTCAACTGTTCGTCCAGTTTCTCCGGTGGACCGGTCTTTTGAAATAGAGTGATGACCTTTCGAGCGATCTCGGGAGACATGGGAGCGCCGCCTCGATGCGTTTCGCCGATAGCTTCGAGCAGTCTTGCCGGCGGGGTGTTCTTGAGCAAATAGCCGCAGGCCCCGTTACAGATGGATTCAAATACTATGTCTTCGTCTGCGTTTACCGTCAGCATCAGTATCTGAACCGAGGGATACCTTGATTTAAGTGGACCTATCCCTTCTGAACCCAGCACTCCCGGCAGGTGAATGTCCAACAAAAGAACATCAGGTTTTTCCGTTCCGGCTGAGCCCAACGCTTGTTCTACGGAGCGGAACTCTCCCACCGAACGATAGCCAGGTGTCCCGTCGATGAGCATGGCCAACCCTTCACGCGTCGCTCGATCATCTTCAACGATGACGACGCGAATTCGATCACTCGAGATTGACTTGCTATCTTCTCGGCTCATCAAACGACGCTCTCTTAGCGTAGTGGGGCGTGATTAAGAGTGAGACTTAACTTCTACAAAATTTGAGAATCGCGAAATCGCAGTGCCTGGCACCGAAGAGAATCGCAAAATCGCAGTGCCTGGCACCGAGATTCCAACCACGCACGTTGGTGGGATTGGGAGAGTTAAGTCTCACTTTTAATCACATCCAAAGCTCTCATAGCGTGGTGTGGCGCAGACTATCTTATTTGCTTCGACCGAACCATGGCATATTTATGCCATGGTTGTGTGTGGATGCCCTGCTTTAGAGGAACCTCTATTCTGATGCTCGTCCCTCCGTCGGATGGAGAAGCCACGATCAATTGTCCGTTAAGCTGAGCCGCTCGTGTACGCATATTGACTAAGCCGTGGACGCCGTCTCGGTCACTGGCAACTTGATCGGAATTGACCGACATCCCGTGGCCATCGTCTCGTATCTCTCCAACAATTTGATTGTGGACGATCGACAGGCTCAGCCAGACAGACTTGCATTCCGCGTGTCGCGCCGCATTGTTTATCGCCTCTTTGAAGATCAGGAAAATGTGACGTCGCTGCTGCGGATTTAGCTTGATCTTGTCGAATTCCGCAGG
>Ga0075425_100006895_pt1 | contig 11955 bp, 10 predicted proteins | sample SoiMethybrSBSTD4_FD_75300 | JGI IMG/M metagenome (GOLD analysis project Ga0075425, IMG submission 75300) | Bulk soil microbial communities from a Populus tree surrounding site in Tennessee, USA - Soil MetaG P. TD hybrid SBSTD4 | ecosystem: Environmental > Terrestrial > Soil > Tree plantation...
GCTCGCCGAAACGGTCGCCTACGCGCGCGTGGTCGCGGAGGCTCCGCTCGACGCTTTGAAGGCGGTCAAAGCAGCGCTCGTCCGAGAGAACCCGCTCGCGTTCCCCTGAGGCGCCGGCGCGCTTTCAGGCCGGGCGGAATATCGGGATGGCGATCGTTTCGTCGCCGCGTTGCTCGTCGCGGAAGCCGACCTGCACCGGCATCCCGCAGCGCACGTCTTCCGGCGTGACACCCTCGATATTCGAAGTCATGCGGACGCCCTCGTCGAGCTCGACGATCGCGACGACGTACGGGATCCGGTCGCGGAACGGCGGCAGGTCGTTCTGGTACACGACCGTGAACGTGTAAACGGTCCCACGGCCACTGGCCTCACGCCACGTGGTGTCCGTCGACCAGCACGACGGGCAGTGGTTCCGCGGATAGAAGAAGACGTGCCCGCACGCATGGCACTCCTTGATGAGCAGCGTCCCCTGCGCGGTCGCGTCCCAGTACGGCTTGGTCTCGAGATCGGCCACCGGCAGATGCCAGGTTGCGACCTTCGGCATCTCGGGCACGGCTAGTCCACCCCCAAGATGAGCGTGCCGGTCGAAGAGAACCATCCGCCGGTCCCGTTCACCGCGGCGAGTTTCGCGTCGCGCACCTGACGCCCGGTCGCTTCGCCGCGCAGCTGACGCGCGGCCTCGATGATCAGGAAGATCCCGCGCATGCCCGGGTGGTTCGACGACAGACCGCCGCCATCGGTGTTGGTTGGGAGGTCGCCGTCGATCGTGAGGCGGCCGCCCTCGACGAACGGGCCGCCCTCGCCCTTCCCGCAGAAACCGAGCGCCTCCAGCGTCAGCAGCACGGTGATCGTGAACGAGTCGTACACCTCGAGCACGTCGATCTCCGACGGCTTCACGCCGGCTCGGCCGAACGCGCGCTCGGCGCTGTAGCGCGCCGGCGACTCGGTGAAGTCCTGCCACTCGCTCATCGTGTGGTGGCTCGTCGCCTCCGCCGCGCCGAGCACCCACACCGGCTTGGACGGCAGATCCTTCACGCGATCCTCGGCGACGAGCACGACCGCGCCGCCGCCGTCGGACCGGATGCAGCAATCGAGCTTGTGCAGCGGCGAGCAGATGGCCCGGGAGCCGACCACGTCTTCGACGGTGATCGGGTCGCGGTACATCGCGAGCGGATTGCGCGAAGCGTTCGCGCGCATCGCCACGGCGATCTCGGCGAGCTGCTCCTGGGTCGTGCCGAACTCGAACATGTGCCGCGTCGCCGCCATCGCGTGCCGGCCGATCACCGTGTGGCCGTACGCGGACTCGAACTGCGCCGGGCCGCGGGCCTCGATCGCGACGTTCGCCGAGCGGATCTTCCGTTTCAGGTCCGAGCGCGAGGTGGTCGCGTAATTGAGCAGCGCCACGTCGCACAGGCCGGCTTCGATCGCGCCGACGGCGTGGTGAACGAAAAACTCCCACGACGAGCCGCCGACCTGCGTCCCGTCGACGTAGCCGGGCCGGAGCCCGAGGTACTCGCCAAGGATCAGCGGGTGCATGATGTCGGCGCCGCACGAGAACAAGCCGTCGACGTCGGAGGGCTTCAGCCCCGCGTCCGCGAGCGCCAGCGCCGCCCCCTCTTGATGGAGTTGGAGCGCCGTCGCATCCGGAACCTCGCCGAAGCGAGATTCCGCCACGCCCGCGATCGCGACCTTGCGTCGTGCCATCGAAACGCAGGCTAGCGGAAAGTGTTCAACGCTGAACACTTTCGGTTACGTTGCAGCCCGATGCGGTTCGCACTGTCTGAAGAGCAGGAAGCCTTCCGCGACACGGCCCGGCGCTTCCTGTCCGAGCGCGTCCACCTCCGCGAGCAGATCGCGATGCCCGGCGCCCACGATGCGTCGCTGTGGAAGGAGATCGTGGAGCTCGGCTGGCTCGGCCTGGAGGACGCGACGTTCGTCGAAGCCGCGCTCCTCGCCGAGGAGGCCGGGCGTGCGTTGTTGCCGGGCCCTTTCACCGCGACGCTGATCGCGATCGAAGCGCTTCGGAGCGCGGGCGCGACCCTGCCCGAAGGTGCGTGCGCGGTCGCGCTCGACTCCACGGACGTGCGCTTCGTACGCAACCGACTGCGGGGCCGGATCGCGGCGGTTCCCTGCGCAGAAGCCGCGGTGACCCTCCTGGTCGCCGCGACGACACCCGACGGCCCGGCAGCATTCGAGGTGGCGGCGTCCGAAGCGACGATCGAGCCGATCGAAAGCGCCGACCTCACCCGCCCGGCCGCGCGGGTCACGTTCGACGGCGCGAAGGTCCGGCAGCGCTTCGACGGGCTCGACGCGATGATCGATCGCGCGCGTGTCCTGACCGCGGCGGACGCGATCGGCGGCGGCGCGAAAGCTCTCGAGATGGCGGTCGCGTACGCGAAGGACCGCGTGCAGTTCGACCGTCCGATCGGGTCGTTCCAGGCCGTGAAACACCGCGCCGCCGACGGCTGGCGCGCGCTCGAATCGGCGCGAGTCGCAACCTGGTACGCGGCGTGGACGATCGCGAACGACGCCGACGATGCATCTACCGCGGCGCGCGCCGCCAAGGCGATGGCCGGCGACGCGTTCGCCCGCTGCGCCGCCGATTCGATCCAGATCCACGGCGGCATCGGCTTCACCTGGGAACACGACGCGCATCTCTACTACCGGCGCGCGCTCGCCGATCAAGCGACGCTGGGTGACGCGACGAGGCAGCGGGAAGCGATCGCCTCGAACGTCTTCGCGAACGCATGACCGAGCAAACCGTCGTCCTCGGCATCGCCGCGCACGCGCAGGCGCGCCCCGACGCGGTCGCGGTGGTTGCCGACGAGCGGCGCATCACCTACCCCGAGCTCGACGCGCGGGCGAACAAGGCGGCGCGCGCGTTCGCGAACCGAGGCGTCGTCGAGGGCGACCGCGTCGCCGTCGCGCTTCGCAACCGCCCGGAGTTCATCGAGGCGGCCACCGGTGCGGCGCGAATCGGCGCGCAGGTCATCCCGCTGTCCTGGCGCTACAAGCGCGCCGAAGTCGAGGCGATCGTGAACGACTCGGACGCCCGGCTGATCGTGGCGGAAGCGGACGCGCTCGACACCATGCGAGGGCTCCCCGCGTTGCATGTCGGCGGCGACTACGAGCATGCACTCAACGCCGAGCCACCCGACCCCCTCACCGACGGCATCGCGCCCGTGTTCTTCCGCTACTACACGTCCGGAACGACCGGGGTCCCGAAAGCCGTCGAGCGTCCGCAGCCCGACGTCGGCATGTACCTCGCTGGGATGGTCGGTTATCCGCTCCTCCAAGGGCTGACGGATCCCGACGAGGTTCATCTCGTTTGCGGGCCGCTGTACCACACCGCGCCGTGCGCGTATGCGAACTACGCGCTGTTGCTCGGGCACACGGTCGTGCTGATGGAGCACTTCGACGCGTGGGAAGCACTCGCGCTCATCGAACGCGAACGCGTCACGTGGAGCCACATGGTCCCGATCAATTTCATCCGCATCCTGGGGCTCGACGAGGACGAGCGTCGCCTTCACGACCTGTCGTCGGTGAAGCGGATCATGCACGCCGCGGCGCCGTGCCCCCCGGAAGTGAAGTGGCGGATCATGGAGGTCTTCCCGCCTTCGAGTGTGTGGGAGTACTACGGAATGACCGAAGGGTTGGCGACGATCATCTCGCCGGAGGAGTGGCTGGCGAAGCCCGGCAGCGTCGGCCGCTCGGCGCCGAACCTGACCGTGTCGATCCTGGACGACGAGGGCAACGAGCTCCCACCCGGCGACACCGGCGTGATCTACGTTTCGCCGATGGGCGGCGTGAAGTTCACCTACGCCGGCGCGCCGGACAAGACGGCGGAAGCCTGGCGCGGCGAGCGGTTCACGGTCGGCGACATGGGTTTCCTCGACGAGGATGGCTACCTGTTCCTCACCGACCGGCGGCAGGACATGATCATCTCCGGCGGTGCGAACATCTATCCCGCCGAGGTCGAGGCGGCGTTGTTCCAACACCCGGCCGTCGGCGACTGCTCGGTGATCGGGATCCCCGACGACGAGTGGGGCGAGGCGGTTCTCGCGGTCGTCGAGCGTCGCGGCGAGGTCACGGAGGAAGAGTTGATCGCGTTCTGTCGCGACAATCTCGCGCACTACAAGTGTCCCAAGCGTGTGCAGTTCGTCGACGCGTTGCCGCGCGACCCGAACGGCAAGGTCCGAAAGCGCGAGCTGCGCGATCCGTACTGGGCCGGCCGCGAGCGGAAGATCTGATGGCCGGCGACCGTCCGCTCCCGCTCCCCGATGAAGACACGCAGTTCTTCTGGGAGGGCTGCCGCGACGGCAAGCTCATGATCCTGCGCTGCAACGACTGCGGCACGTACATCCACCTGCCGAAGCCCGGCTGCTGGAACTGCGGAAGCACGAACCTCGCGCCGTCGCAGGTGAGCGGTCGCGGCGTCGTTCACACCTACACGGTTAACCACACGCCGCTGCCGGGATTCGAGGCGCCCTACGCGATCGTCCTCGTGGAACTGGAAGAGCAGAAGGGGCTCCGGCTCGTCACGAACCTGCTCGAAACCTCACCGGACGAGATCGAGATCGGCACGCCGGTCGAGGTCGTCTTCCAACAAGTGAGCGACGACGTGACGCTGGCGTTCTTCAAGCGCACGGGCGGTGCCGCGTGACCCGGCCGGTCGCGATCGCCGGCGCCGGGTACTCGGCGGTCGCGCGCTCGCTGGAGCAGTCCGCCGGGCGATTGACGATCGACGCGTGCCATGCAGCGTTGACCGACGCGGGGATCACCGCCAAGGACGTCGACGGTATCGCGACGTATCCGGGGGGCGGCGACTCGGTGTCGTGCTTCTACACCGCCGAGGCACTCGGCGTACCGAAGCTCGACTGGTTCAACGACCTGTTCGGCTGGATGCCGGCCGGCATCACGCCGGTCATCGCCGCGGCAGAGGCGGTCGCGAACGGTGCGTGCGAGGTCGCGCTCGCTTTCCGGACCGTGAAGCGTCCGCACGGCAAGCCACCGCCCGGCATCGGGTTCGGCGCGCGCGTCGGCGGCGACATGCAGTTCCGCGCGCCGTTCGGCGATTCGATGACGTCGTCGTGGCTGGCGATGTGGGCCCGGCGCCACATGCACGAGTTCGGCACGACCGAAGAACAGCTCGGCCACGTCGCGATCACCTCGCGCCATCACGCGTCGATGAACCCGGTCGCGCCGCTGCGCGAAGAGATAACGCTCGACGACTACTTCGCCTCGCGTGTGATCACGACGCCGTTCCGGTTGCTCGACTGCGATTTCCCCGTCGACGGCGGCGGCGCGGTCGTGATCACGACGCTCGAGCGCGCTCGCGCGATGCCGCACCCGCCGGTCGTCGTCGCGTCGACTTCCTTCTCGACCGGGCCGCGGCCCGACTGGGACCAGTGGGAAGACCTGACCAACATGGCGTCGAAATACGCGAGCGACCGCATGTGGCGCCGTACGGAACTGAGCGCGAACGACCTCGACGTCGCCGAGCTGTACGACGGGTTCTCATGGCTGTCGATGTGCTGGCTCGAAGACCTCGGCATCGTCGCCAAGGGTGAGGCCGGGCCGTATTTCGCCTCGGGGAAGGCGCGCGTGGGCGGCGGCGCGGTCGCGATCAATACCCACGGCGGGAGCATGTCCGGCGGGCGCCTCCACGCGATCAGCCATGTGATCGAGTGCGTTCAACAGCTCCGCGGCGATTGCAGGGACCGCCAGGTAAAGGACGCCCAGGTGGGCGCCGTGACCGCCGGAGGCGGCGTCATGGGCGGCGCGCTGCTCCTCACGACCGACCGCTGACCAAAAGGAAGCCCCGGTAAAGACGCACATCCGGTCCGCCGGGGGCCCCTGGCAGGAGGCGGCTCGGGCGAGTTGAATACTTCTGAGGCGGGAAACATCTCGCCGGGATCCAGACCAACCCAGGGAGCCGGGATGGGCCGAGGTCTTCGCATCGCCTCTTGCATCGCCGTGGTCGTGCTCGTCGCCTGCGGCTCTCGGGTCGTGCCGCTCAACATCAACGCGCAAGGCATCCCCGGCCAGCCGGGCTTCGGTACCCCCGGCGCGTCGATCAACCCGACGACGGGCGCGACGATCCCGCCCGGCGGGACGACCGGCAGCACGACGACCGGTACGGCCGGTGGCGGAACGACCGGGCCCGGCGCGCTCCCGAACTGCAAAGCGCCCGCGAACTCAACGGACAAGGGCGTCACCAAAGACACCATCAAGGTCGGGCTCGTCGCGGCGATCAACGGCGCGTTCCGCGGACAGTTCGACGCGAACATCCAGTCGGTCGACGCGTACCTCAAGATGATCAACGCGCAGGGCGGGATCTGCGGCCGCAAGTTCCAGCTGTACGTCCGCGACGACGGCGGCAACGCACAGAACGATCAGCAAGCGGCGAAGGAGCTTGCAGACGACGTCGGCGTCTTCGCGTTCGTCGGCAGCGTCTCGGCCCCCGACAGCGACACCGGTGTCGCGAGCGTTTCGAAGCAGGAGAAGATCCCGGACATCGGCTTCCCGCTCACCTATCAGCGAAGCGAGAGTCCGTACAGCTACGGCGTGCCGGGACAGCTCCAGAAGAACCTGATCGGCGAGGGCGCGTCGGGGTCGCGCTATCTCGACAAGCTTTACGGCGTGAAGCAGGTCGCGGTGTTCTGGGTCGCGGAAGCGTTGGTGTCGAAGGCGAACGCGTGGGCGTTCGAGTCGGCGATCCTCAAGACGAGCGGCGAGCCACCGACGATCAAGATCTGTTACGACCGCGAGACGTCCGTGACGGACAGCAGCTTCGACAGCTATGCGGCCGCGATGGCGAGCGCGTGCCCGGCCGGCAACGGCCCGCTCGCCGTGTACTCGACGATGGAGAACAACTCCAACATCAAGCTGGCGCAAGCGATGCGCTCGCAGCACGTGCCCTACAAGGTCTTCGATCCGACGTTCACGTCGTACCTGCCGTCGTTCCTCCGCGACGACTCGGGAAACCCGCGTCCGGAGATGGAAGGCGCGTTCATGGCGGTGCCGCAGATCCCGTTCGAGCGGTGCGCGATGGACTCGCGCTACCGCCCGGTCCCGCCGTGCTCGCACCCGGAGCTCAACAAGTACGTGACCGCGCTCAACCACTACGTCCCCGGATTCTCCGCGCCGGGGAGCTGGGGTGGCCCGGGTTGGGGAGAGGCGGCGCTCTTCGTTCAAGCGGTCGAAAGCTGCGGCGCGCAACTCACTCGCTCGTGCCTGCTCAGCCAGATCAACAAGATCAGCAGCTTCAGCGCGAACGGATTCCTGTCGCCGTCGGTTCCGAGCCGACACCTGATCTACACCGCGGACCTTCTTCTCCAGGTCCACAACGGCAAGTTCGTCGAGGTGCGGCCCAACGACAAGTCCGGCCCGAAGGACGCACCGGACTTCTGGGACACCAGCGACCTCATGGATTGGTGGAAGTACTACTGCGGTCACAAGCAGTACTACCGGCCGGGAACGCGTAGCGAGATAGACGGATTCGTCACGACTTGCTGAGTGAGATGAGTATCCGATCGAGGCGGTTGGGTCGTTTGAACAAAGTAGAGAGCCCATGAGGAAGATCCGGATCGCGGCGGTGGCCGCGGCGCTCGGCGCCGCGTGCCTTCTCCTCGTCTCATTCCCGACCGGCGCCGGTGCGCAGCCGACGACGCTCGACTCCTATGGGATGCACGGGAAGGCTCGCGGCCTGACGATCTCCTTCGGCTTCCAGAACTTCGTCATCCCGCAGATCCTCGACATCGGAGTGCCGCACGCGGTGTCGAACCTCACGTCCGCCGCGTCGGGGCAGGCCCTGTCCGAGGCAAGCCAGGCTTACCCGGGTGACGTGATCGCCGGCGCGGCCGATCCGGAGATCCCCGGAGGCTTCCCCGGCTACAAGCACATCGCGTACCCGCCGGGTGGCAAGATCGACACCGAGACGACGAGCTCGCTCTTCGGACACGACACGAACATCCCGAGTCAGTTCGGACCGATCTCGATGGAGAAGGGCCACCTCGAGCTCGAAGCGAGCGAGGTGCTTTCCTCGTCGAAGGCCACCTCTCAGCGGATCGCCTTCGGCCCGGTCGACATCACGAGCATCCAGTCCTCGAGCGTTTCCACCGTGGGCCAAGCGCTCGGAAGCACGACGACTCGAACCATCGTCCATGGGATCACGATCAGCCCGAGTCCGATGCTCACGATCAAGATCGGAACCTTGGTGACGGAAGCGACCGCGACGTCGAACGGAAGCGAGGGAGACGGCGCGTCGTCGCTGACGTTGTCGGACGTGCGTGTCATCTCCGGCGGTACGACGTTCGCGGCGACGATCGATCAGGACGGCGTTCACATCTCCGGACCCGTTCCCGAGCAGGTGCCGAACTCGCTCGACCAGAGCTTGACGCTCGGTGTCAGCGGCGCGCTCAGCGACCTGACGAACTCGGGCATCACTATCCGAACCGCGAAGGCGGTCAAGATCATCGACGGCAGCCAGTCCGAGACGGGGACCGGCGGTCTGCTCATCATCATCAACGGACAGATCCCGGACGTGACCTACCCCGCGGTCATGAACCAGGTTCTCGGGCCCGTGTACGACCAGTTCCCCGTCGTGTGCCCGCCGATCCCGGGATTCCCGGTGTGCCTCACTCCCGCAGCGATCCCCGGGCCCGGCACGGGCGGGGTTACGACCATCTCGCTCGGCAACGTCGACGCGATCGCAGCCGCCAGCGGGGGTCTTGCGAGCGAGGTTCCGTCGGGCGGCGGCGGCACGACGACCGGCGTCACCACAGGCTTGGTAGCGCCGCCGTCGACAGGCGGACCGATCGCGACGACGACCGGCGGCGGAACGACCGGCGGAACCACCGGCACGAGCGGCGCCCCGCAGCAGCAGCGGTTGTTCGGACGAATCGCGAAGCTGCCCTCGGGGGCACTGACCGGAGCCGGCCTCGGCTTCCTCGTCGTTGCCGTGGCGCTCGCTATGGGTCCATCCTTACGGCGATGGCGATCGGCGACATGAGCGGCAAAGCCGGTACGCGTCGCGCGGGATGGCGCGCGCGACGAACCGTCGACGTCTCCGAACCCGAGACCGCGGCCGCCGCGCCCGACCTTTCCGTCGAGCACGCCCCGCAAGAAGCAGCGGCCGCGGAGGCGCCGCGTCCGCGCGGTTCGGCGAACGAGTTCCTCCGGAAGAACGCGCGAGCGCTCGCGGCTGCCGCGCTCTTCATCGTCGGCGTCGTGCTCGTCATCCTCGGCTGGTACGGCGCCGCGTACACGAACATCTTCACCGAGCAGATCCCGTACCTGATCTCCGGCGGGCTGCTCGGCGTCGCGCTGATCGTCGTCGCCGGATTCCTCGCGAGCTCCGCGTCGCTCGAGCGCTCGAACGAAGATCTGCGTCGCGACTTCTCGCGCGCGATATCAACGTTGAGCACCGGCGCGGCGTCCAACGGCAACGGCATGAGCGCGTCGCCGGACGGCGGGAAGGTGTTCGTCGTGGCCGGAGGCCACAGCTACCACGAGGCGGGATGTCCGATCGTCGAAGGCAAGGACTCCTCGCCGCTCTCGATACGCAAAGCGATCGACTCCGGATACGTGACCTGCAAGCTCTGCGGCGACTAGACGCCGCGCCGGGCCGATGCAGGTCATCATCCGAACCGCGCTCCTCGGATTGGTGACAGGCAGCATCTATTCGCTCGCGTCGGTCGGGCTCGTCCTCACGTACAAGACGTCGGGGATCTTGAACTTCGGTTTCGGAGCCCTGGCGATGTTCACGACGTTCATCCATTGGCAGTTCACGATCAAGTACGGGATGCCCGTGTGGGTGTCGGCCTTGATCGTCGTGCTGATCATCGCGCCACTCATCGGGATCTTCCTCGACACCCAACTGTTCCGGCGCATCGAGGGTCAACCCGTTGTGATCGGCGTCATCGCCACGGTCGGTTTATTCGTGCTCTTCCAGGGCCTCGTCAGCTCCATCTGGGGCGGCATCAGCATCGGCGTCCCGTCGCTCTTCCCTCGAACACCGATCAACATCCCCGGCGGTGCGACGATCGGCTTGGACGGACTCCTCGTCTTAGCGGTCGGCGTCGCGTCCGCACTGGGCCTCGCTGCACTGCTTCGGTACACCCGTCTCGGGGTCGCCTTCCGCGCCGTTGTCGACAACCGTCCCGTCGCCGGTCTCATGGCGATCAACACGGGGTTCATCTCATCGGCGGCGTGGGCACTCGGCTGTTCGTTCGCGGCCCTCACCGGCATCCTGCTCGCCCCACGGCTGCAGGTCATCGACCCGGCTCTCTTCCCGGCGATCGTGGTCTCGTTCGTGTTCGGAGCCGCGATCTTCGGCTACTTGAAGAGCCTCCCGCTTGCGTTCGCCGGCGGCATCGTGATCGGCCTCATCCAGGCGTTCCTGATCCAATACGCGACCGGCACGGGATTCATCGGCGACGTCGGGAACGCGCTTCCATTCGTGCTCGTATCGATCTTCGTGTTGCTCGCTCCGCGCGCGCTCCGGCAGTCGGGGCTCGGCGCGAGCTTCGTCGTGCGGGCGCGCGAGCTGCGTGGAACCGTGTCGACGAGAACGCGGGCCACGCTCCCGGCCGTCTTCTTCGGCGCACTGGCCGTCGTTCCGCTCGTCGTGCACTCCGTGTCCTGGAAGCTCGCCGTCACGTCGGGCTTGCTCCAGGCGATCGTGTTCATATCGATCGTCATCCTGACCGGCTACTCGGGCCAGATCTCTCTGAGCCACACAGCGTTCATGGGGATCGCCGCGTTCACGACCGCTCACATCGCAGCGGCTCACTCGATGCCGGTTTGGGCCTCGTTGCTCTTGGGATCGCTTGCCGCGGTGCCGGCGGGCGCACTCATCGGCGTCATCGCGGTGCGGCTCCATGGGCTGTTCCTGGCGCTCATGACGCTGGCGTTCGCTTTCATGGCCCAGCAGATGTTCTTCCAGAAGGTCGCCGTATCGGGCCCGGAAGGGATCCTTCCCCTGCCGCGACCGGAAGGCTTCACGAGCGACCGCGGCTTCTACTACTTAGCGCTCATCACGCTGATCGTCGTCGCGTTCCTCGCAACGAACCTGCGGTCGGGACGTGCAGGCCGCATCCTCGCGTCCATCCGGGACAGTGAGACGGCGACACGGTCCCTCGGGATCAACGTCGTGAAATACAAAGTGATCATCTTCAGCTTGTCGGCCTTCATCGCGGCTCTCGGAGGAACGCTCGGGGGCATGCAGACCGGTCAGGTCGCGCGGCTTAGTTTCATCCCGTTCCTGTCGATCTTCCTCGTCGCGATCGTGGTCGTCGGTGGGATCTTCCACATCGGCGGGGCCATCGTTGCCGGCATGTTCTTCGGCCTGTATACGAAGATCTTCGCCCGGGTGCCGTTCATGACGAAGAACCAGCTCATCCTGTTCGGGCTGGGCGCGACGCTCGCGATCGCGAACAACCCGGAAGGCATGTTCGGCGAGATGCGCCGCGGTGCCCACGCCGTACTGGGCTTGTTCTCGCGAGCACAGCCTCCGCGGCGCGAACCCCTCCCCGTCGCCGGAGGCCAGGAATGAGCACGCTCCGAACCGCCGGCGTGACGGTTCGCTTCGGCGGACTGCTCGCCGTCGACGACGCGTCGATCGAGGTTCCCGACGGCGGCTTCGTCGGGCTCATCGGCCCCAACGGCGCCGGAAAGACGACCTTGTTCAATGCGATCTGCGGCTTCATCTCGCCGACAAAGGGGCGCGTCACGTACGACGACCGCGACATCACCGGGGTATCGCCTTCAGGGCGGGCCCGGCTCGGGATCGGACGCACGTTCCAGAAACTCGAGCTCTTCCACCGCATGACGGTGTTCGACAACCTGCTCGTCGCGGCGGAGTCGCGCGCGAGCCGGCTCGACCTCGCCAGCGACCTGTTGCACCTGCCGCGCCGCCCGCGCGAAGAGCGCCGATGCGCGGGGATCGCGCGC
>Ga0075425_100006898_pt1 | contig 11953 bp, 10 predicted proteins | sample SoiMethybrSBSTD4_FD_75300 | JGI IMG/M metagenome (GOLD analysis project Ga0075425, IMG submission 75300) | Bulk soil microbial communities from a Populus tree surrounding site in Tennessee, USA - Soil MetaG P. TD hybrid SBSTD4 | ecosystem: Environmental > Terrestrial > Soil > Tree plantation...
GTCTGCTCGAGCGTGTAGTCGAGGACGCTGGTGCGGTAACGCGCGCGCCTCAGCGCCTCCTCCTCCGACGCGCCGGGATCGAAGCCGTCGAACATGCGGCGGAAGACCTTGCCGGGATCCACCTCGCGCGGCGCGACGACCCCCTGCGCGCTGAACGAGGCGTTGAACTGGTTCGGACACGGATAGCCTGAGTCACACGAACCGGTCGTCTCGTTGTTGTTGGTGCCGAGCTGGAGCGACGGGACGCGCGCCCCGACCGACAGCTTGGCGGCGACCACGTGATCGAGCGACGGCCCGACGTTGATGAGGTCGCCGGTCTGCGGCTGCTGGCAGGTGAGCAGCGCGCCGACCCCGCGCGCGTGGTCGCCGGCCTGCGACGCGTACGCCGGGTCGTTCCTGATGTTGGTCGGGATGAGCGTGTCGCCGAGCAGTCCGGCACTGTCGAGCGCGCCGAGCACCGGGCCGATGCTGGCGGCAGTGAGCGCGCCCGTGGCCGCGCCGTCGGCGATGATGGCGCCGACCCGGTTGGTCCACGAGGTCGGGAAGTGCCAGACCAGGAAGTTGCGCACCACGCCGTCGTCGAGCGCCGGGCGGCTCCGCAGGCCGGCGCGCGCGCTGACCCGGCGCATCTGCTCGAGCACCGGCAGCGAGAGCATGACCCCGGCGCCGCCGAGGAAGGCGCGGCGAGAGAGGAGGAAGGGGCGGCTCATGGTGTCCCTCCGCGGCGAGCGGTGAAGGTGTCGCTGGTGACGATGGCGACCACGAGGTCGCGCAGGCGGGCCCCGCTGTCGAGCGCGCTGGCCTCGATGGCGTCGAGCTGGACGTCGTCGGACGACTGCGGCCGGCGGCCGAGCGCGAACGAGTGCAGCTGCTGGGCGAGGCAGTGCGTGAACCGCGGGTCGCCCTTGAGGAACTGCCCCTCCTCGAGAGCGCCGTCGAACGAGCCGCCGTCCGGCAGCGTGCCGGTGGCGTCGATCGGCTGCCCGTTGTCCTGGTCGCGGTAGCGGCCGACGCCGTCGAAGTGCTCGAGGCCGCCGCCGAGCGGGTTGATGATGGCGTGGCAGCTGGCGCAGTCGGCGCCGGCGGTCATCGTCTCGAGGATCTCGCGCTCGGTCGAGCCCTCCGGCAGCTCCTCGGGGATGGCGGGGATGCCGGGCGGCGGATCGTAGGGCGGCTGGCAGAGCAGCTCCGACATGATGAACTTGCCGCGCTTGGCGATCGACGGGCGGGTCGGCACCGAGGTCGCGGTCAGGATGCTCGCCTGGGTGAGGAGCCCGGCGCGCCCTTCCGGCAGCGTCACCCGCTGGAGCTCGCTGCCGGTGACGCCGGTGATGCCGTAATGGGTCGCGAGCCGCTCGTTGGCGTAGGTGAAGTCGGCGTCGAGCAGGTCGCGCATGTCCTGTTCGCCGTGCAGGAACTCGGCGAACATCATGCGCGTCTCCTCCGCCATGGCGGCGCGCAGGTCCTCGTCGAAGTCGGGGAACACATCGGGCGATGGCCGTGCGTTGAGCAGCGTGCGGGTGTAGAGCCACTGGTCGCTGAAGTCCTGCGCGAACGAGGCCGCCTTCGGGTCGGCCAGCATGCGGTCCACCTGGCGCGCGAGCTCGGCCGGGTCGGACAGGCCGCCGGCGTCGGCGGCGGCGAACAGCGCCTCGTCCGGCATGCTGCGGTAGATGAAGTAGGACAGCCGCGTGGCAATCTCGTGGTCGGACAGGCGGTGCGGCACCGACGAGCTGGGGTCGGGATCGAGCTCGACCATGAAGAGGAAGCTGGGATCGACCAGTACCGCCTGGATGGCGAGCCCGATCCCCTCCTCGAAGGTGCCGCCGTCCTCCTCGACCATCGCGACGAACGGCATCAGCTTGTCGATCTCCGCCTCCTCCACCGGCCGGCGGAAGGCGCGCCGCGTGAACGCGGTCAGGATCTCGCGCGCGCAGGTGTCGTGCGCGTCGCCGGCCGGATCGCAGGTGATGATCTGCCCGCGCACCGGGCTGTCGGCGGCGAGCGCGGCGGCCGCCAGCTGCTCGGCGGCGCGCGCGTACTGCTCGACCAGGACCGGCGGCACGCTCTGGACGTCGACCTCGTTGTCGAACACGACTCCGGCGCTGTCGACCGGGAAGCTGTCGGCCGGCCGCGTGGTGTCGCCGAGCAGGTCGCGGACGGTGTTGTTGTACTCGGTGCGGTTGAGGCGCCGGAGGGTGGCGAATCCGGGATCGCTCGCGACCGGGTCATCGCTGTCGCCGCCCGAGGTGAGCTGGCCGGCGCAGCCGACCAGCCCCGCCAGGGCGAGCACTCCGCCGAGAGACAAGGCCGATCGGTCGGCTGCGCTGACTGCCATGTGCTCCTCCTCGAGGGCAAACGACCGCCGGCGCGCGAGGCGCAGGCTCGCACGACGACGGCGGGCAGCCACGCGGCAGCGCGGCGGCCGGTCCCCAGGGTGGAACTTGCATCACTCGTGCCGCGGCGCGCCGACGCGATTGTAGCCATTTCGGCCACGGGTCCCCGATGGGACAAGTCCCCAGTCCGATGAGCAAACACCCGTGGGGTCACAGGCACAGGCACCTCGAGGTGCCGACCCGGATTACTTCCAGCGGTCGGCGCCGGTGCCGCTGTAGATGTCGTCCTCCGGCTGCCCTTCGGCCGACTCCACCGGCGGCTCCTCGCGCCGGAGCGCCGCCTGCGCGCGCAACCAGGTGGCGTCGCGCGCGCGATCGCGGACGAAGACCACCCGCTCGGCCGGGTCCAGCACCTCGAAGCGATCGCGTCCGCGGAACCGGATCGGCAGCGGACCTACCGGTGTCTGCGGCTCTTCCACGGAGGAGAGCTCGATCACGCAGCGGTCGCCGCGCTCCTTCGTCACCCGGTACGGCCCGCCCCACACCCGCCCGACACCCTTCCCCTCGCCGCGGCCGTCGAGGAACGTCTCCCAGTGGCCCGCCTGGTACACGGTGAGCGCATTGGTCATGTAGTACTCGGCCGCGACCTCGGGCGCGCCCCGCCCGGCGGCGTGCCTCCACACGACCGCGCGCCAGCTGCCGCCTTCCAGCCGCTCCCCGCACGACGGCGCCGCGCCGCCGCGCGAGCGGCCACCGCAGCCGAAGATCGACAGCAGCACCGACAACACCATCGAGATCCTCATGCCAGGAAAACCGCCGCCGGCCCCGGGTGATTGCGCGGTTGCCACTCTCTGCCACCGGGCTCTCCGCGCGCCCCGAAGGAAGTGCCGCCGGCCCAGGCAGCGACCGGCTCACTCGCACGCGCGGATGTGCCGCGATGCGCCGCCATGCACTCGGCTCCGTAGTCGAGCTCGGCCTGGTACTGATTGTGCGATCGGCACAGGAGGCGCAGGTTGTCGACGCTTGTGACTCCGCCCTTTCCGAACGGCTCGACGTGGTGAATCTCGAGCGTGTCGCGCGACGCACACCGGCGGCCCCGTCGGTCGACGAACGTGCACCGACTCTCGTCCCGCCGCCACACGGCGCGCTTGACAGCCGCCGGCACGTCGCGTGACGTGGAAACCTTCGGCACTGTCGACCGCGGCCGCTCGACCTCTCCGCAGCGTGCTCGCTCCAGCTCGGCGACCAGGCGCGTCACCGCCTCGTCGATGATCGCGGCGACGTCGCCCGACGGGATCTTGTGACGGAGAAGCGCGCGCGCCCGCGCGATCTTCGCTTCCAGCTCGGCGCTCGCGGTGAATTGCACGCGGAAGCGCGCCGGCGAAGTCGCGACCACGGTCGCTGCGGACGCTGCCGGCGCCTGGCGAATGGGTTCCGGCCGTCGGGCAGGAGGTCCGCCCGGGCGGACCTCGACCGGCACCTCGGCGGCCCGGACCTCGGCAGCCGCGGGCTCGGCGGCGGCCCGACGCGCCGGAAGCTTGCGCACCGACGAGGCGACGTCCGGCTTCGGCGCCAGCTCGGCGACGAGGATCTCGACCTGCCGCCGCGTCGCATGGACCGCCCGCGCCAGGAGCGCCACCGCGTTCTCCTGCGTGAGGTGCGGCCCGAGCTTCGCCGCTGCCGTCAATGTCAGCCGTCCGTCGGCGATCATGTCGAGGAGCGCGGGAAACGCGCGCGACCGCCGCGCGACCGTGATGCGCTCGTACGCCTGCCCCTCCGACAACCGGAGCCTTTCGGTCGCATACGCGAACATCGACGAGCACGCCTCGCCCAGATATAGCCGGCGCGCATCCACTTCCGCCATGTGCGCAACCAGCACCGCCTCGAGCCGTCGGTCGCGCGCTGCCAGCTCGTCGGTTCGGCGCAGCAGGACACCCCTCCCGCGATGCTCTCTGCCGCCCGCTCGCCGGCGATCGCGGTCTATGACGACGTTTTCGTCATCCAGCCACGCAGAAACCGCCCACGCGTCGCCGCATCGCGTCCAGCGCGCAGCTGCACCGCGCCCGCGCAACCCGGGCTCCGCCGACCGTCGTCTTGGCCTTCCACTTTCTTCATGAAATTTTCTGATACCTCCGACAAAATACGCCCGATATCAAGTCCCGGTTGCACTGGGATCTCAGACCGCTCTGCTAGAGTACGCGCAGCTCATCACTCCGCCCAGCCGGACCTCACTCCGCCTGACCCCTGCCCATTCCAACCTCGCTGCGTCCGACCGGACACCCCGTGGCGGATGGACACCGGGACGGGTTCGTTACAACCCAAGTCCTGCCCACCCCCAAGGCCCCCGCCGCCCGCGAGATCGCTCGCCGGTTTCACACCAGAGCGCGACCGAGCGCGCAACGGCGTGTGCCAGCGGCCTTCCCGTCCGCCAGCGAGCGAACGCGCGGCACGCCAGAGCTGGCACACCCGATGCGCGCCGGGCGCGCGAGGGAAACCGGCGAGCGACCGAACCGCGGCCGCGCAGCGAACCGAACGTCGCAACTCCGCCCGGCCGGACCTCGCGATCCGCCCGGCCGCACCAGGCCCTTACTGGAAATCGGGCTTCTTGTCGCGCTCTTTCGAGTCGAACAGCAGCGTGCCGTAGCGGGTCATGGTGCGCGGGTGGACGACGTGGTTCGGGCCGGCGCGGTCGACCGCGATCTCCATCGACCACAGACAGAGCTCGGAGCAGTAGAAGCGCTCCGACGAGGGCACGCCGACGATCCCGAAGAGATCGTACTTCTTGCCGATGGCGCTCTTCGCGCGCGCCAGCGCGGCCGCCCCGCGCTCGGGCGTCCAGCCGTTCGGCTTGATGATCTGAAGCCGGTGGCTCTCGCGCAGGAAGTCCTCGAGCGGAGTGACCACCACGCCGCTGGCGATCGCCTCGAGAACCTCGGAGCGCGTGAGATCGAGCACGACCGCGTGTGACAGGGGCGAGTTCGACGCGATGGCGATGGCGTCGTCGCCCGGGTGGTAGCCGCGCACCACCAGCCACATGCCGTCGCCGCCCAGCTTGCGCACCGCCTTGAGCCAGGACGCGGTCTCGCCGGCATATTCCGGGCCGCGCGCCCGGTGCAGGCCGCGGGCTCCCTGGCAGGTGACGAGCACCAGCGCGAGGAGCCCGAGGACGGCGGCCGCGATCAGGATCGCGCTCTGCCGCCGCGGTGGCTTCCACTTCATGGTCTATCGACGGCGGCGACGCCGGCGGCCCTTGCCGCGCCCGCGATCCTCGGCGCCGGTCTCTCCGTTGCCGGTGCCGGTCACCTCGTCGTCGCTGGAGTCGGTCGGCGCCTGCGCGCTCGGATCGGTGCCGATCGCCTCGCGTATCTCCTGCGCGCTCATCACCGTCGTCCGGCTCGGGCTGCGATCGGTGTGGCCGTTGCCGCCCTGTGACGCGCCGGGATCGGTGTCGCCACTCTCATCTGGCGGCGCCACCGCTGCCATCATCGTGGTGGGCCGATCGTCGTCGGCCTCGTCCACCACCGGCAGCTTCTCGGTGGGCGGAGGCTCGGCGGCCACCTCGGCCGCGGGCGGCGGCGCCATCGGCGGCGGCTCGAGCGGCCGGGCGCGGCGCATCGGCGCCGCCTCCACCTCCGGAATCTGCGGATCGTCGCGGCTGACCAGGTCGCGCCACCAGGACGCTGCGGCGCCCTCGAGACCGCTCGCCTGCACCCGCATGCCGGGCGGCATCTCGGCTCCCGCCACCTGCTCGTGAACCCTCACCACCGTCACCGGGATGCTGAGGCCGTGCTCGGTGGACAGCAGCACCTGCGCCCCCACCGGCATCGGCGTGCCGTGCTCGAGATAAGCCGTGCTCGGCCCCACCTCGCGCAGCTTCAGCCGGCGCCCCAGCTCCAGGCCGCGGTACGTCACGTCGACGAAGACCTCGCCCGACATCCCGGCCATGGTACCAGCCCGAGGCCCAACGGGTCATCCCCTGTGATCCGCTGTCGCGTTCACGCGGAGACCGTTCGGTGGGGAGGGGCCGATTGACACCCCACCATCGGCCCGCTAGGTTGCGCGCGTGGGCGCCGGACACTGGCTCCGATCGCGCATCGACCGGTTCGTCGATACCCGCCTCGGCCCCGACTACGAAGAGCGGTCGCGCGCGCTCACCGTCCGCCAGAACGAGTATGGCTTCGACCCCTTCGGCTTCAGCCTGGGGAGCGTCAAGTACGCGGTGCTGGTGTCGCGCTGGCTCTACCGCAGCTACTTCCGCGCCGCGGTGCACGGCATCGAGAACGTGCCGCCGGCCGGCCGCGTGCTCCTGGTCTCCAACCACTCCGGCCAGCTGCCCTTCGACGGCCTGGTCATCGGCATGTCGCTCTTCCTCGACGCCGACCCGCCGCGCGTCGTCCGCTCCATGGTCGAGCACTTCGTGCCGACCGTCCCCTTCGCCTCGTATCTGCTCTCGCGCTGGGGCCAGATCACCGGCACGCCCGAGAACTGCCGCCGGCTCCTGTCCGACGAGGAGGCGATCCTCGTGTTCCCGGAGGGCGCGCGCGGCATCTCGAAGCCGTTCTCGCAGCGCTACCAGCTGCAGGACTTCGGCCACGGCTTCATGCGGCTCGCGCTCGAGACCCGGACGCCGATCGTCCCGGTCGCGGTCATCGGCGCCGAGGAGCAGGCGCCGGCGGTCAACATCAAGCCGCTGGCGCGGCTTTTCGGCTCGCCCTCCTTCCCGGTGGTGCCGTATCCGCCGTTCGTCCCGCTGGTGCCGCTGCCGGTCAAGTACCACCTCTACTTCGGCGAGCCGATCTACTTCGACGGAGACGCCGACGACGACGACGATCAGATCGAGCCGAAGGTGAGGACGGTCGTGCACCGCATCCAGTCCATGATCCACATGGGCCTCCGAGGCAGGCGTGGGATCTTCTGGTAACGGCACCAGCGGAGAGGAGCGCCGCCGGGTGATCGTCACCGGGGTGGCCGGCCGGCTCGGCCGGCTGGTGGCGCGCCGCCTCCACCGCGATCCGCGCTACCACGTGATCGGCCTCGACCGCCGCCCGTTCCAGGATCGCCCGAAGGACATCGAGCACCACCAGGTGGACATCCGCTCCAAGCGGGCACGCGACGTCTTCCGCATCCACCGGGTCGACGCGCTGGTGCACATGGGCTTCATGCACACGCCGCGCGCAACCAGCGCCGAGCACTACTCCTGGAACATCGGCGGGACCGACCGGTTGCTCGAGTACTGTGCCCAGTATCGAGTGCCCAAGGTGGTGGTCCTGTCCTCGGCCAACGTCTACGGACCGCGCGCCGACAACGCCCAGTTCCTGACCGAGGACGCCCCGCTCCTCGCCGCCCAGGCCTTCCCGGAGATGCGCGACCTGGTCGAGATCGACCACATGGCCTCGTCGTTCTTCTGGAAGGCGCGCGAGGTCGAGACCGTCATCCTGCGGCCGGTCCACATCCTGGGGGCGGTCAAGAACGCGCCGTCCAACTACCTGCGCCTCTCGGTCATCCCGACGCTCCTCGGCTTCGACCCGATGGTGCAGATCATCCACGAGCGCGACGTCGCCGAGGCGATCGCCTGCGCGCTCAAGCCGGGCGCGCGCGGCATCTTCAACCTGGCCGGTCCGGGCGAGGTGCCGCTCTCGGTGGTCCTCCGCGAGCTCGGCAAGCCGACCGTGCCGGTGCCGCATCCGCTGGCAAAGCCCATCTGGCGCGCGGCCTGGCGGCTCGGCCTGAACTCGTTCCCGGTCGACGAGTTCGACTTCATCCGCTACGTCTGCATGGTCGACGCGTCACGCGCGAGCCGCGAGCTCGGTTTTCGCGCCCGTCACTCGCTCCGCGAGACCATCCACGCGGTGCTGGACTCCCGCGAGTGACCGCACGCAAGCTGGCAGAATCGCAACGTCTGACCGGTCGGACCGTGAACGCCAGGCGACACCGGCTCGTGAACCAATGTTCACAGCCCGGAGAATGTTCAAACGGATTTGTCGTTTCGTCGCCACTGGTGTCTTAGAGGCGCCACGCGGACTGTTCTCGGTGCCACCGAGACGCGACCAACCGATTCCAGGACTTTTCTGTCAGAGAGTCATCGCAGGCGGCGAATCGCCAACAGGCACTCGACACCTACCTGCAAGGAAGCGCGGCGCTTTCCGTTGTCGACCCACCGTGGCACGTCGCCTGCACAAGCCGCCGACCCGAAGCCGCTCGCGTTCGAAGAAACCGGAGGAACCCCACATGTACCGCAAGATGCTACTCGTCGCCGGAGCCCTCGCGCTCACGTCCATGGCAATGACCGGTTGCTACTACTACGAGGACGACAACAACGACGGCTACAGCTACTGCGACGATACCGGCTGCTACTGGTGCGACGACTACGGCTGCTACCCGGACGGCAGCGGCGGCGGTGGTGGCGGCACCGGCTGGACCTGCACCAGCAACGACGACTGCGCGGCCGGCTGCTACTGCGACGCGGACGGCTACTGCCAGGAGGCCGGTTTCTGCACCTACGACACCGACTGCCCGGACGGCTTCCACTGCGACGATCGCTCCTCCTGCGTGCCTGACGACGACCAGCCGACGACCTGCGACACCAACGACGACTGCCCGGCCGGCCAGATCTGCGGCGACGACGGCACCTGCACCGACTCCGGCATGTGCCAGGACGGCCAGTGCCCTGACGGCCAGACCTGCGACGACCGCGACACCTGCGTGCCGAACCCGCCGGTGACCTGTGACCAGCACACCGACGAGGAGAGCTGCCTGGCGGACGAGGCGTGCGACGCGGTCTACCGCGGCATCAACTGCACCGATCCGGACGGCCAGTCCTGCACCAGCGATCAGGCCAACTGCACCTGCGAGCGCTTCCTCTTCCACGAGTGCGTGGACGCCGAGCCGGCTCCCTAGTGAACGTGTGAGGTGAGGCGGCCACGCGCCGCCAGCCGGTCCCCTCCACCGGCCCCGAAGGCCCGACCTGGTGTCGGGCCTTCGGCTTTTCGGCTACTGTCGCCGAGCGGTGGCGCGTCGGCTTCGCGGTGTCCCGATCGGGCTGGCGGTCGCAGCGCTCCTGGTGGTGGCCTCCCGGTTGCTGCCGGAGGAGTGCATCTACAACGAGCTCGGCCGGCTGCACGCCGAGCGGACCGGCGACCTGTCGCTCGGGCCGGCACCGCGCGCCGGCCAGCTCGAGCGGTTCCGAGCCGCCTGCGGGCCGCCGCTCGAGCCGGATGTGCTGGTCCACCGGCACCCGTATCTACAGAAGGTCGCGGCCGGCGGCGCGGCGGTCCTGTGGACCTCGGAGGCGCTGTCGGCGCCGGAGGTGCGCTGGTGGCCGGCCGGGGCTCCGGCGGCCGCGCACGGCGCGCCGGCGGTGGTCGATCGCGCGGCGCCGCTCGCGCACGGGCGGCAGTACCAGAGCGACCTCGCCGGGCTGCCGGCCGCGGCCGTCGTCTGCTACCAGGTGATGGACGGCCGGCGTCCGCTGGCCGGTCCGTTCGGCTTCACCAGCGCGCCGGCCGAGGGCGCGACAGCGCCGATCCGGATCGTCGCGCTGGGCGACATGGGCTGGCGCTCGAGCGACCAGGACGCGGTCGAGAAGCAGATGGAGCTGACCCGGTTCGACCTCGCGCTCATGGCCGGCGACATCGGCTATCCGAGCGGCCGGTTGCGCGACTACGAGGAGAACGTGTTTCCGGTGTACGCCACGCTGATGGCGAGCGCGCCCTTCTTCGCCGCCAGCGGCAACCACGACTACATGACAGACGACGGGGCGCCGTTCCGCCAGGTGTTCGCCCTGCCGGAGAACGGCGGCCGGGAGGGGCGCGAGCGCTGGTACTCGATCGACTGGGGGATTCTCCACCTGGTGGTGCTCGACAGCGAGAAGCTCGGCAAGACGCAGGAGGACTGGCTCGAGGCGGATCTCGCCGCGGCGGCCGCGGCGCCATGGACCATTGCCCTTTTTCATCGGGCGCCGTTCTCGTCCGGCGAGCTCGGCGACGACGCCGGCAGCAAGGCCAGCCTGGTCCCCATCCTCACCCGTCACCACGTGCCGCTGGTCATCACCGGGCACGAGCACGATTACGAGCGGCGCGATCCGGTGGACGGCGTCCTCTACGTGGTGACCGGCGGCGGCGGCCGCGGCACGCGGCGGATCACCAGCCACGGCGAGGGCAGCGCCTTCGCCGAGCAGGTGGCGCACATCCTCTATCTCGAGGTGACCCAGGGCGAGATCCGGCTCTGGGCCATCGACGCCAGCGGCCAGACCTTCGACACCGCGCGGCTCACTCGCTCGCGATGACGAGGACCGACTCGCTCACTGCGGGTCGGACGAGCAGGGCGTCCAGCGCTCGCTTCTCCTCCTCGATCTCCATGCGGGTGCGGAAGCCGAGCCGGCGCAGGAGGGCGACCGGTGGGCACCAGCCGGCTCGCGCGTGGTGGAACAGGAACGCGAGCTGGACAGCGAGCAGCGCGGTCGAGCGGCCCGGCCTCTGCCCCGACAGCCAGCGGCGGAGGGACAGGAGGAGGTTGAGCGAGCCGCCGACCGACAGGAGCGCCATGACGGCGCGGTCGATGTCCCATTCGCGGTCGAGCTCGTGGAGGCGGCGCGGAATCGCGTCCGGGTCGGCGGCGAGGAGCCGGTCGAGGTCGGCGGCGGTCCGCTGATCGATCCGGCGGTTGACCCGCGGCGGGGTGTGCTCGCGGATGCGGTCGAAGTACGGCGCCTGGGTGGCCGAGGCTCGCTCGGCGTTCTGGGTCCTGGACATGCGCGATCTTCCTGCAGTCCGCGTGCCTCAGGTCGGGCTGGGAGGCGGCGCCATATGTGCTAGAACCGGCTGTCCGGCGCGGCCCGGACCCCCTGCCCATGTCGATCCTGAGCAAAGTTTTCGGCACCAAGAACGCGCGCGAGATCAAGAAGCTGCAGCCCAAGGTCCAGCGCATCAACGAGATGCGCGCGGAGATGGAGAAGAAGAGCGACTCCGAGCTCCGCGCCATGACCGGGCAGCTCAAGGAGAAGCTCGACCGCGGCGCCACGCTCGACGACATCGTGTGCGACGCCTTCGCCACGGTGAGGGAGGCGGCCTGGCGCACCCTGAAGATGCGCCACTTCGACGTCCAGCTGGTCGGCGGCATGGTGCTGCACAGCGGGCGCATCGCGGAGATGCGGACCGGTGAAGGCAAGACGCTGACAGCCACCTTGCCGATCTACCTGAACGCCCTCGCCGGCAAGGGCGTTCACCTGGTCACGGTCAACGACTACCTGGCCCGGCGCGACGCCGAGTGGATGGGCCAGATCTACGGCTTCCTCGGCATGTCGACCGGCGTCGTCGTGCACGGCCTCGAGGACTGGCAGCGGCAGAAGAACTACCGCTGCGACATCACCTACGGGCAGAACAACGAGTTCGGCTTCGACTACCTGCGCGACAACATGAAGATGTCGCCGGACCGGATGGTCCAGCGCGACCTCCACTACGCGCTGGTGGACGAGGTGGACTCGATCCTCATCGACGAGGCCAGGACCCCGCTCATCATCTCCGGCCCGTCGGACGAATCGGCGGATCTCTACGTGACGGTCGATCGGATCGTGCCGCGCCTCAAGCGCGACATCGACTACACGGTGGACGAGAAGGCGC
>Ga0075425_100006899_pt1 | contig 11952 bp, 11 predicted proteins | sample SoiMethybrSBSTD4_FD_75300 | JGI IMG/M metagenome (GOLD analysis project Ga0075425, IMG submission 75300) | Bulk soil microbial communities from a Populus tree surrounding site in Tennessee, USA - Soil MetaG P. TD hybrid SBSTD4 | ecosystem: Environmental > Terrestrial > Soil > Tree plantation...
TTCCTACACCGCCTGCCGCAAGCTCGTATAGGAACTTCAAATCGAAAAGCGGCACTAGAAACCATATACTTGCTAGTGCCCCTTTGCTTCCGAAGTTCGTGTCAGAGTGTGCCGCCATGTGATCCACGAACTTCGGAAGCGGGGCACTAGCCAGCCCGCTGCCCGCTAGCCATCGCTTCGGTGAGGAGATCATGATGTCACGAACATTTCCCCTGGTGACGGTTGCGACAGTCCTGACCGTGGCGACGCAGCCGGCGCACGCCCATGCCACGCTCGACCGCAACGAGGCGCCGGCCGACAGCTTTTTCAACACTTTCATCAACGTGCCGCATGGCTGCGAAGGCTCAGCCACACTCAAGGTGCGCGTGCGCATTCCGGAAGGCGTGATCGGCGTGAAGCCGCAGCCGAAGCCCGGATGGGAGCTCGCCATCCGCCAAGAGAAGCTGGAAAAGCCGATCGTCGAAAGCCATGGCCGCACCATCACGGAAGTCGTCGCCGAAGTGACGTGGAGCGGAAAACTCCCCGACGAGAATTTCGACCAGTTCGGCATCCACATGAAGCTGCCCGACAAGCCAGGTGAAACGCTCTACTTCCCGGTCGTGCAGGAATGCGAGCGCGGCGCCCATCGCTGGATCGAGATCCCGGCGGCAGGAAAGTCGCGCGGCGACTACAAGGAGCCGGCGCCCTTCCTAAAACTCCTGCCCAAGGCGCAGCGGCATTAGCGGGCGTTGTAGGGTGGGCAAAAGCGCGCAAGACGCGGCACCTCCACACGGTGGCACGTTCGATGCGCGCCGTGCCCACCATTGTTCGCACCGCCGCATGCGTGGGCACGGCGCGTCTCACTCTTATCGTGCGCTGATGGTCATGCGCGCCGCGCCTTTGCCCACCCTACAGCGCATGGGCCTCGCACTCGTTGTTCTTTTTGCCGTGCTTTCTTCGATCGGCACCGCGCATGCGCATGCGGTGCTGATCGAAGCGGTGCCCATCGACGGCGCCGTGCTGGATGAAGCGCCGCGCGAGGTGATGCTGCGCTTCAACGAGCCGGTCACGCCGGTGATGCTGCGCGTGCTCGATGTGGACGCCAAGCCGGTGAAAACGCAGCCGCAGGTCGAGAACGCGACCATCACGCTGCCGCTTCCGGCGGATCTGCCGAACGGCAGCTATGTGGTCAGCTATCGGGCGATCTCGCTCGACTCCCATCCGGTGGCCGGCTCGATCATGTTCTCGGTGGGCGAGGCGGCGCCAGCGGCCGATACCGAGGCTGAGCTCGACGCCGGCGACGTCGCCACGGTGCTAGGTCTCGCGGCCACCCGCGCGCTGTTCCTCGCCGCGCTGCTGATGGCCGCCGGCTCCGTGCTGGCGCTGTGGCTGATTTCCGACTTCGCGCCCGAGGCGGTGCGTGCCAGCCGCCGCGTCATCCTGGTGGCGGACATTGCCGCCCTCGCGCTCGGCGCGCTGTTGCTCGGCGTCGCAGGCTGCAACTTCGCCGGGACCTCGCTCGCCGGGCTGGGCGATGCCGCGACATGGCGCCTGGCGCTCGACTCGACGCTCTCGCGCAGCCTGACGGTTTCGGCGATCGGGCTCGTGCTGGTCCTGGTGGCGCTGCCACGGCTGGAACGCGGCACCTATCTCCTGGTCGCCGTGTTCGGCAGCCTCATGGCGCTCGGCGCGCTGGCGCTCACCGGACACGCCGCAACCGCGGCGCCGCAATGGCTGACGCGCTGGGCGGTGCCGCTGCACGCCCTGTGCGCGGCGTTCTGGCTGGGCGCGTTGCCGCTGCTGATGTCGGCGCTGCGCGCCGACCGCGCCGACGACGCGCACCGGATCGCCATCCGCTTCTCCGCCTACGCGCTGGTGACCGTCACCCTCCTGCTGGTGCTGGGCATCATCCTGGCGGTCGTCCAGGTGCAACATATCGCGCTGCTGTGGCGGAGCACCTACGGTCTCGTGCTGGTGGGTAAGCTCGTCGCGGTTGCACTTCTGCTCGCCGTAGGGGCGCACAACAAGTGGTATGCAACCCCGCTGCTCAAGGAAGACAGTATCAACGCCACGGTGCTGTTCATCCGCGCCATCTGGGCCGAGTACCTGCTGTTCGCCATCATCCTGGTGTTGACCGCCATGCTCGGCCAGGCCGAGCCGCCACGCACCGTGGTGGCGCGCGACACCGGCGCGGCGCTGGCTGGCGGCAAGGCGGGGTTCAGCGACACGCAAACGCAAGGCCGCTATCGCGTCACGCTGTCGGTGGCGCCCGCAAATGCCGGACACAATGCCATCGCGGTCGACGTCGCCGACAGCGAAAGCCAGAGCGTGGCGCCGCGGGAGATCACGCTGGAACTCTCGCTGCCGCGGGCCGGCATCGAGCCGCTGCGCCGCCAAGCCGAGCGCGACGCGACCGGCCGCTTCATCTACCACGGCAACGACCTGGCGCTTAGCGGGCGCTGGCACATCGAAGCGCATGTGTTGATCGACGATTTCACCAAAACCGTCGCGGCGTTTGACGTTCCGATCCGCTGAGGCTTTTATTCAGGGCGGCGCCGGCACGTTCTCGCTGTTCATCATCCTGTCGGCGAATAGCGAATGGCGAATAGGGAAGGCTCCCATCTCATACTATTCGCTGCTCGCTGCTCGCTGCTCGCTACTCGCTACTCGCCATTCGCTATTCGCTACCCGCCATATGCCGATAAGGAGTCTGGTCGCATGGCCGATCGCAAGGACGATCCGACGTTCCTGTATTTTCCGGAAAATTACCGCTGGTCGATGGGGCTGCTCATCTGCCTGTCGGGGGCGCCGTGGATGGGTGTCGAGATTGACGAAGTGAACCGCGTCGGCCGCGCGCTGCGCGATCGCGTCGGCGACGACGACGCCTGGTTCGCCGAATGGACGCGCATGGGCGACAAGGTGGTCGCGCGGGGACGCGACGAGGAGAGAAAAGGCCACAAGCTCACCATGGCGGCCTGCTTCATGCGCGCGACGCGCTACTACCAGACCGGCGAGCGCTTTCTGCAGCCGAAGAACCAGGCTGGCCTGGAAACGTACAAGCGCGCGGTCGACATTTTTCGCGACGCCGCCGCGCTCATCCGCCGGCCGCGCATCGAGCCGGTGGAGATCCCGTATGAGCACACCAGCTTGCCCGGCCTGCTGGTGTACCCCGACCCGGAGGCTAACGACAAGCCGGCCCCGGCCATGGTGTTCTTCGACGGCTTCGACGTCACCAAGGAGCTGCAGTACGGCTATGGCGTCGCCGACCTGGCGGCGCGCGGCGTCGGCTGCCTGATCGTCGACGGACCGGGCAACGGCGAGAGCGTGCGCTTCCGCAACCTGCCGCTGATCGCCGAAACCGAGCGCTACGCCACGCCGGTGTACGACTATCTCGCCGGCCGCCGCGAGTTCGATGCAAAGCGCATCGGCGTGATGGCGCTGAGCCTCGGCGGCTATTACGCGCCACGCGCCGCCTCGCTCGAGCCGCGCTTCGCCTGTTGCGTCGCCTGGGGCGCGCAGTGGGACTACTACGAGGTGTGGGCGCGCCGCCTCGAGCAGCTCAGGTCCGGCGCCGTGCTGTCGCTGTCGGTGCCGCCCGAACATCTGCAATGGGTGCTCGGCGTCGACAGCGAGGCGGCGGCGTTAAAAGTGCTGGAAGGTTTTCGGCTCGACGGCATCGTGCAGAAGATGCAGTGCCCCTTCCTGCTGGTGCATGGCGAAGGCGACGAGCAGATCCCGCTCACCACCGCGCAGAAGTGCTTCGAGGCCGCAGGATCGCGACAAAAGACCTTCAAGGTGTTCACCAAGGAGGAAGGCGGCTTCCACCACTGCCAGGTCGACAACGTCACCATCGGCGTCCATTACATGTGGGACTGGATCGCCGACGTGCTCAAGCCGGGGCGATGATGTTGTCATTCCGGCCGAGCGAAGCGAGGGCCGGAATCCATGACCACTGCCCTCGCAAGCGGGCAATGCCGTAGAATACCTCTAGCATCGTGGACATGGATTCCGGGCGCGCCGCTGCGCGGCGCCCCGGGCTACGGCGCGGAGCAAGTGGAGTAGCCATGCCCCAGCCCCTCTACCTCACGGAAGCCGACGTCGCCCGCCTGGTCACCGTGAAGGATGCCGTCGCGGTGCTCGAGGAGACGTTTGCGCTGTGGCACCATCCCGGCACCACCAACCTGCCGCGCCAGCGCGCAAAACTTGCCGCCGGCAGCCTCAATCTCATGGGCGCGGCGTGCGAGCGGAAGGGCATCTTTGGGCTCAAGGCCTATTTCGCCGGCAAGGGTGGCGCGCGCTATCATGTGCTGCTCTACGCCGGCGACGGCAGCGGCCTGATGGCGATGATCGAGGCCGACCTGCTCGGCGCGCTGCGCACCGGCGCCGCGAGCGGCCTGGCGACAAAATTTTTGGCCAACCCGGATGCCGCCACGCTGGGCGTGATCGGCTCCGGCAAGCAGGCGCGCACGCAGGTCGCCGCCGTGTGCGCGGTGCGGCCGATCCGCAGCGTGCGCGTCCACAGCCCGTCGCGCGAGCATCGCACCGCTTTTGCGTTCGCGGTGGCCGACGAGCTCGGCGTCGAGACGGAGCCGGTGGATTCGGGCGAAGCCTGCGTGGCCGGCGCCGATGTGGTGGTGACGATCACCAAATCCGCCGCGCCGGTGTGCCGCGCCGAATGGCTGTCCGACGGCGCACACGTCAACGCGGCCGGCGCCAATTCGGCCGACCGACGCGAGCTCGATGCCGCGACCGTGCTGCGCGCCGCCGTGCGCGTCACCGATCACCGCGCCCAGGCGCAGGTCGAGGCGGGAGAATTCCGCGATCTGGTCGAGGCCGGGAAACTTGCCTGGAGCGACGTGATCGAGCTGGGCGATCTCGTGACCGGAAAAGCGCGCGGCCGCGGCGCTCGCTCAGACATTACGCTGTTCAAATCGCTCGGCATCGCGCTCGAAGATATCGCCTTCGCCGAGCTGATCTATCGGCGCGCGGTGGACGCCAAGGTGGGACGGCCGCTGGCGCCGTGAATCCGTCACGCTCAGCTTGAAGTCAAACCCCCCTCCCTGTCCCTCCCCCACAAGGGCCCCTTGTGGGGGAGGGACAGGGAGGGGGGTCTGTGACAGGCTGAGCAAATGACATACGCAGTGGCGAGACGGCGGAGCGTTGCCAATGACCTGAGCACCATCGCTGTCGTGCTCGCGGCGTTCCTCGCATCGCCTGCCGTGCAGGCGCAAGACCCTCCGGCCCGCACCATAAAAATGATCGTGCCGATCCAGACGGCGGGAATAAAGCTCGATTAACTCGGCGTCGTCCCCGCGCAGGCGGGGACCTATAGAAACCGACCGAGCCAAATTGCATCATGAGGTGTTCATGGGTTCCCGCCTTCGCGGGAACGACATGTGGATAGGCGGAACATGAAACGCAGCAGCGAGCGCATCCTCACCACCCATGTGGGCAGCCTGCCGCGGCCGCCCGATCTCTTGGACCTGCTGCAGGTCGATCCCGCAGCGTTGGATCAGCCGGCAAACGCGTCGCGGTTACGCGAGGCGGTGCGGCAGGTGGTGGAGAAGCAGCTCGCACTCGGCATCGACGTCATTGACGACGGCGAATACGGCAAGCCGAGCTTCGTGTCCTACGTCAACGAGCGCCTGGGCGGCTTTTCCATCGACACCAGCCCAGGCACGAGCCCGTGGGCCGGCTCGCGCGAGGCAAAGTCGTTTCCCGAATTCTATGGCGAAACCCATGCGGCGGCGCGCCAGCACCATATGGTGTGCATTGGACCGATCACGTATCGCGGCCAGACGCAGCTCAAACGCGACATCGAGAATCTTCGCGCGGCGCTCCACGGCGTGACGCCGGCCGAGGTATTCATGCCGGCGATCTCGCCCTCCAATGTCGAGGACTGGCAGAAGAACGCCTACTACAAAACCCAGGAGGAGTTTCTGTTCGCCATCGCGGATTCGATGCACGAGGAATACAAGACGATCGTCGACGCCGGCTTCCTGGTGCAGATCGACGATCCGCGGCTCGTCACCTATTACATGCTGCGGCCCGACGTCACGATCGCGCAGTGCCGCAAATGGGCCGAGGTGCGGGTCGAAGCGCTCAATCACGCGCTGCGCGGCATCCCGGAGGAAAAAATCCGCCACCACACCTGTTACGGCATCAACATGGGGCCGCGGGTGCACGACATGGAGCTCAAGGACATCATCGACATCGTGGTGAAAATTCGCGCCGGCGCCTATTCGTTCGAAGCCGCCAACCCGCGCCACGAGCATGAATGGAAAGTGTGGCGCGACGCAAAACTCGACGGAAAGATTCTCATCCCGGGCGTGATCTCGCACTCTACCGTGCTTGTCGAGCATCCCGAGCTGGTGGCCGACCGCATCGTCCGCTTCGCAGAGATCGCCGGCCGCGAGAACGTCATCGCCGGCTCCGACTGCGGCTTCGCCACCTTTGCAGGCTCGAAGGAGATTCACCCGAGCATCGTGTGGGCGAAATTTGAGGCGCTGCGCGATGGCGCACGGCTGGCGAGCGCGCGGTTGTGGGAGCGCTGAACGCCATGCGCTGAGGCATGTGGGTCCGGACGGCTTTCGCCTTGCCCAGACCCCGACGTCGTCAGTGTTGAAGATAGTGCGCCAGCTCGTGCAAGAACTGTATCACGAATCCCAGCGCGAGCACCGCGGCGCCCCACTTGTAGAAGCGATGCTCCACCTCGAGTTCTTCGAGCTGCTCCCGTTGCAGCCCGTCCTGCGAAGCCTCGGCAGCGGCATTCAGGTTAGGGTCGCTGCTCCTGACCAGGCCGGTCCGCATGGCTGCCCCGCGCAACCCGATTGTACGCCAAGTCGCCTGCAACAAAATGAGCGCACCAATAAGGCCCAGTGCCGCTGAAGTCATAGCAGACAGTTCAGACATAAAGAACGCAACAACCCATAACCATAGCTGGGTCATGGCGATCGATCTCAACCGCTCTTGACAGTGAACATCAATTGAAACTGATCGCCGCCGGCGACAGCCGGCGCCACGCAAACGTCCACAATATGCAGGCCGGCGTCCGCCAATACGCCCTTTGTTGCATGTTCAACTTCCGCCAGCGCATTCTCGGTGAGAGAATCAAGGGCATAGCATGACTTCAGCGTGCGCGCGGAGCCGAGGCGAATATAACCGGCAGGTTGCTTCGCCATACCCACCATGCCGGATCCGATGGTACCGTACGTACCGTATGTCGCATATGTCCGGTCGGGCTCCTTCAATTCGGCGACTTGACCTGTCAATTCGGCGACCTGCTTTCGCAATTCCGCTATCTGCTTTGCAAGCTGTTCCACCAAGTGCTGCGTCGCCTTTCCGCCAAGAGCGGCAAAACCTTGCGCTATGGCATCCAGCAGGCTACTCGATTTTTCACGCTCCGGCTGCGGGGCCGCTGGCGCAATATCGACGGATTGGCCACATTCCCTCGCGAATCGCGCCAACATCTTCAGACTTGGAGCGTCGCGGAGCGTTCCGCTTTCCAATTGCGATACGCGCGATGCCGAAATGCCAAGGCGCTTGGCCAACTCTTCCTGCGTGAGTTTTGCGCGCTCGCGCATCTGTTCGAGCATATCCCCCGTCTTCCGGATCAACTCGACCTCGGCGGCGGCGGCGGCAAATTCAGGGTTTGCCTTGCCCAATTCAGCGGTCAACTTTCCTACATCGGTCATCGTCGTGAACTCCTCTCGTGGCGGTGAAGGGCATCGGCCAGTAGTCCTTCATACATTTCGGGAGTACCTGAATAGTCAGCCACGATTTTCAACAAAGTCATTGTGTGCTCATTGCCGTGCAGTCGAACTGCGGCCCAGATCGCATCAGAGCCATGGTCTGGTTCACCCTCATAGACAAAAACCTCAGCTTCCGATGTAGACTTCCATCGCTTACGCTCGCCGGAGAATCCTCGCTTTTCTGTCGCGTAGATCGAAGCTGTCAGTTCCGCAAAGCTAAGCAGCCGCTTGCCTTTCATTAGGCCCTTGTTGATGTCCGCGACGATTTCGTTGAACTCCGTTTCTGAGGAGGCTTTGCCGATCGTCACGTACTGCACTTCCGGCCTCCCGAAACTATTAGCTATAGCTTACATAATCAAGCTATCTCTAAATCATCCAAGTGCGGCACATTGTCGCGGATCATGTCCGCAATATATTGTTTTCTTTACGTTTTCTTCGCTCGTCAGCTCGGCAGTCCCGACGCGCCGGTTCCAGCAGAATGAGAGCCAATCCTACGAGCGATTTTTGCCAAAACCGTTTTGGCGAGCAACGGAAATTGCTCACTCACGGAGCCAAGTCCCGCATGATTCCGTACAGCGCGTTCTGCGCCTCGAAGCCGATGCCGGGGCGGTCCGGCAGCTTCAGGTAGCCGTTGTCGAGCACGGCGTCGTCGGCGAAGCCGCCGAAGGCGCCGAACACGCCGGGGTACGACTCGGCGCCGCCGAGGCCAAAGCCGCCGGCGATGTGCAGCGACATCTGGTTGCCGCCGTGCGGGAACAGCGACGTGCGCTTCCAGCCGTAGCGCTCCAGCATGGCGACCGTGCGGCCGAACTGCACGATGCCGTAGGACTGCGGCGGGTCGATCTGGAGAATGTCGCGGTCGGCACGCAGGCCGCCGAAGCGCACCAGGTTCTCGACGTCCTGGGTGGAAAACAGATTCTCGCCGGTGGCCAGCGGCGGCGCATAGTGGGCGGCGATCTCGGCGGTGAGCGCCAGATCGAGCGGGTCGCACGGCTCCTCGAACCAGCGCAGCCCAAGCGGCGCCAGCGCCTTGGCATAGCCCAGCGCCGCCTCACGGTCGAACTTGCAGTTGGCATCGACCGCGAGCTGGTTGTTGCCCAAAACCTCGCGCACGGCGCCGACGCGGCGCACGTCGTCGGCGAGCGGCAGGCCGCCGACCTTCATCTTCACCATCGTGTAGCCGGCGTCGAAATGGCGGCGCATCTCGTCCTGCACGTCGCGGAACGTCTGCCGCGGCGCGTACCAGCCGCCGCCGACGTAGCAAAAAACCTTGTCGGAAAACTTTCCGCCGTTGTAGCGCTCGGCCAGCACGCGATGCAGCGGCTTGTCGGCGATTTTTGCCACCGCGTCCCACATGGCGACCTCGATGGTGCCGATCGGGATGGAGCGCTCGCTGTGGCCGCCCGCCTTCTCCCGCTGCATCATGCAGGCGAGAATTTTTGCCGGATCGAAATTTTGTCCGCTCGCGTCCAGCAGCGTATCGGAGGCGGCGCGCAGGATGCGCGGGATGAAGCGCGCGCGCATCTGGGCGCCGCAGGCATAGCGGCCGGTGGAGTTGAAGGCGAAGCCGGCGACGGCTTTGCCGTCGCGGATCACGTCGGTGATCACGGCGACCACCGACGTCGTCATCTCGGAGAAATCGAAGCTCGAATTGGCGATCTGCGAATTGATCGGAACGGCAGTCTCGCGGATATCGACGATGCGCATCTAGAAGATGTTCCGAATGGTTGACCCTTCTTTCGTCATTGCCGGGCTTGACCCGGCAATCCATCCCCTTGCGTAGACACTTTCGATGGATGCGCGGGTCAAGCCCGCGCATGACGAGTCAGTTTCTTGGTGCGCGCTACGCGTCGCAGCACTTCGTGGTGCGTCAAATCTGCCGGATGTTGGCGGCCGCGATCACCTTCCGCCACTTGGCGATCTCGGCCTTGATGTAGGCGGCGAAATCGGCCGACGAGCCTCCTTCCGGCTCGATGCCGGTCGCCAACATTTTTTGCTGCACATCGGGCAGCGCGATGACGGCGCGGATCTCGCGCTCGAGCAGCACCACGATGTCCTTGGGCGTGCCGGCCGTCACCAGGATGCCCTGCATGGTCTCGGCCTCCTGATCGGCGACACCGAGCTCGTCGAGCGTGGGAACGTCGGGCAGCGCCGCGGCGCGCTTCTTCGCCGTGACGGCGAGCGCGCGCAACTGGCCGGCGCGGATGAGCTCGGTGGCGGGCGGGATCGCCTGGAACGAGATCGGCGTGTGGCCGGCGACCACCGATTGGATGGCCGGCGCGCCGCCCTGGAACGGCACGACGACGAGATCGTCGAGTTTGAACGTCTGCTTGAACAGCTCGATGGAGAGCGACGGCGTCGTGCCCAGGCCGGGCGACGCGATGGTGTACTTGCCGGGATTGGCGCGGATCAGGTCGACCAGCTCCTTTACCGACTTCGCCGGAACGTCCGGATGCACCAGGAGCGCATGCGTCGCGGCGCCCGCCTTGGTGAGCGGGATGAAGTCGCGGTCCGGATCGTACGGCACCTTGGCGTAGAGGCTCGGGTTGACCACGTAGCTCGAGGACACGAACAGGATCGTGTAGCCGTCGGGCGCCGCCTTGGCGGCGTTGGCCATGCCGAGATTGCCGGCGGCGCCGCTCTGGTTCTCGATGACGAACTGCTGGCCGAGTTTTTCCGACAGCTTTGCGCCGATCAGCCGCGCCACCACGTCGGTCGGGCCGCCGGGCGGGAACGGCACGATGATGTGCACCGGCTTGGTCGGATAGTGCTGCGCCCATGCGCTGCCGGGCAGCAGCGCCGCACCGGCTGCGCCGCACAGCGCGGCGCTCAGCGCCTGCCGTCGCGTGATCGTCGTCATGGCAAATTCTCCTCTGTAGGTGGCCTCACTCGATCTTGATCTTGGCGTCGTTGATGACCTTGCTCCACTTGGCGGTCTCGACCTTGATGCGCTCGCCGAACTCGGCCGGCGTATTGGCCACGGCCACAAAGCCGAGCGCCTCCAGCTTCTCCTTCACGTCGGGCAGCGCGACGAGCTTCCTGATCTCGGCATTGAGCCGCTCGACCACCTCTTTGGGCGTCTTGGCCGCAACCACGATGCCGGTCAGCGTATCGCCCTCGTGGCCCGGGATGCCGGCTTCCGCCGCGGTCGGCACGTCGGGCAGCGCCGGAATCCGCTGCGTGCTGAGGATCGCCAGCGCGCGCAGCTTGCCCTCCTTGATGTTGGTCATGGCCGGCGGCAGCGCCGTGAAGGCAATCGGCGTGTGCCCACCGATGGTCGACGTGATGGCGGGCGCCGCGCCGGTGAACGGCACCATGGTGAGATCGAGCCCGAACTCGAGCTTGAACAGCTCACCGTTGAGATGCGGGGTCGAGCCGGTGGCCGGCTGCGCGAAGCTGAATTTTCCCGGGCTCGCCTTCACCAGGGCGATCAGATCTTTCACGCTGTTGGCCGGCACGGCGGGATTGACCGTGAGCACGTTGGGCGACGCCGCCACCAGCGTGACCGGGGCAAAATCCTTGACCGGATCGTAAGGCACGCCCTTGGCGTAGAGGCTCGGGTTGACGATGAACCCGGTGCTCACCACCAGGATCGTGTAGCCGTCGGCCGGCGCCTTGGCGACATTGGCGGTTCCGGTATTGCCGCCGGCGCCCGGAAGGTTCTCGACATAGAATTGCTGGCCGAGACTTTGCGACAGCTTTTGCGCCACCACGCGTGCGATCACGTCGGTGGGACCGCCGGCCGCGAACGGCACGACCATGCGCACGGCGTGGGTCGGATAGGCGCCGGTCTGCGCCAGGCAGGGCCCGGCCAGCAGCAAGGTTGCGGCCGCAACAAGGCGCGCGAGCGCAGTCATGACTTCCTCCCACCCCCCTAGAGCGCTTTCAGCAACCGCGGTTTCCCCATCCTCCGCGTGAACGCGCTCTAGACTCCATACTGGGTCGCATTTTCTGCGGCAAACCGGTGCCCACTTTGCCGGAAGATGCTCCGCTTGACTTTGCCCCACTTCACGCGCTGGCCGCAATGGTCCAGACTTGTGGCCCTGCCCCCTGCGACGCGGCATGCTTAACGCCGCTGCTGCACCATTCATTTCGATCGAGGAGCTCCCATGTCGGGTCGCAAACTGACGCGTGACGATCTGCGCAAGGCCGCCGAGAAGTACAAGAACTGGGGGAAATGGGGCGCCGATGACGAGATCGGCACGCTCAACTACACGGCGCC
>Ga0075425_100006900_pt1 | contig 11951 bp, 12 predicted proteins | sample SoiMethybrSBSTD4_FD_75300 | JGI IMG/M metagenome (GOLD analysis project Ga0075425, IMG submission 75300) | Bulk soil microbial communities from a Populus tree surrounding site in Tennessee, USA - Soil MetaG P. TD hybrid SBSTD4 | ecosystem: Environmental > Terrestrial > Soil > Tree plantation...
TTTGGGCGGATCGAGATAAGGTTACCCAGGTGCTGATGAACCTGGTCGGCAATGCGATCAAGTTTACACCGTCTGAAGGCAAAGTGACGGTGGCGGCAAAAAGCGGCCCTGATTGGGTCCAGGTCTCGATTTGCGATACCGGCGCGGGGATTCCATCGGACGAGCGCGTCAAAATTTTCGAGAAGTTTTATCAATGCCCTGGTGATGGAGGACAGAAACCTCGGGGGACCGGTCTTGGACTAGCAATAGCGAAAACCCTTGTGGAATTGCATGGCGGAGAGATTTGGGTCGATTCCGAGCCGGGTTGTGGCAGCACTTTTTACTTTACCCTACCAAGCGTACCGCTCGGAGAAACTAAATCGCCGGCGCATACACAGTAAAAATGATCCATCAGTCATGAAACGTCTCAGCGCATCCGCGCTGGTCGCGGACGATGATCCGGACATCCGGGACATATTGAGCGATACGCTCAATAGCGTCGGCGCCAAGGTCACTACTGTCACAAATGGGCAAGAGTGTTTACAGCGCGTCGAAACCGATATTCCGGATGTGCTTCTCCTCGATATCGAACTGCCGGGCAAAAATGGTCTCGCCGTCCTGAAGGAACTGCGGCGTCGTCAGTCTAATACGACCGTCATCATGATCACCGCTTATGGTTCGATCGATCGCGCCGTTGAAGCGATGAAAGAAGGAGCCTTCGATTTCATCACGAAGCCTTTCGACCTTGACCACATCGTGGTGGTGCTAGAAAAGGCCGTGGAGCGCCAACGGCTCAAGCGAGGCCTAGAGAATTTTAGCCGAGAGACTGGTGAGCGCTATCGGCTGATCGGCGGCGAAAGCCCGAACATGAATGAAGCCATTGAAACCGCGCGGAAGGCCGCGGCCAGCAAATCGACCGTTTTGCTTTTGGGGGAAAGCGGGACGGGCAAGGAAGTCTTTGCGCGGGCGATTCACAACTGGAGTGAGCGAAAAACCGAACCGTTTATAGCCATCAATTGCGTCGGATTGTCGAAAGATCTGTTGGAGAGCGAGCTCTTCGGCCACGAAAGGGGGGCGTTTACCGGAGCGAGCCAGCTCAAGAAAGGCAAGATGGAACTGGCGCATGGCGGCACCGTATTTCTCGACGAGGTCGGCGATGTCTCCGCGGAACTGCAAACCAGGTTGCTACGATTTCTCCAGGAGCGCGAGTTCGAGCGCGTGGGCGGAACGCAACCGATTCCGGTTGACGTACGACTGATCGCGGCGACCAATCAGGAGTTGTTGGCCGCCATCAAAGAAGGACGGTTTCGTGAGGATCTCTATTATCGCCTCAACGTCATTCCAATTCAGCTTCCGCCGCTTAGAGAAAGAAAAGAAGACATTGCTGTGCTGGCAGAATTTTTTTTGCGGCGTTTTGCTGCCGACACCAAGAAAAACTTTTCTGCAATCAGCAAAGAAGCGGAGGCGTGGCTGTTGGCTTACGACTGGCCCGGCAACGTCCGCGAGTTGGCGAATATTATCGAGCGCGCCGTTGTGCTGGGCCAGGGACCCGAACTAACCATTGCGGATCTTTCTCCGCGCGGGGCATCCATGCCGCGTTTAGCGTCCAGTGATGAGTTGTCCTATCGTCATGCTCTCGATGTTGCGAGAGCCGAAGTGATTCGACGCGCTCTTGCTTCCACTCAAGGCAATAGAGCCGCCGCCGCAAGGGTTCTCGGCTTGCATAAGACACACCTGCTGAACCTGATGAAGTCGCTGCGGATCGAATAAAGTAGAAATGGAACGTTCCAAAAATTCCAACAGTTCCAAACGTCACAGCGGTTTGCTCTTTCTGCTTCGCTCAAGCCATCGAAAGACGTTTTGAGCGGTAGCCCTTAATCCCACATAGTGCGAACCAAGGCGGCTTGATGGATCTTCTCGTCTCCGGTGATGAGCGGCAAGCCCGCGACTCTGGCCTGGGCGATGATCAGACGGTCATAAGGGTCTCTGATGCTGGTGAATGTCGCTGCTTCGAGAAGCAGGTCGGTGTCGTTGACGCCTAGATCGAAATTATCCGCTTGGCGTACTGAGACCACAAAGTCACGGAATGGTAACGGAAGGCGAATTCTCCCGATCTCCGAAAGGAGCATCACCTCTTCCAGGACCGTAAACGGCACTATAATGGTTTCTCGGCCGCGTTTTACCGCGTCAAAAACACTCAAAGCTCTCCGGCCGATACGGTTTCTTCGACCCAAGACATGGTAGATGAACGGATGGGTGTCCGTGACGAATGTCATGAAAACTTTTTGATGACAGCATCGATCCGTGACCTGCGTAACTCCCGAATTGCTTCATCGATGTCGCCCACTGCCGTAGCGATCCCTTCAAGGTTCATGATCCGCTTCCCGCGGACAGTCTTCAAATACTTGGACGTGCCTGAGAGTTCCCGATATTTTTCAATGCCAATAATAACCGCGACCGGCTTTTGACGTTTGGAAACGACATAGGTATCGCCACTTTCGGCGACTCGGTCGACTATTTCGCTTAGCTTCGAACGAGCCTGCACGAACGTCATGACTTTTTCTTTCGCCATCGCTTGACTCCTTGTGTACACTTCGAGTGTACATTAAGGCGTTAAGGCGGGTCAAACCAGATTCGGCTGAAATCCAGTCGCGCCGGCTTTCTGCTGCTCTGGTGTGGGAACGTTCGGAGAGAGGCTCGGATAGCGGGCTTATGAAGACGAAAATAGGAGGTTAAAATGCCTGAACGATTTGAGGGGTGAAACCGTTCAGGCATTGCGCTGAGGTTGCTAATTACTTCGCGGTGTCGGGCACGCCCGGCGGCCGGGTCTTGTCGTCGTAGTATTCCTGATTAAAATCCGGCTTGCGGCGTTGTGTAAACGCCGCGGATCCTTCGTCGTAGTCTTTGCTCTGGCGCAAATGGGCGTAGAACTCGCGATGAGTCTCAAAGCCCTTTTCCCAGCCCTGCAGTTCGTAGAGAAACTTGTCTTCGATGAATTCTACCGTATGCGCTGCGATCAATCGTCCGTTGCGATTAATCGTCGTCGCGAGCTCGATGCAATCATCCATCAGTTTGTTGGGCTCGCAGATTTTCTGCACGAGTCCCAGACGAAACGCCGTATCGGCATCGATCATCTGGCCGGTGAGCGCAAACCAATACGCCCAGCCGGAGGGAATTTGACCGACATAACTCGGCCAAGCGGCCATGTGCGACCAGCGTACTTCGGAGCAGCCGAACTTCGATGACGGCACACAGTAGCGGATGTGGCAGGCTAGCGACAGGCCGAAGCCGCCACCCACGGCGTAACCGTTGATCGCGGCAATAATCGGTTTGTGCATCTGGAGCATGCGGGTATTGGAATAAGGCCTTGCGCCCATGCGCGGCCCTTTCATTTCACCTTTCGCGAACGCGAGATTCTCTTTCAAATCACCGCCGGCGCAGAAAGCGTCGCCGCTGCCGGTGAGAATGACACTCCAGACGTCATCATCGGCTTTGGCTTTTTGCCAAGATTCGTCGAGCGCCCAGTAAAGGTCGCGGCTGATGGCGTTTTTTTTCTCCGGACGGTTGAGCCGAATAATGGCGATGTGGGGATCGCGTTTCTCAAATATGCATAGAGGTTGCGGTTCGGTCATGAGTCCTCCTTTGATTCGCTTGTGATCAGTTATTGGTTGTCGGTTGAAATTGAAAATTCACTCCTGCCTGATTTTTCTGGTAACGATTACCGGCAACTGAGAACTGCTAATACAGTACTTTCTCTTCGTCTAGCTTTTTGATCTCATCATCGCTCAGGCCGAGCAGGTTCCGTGCAATCGCATGCGTGTGCTCGCCCATCAGGGGCGCTACACCGCGCACTTTTCCCGGTGTCTCAGACAATCGCACCGGCACATTTTCCGTGACGACTTCACCGGCTTCGGGTTCGTTTAAACGCACCAGATATCCCGTCGCTGCGTACTGCCGATCGCGTTTGAATTGATCTTCGACGTCCTGGACCACGGCTGCGCAAACACCAATCGCCTGTAATCGTTCCATCACCTCGTAAGGGTCATATTGCAGAGTCCAACGCGTTACCCACTTGTCCAGCTCGTCCTTGTGGCGCACCCGCTGAAGGTGAGTGGCAAAATTCTCGCTGCGTTTGAGCCCCGATTGTTCCAAAAGGCCGGCGAACCGTTGCCATTCTTCTTCGCTGTACACCGCAATGACGCACCACCGGTCATCGCCTTTGCACTGATACGGACCGTACGGCGCGGCAATCAAACTGCGATTGCCCTCGGGCTTGGGCTCTCGTTTGTTCACTGTATATTCCAGATATTTCGGTCCGAGCAGGGATGCACCGATTTCCTGCTGGGCGCTGTCGATCCACTGGCCGAATCCGGATTTCTTGCGTTGGATCAACGCGCAGACAACGCCGAACGCGCCGGTGACGCCGCCCATAAAATCGGGATGCTGCGTGCGCGGCTCCGCAGTGGCCGTGGTGGCGTTCGAATAATTCCATAAATAGGTGGTGCCCATCGTGTTGCCGACGTTCGGACCGTAGGTTAGGTCTGCCGCGTGCGGTCCTGTGCAGCCCATGCCTTTGACGCGAATCAGAATCATCTGCGGATTGATCTCTTTGAGCTGCGGCCAGTCCAAGCCCCATTTCTCCAAAATGCCGAGTCCGAAGTTCTCGACGAGCACGTCCGATTTTTTTACCAGCTCGCGCACAAGCTCCCGGCCCTTGGGAGTTTGCATATTGACCGTGAACGATTTCTTGCCGCGCTGAAGCTTCATGAAATCGGGTTTCTTGTTCCAGAGCTTCGGGTCTTCGCCGCGGTGGCCATCGCCGCGCAGCCGCGTTTCGCAGCGGATGACCTCGGCGCCGAACTCGCAGAGCACTCGCGCCACGGTCGGACCGGCCGCGCCGGTGGTGAGCTCAATCACGCGAATCCCGTCTAATGGTAGTTGCGGCATTAAAGGTTCCTTTCACCACGAAGACGCGAAGGCCACGAAGATCGGATTAGGACAATACAAAACGTTTGATTCCTCTTTTAAGGATGGGCACATTGAAATTCATCAGTAACTCCAAGTTCACCTTGGCCAGTTTCATATATGTTAAAATCTGTGCCTCGTGAATTTTTAGTAATTGTTCAATGCTCTTAAGTTCCACAATCAGTTGGTTATCAATCAGCAAATCGATTCGATATCCACAACTCAACGGCATACCTTTATAGTTTATGGGTAGGTCAACTTGAATCTGAAAAGGAATTTGCAATCGACTGAGTTCCGCAGCCAAGCACTGTTCATACGTGGATTCGAGCAGTCCGGGGCCAAGCTCACGGTGAACTTCGATAGCACAGCCGATGACCTTTGTTAGACAACGAGTCAAAAATCACATCCCACTTTACTTTTTCTTCGTGTGCTTCGCGTCTTCGTGGTGAATCCCACAGGCGTTTTCTTCAGATGACTCCTTCGGCGCGCAATGCGACAAGATCGTCACTGGTCATGCCGAGCTCTTCGAGGTAAATCTCCTCGTTATGCTCACCCAGCAGCGGTGCCGGACGGTAGATCGCGCCGGGAGTCTCCATCAAGCGCGGCACGACGCCGAACTGCTGGTATTTGCCAATGACCGGGTGCTCCAGTTCGGTGAAAAGGCCGCGTGCTTTCGTCTGCGGCATCTCCACGAATTCACCCGCGGTGTTGATCGGTGTCACCGCGATACGCCGTTTCTGACCTTCGTCGTACAACTCCTCTTTGGTATGCCTTGCACAAAACTCGGCGATCGCTTTGGTTACGATATCGGGGTGTTTGCGCCGGTAAGCCATTTTCTCGAACTCCGGACCGGAAATTTCGGGCGGACGGCCCATCCAGTCGACTAACCGGCGCCATTGCTCGACGGGAATAATGAAGATACGAGCGTAGCCGTTCTTTGTGCGATACGGGTCGTACAAGTCAGTCTCCTCGCCCTTGCGCGACGCGCGCGCGGGTTTTTCGCCGGTGTAGCCGTAATTGGGGATGAAATAGCCGGCGATGTGACCGGCGCACTCATGCATCGAAACATCGATATATTGGCCCTTGCCGCTATTGAGCCGATGATAGAGCGCGATCGCCACGCCGAACGCTCCGTAGGTCGAGGCCATGCCATAGGCGATTTCACCCGGAGGCTGCAGCGGCGCTTCACCTGGTTCGCCGGCAAGATAGAGCAAATTACCGAGCGCAATACCCGCCATGTCGTTGGCTTTGTAATCACGCCACGGTCCGGTCTGGCCGAACGGCGTAATCGCGGCGTATACCAACTCGGAGTTTTGCGCCCGCAATGCTGAATAGCCGATTCCTAGCTCGTCCATGCGCCCGGGACTAGCGGTCTCCAGCACGACGTCTGCCTTCCGCGCGAGCTCGAGAAAAATCGCCCGGCCGTCGGCTTTTTCGATATCGAGTGTGACGCTTCTTTTGTTGGTATTGAAGTGAAGGAAATAAAGACTCTTTTCCGGATGGGGGATATCGTCTTTGAAAGGCGGAATACGCCGTGACTCATCACCGGAAGGCGGCTCGATTTTGATCACGTCGGCGCCCATGTCAGCCAGCAGCTTCGTGCAATGCAAGCCGAGGGAACCGGCGACGTCGAGGACGCGATAACCGGTGAGCGGCCCGGTTCTGGTGACATTTTCCATGATTTCCTCAGAGCGGGAAATGGCTGCGTTCGTTCGCGATTCTTACTTGGACCTGATGATAGTGTCAAGGCAGCGGCTGCAGTCACGCTTAAAGTGTGAAATCCTGGATTCCAAAATGAGATGGACAGCGAACAACGGATGCGGTTTTTTTCTGTTTTACATTTACGGCTCACCTTAGTAAGTATCGAGCCGGCCAATGAATGTGATCTGGGATTATCTCGGCGCCGCTGATGAATTAATCGGGTGCGCGTGAAGTCAAAAATATGAGAGTGCCGACAATATGGACAACAATTCTTTTGCTCGTTTTGGCGTTGCTTAACGGCCTAAGCTTCGGCGCGGAAAAAATCCGAATAGCGTATGTTGCGCCGAGCGTTTCGCTCGCACTGCCGTGGATGGCGAAAGAGACCGGGATACTCACGAAGCATGATTTGGTCGCGGAGATTCTTCTTATCACGGGTAGCCCACGGCTGGTTCAGTCCCTGATCGCCGGTGACGTCGATGTAGCGTTTGCGGGAGTCACCGCGCTGACTCGAGCGCGCGTGCGCGGCGCCGATGTCGCTATGCTTGGTGCGTCGGCCAACGTATCAAGCCAGAAGCTCATGGTCGCACGCAATTCAAAAGTTCGCCGCCTGGAGGACTTGAAAGGCGCGACCATCGGCGTATCGCAGTACGGCTCGGAAGCGGACACCTTTGCACGGAATGCGCTAGCGACAGTTGGCTTGAAAGCGGACAAAGATGTGACGATCCTGCAGCTTGGCGGTCATCCCCAAGTGGCCGCTGCGATGGTCGCGGGCAAACTGGACGTCGGCGCTTTGGCCGGCTTGCCGGCATGGAATGTGGAGAAATCAGGCGGCAGGCTGCTGAGCAGTGCCGTTGAACTGAAGATCCTTTCTCCCTCGGGCACCTTCGGCACGACTCGCGGCTATATCCAGCGCAAGCATAACGTCGTCGAGCGGCTCACGCGTGCGTTTGTCGAGACGATGCATTTTCTCAAAACCAATCGCGCTGGTTCGATTACTCTGCTGCAAAGATATTTCGGCGGCTTGAGCGCGGAGGAAGCTGCCTATCTTTATGATGAGCAGGCCGATCTGCTCGAACGATCGCCGGCGCCGAATGAAAAAGCGCTGCAAGCAGTGCTCGAGCGCGAAACGGATCCGAAGGTAAAAAATTTGGCGCTAGCGGATTTCGTCGATGCAAGCTTTTTTAGGGAGATTGAAAGAAGCGGTCTGATCGAGCAGCTGTATAGAAAGTAAAGCGCCGGACAGGGATGCGGAGCGTGTCTCGTTCAAGCTGGAAACGTGGGAAAGATTTCTCCCTTCGGGTCGAAATGACTAGACGGAGATTCGAAATGACAAGGTCGTACCGGCGGGGCCTTGGTCGAAATGACAACGAGAGTCGAGATACAACGGGAATAGAGTAGAATTGGCCGACGATGGAATTCTTTGAAACTGATCAATAAACTCACAAAAAGGAGATGAACCATGGCGCGGATTCGACACATTGCACTGCTCACGAAGGACACTGAAAAGCTTTCGGAGTTTTACAAAACAGCATTTGGCCTCAAGGAAGTCGCGCGCAGCGGAGAACCGAGTGAGCATGGCCAAGCAATCTACGTTTCTGATGGCCACATCAATCTCGCCATTCTGCCGGCGCGCAATCGTCGCGAGGGCATCTATCATTTCGGCATGGAAGTGGAAGACGTGAAAGATGCGGCGAAGACCGCTCTCGCCGCCGGCGCTAGCGGCGGAACCGCCAATCTGCCGCGGGACGGCCGCTTCGCTGAAACGTTTGTGCTTGATCCAGTCGGCACTCGGGTCGATCTCTCTTTAGGTTGGAAAACTTGACGAAGCGGAACTCGCGGTCTGGCGGCTGCCGCGGCAAGCCACCTCGCTTGTTGTCTCACCCGTACCTTCAGGCCGTGCATGCCAACCTCCGAATCGAATACCTCCGGTAGCGGACAAGTTGGCGCTTGCGGACTTTGCGCCGCGTTCGATTGGTAGTGTTTTTAGAGGGAAAGGGGCCGGAATACGCTACTCTTTTGTCAAGCTCGCCCGTTCGCGAGAGAATCTGATTGGGTACTGATCTGCGCCTGAATTCAACAGAGCCAAAACACTGATTGTCCGTTACCGGAGTCGGGCTCGACTGCGTGTAATCTGGGACTTTCGATATACCTTCTATCCCGCTCTTCTGCACATTCGGAAGCCGTGCCTATTTCACCGCGAGAAATGGTTAACTAGTTATGTCCAATCATGTGAATCTGTTGCCCCAAGCTGAGGCACGCTCAGTGTTGTCGCGGAACATGAATAGCTTCCAACCTCGGAATTTGACTGGTGCCTGGTCATTCGAATATTCAGCTGGAGCATTGACCTCTCTACGACTTTAGTAGTAATGATGATTACGGGAGCGCCATGACGCGCAGATGGGCCGGATTCTGATCATAGAGAGAAACGATCACACGCGAGCACTGCTTCAGTGCCGGCTTCCGGCACAACACAAAATCAAATTTGCTTGTTCCATGGAAGCGGCGTCAGAAAAGTTACGCAAGCACAAATACGATCTGATTGTTTGGAATGCCTGTTCCGATGCGGCCAGCGATATGGATTTGACCTCAACCCTCGATTTCCTCTCTGAGAAAACACTAGGCGCAAAGACGATCGTTTTCACTGCGAGCGAGATAGCCCCCGGCGTGCCATGCGGAGCCCACATGGCTCTCAAAAAACATCCGAGCAGCGACGAAGAATTTTTGTCGGCCATTGAAAATAATTTGCCGATCGCGACCTGTGGCGCACCAAGAAACGGTACCCATGATGAGGTCGGCGTACCGATCGAATTCGAGGGAATGATCACGGTTGGCCTAGCGATGCGCCCGGTGATTCGGCGAATCATCGATGCCGCCGCAGTCGATATTCCGGTATTGATCACCGGAGAAACGGGAACGGGAAAAGATCTTATCGCGGCCGCGATTCATCGGCAGAGCACCCGGAAAACGAGACCCTACGTCCCCGTCAATATGGGCGCGATGGCGCCCGAGTTGATTGCGAGCGAGATCTTTGGCCATGAGCGTGGCGCATTCACCGGAGCGCAAGATTCGCGTCCAGGTATGTTCGAGCAGGCGCATGGCGGGACGGTATTTCTCGATGAAATTGCCACCATGGACGAAAAGACACAGGTGAGCCTACTGCGGGTTCTAGAAGAAAAAACGGTTCGCCGGGTCGGCAGCGCAAGAAACATAAGCGTCGATGTGCGAGTGATTGCTGCAAGCAACGAAGATCTCGAGAAGCGAGTGGCGAACAAACGTTTTCGTGAAGACCTATTTTACCGGCTGAACGTTTTCCATATTACAGTGCCGCCATTGCGCGATCGGCCGGGAGCGGTAACGGTACTCACGGATCATTTTTTGTCTCAATATGCAGCGATTTACCGTAAAGAAGTCGAGCGGGTGTCGCACGAGACCTATCGATTACTGAGACATTATCCGTGGCCGGGCAACGTGCGAGAGCTCAAAAACGTGATTCAAGCGGCGGTGTTGATGGTCGATGGAAAAGAGCTCACGCCCGAATTCCTTCCGGAACGGATACGAGAATCGACGTCGAGCGCCGAGAGTGGATCCGATGACCTCTGCTCGATTCGAGTTGGGGCGACTCTCGATTCAGTTGAGAAAGAGCTCATCCGCATGACCCTAACTCATGTGGGTGGGAACAAAAAACTTGCTGCCAGCATTCTCGGGATTAGTCGCCGGGCGCTTTACAATAAGCTCAAGAGGCATCATTTGTTTTGCGTGTGCACATCGTGCGCGCAAACGCTAATTAACTGAGCCCGCAAGCCATCAATTTATCGGCTTTTGTTTTCCCTCGACAATTTCCTGGCGGGACCGGTGTATACAAAAGGAACACCGACGCGGATTTTTTTCCAACTCACTGTGAATTTATTGCCTGGATTCCAGAAAAAAGAAGGGCGCTGCTCTTCTGCTCACCTGAATAACGCATAAAATATAAAATCTTTTTTTTTGGTGTCGATCTTGCTCCGGCTTGCTGCGGAGGATTATCAGCTTATGGCCTATAAAGCAGCAATGGCTGAGGCGCCGGTTCGTTTCAGGTCTACTTTTGAACCCGACGTTCTTACTTCGCATCGGTTTTTCAAAGTCTATCGACAGAAGGGCCAATGGGGAGCGGAGGAACGATTGATGTTTGCGGTTTTGACCGATGCGGTCGAGTGCTTTCAGAAGTATCACGGCGGTCAAACCCGCAGGGCTCGAATACTATTTGCCGAAGCCGCGGAATGGATCGAAAGCAGAGATTCAAGCTGGCCGTTTTCATTCGAACAAATTTGTCAGGCCTTGAATTTAAACCCGAGCTACTTACGAATGGGCCTGACACGATGGCGCTCATTATATGAAAAAAAGCGGCCCGCGCGCAGGCGGATACGAGAGCCGCTACGTTATCAGTACCGAGTGAAACAGAACCGAATCAGTGTTTCTCATTTAGTCATGCAGTAACTAAATTCAATGAACTGCGCCGCGTGGTTGGTGAAGAGTAAGAGCGGCCGCATTTCTTCGGTCGGCGTCTATTCCTACATCACTCGGTAGTAGCGATGTCATTTCCGACAGATGATCGTAAGCCTGGCAAAATGATGCTCGTTGGTTCGGATGACAGCCAAATCTTGGAAAGGCGCTTCAAAGCCGCAGGTTACCAAGTTCTTACGGTCGCCGATACTCTAACCGCGATCGAGCATGCGCGGCGCGAACCACTCGACACCGCCGTACTGGTGTCTACGGGATCGCTGGTCAACGTCGCCGATACGGCCTTCAACTTGCGCGATTTGAACCGATCAATGGAAATTATCATTCTGGTAAATCGCCTGGGTCCACGTTCCGGTCGGTTTCTTCGTCCACTCATCGAGCATCCGATCGAACGTACTCGGGTATTGACACGCCGTCAGCTGCAAAGAGAGCTAAACGCCTCTTTAGCACGTCCGTATCGCAGCACGCCGCGATAAGTTTTTGTTTCCACCTCCGAAATTCAGTCGTCAATATGAATTGTTGTGTGCAGCTTTAGCGAGATACTCGGTGAGTGCTTCACTTTCGAAGTGACCCGAAGCGCCACCTGTAAAGATCTTGCACAAAACTCCCAGGTTAGTCACCGAGTCGGCGCGAAAAGCTTTCCTTTTGCTGGAGTTAATTACGTCTGCTCTGCAGGCAGTGTGAAGATCCGTAACACCGATCTTGTGGCGGTGGGTGTGGGCTGTGAAAAATCCTATACCGTCGGCCCGATTTCTCTCGCGCGCCGCGAGATCAGCGCATCAAATCACCTGGTATTTCCGACCTCCGAT
>Ga0075425_100006901_pt1 | contig 11951 bp, 8 predicted proteins | sample SoiMethybrSBSTD4_FD_75300 | JGI IMG/M metagenome (GOLD analysis project Ga0075425, IMG submission 75300) | Bulk soil microbial communities from a Populus tree surrounding site in Tennessee, USA - Soil MetaG P. TD hybrid SBSTD4 | ecosystem: Environmental > Terrestrial > Soil > Tree plantation...
CAGAGAATCAGAACCCAATGAACCTCCTGAACCTCTTGAACCCACTGAACCCATTCCTACCCTGAGGCGTTGGGGTTTGCGCACGCTGGGAGAACTGGCGGCGCTGCCGTCTGACGAAGTGGCAGCGCGCCTCGGGCAGGCAGGCGTCGACTGGCAGCGGCTCGCGCGCGGAGACGATCCGGCGCCTCTGACGCCGTCGCTGCCAGAGGAGCGGTTCGAGCAGTCGCTCGATCTCGAATGGCCGATTGAGGGGCTCGAGCCGCTGTCGTTCGTGCTCGCCCGGTTGCTGGAGCCGCTCTCCGCGCATCTGCAGCGGCGCGACCGTGGCGCGGCGGTGCTGCACGTCCGTCTGCATCTCGTTACCAAAGAGGTGCACGAGCGCTCGCTGCAGTTGCCCGCGCCGATGCGCGACGCGCGCACGCTGCGAACGCTTGCGCTGCTGGATCTCGAATCGCATCCGCCGTCAGCCGCTATCGATCGTGTCGTCGTCGCTGTCGATCCGACGCCGGGGCGCGTCATTCAGTTCTCGCTGCTGACGCGGCCGCTGCCGTCGCCCGAACATCTTTCGACGCTCATCGCGCGGTTGTCGGCGTTGATGGGCGAGGAGCGCGTGGGGTCGCCTGTGACTGTGGATTCGTGGCACCCCGGCACGTTCGAAATGAAACCTTTCGCACCGGCATCGGGGAGCCGGGATGCAGGATCCGATCAGCGGATCACCGACCCTCGCCGGATCCCGGATCCCGGATCCCGGATCCCGCACGTTGCCGTCCGCCGCTTCCGGTTTCCACTTCCCGCGCGCGTCCAGGTGGATCGCGGCATCCCGATACGCATCACGCTCGACCGCCGCGGATTGCCTGGCGGCCGCGTGGAGAACTACGCGGGGCCGTGGCGCTCGTCCGGCGGCTGGTGGATTGACGATGCGAAGACCAGTTGGGATCGGGATGAGTGGGATGTGGCGCTCAGCGACGGCGCCACGTATCGCGTCTACCGCGAGCGCGACACCGATGCCTGGTTTATCGAGGGCGTGGTTGATTGAGCGATGTACGTCGAGCTTCACGCCGCTTCAGCCTTCAGTTTTCTTCAGGGCGCGTCGTTGCCGGAAACGCTGGTCGAACGCGCCGCAGCGTTCGACTATCCCGCGCTCGCACTCCTTGACGCCGATGGCGTCTACGGCGCTCCGCGTTTTCATAAGGCAGCAAAGCAAGCGGGACTCAAAGCCATCATCGGCGCCGAGCTGACCATCGCCGAGGCGGGTGGCGCGGGTAAGACGGGTCGGGTGTGGCAGTTGCCCGTGCTCGTCGAGTCTCAACGGGGCTATCAGAATCTGTGTCGTCTCGTCACGAAGATGAAGATGCGCGCGGCGAAAGGCGAAGGTGCGCTGACGCTCGACGAGTTCGACGGCTACACGACCGGGCTGATCGCGCTCGCCGGCCGTCCCGTTCTCGATGCGGGCCGCTACGGCGTCGGCGGCCTTCTCGATCGCATTGTCGGCGTGTTCGGGCGCAAAAAAGTGTGCGTCGAGCTGCAGCGCCACCTGCTGCGCGACGAACAGGAGGCCAACGTCGCGCTCGAAGGGCTGGCGCGGGCGTTCGGCGTCCCGGTGATCGCCACCAATGACGTTCGGTTTGCGGAACCGTCCGATCGTCCGCTGTGCGACGTGCTCACCTGTGTACGCAACAAGACGACGCTCGATGCGGCGGGGCGGAAGCTGGCGCGCAACGCGGAGCGGTATCTGAAATCGCCGAAGGCGATGGCGGAGCTCTTTGCGGATCGGCCGGCCGCGCTTGCGGGCACGCTCTCGCTCGCCGAGCGGCTCGAATACACGATGGAGGATCTCGGCTATCGCTTCCCGAAGTATCCCGTGCCCGACGGCGAGACGGAGATGTCGTTTCTCCGTGGCATCACGGACGCCGGGGCGCGCGAGCGGTATCGTCCGTATCACGACAAGGCGCGTGCGCAGATCACGCGCGAGCTGGCGCTCATCGAGAAGCTCGATCTCGCCGGCTACTTCCTGATCGTCTGGGACATCGTCAACTACTGCCGCCAGCAGGACATCCTGGTCCAGGGGCGCGGGTCCGCCGCGAACAGTGCGGTCTGCTACAGCCTTGGCATCACGGCTGTCGATCCGATTGCGATGGATCTGCTCTTCGAGCGGTTTCTATCGGAGGAGCGCGGCGAGTGGCCGGACATCGATCTCGATCTGCCGAGCGGCGATCGCCGCGAGCGCGTCATTCAGCACGTCTACGAGAAATATGGCCGTCTCGGCGCCGCCATGACTGCCAACGTCATCACCTACCGCAGCCGCAGCGCCGCGCGCGAAGTGGGCAAGGCGCTCTCGCTGCAGGAAGACGATGTCGATCGGCTCGCCAAGGTGATGAACAACTTCGAGTTCACCGATCCGAACGACACGCTCGGGCGTCACGTGCAGGAAGCCGGCCTGTCGCTGTCGATGCCGCGCATGAAAACGTTTGCGGAGCTCTGGCTGCGTATCCAGGATCTGCCGCGGCATCTCGGTCAGCACTCGGGCGGCATGGTCATCTGCCAGGGCGAGCTCGACTCCGTCGTGCCGCTCGAGCCGGCAACCATGCCGGGGCGCGTGGTCATGCAGTGGGACAAGGACGACTGTGCCGACATGGGCATCGTCAAGGTCGATCTCCTCGGTCTGGGGATGATGGCAGCGTTGCAGGACGCGATCGAGCTGGTGAACACGTCAAATCCCAAATCCCAAACTCCAAATCCCAAACCCCAATTCGACCTGGCGCACATTCCGATGAACGACGCCGAGGTGTACGACATGCTGCAGAAAGCGGAGACCATCGGCGTCTTCCAGGTCGAGTCGCGCGCGCAGATGGCAACGCTGCCGCGTCTCAAGCCCAAGCACTTTTACGACCTTGTCGTGCAGGTCGCCATCATCAGGCCTGGTCCCATTGTCGGCGACATGGTGCATCCGTACCTGAATCGGCGTGCGGGTCGTGAGCCGGTCATTCCGCTGCATCCCTGTCTCGAGCCGATTCTCGCGCGCACGCTCGGCGTGCCGCTGTTCCAGGAGCAGCTGCTGCGCATGGCGATGGCCGCTGCCGGATTCACCGGCGGCCAGGCAGAGGAGCTGCGCCGCGCCATGGGCTTCAAGCGATCCGAGAAGCGCATGAAGCAGATCGAGGTGCAGCTGCGCGAGGGAATGGCGCGCAACGGCATCACCGGTGAAACCGCGGAGCGGATCATCCACTCAATCACATCGTTTGCGCTCTACGGCTTTCCCGAATCGCACGCCGCAAGCTTCGCGCTGCTGGCGTATGCGAGCGCGTACCTCAAAGTCCATTACCCCGCGGCGTTCTACACGGCGCTGCTCAACAACCAGCCGATGGGGTTCTACCACCCCGCATCGCTCGTCAAGGATGCGCAGCGCCGCGGCGTGCGGTTTCAACCGATCGACGTGCAGCAGTCCGACTGGCGGTGCCGCGTCGAAGAGGACGGCGCCATCCGGCTTGGGTTCATGTACGTCAACGGCTTGCGGAAAGAGGTGGGTCAGGCGATGGCTGCATTCGATCGAACGAAGACTCTTGCGCCGCCGGTCCTCTGCGCGAAATGCGGATCAGATGACGAGTCGATGATTGAGGTGGTTCGAGACGGGATTCGCGGTTCGGGATTCGGCATTCGCGAACCACGAACCTCGAACGATCGAATGCCCGATCCCGGATGCCGGATCCCGGTACGAACGTACTTCTGCAACACGTGCGCGCACGAGTGGACCGTGGAGCTGCGGCCGGTCGGCCGCTTCAAATCGATCGAGGAGGTTGTGCAACGGACGGGTTTGCGGCGCGACGAGTTGACGACGCTGGCGGATATCGGGGCGTTGAATGCGTTTACGAATGAACGGCGCAGCGCGTTGTGGCAAGTGGAGCGCTGTGTCAGGCCGGCCGGCGAGCTGTTTCAGTCACATGATCAAGAACGAAAAGAACGCGAACGATTCGAACGATTCGAACGACCCGAACGATTCGAACGATTCGAACGACCCGAACGTCTCGAACGTCTCGAACGTCTCGAACGTTCCGAACGCCTCGAACGTCCCGAACGATCTCCATTACCGACAATGAACGACCACGAAAGGTTACATGCAGATTACGCAGGTATGGGGCTGACGATTGGCCCGCATCCGATGTCGCTGCGTCGCGATGACATGGCGCTGCGCGGCGTGCTGCGCGCGGTCGATCTTGCAAGCGCGCGCGATGGCCGGCGCGTCCGCGTCGCCGGCATGGTGATCACGCGGCAGCGTCCGGGCACCGCGAAGGGCTTTGTCTTCCTGACGCTCGAGGACGAGACCGGCATCTCGAACGTCATCGTCCGACCCGATCTGTTCGATCGCGAGCGGATGACCGTCATCCGCCAGCCGTTCCTGCTCGTCGAAGGCATTCTGCAGCATCAGGACGGCGTGCTCTCTGTGAAGGCCGAGCACCTGCAGGGGATCGATGGGGGAGCCTCGGTCGACGCGCACGACTTCTATTAGTGGGACCGGGATCCCGGTCTAGTAAACTGGGACCCGACTTGGGTCCCCTGCGAATCGCATTTCTCGGCTGCGGCTTCATTACCCGTGTCCATAGCCGCCACCTGAAGTCGCTGCGCAGCGAGATCAGGCCGAGCTACGCGAGCCGCTCGCTGGCCAAGGCCGACGCCTTCTGCCAGGACTTCGGCGGCGCCCGCTCCTATGCCGATTACTCGTCAGCAATCGAAGATCCCGACATCGACGCGGTGGTCATCGCCGTGCCACCGCGTTACCACCTGACGCTGACGCTGGCGGCGCTCGCCGCGCGCAAGCATGTGATTGTCGAGAAGCCGGCGTTCCTGCGCATCGAGGACTACGGGACGGTCGTCGCCGCGCGCGATCGCGCCGGGTGCGTGGTCCTCGTCGGCGAGAACGATCACTACAAGCCGCTCGCGGTCGAACTCCGACGGCTGATCGCCGCAGGAGTACTGGGCGAGATGGTGTTCGCGCACTTCACGACAATCGCGCACAAGCTGAAGGCGGCGAACGACTGGCGCAACGACGAAGAGATGGCGGGCGGCGACGCGTTCTTCGAGGAAGGCATCCACTGGCTGCACCTCGCCAACAGCCTCGGGCCGCGCATCGTCGAGGCGCAGGGCTATCGGCCGCCGGTGGCGAACGGCGGACCGGACCGCCGCGCCAAGAGCATGCTCGTCAGCTTCGCCTACGACAACGGCGCCGTCGGATCGCTGTATTACTCGCGCGAGATTCCGTCGCTGTTCCGCGGTCTGCGCGTGTCGAAGCTCTTTGGCCGCAGGCGCGTCATCTCTTTTGAATCGAACGGCAGCTTTATCATCGTGCGCGGCGAGGGTGTTCCGCGCGTGACGTTTCCCGGCTTCAGCGACATGCGCGGCTACCGCGCGATGTATCGTGATTTCATGCGCTCGGCGCGCAGCGGCGCGCAGCCGGAGATGAGCCTCGAGCGCGCCATGGACGATCACCAACTGATGGATCAGATATACGGGTCACTTCGAATCCCGAACCCCGAATCCCGAATCCCGGCCCTGTGACCCACCGCTACGACATCATCATCATCGGCAGCGGAGCGGGTGGCGGCACCATCGCGCACGCACTGTCGACTACGGGCGCACGCATCCTCGTCATCGAGCGCGGCGACTTCATTCCGCAGGAAGAGGAGAACTGGAACCCGGAGGCGGTGTGGAAGCACCTGCGCTACCGGATCAACGAGCATTGGCTCGATGAGCGGGGCCGCGAGTTCCGTCCCTACACGCATTACTGTGTCGGCGGCAACACCAAGTTCTGGGGAAGCGTTCTCTACCGGCTGCGGCGCGAAGACTTCGAAGAGGTCGAACACGTCGACGGCGTATCGCCGGGCTGGCCGATCACCTACGAGACGCTGGAGCCGTACTACGACCGCGCCGAACAGCTCTACCACGTGCGCGGCCAGCACGGCATCGATCCGACTGAGGTCCCGCGCGGCCCGTTTCCCTATGACCCGGTGCCGCATTCGGCGGTGATGCAGCAGATCGTCTGTCAGCTGCGACAGCTTGGACTGCACCCCTCCCCGCTTCCGCTCGGTGTCCTGCGTCCGGGCGAAGCGGATGGATGCATGCTCTGCAACACCTGCAATTCGTTTCCGTGCAAGGTCGGAGCGAAGAGCGACGCCGAGGTCTGCTGCGTTCGTCGCGCAATGCTTCAACCGACGCTGACGCTCTGGACGCGCGCGCATGCGCGGCGCCTGATCACGGACGGGCGCGGCGCGAGGGTTGAGGCGGTCGAGGTGGAGCGAGACGGCGAGAATTTACGGGTCGAGGCGCCGCTCATCATCGTGTCATGCGGCGCCGTGAACTCCGCCGCCTTGCTCCTGCGCTCGGCGACGGACCGCCAGCCTGCGGGCCTGGCCAATTCCTCCGGACTGGTTGGCCGACGGTACATGGCGCATCTCGCGACGATGATGCAGGGGTTTCACCCGTTCAAGCCGAACGACACGGTGTTTCAGAAGACCGTCGCCGTCAACGACTACTATCTGCGCGGCACCGCCGACATGCCGTATCCGCTCGGCCAGATTCAGTCGCAGGGACGCACCCACGGCGTCATGGCGCAGACGGTCGTGCCGTGGATTCCGCTCTGGGCCTACGAGGCGTGGGTCGCGCGCGGCGTCGACTGGCTGGCGATCTCCGAGGATTTGCCGCGTGACGAGAACCGCATTTCGCTCGCGCCGGACGGGCGGATTCAACTGCAATACCGGCCGAACAATGTGGCCAGCCACGAGCGGCTCGTCGCCGAGATGAAGCGCATCCTGCACAAGCTTGGCTTCTGGGTTGTGGTCGCTCACTCGCACAAGGAGAAGAACACGACGCACCAATGCGGGACGTTGTGTTTCGGCAGGGACCCGCGGGCATCCGTGCTCGATTCGTTCTGCCGCACGCACGACATCGAGAATCTCTTTGTCGTCGACGCGTCGTTCTTTCCCTCCTCGGCGGCCGTGAATCCGGGCCTGACGATTGCGGCGCAGGCGCTGCGCGTTGCCGATCACATCAAGGAGACGCACCTCTCGTGAAGGCGAGATCGTTCAGCCATGCCGGGATCACTGTTTCGAGCTTCAACCGCGCGGTGAAGTTCTACTGGGAGGTCTTCGGTTGTCCACTGGTCGGCGTTGCCGACACCCCGGCCGAGCGCGTGCGTACGTTCTTTCAGGTCCCCGCGGATGCACCGGCCTGCAAAATCGGCTGGATCCGCGTGCCCGGCGGGGGTGTGCTCGAAATCTTCGAGTTCCACCCGCAGCAGCCGTCGATCCCTGTTCCGTGGAACCGTGTCGGGCTCACGCACATCTCGTTCAACGTACGCAACCTGCAGCGGTGGCACGACTACCTGCTCAGCAAAGGTGTGGAGTGCGTCAGCCGTCCCGAGCGATCGCCGCGCGGTCATTCGTTTTTCTTCTGCCGGGATTTCGACGGCAATCTCATCGAGCTGATGGACCTCGGCTACATGTACCACGTGCTCGGCTGGCTCGGACCTCTTGCCGGCTGGCTCTTCAGGCGCGGGATGTATCGGAAGTACTACGAATAAAGTGAGCCCCGACCCCGCGCAACCTCGAACCTCGGTATAATCGCGGCCTTCGGAGGCAGAGCATGAAACGACGCATCATCCTCGGCTCGTTGCTGGTCCTCGGCGCCATCTCGATCGCCGTGGCGCAGCAGGCACCGCCGCCCTCGGCCAGTGCGCTGATGGTGACCAAGCTGAAAGACAACCTCTACGTGCTGAAGGGCGGCGGCGGCAACACCTCCGTCTTCATCACATCGAACGGCGTCACGGTCGTGGACACGAAGAACCCCGGCTGGGGCTCGCCGGTCCTCGAGAAGATCAAGACGCTCACCGACAAGCCGGTGACGACGATCATCAATACGCATACGCACGGCGATCACGTCAGTGGCAACGTCGAATTCCCCGCTACGGTCGACATCGTCGTGCAGGCGAATACCGCCGAAAACATGAAGAAGATGATCCCGAACAGCACCGCCGCGGACCAGAAGGTGCCGGCGCAGACCATCTTCCAGCAGAACGGGGGCAAGGGCCTGCCGAAGCACACGTTCAAGGACAAGATGACCCTCGGCAAGGGTGCTGACGAAGTCGACCTGTTCTACTTCGGACGCGGCCACACCAATGGCGACGCATGGGTCCTGTTCCCGTCCTTGCGCGTGCTGCACGCGGCGGACATCTTCTCGGGCAAGAACATCCCGCTGCTCGACGCGAACAACGGCGGCAGCGCCGTCGAAATCGGCAACAGTCTCGACAAGGCGTACAACACGCTGAACGGCAAGTACGACACGATCGTTACGGGTCATGCGAACGAGATGACACCGGCCGATCTCAAGGAGTACGCGGCGTTCAATCGTGACTTCGTCGCTGACGTGAAGGCGGCGATCGGCGCAGGGAAGAACCCGGACGAAGTGGCGGGAAGCTGGAAGATCCCGGCGAAGTATCAGGGCTACACGCAGATCACCAACTCGGCCGGCGATCAGACGCGGATTAAGAACAACGTCAATCTTGCCTGGAAGGAACTCGGCGGCAAGACGACGAAAGCAACCAAGTAGTGTAGAGCGGCTCCGAACCGCCCTATATTTTCGCTAACGTGAGAAGCTCGCGGTCGTACTGGCTGCGGGCTTCTCCGTAAATCGGCTTCACCGCATCGACGAACTTCTGATGCTCTTCGGGCGTCAGCTCGACGATCGCGCCGCCCTCCTTCTTGATCTCCACGACGGCATCATCCTCTTCCTTGACGTGCAGCGCACGCTGGAAGTCGACCGCGTCCTTCACGGCCGCCCGCATTTCGTCCTGCAGCTCTTTCGGCCAGGCGTCGAACTGCGTCTTGTTGACGAAGATCGGGCGCGACAGGTAGAAGTGATTCGAGGCCGTGTGGAACTTGTGATACTTGTGCACGCCGTAGGTGGTCGTGTTGGAGAAGGGGTTCTCCTGCGCGTCCACCGTGCCCGCCTTGATCGCCGGCAGCAGCTCCGATAAATCCATGATGCGCGGCGTCGCGCCCAGCAGCGCGAAGGTCCGCTCCTGCACCTTGCTCGGCAGCACGCGAATGGTCATGCCTTTCATGTCCGCCGGCACATGAATCGGTCGCAGCCGGTTGGAGATGTGGCGGAACCCGTTTTCGAACCAGCCGAGGATGCGGTAGCCACCTTTCGTTTCCATCCGCTGCGCGAGCGTTGCACCGAACTTGCCGTCCATCGATGCCCGCGCCGTCGTCATGTCGGAGAAGAGGAACGGAAGATCCGCGATGCCGAGATCCGGAATCTGCTCGGTGAAGTAGCTGCTCGATTGATACGCCATCGTGAGCACGCCGTCTTCGACGAGCCATGGCAGGTCTTCACCCTTGTAGCCGAGGTCGATGATGTTGAAGAGGTACTTGACGTCGACGTCCTTGCCGAATTTCGTCTGCACGCGTTCGCCGATTCGTTTCAGCGACAGGCTGAACCCGTTGTTCGGCGGCGCATAGCCGGCCAGCAGGATCCGAATAGGCTTCGTCGTTGCGCTGCGCGGCGCTTTGGCCTGCGCGAAGGCGACGCCGGCATTCTGGAACGCGCCCGCCGCCACACCCGCGCCAATCACCGCCGACGCCTTCAGGAACCTTCGTCTCGACATGACCGGATTGTAAGCTCTCAGGGTGCCACTTCGCATCGGAATCGACCTGGGCGGGACGAAGATCGAAGGAATTGCGCTCGATCGCGGCAGGGAAGTCGCTCGCGTGCGCACCAACACGCCGCGCGGTGATTACGACGAAACACTCACGGCGATCGCGAGCCTGGTGGATCAGCTCGATCCGACTGGCGATGCGCCGGTCGGCATCGGCATCCCCGGGACGATCGCCTCCAGCGGTCTCGTCAAGAACGCGAACTCGACGTGGCTCATCGGACGACGATTTCAGAATGACGTCGAGGTCGCTGTTCGCCGGCCGGTGCGTGTGGCCAACGATGCGAACTGCTTCGCCATGTCGGAAGCGGTGGACGGTGCGGCGCGCGGCGCCTCGGTCATGTTCGGCGTGATACTCGGCACCGGCGTCGGCGGCGGCGTCGTCGTGAATGGCCGCGGGCTCAGCGGGGTGAACGGCATCGCCGGTGAGTGGGGACACAATCCCCTGCCGTGGATGGATGCGGTCGACATGCCCGGTCCGCAGTGCTACTGCGGCAAGCGAGGCTGCATCGAGACGTTTCTATCTGGTCCCGGCATGGCGGCTGACTACAAGCGCGCAACAGGCATCGCGCTGACGCCGCCGCAGGTTGTCGAGAACGCCGCCCTCGATGATGCAGCCGAAGCCACGCTACGGCGCTACGAGCGGCGGCTGGCCGCCGCTCTCGCATCGGTCATCAACGTGCTCGACCCCGAGGTCATCGTCCTTGGCGGCGGGATGTCGAATATCGATCGCCTGTACACAAATGTGCCGCAGATGTGGGGAGACTTTGTGTTCGCAGCGGGAGGAGATGCCGTGCGCACGAAGCTGGTTCGCGCGCGGCATGGGGATTCCAGCGGCGTGCGCGGCGCCGCATGGCTGTGGTCGTAAGGCGACCACAAGGTCGGCCACCGGCACGCTGACGAACCTGACGAGTCATGTCCATGAGATGACACCCATCGTGGTCCTTCGTCTACGCAACATGACCGCATTCGACACCACTCGCCTGCCGCGCCATTCAGGATTTCGCCGACGCCATCCACCGCTCCGGACGTGCGCTGCTTGTCTGCGGAGCGCTGTCGCAGCCATTGAAGTTGATGGCACAGGCCGAATTTCATCGACATGGCGGCACGGCGAAGATCCTTCCGAACATCGATGCAGCCCTGGCCGGGCGGGCGAACTGCACCGGCTAATTGTCTGAAGAAAAGCGGCCAGCTCTTTGCTGTAACCCATCGGAAGGTCTGACGCGCCCCCCGCGTCAGGCAGGGATGAGGTTACTGTGGAGCTCATCGTGCAACCGGCCGACGGCGTCAAGCCGCTCCTCGAACCGATCGGGAGAGCGCAGAAGTCGATCGACCTCATGATCTTCCGGTTCGATTTGAAGCCGATGGAGAAGGAGCTCGAGGCGGCGCGCGGCCGCGGCGTGGCCGTTCGCGCGCTCATCGCACACCAGGGTTCGCAGGGAGAGAAGAACCTGCGGCAGTTGGAGCTGCGGATGCTCGAGAAAGGCATCCTCGTGGCGCGGACCGGCGATGCGTTCACGCGCTACCACGGCAAGATGATGATCGTGGACCGCGAGGAGCTGCACGTTTACGGTTTCAATTTCACCTCGCTGGATCTCAAGAGCCGCAGCTTCGGAATCGTGACGAAGGACCGCAAGGCCGTCATCGAGGCGACCCGTCTGTTCGAGGCGGACACGCTGCGCCAGGAATACGAGCCGCAGGAGGAAGGGTCGTTTGTCGTCAGTCCGGAGAACGCGCGCGAACTGTTGGCAACCTTCATCAAACGTACGCGGAAGCAGCTGCTGATCTACGACCCGAAGATCACGGACCTGCAGATGATCCGGCTCATCAGCCAACGCATGAAAGCCGGCGTCGACGTTCGCATCATCGGCAAAGTGGGTAAGCGCGCCGGCAGCGGTTTGCGCACTCAGAAGATGCCAACGTACAGGCTGCACGTGCGCGCGATGGTGCGCGATGGCGATACCGCGTTTGTTGGCAGCCAGAGCCTCCGCGCTCTGGAGCTCGATGGCCGCCGCGAGGTGGGTCTCATCGTCAAAGAGGCGAAGACGGTGAAGCACCTCGTCGAGGTATTCGAGACCGACTGGGCGAAGACCGACCTCGCCGCCAAGGAAGCCAAGGAAGCGAAGAAGGAAGAGAAGAAGGAGATTAAGAAGGCCGAGGCGGAGCTTGCCGAAGCCGTTACGCGGTAAGGCTCCTCACGCGTTCGACTGTTTTGCCGACCTGCAGCGATGCGTAGAAGATCCTGCCC
>Ga0075425_100006902_pt1 | contig 11951 bp, 15 predicted proteins | sample SoiMethybrSBSTD4_FD_75300 | JGI IMG/M metagenome (GOLD analysis project Ga0075425, IMG submission 75300) | Bulk soil microbial communities from a Populus tree surrounding site in Tennessee, USA - Soil MetaG P. TD hybrid SBSTD4 | ecosystem: Environmental > Terrestrial > Soil > Tree plantation...
GAGGAGCTCCTGGACGACCTGACCAACTGGTACATCCGCAGGAGCCGCGGCCGCTTCTGGGCCCCGAACGGCTCCGAGGCCGGTGAAGCGGACAAGGCGAGCGCCTACGCGGCCCTCTACGAGGTGCTCGCGACTCTCAGCCGGCTGATCGCGCCGTTCACGCCGTTCGTGGCCGAGGTGCTCCACCGCCACCTCGTCCGCAGCCAGCGTCCGGACGCCGCGGAAAGCGTCCACCTGGAGGACTGGCCGGAAGCGCCGGCGGCAGGCGCCGGCCGCGTCGACCGGCCGCTGGAGCAGGGCATGGCGGCCGTGCAGCGTATCGTGCGGCTCGGCCACGCGGCCCGCAATGCGCATGCGCTGAAGACCCGGCAGCCGCTGGCGGCGGTCACCCTGGTCACCGCCGATCCGGCGCTGCCGGCGCTGGTCGAGCCCTATCTCGACATCCTCAGGGACGAGCTGAACGTCAAGGAGGTGCGGTGGGCTGCCGATCGTACGGTCTACGTCCACCACGAGGTCAAGCCCATCTTCCCCAAGACTGGACCGCGTTTCGGCAAGCGGATGCCGGAGGTCAAACGGGCCCTCGACGCGGCGGACGGCGACCGCCTGGCCGGCGAGCTGGAGCGCGCGGGCAAGATCACCCTGCCGCTGGCGGACGGTCCGGTCGAGCTGACGGCGGATGAGCTGGAGGTGCGGCTCGTCGAGCGCCCCGGCACGGCCACGCAGGGCGACCGCGAGCTGCTGGTCGCGCTGGAGACCGAGCTGACCCCGGAGCTGGCGGCGGAAGGGCTGGCCCGCGAGTTCGTGCATTGGGTGCAGCAGGAGCGGAAGAAGGAAGACCTCGACTACGCGGACCGCATCCGGGTTTCCTACCAGGCCGATCCCGAGATGAAGGCCGCGGTCGACGCCCACCTCGACTGGATCAAAGGAGAGACCCTGGCCGTCGAGGTCGTGGGAGCCGCAGCGGCGGCCGCGGGCGAGCCGTCCCTGCGGATCGAGAGGATCTGAGCGGTTCTAATCAGGATGGGGGAGAGAATGGCGGGAATCTTCAAAGCCTACGACGTGCGCGGGGTCGTTCCCACGCAGCTCAACGAGACGATCGCGCGCGAGATCGGACTCGCCTTCCAGCACGTGCTGGACGCCGAGGACCGCGCCCACGGCCGCAGCGTCGTCGTCAGCCGCGACATGCGCGAGCACAGTCCGGGGCTCGAGCGGGCCCTCATCGACGGCCTGACCGCGGGCGGGCTCGACGTGATCGAGATCGGCCTCGCCACCACGCCCATGAACTATTTCGCCATCAGCCATCTCGGAGCGGCCGGCGGCGTGCAGGTCACGGCGAGCCACAACCCGGCGCAGTACAACGGCTTCAAGTTCAGCCGCCACGGCGCCCGTCCGGTCTCCGGCGATCACGGCATCGCCCTCATGGAGGAGAAAATCAAGGCGGGCGACCTGCCGCGGGCCGCGAAGGCGGGGGCGGTCTCCCAGGCCGACGTCAAGAAGGAGTACCGCCAGCACATCCTCTCTTTCCTGCGGGACGGCGGCGCCCGGCGCCTGAAAGTCGTCGTGGACGCCGCCAACGGTATGGGGACGATCGACCGGCCGATCCTGGACGCGATGGGGATCGAGCTGATCCCGCTCTACTTCGAGCTCGACGGCCGCTTTCCCAACCACGAGGCCAATCCGTTGAAGGAAGAAAACCTGCGGGATCTGGAGAACGGGGTTCGGCAACACGGAGCGGATCTCGGCGTGGCCTTCGACGGCGACGCGGACCGCGCGGCGTTCATCGACGAGACCGGCAAGGCCATCGGCAGCGATCTGATGACGGGCTTGATCGCCGGCGAGCTGCTGAAGCGGGAGCCGGGCAAGGCCGTGCTCTACGACCTCCGCTCCTCGCGCGCGGTCGCCGAATACATCCAGGAGAACGGCGGCGTGCCGGTGCGAGAGCGGGTGGGCCACTCCTTCATGAAGGCCACGCTGCGCAAGCGCGACGGCATCTTCGGCGGCGAGCTCGCCGGCCACTACTACTTCCGCGATCATTCCTATGCCGACTGTCCGATGCTGGCCATGGTCGAGGTGCTCAATCTGTTGCGGTCGAGCGGCAAGCCGCTGTCGGAGCTGATCCGGCCGCTCCAGCGCTACGCCAAGAGCCCGGAGATCAACTTCGAGGTCGAGGACAAGCAAGCGAAGATGGACGAGCTCGCCCGCCGCTTCGCCGACGCCCAGATCGACTGGCTCGACGGAGTCACCTTCAACTATCCCGACTGGTGGGCGAACGTCCGCCCCTCGAACACCGAGCCCTATCTGCGGCTGGTGCTGGAAGCCCGGACGCCCGCGGAGCTGAAGAAGCGGGAGGAGGAGCTGATCGGGATTTTGGGTGAGCCGGCGGAGTAGGGCGTCATCTACTCGAGGCTCTCTGTTCCGCCCAGTCCTGGCGCGGTCCGTCGAAAAACAGGGAAAGGTGATTGAGGACATCGCGCCCCAGAATCCCCCACTCCTGATCGATCAGGAGGAACTTCCCCCTGAAGGTCTTCCCCAAGAGCTCCATACTCAGACGCACAGCCTGCGCCAAGCTCCTGCTGCCATCGAAGGCCATCAGCTCGAATCCCTCAGCCTCAGGTGCGACGCTCAATCGATTGGCATAAAGCTTCGGAATCAGAGTGACATCGGCGCCAGTGTCGAGCAGCATGGGTACATCAGACACAGTAGTGCCGCTGCCTGGATCTCGTAGCGTCACTCTCGCTACCGGTGCCGGCGGGCTGAAGAGGGAGGCGTCATACGCCGGCATCCCGAATTCCCTCGACGACCTCCTTCACGAAATCCGCCGCCTGCTCGCGGTGGACCAAGCGCGGGCTGCCGATGTAACCCGACGAGGTCACCTCCGCCTCCGGGACAACGACGTACACCTTAGCCTTCTCCGGCAGCTGAATGCCACCAGATATCCGGATCTGGCCGTTTTCTACGAAGCCTTCGAAAGTCGCAACTTTCATGTCACGCACCTCTTCTACAAGTCCCGCCCGGGATTCTAGCGCCGATTGTGCCAGATCGGACCCTGGCGTTGCTATGGATGAAGGCCACCGGCTCCCCCTCAAGCCGTTCCGGTATCGCAGAAGCCTCAACGAGCCTGCGGAGCGCTCGATTTCGGGAAGGGAGCACGGTTGGAGGATTTCGGACTGCTTTGACCCTCGCCGGGACCGCTGTTGCGCCGTGCCGGAGCGCGCTTGAAACGTTTCGGTGTGCTTCCTCTCGCCTGCGGAGTGCTCTAGCAGCGCGCTTTCCTACGTCATCGTCGCTGCGGAGTGGTTGGCACGGCGCGCGGACCGCTCCACCACGCCGGCGGAGCAGTCCACAATGTTACATCCGTGCTCCGCGCCTCCTGCGGACCGCTCCATCGCACTGTTCGAGCGTTCCTTCGCGCTGTATGCAGAGCTATACCCGGACCAGGAGACTGGATAACCGCCATTGCATTCGGTGGGTCCTCGGGAAGCGTCTCGGTGGGTCCTCGGGAAGCGTCTCGGCCCCGGTATGCCGGCGCACCTTCCCGCGGATCTTATCGGGAAGTGGCCATGGGAGTTTTTTAGAAGGCGTAGTACAATGGCGCTCTTAAAGAAGGAGTTGCCAATGCGAATCAGAATTTCTCTCGCGTCATTCATGGCCCTCGTCATCGCCCATGTGCTGGCTCCCCAGACGGCCTACGCAGATAGCGTAGTTTATTACACCGTCTACTACAGTTGCCACGTCGGCCCCGGCGGCTGTAACGCCAACGGCGACTGGTACGGCTGCTTGGTGGGAGAGTGGACTCTCAACTGCACTGGCCAGTGGACTGGGTGGGGTATGGAGCCTTACACAAGCTGCGCCGAGTTCGTGGACGAGCGATTCGGCAGGTCCTGCGGGCCCGACGTGCAAGGGCTCAGCAGTCGGCTGCCAGAAGCAGATCCTCCAAGCTCCATGGCTTCCATCGGCTCCCTCAGCTCGACGCCGAAGTCCGCGGCGGCGAGGGCGATCTTCGTGTCCTCCCCCTCCAGGCAGCTTGTCTCCAGGCTCCCCGCCACCACGACGGCCGGGAAGTGCTGGCAATAGCGCATGTCCTGGAGCGCCGCGTTCATCTCGTGCCAGGTGTCGCTCTCGGGGAATTCCTTGGGGAGCGGCACGTCCTCGGGAAGCGTCTCGGCCCCGGGATGCCACCGCACCTTCCCTTTGGAGGCGGCCGGTTTCCTGCCGGGTTCGCCACTTCGGGAGTTGAACGTATGAAAAAGCCCGTTCTCGTCCTTTTCGCTCTGCTGTCCCTCATCTCCTTCGCGTCATCCATCGCCCAAACGCCGCCGGCGTCGGTCCCTTCCGCGAAGCCCGCGGCGGCCCCGGTGTCTGCGGCAGATGCTCAGTTCCTCGCGACCCTGTCGGGCGGCCAGACCCAGACGCTCAAGGACCTGACGCCCGCCCCGACGTTCCTGACCGGCTGCAACCCCCAGTGCCCGACGGGCCAGATCTGTTGCTTCCTTTGCGGCAACCCGCCTGAAGGGGATGACAGCGGCTGCTGGGGCTGCATTACGCCGTACAAGGGGCGCTGCCCGCTGGTCGTCTAGAGCTCTTTGGAGAGGAGGGGGCTGAAGGCAGGCTGCCTTCGCCCCCTCGGCTACCGCCGCGACATCGAAGAGGCGCGCAGCAGGTAGTACAGCAGCGTCATCAGCGTCGAGACCACGGCGGCCACGTAGGTCATCGCCGCGGCGTTGAGGACGCGATCCATCCCCTCCCGCTCCTGCGGCAGAATGATGCCGTTCTCGATCGCCAGCCGCTTGGCGCGCGCCGTGGCGTCGAACTCCACCGGCAGGGTCACGATCTGGAACAGCAGCACGCCCGAGAACAGCAGCGCGCCCAGGTAGACCAGGTTGGCCGAGTGGAACAGCATGCCGCCGACGACCACCAGATAGCTCATGGTGGAGCCGAGGTTCGCCGTCGGCACCAGCGCCGAACGCAGGTACAAGGGCTTGTAGTTGCGCGCGTGCTGCAGGGCATGCCCAGCCTCGTGGCAGGCGACGCCCACCGCGGCCACCGAATTCGAGGCGTAGGTCGCCTCCGACAGCGCCAGGGTCTTGTTGGCCGGGTTGTAGTGGTCCGAAAGGAAGCCGCGCGTGGGCACCACGCGCACATCGAAGATCCCCCCGGCGCGCAGCATCTCCTGGGCGGCCTGGGCGCCGGTCAGTCCCCGGACGGTGCGGACGCGGGAATATTTCTTGAACGCGGAATGCGTCCGCCAGCTCGCCCACAGCGCAAGGGCCAGGGCCGGCAAGACGAAGAGGAAGTATCGCGGATCGATGAACATGGGCTCTTTCTACCCCTTTCCAATCCATGAAAACAGAGGACATCCAGGTCGTATTTCCAGCCGGATCGAGAGGGCCTGATACAGTCGTCCCGAGGAGGGACCGATGGGGGAGCCGCAGGCGAGAGTGGCGATCGTGACCGGCGGCAGCCGCGGCATCGGCCGGGGCGTTGCCGAGGCCCTGCTCCAGGAAGGGTGGCGGGTCCGCTTCTGCAGCCGCACCCAAAGCTCGGTCGACAAGGCCAAGTCCGAGTTGGAAGCCCGCTTCGGCGATCGCGTCGCCGGCCGCGCCGTGGACGTGCGCAACCAGGAGGAGGTGGACCGCTTCGTCGCCGGCGTGCTGGCCGCCGAGGGACGGATCGACTGCCTGGTCAACAACGCCGGGCTGGGCACCTTCGGTCCGGTGGACGAGCTGACGGGCGAGCAGTGGCGGGAGGTGATCGACACCAATCTCTCCGGCTGCTTCTACTTCCTCCGCGCGGTGGCGCCGGCGATGAAGCGGCAGGGGGAAGGCTGGATCTTCAACGTCTCCTCGCTGGCGGGCAAGAACCCCTTCGCCGGCGGCGCGGCCTACAACGCCAGCAAGTTCGGGCTCATCGGACTGTCGGAGGCCGCCATGCTCGACCTGCGCCAGTCGGGCGTGCGCGTGGCGGCCCTCCTGCCGGGGAGCGTGGACACCGGCTTCTCCCATCCCACCGGCAAGCAGGACCGGAGCTGGCGGCTCCAGCCGGCCGACATCGCGAGCATGATCCTCCACCTCCTCTCGTACCCGCCGCACGCCCTGCCGAGCCTGGTCGAGATGCGGCCGGCGAAGCCGCCGAAGTAGTTTTTCGCGCTGGCGCCCTACCTCGCCCGTCCCCCTTCCAGCCTGGCGAGCACTTTTATTTGTGCGTAGGGACTTAGCTTCTGCTTCCCTCCAAGGAGATCGCCATGCGCCCAGCCGCCGTTCGTTTCGGATGGATCGCCAGCCTCGGTCTCGCTCTCGGGCTCCCCGCCGCGGCCCAACTCCAGATGCCCGCCCACTGCCGGCCGCCGGTGGCGGCGCCGCCGATGGCTCCGCTCCCGGCCGCACCGCCGGTTCCCGTGGCCCGCAGCCTGTTCGAGGACACTTGGGACTGGAGCGCCGGGGCGCGGAACCTCACCTTCTGCATCGACAACGGGACCCCCGCCATGATCGCCGCCGCGGTCCAAAGCGCGGCGATGGACCTCTCGGCCTCCGGTTTTGGCTGGATGCTCCAGATGATGAACCCCTGTGTGATGGGCTGGGACCTCAACAAGCCGGTCGCGGGGCAGCAGCGCATCCGGGTCCGGGTCGCGGACCTGGGGCTGGTCGCGACGGTGCCCCGCGACACCGACGAAACCACTCCCTACGACGAGGATAGCGACAACTACCGGGCCATGCCCGGGGGCAACAACGGCAGCAACCGTCCGGGCGGATTCGCGGTGCCACCGCTGGCGTACTTTCAACCCGGCCCGTACATTCCACTGACACAGGAGATCCAGGCCGGCGAGATCGTGTTCAATTGGCGCCCGCCGATGGGGATGCCCATGGCGCCCGATCCCAAGTGGAACACCGCGGTGGGCACCCCCACCTTCGATCCTCGCGAGGTGGCGATGCACGAATTCGGGCACGCCATCCGCATGAAGCACGACGATTTCGCGTTCGACGATGACCGCCGGATTTGCCCCGAAGGCAGCTCCCCCGGCGCCAACGCACTGATCGTCGAGCGCGGCTTGGACAACGTCCTCCAGACCCGGATCCGCCCCGACGACCGGCCGATTCCCAAGGTGGGCGACCTCGATGCCGGCGCCGACGGGAACGCCAACAGCGGCAAGAAGACCAACGTCATGGAAACCTTGGCGGTCCTCGGCCGGCACACCATCAACCCGCGGCTGGGCTTTCCCATGAACTCCGACTACAGCTACACCGAGCGCGAGCAGGCGACCGGCCAGGCCGCCTCACGCCATCGCCCGTAGCCTTAGCCGGTCTCGTACGGTTTTCCCGAGCGCAGGATCTCCGGTCCAGTGGGGACGGACGCGGCCGGGTCCTGCTCCAGGGTGACCATGGCCGCGACGGTGTTGTCTGGCATGGTCTGGGAGCTGAGCTCGAGGGGCTCGCCGGGCCGCGCGGTGAAGTCCCCCGAGCTGACCGGGCCCTGCTTGGCCATGAACCAGAGCTTGTAGGTCCGCCCCTCCGGAGCGGGCTGGAGGCCGTGCAGGGAGAGAACCCAGTGCTGATGGTCGGCGGCGACGAAGAGGATTCCCCTCGCCGCCGGCTGGAGCGCCGACCTCCCGGCGGGGCGCAGGGCGCTCACCTGCACCGCCGGCGAGGTCATCAGGGCGAGCTTTTCCTCGAGGTCCCGCCGGTCCGCCAGGCCCTTGCCCGCCGCGGTCCGCAGGTCGCGCGCCGCCGCCAGGGCCGCCGCCACCCGCGCCCGCTCGCTCTCGACGTCCCGCCGCAGACTCGCCACCACCGCCCGCTCCCGGCTCAGCTGCTGGTAGAGCCAGCCGGACAGCCCCAACGCCGCGAGAGCGAGCACCGCCGCGAGCGCGAGCGGCCAGCGGCGCGGCCGCCGGGTCGTGGCCACGGCCGGACGCCCGGGAGGGGACAGGCGCGCCGCCGGCATTTCCCGGGAGACGCGCGAGGGGGCCGGTGCCGCCGGAGCGGGCTCGGCCGTCGCACGGGCCTCGGGGCCCTGGATCCGGGCCAGCAGGCGGGCCCGGGACTCCGGCGCGGGTGCGATCGGCTCGAGCTCGAACGGAAGCAGGCCCAACACCTCGGTATAGAGCCGCGCCAGGGTCTCGCTCTCGGCAGTCTGCGGCGGGCCGGGACTGCTCGGTCCGCCGGCGGACGACGCCCCTGCTTCCAGGGCCTCGACGGCCGCCAGGATGGTGCGATCCTCGGAAGGGGTCTCGCCGTTGCTCACAGCAGTTGCCGGACCTCGTCGCGCAGAGCGGCGCGCAGTTTCTTCATCGCCAGGAGCGTCCGCGTCTTGACCGTGCCCAGGGGAACCTCGGCTTTCGCCGCGATCTCGCTCTGGCTCAAGCCTTCGTAGAACGCCATCTCGAGGACCTGCCGCTGCTCGGGCGGCAGCTCTCCCATCTCCCTGCGGACCCGCTCCCTCCTCTCTCTGATCAGTACGGATTCCACCCCCTCCGGGGATGCATGCTCCGGCGGCGCGTCCAGCCCGGCGGTCTCGTGCGTGCGTTCCACCACCTTGCGGGTGCGGAGGCGGTCGATGGCCCGGCTGCGGGCGAGGAGGATCAGCCAGGTCGAGACCGAGGAGCGCGCCGGATCGTAGCGGCCCCCGTGGTCCCAGACGCGGAGGAAGACCTCCTGCACGACCTCCTCGGCGTCAGCGCGGGTGCCGAGGATGCGCGCTGCCAGGGCCAGCAGGGTGGGAGCGTAGCGGTTGTAGAGAGCGCCCAGCGCGTCCGGCTGGCGCTCCACCGCCTGGCGCAGCAACGCCTGATCGCTGATGGATTCCGGGGAGCTCGGCGTGGGGATCGGGTTCATGCCGGTGGCCGATCGGCGCGCGGCGCTTAGGATAGCATGAGCTCCGCCGGGCCCCGCCGGGCCGGAAAGGAAGCGACGCGCGCATGGAACCGAGCTCGAGCCCACCCGTCGGGAAATCCGGGCCCTCCGGACATTCCGGGCCCGGCCAGCCCGCCATCCGGGTGGTCCTGATGCCCAAGGACACCAACGCTCTGGGCACCATCTTCGGCGGCATCATCCTCTCCTACATCGACCAGGCGGGGGCCGTGGAGGCGCACCATCACGTCCCTCTCCCCGGCCGGCTGGTGACGGTGGCCATGCGGGAGGTCGCCTTCCACTCCCCGGTGTTCGTGGGCGACCTGGTGAGCTTCTTCACCGAGACGCTGCGGATCGGCCGCACCTCGGTGACGGTCAAGGTCACGGTGGAAGCCGAGCGCTCGACCGGCGCGGGCCGGGTCAAGGTCACCGAAGCCGAGGTGGTCTACGTCCACGTGGACGGCAAGAATCAGCCGGTGCCGATCCCCGGAATCAGGGGGTGAGGGGCTCGAAGGGCTCGTAGCAGCGGCGGCAGCGGGCCTCGTAGAAGTCCGCGTCTCCCACCTGCAGCTGCTCGCCGCCGCCGGCGATGCGCTGGCTGTAGTGGGCGGGCGCGCCGCAGCGCATGCAGACGGCGTGGACCTTGTCCACGAACTCGGCGACGGCGAGGATGCGCGGCATCGGACCGAACGGCCGCCGGAGATAGTCGAGGTCGAGCCCGGCCACGATCACCCGCACCCCGGAATCGGCCAGCTCGGTCACCAGCTCGACCAGGCCGTCGTCGAAGAACTGCGCTTCGTCGATCCCCACCACCTCGACGCCGGCGGCCAGCTGCTGGCGCAGCTCGCAGCTGCAGCCGACGCTCACCGCCTCCAACTCGCGCTTGTCGCGGGTGATCAGACGCTGGGGATCGTGCCGGGAGTCCGCCGCGGGCTTGAACACCTGGATGACCTGGCGGGCGATGGCGGCGCGGCGCAGCCGGCGCACCAGCTCTTCGCTCTTGCCGGAGAACATGCCGCCGGTGATGGCCTCGATGCGCCCTGCCCGCGAACGCTCGCCGATACTGTCCAGGACGTTCACTGGGGCGCAATGTAGCGCAACGGCGGCCCCGAGCGCCAGCCCGCGCAAGCATCTGGTAGCATCGCGCTCTCATGGCCTCGAACCAGCGCGGAAAGCGCATCTTCACCTACGACGAGGCGCTCGCCATGTTTCCCACCGTGCGGGACCTGACGGCCGCCGCGGTGCGCCAGGTCGAGGCGCTCAGCCAGGACGTCGCGAGCCTCGACGAGGCCGACTCCCGGCGGCAGGAGCTCCAGCAGGCGCGCGAGCAGGTCGTCCTCGCCTGGGCCCGTGAGGTGACCTCGCTCGGCTGCGAGGTCAAGGGCGTCTGGCTGGTGGACTGGGACAACGGCGACGGCTACTACTGCTGGCAGTTCCCGGAGCAGGCCATCTCCTTTTTCCATACCTACGAAGAGGGCTTCGAGGGGCGCATCCCGATCAATTAGATTTCAACCGTCAGCGTCTACCTTCCTCCGCAGCTCGGCGATCCATCGCTCCGCCTCCTCGCGGCGGGCGGCGCCCAGGGCGGCGCCGCGGGCCGTGCGGTAGCGCTCGCGCGGCGGTCCGGGATCGAGATGGGAGACCGCGCGGGCCAGGGGAAGCCGCTTCTTCCCGGCCGCCATCAGCCGTTCTGCCGCCGCCGCGACGCCCGCCGCTTCGAGCAGCAGGGCGTCGTGGAGCAGCTCCTCTTCGGGCCCGCGAGGATCGTCGTGGAAGCGGCCCAGCCCCGCCCGGACCCGCCGCGCCAGGTCCTCCGGCAGCTCGAGACCGCGCAGGAACAGATCGAGCCGGCCGCCGGGGGCGAGCGATCCCAGACGATCCACCACGCCGTGAAAGAGGATCAGCAGCTCCAGCAGGTCCTCGTCGACCGCGGCGTCTCCTTTGAGGGCGTCGACCCGGGCGTGCAGCCGCGCGACGCGATCGAACGTCTGGACGCCATCGAGCCCGGCGTAGAGCGGCCGGACGAACTGCTCGGCGCGCCCTCTGGCCTCCGGCGTCACCGCCGGCTGACCTCGGCGAAGAGCCGCTCCAGGCGCTCGGGCGTCAGATCGCGGAGGCTCGTCGCCACCGCGTCGGCGCGCAGGCGCTCGGCCGGATAGGTGTGCGCGAGCCCCAGGGTGGCGAGCCCCACCTCGGCCGCGGCGGCGAGCCCCGCGGGACTGTCTTCGACGGCGAGCACCTCGTGCGGATGGAGCAGGCGCTCGGGCAGGGGAGGGAGCGAATTGAGCGCCTCCAGGGCCCGCAGATATCCCTGCGGGTTCGGCTTCCCCTCGTCGACGTCCTCGGCCGTGACCAGCACCTTGAAGCGGTCCAGCAGCCGGGCCTGGCGCAGGGCTCCTTCCACCTCCTCGCGCAAGGCGCCGCTCACCACCCCGAGCATGCGGCCCTGCGCCGCGAGGGACGCGACCAGCTCGGCCACGCCGGGAAAGAACGGGTACCCGCCCTTGCGGATGCTCTCCTGATAGTAGCTGGCCTTGCGGGCGATCAAGCGCATCAGGCGGGGGACGGTGACCGGCTCGCCGGCTTCCGCCAGCACCGCCGCGAAGCAGGCCCGGTCGTCCAGACCCAGAAAACGAGCCAGGTACTCCTCCGCCGCGAACGGGATTCCCTCATCGGCTAGCACCCGTTCAAAGATCTCCCGATGGATCGGCTCGTCGTCGACGAGCACGCCGTTGAAGTCGAAAAGGATGGCCCGGATCACCCCAGAATGATACCGCCGGAATTGACAACCCCCGGTCCGCCGTTTATCTTGAAGACTGCTCGGGGCTTTCAGCCCCGAAGACTAAGGAGCGTCCGATGGAACCGATGGAAAACACCGAGCCGGTCCACAGCCAGCCGAGCGAGCTGCCGCCGGAGGACATGCCCGTCACCCTCACGCCCAAGGCGGTCGAGATGATCAAGATCACCCGCGAGCAGGAGGGGATCGATCCCTCGCACGGCCTGCGCATCGCGGTGCGCGGCGGCGGCTGCAGCGGCTTCGAGTACGCCCTGGACTTCGAGAAGGAGGCCCGGGACAACGACTGGGTGTACGAGCTGAACGGCTTGACG
>Ga0075425_100006903_pt1 | contig 11951 bp, 10 predicted proteins | sample SoiMethybrSBSTD4_FD_75300 | JGI IMG/M metagenome (GOLD analysis project Ga0075425, IMG submission 75300) | Bulk soil microbial communities from a Populus tree surrounding site in Tennessee, USA - Soil MetaG P. TD hybrid SBSTD4 | ecosystem: Environmental > Terrestrial > Soil > Tree plantation...
CCGCTTTGCACCAGACTGAAATATTGGTTATCGAGCTTGACAGGGACCGCCGATGGGGGCGAAGGCAGATGCCGCAAACCGATGCCCGGCAGAGAATTTCGTACCAGGCGGCCGACGTCGCCGGGAGCCGATAGTTTTGCGAGTTGCGGCAGTTTGGCGATTAGTTCGTCGACCGGAATACCGGCGCTCACCGAAAGAATAAATTGCGAATCTTTCAGATGACGCTCGTCGGTGATGCTGCCCGACCACACCAGCTTCTCCGTAAGTTGCAGTGGAATCAGCACGCACTTCGAGGGCAAAACCGTTTCGAGAAGTTCGCGAATTCGGAGATCAAGCGTGGTGAAGGAGTCTCCTAGATTGGCGTGGTCGTAGTCGGGAAGATCGCGAACGCTCTGAGTCATCGCAAAAGTCGACAGCGCTCCCGCCAGCCGGAGCATGGCGCGGAACAGCACATCGGGATGCCCCCGCCTCACTTTCCAGATGTGCTTGAGTTCGGGAAGATAGGAATTTACGGTGTGCAACAGCCAGAAGTTCGCCACTTCCGTAGTGGTGAAATCGGCGACATCGCGGCCCCGTTGCTTGCGCGGCAGGGTCAGTGAAGAGCTCTTGGCGGTGAGCACTTCCACCTGGCGGCGGGCGAGCATCATCAGGTAGTCGCTGGCGACGATATCAAGCAGCGGAGGAATAAACTTGGGGCTGAGCACATATGTCCCCGCGGGATTTCGGCTAATCTGCGCAATGCGCATCGAACTGAATCCCTCAAGGCTCTCGCCGCCGAACAGCAGTCGAAACGATTTCTTTCCAACCTGGATTGGCTTTTCGTCCGCACCCATGGTGGCATCGGTGACCGTGCGAGTCTCAGCAACATAGCGAGTGGAAACGTCACCATTCGTGTTCCCTGCTGTCTTCGCCATGACAGCGAAATTGCGAGCGGAAGGGCGCGCCTGCGGAATCGCCAGATAGACATCAAGAACCGCCTGGGATGGCGCGAACGACTCCTCGACCGGACGTCCAGGCGGAAGTTCATCGGCGGCTGGCATTTCGAAGGTGAGACCGTCGGGCATGACGCCCTCGCAGTGCCGCAACGTGAAAAGGCCATTCGTCAAGCTGGCTTCGTCGACGCCGATTCCGCTCAGTCCCCAGTTGGCAAAGGTGGAAGTGCTCGCGCGGAATTGGAGTTCCTGCTCGAAATATTCATCCTGAGCCTGGAAATGCTGGGGCATTAGGAACATGCCCTTCGTCCACACCACCTTTTGCGCTTTAGCCATACGGCGGAATCACCCGGATCTATGCTGCGTTGTTCTTTCCATCGTCGCCATCAAGCACCTTAAGAATCTGCGCCTGGAGCGGATCTTCAATGTGTGCTGCCTGGTAGTCGTCGATAACTTCTTCGAAACCCGTGCGGCCTGAGAGTCCCGTTGCGGTGAGAAGTAAGTCGTCGGCGGGGCGGACAGTACGAATCGGCGCAGAGACTGTTATGAGCGGCAATTCGCCGAACTGCGAAGACTTGCGAACCTCCACTCGATAGCGAAGCCCTTCGAACAGCGCCTTCAGGTCCGGCAACTTGGCGAACTGAAGATGCATCAGGCACGACCGCTGCACAAACGACCGCACACCTTCGGGATCGCGCTCCTGCTTGCCGGCCATGACCTGACGAAGCATGGAGAGCGAATAGGTGGAAGGATAGGTCAGAACCCATGTGAGCGGCGAAACCAACGTGATGGTTCGAGATTCCCGCTCGGTGCGCACGTCGTAGGCGTACTCCCATTCATATAGTCCGATCTGCGTGCCCACCGATTCCAAAGTTGCGGGCAGTTCTTTCCGCATGTCAAAGGGGCGTCCGCACGCTTTGAAGTAAACGTCGCGCAGTTCGTTGTAGTTCTGATCTGCGGCGACAACCGACTCCTTGCCCGCTCCCTCCATTCGCTCACCGAGCACGCGCCTCGGACGAAACAATGGCGCGAGCGCGTCGAGGTAAGTGCGCAATTGCGCGCGACAAATCTTCTGGACCTCCGCCGTCAGTGAGTGCAGACGCGGAAGCTGATCATGCGTGAGGGCTGGAACGGTGTCGGCTGGTTGGCTCATAAGTCTCCATCGAGGCGTAGAGCGACGCCCGTGGCCCGATATTGTATCTTATTGCAGCACAAGGAGATCAAAATAAAGTTGCACCTCATTTGGGGCGAAATATGAAGGTGGCGAGGGCCACCAGGGCAAAGATGATGCCGATCCGGAGCCAGGTCTTCTTCGCGGGAGGGGAAGCGCGGGTGAAGGAGAGGAGGAGGAAGATGGCGGAGAGGAGGGCGAACAGTGCTGCAACTGATGGAGAAATCCGGTCTGGCGTCAGAAAAAGCATCAAGATTTTGATAAGAAGTCATTTCGACCCGCCCGACGTCCTTTTTGAGAAAGATGTTCCAAGACGCTGGCCGGAATACTCGCGTTCCTCGTTGATCAGGACTATCCCGTAAGGCCTAAATCGCAGAATGAATCGAAGGTAGCTGACTATTTTCCTCTGCCGCCCCCGCCGCCGCCCCTAGTCTTCTTCGCTACATTGGATTTGCCAGTTCGCTGCGATTCGGGAACCCCTAAAGGAGAGGGAGAGGATTGAAGTCGTAACATTTCGAGACAAGTCTTCAGCCAAACATGGATGTTTGGTTGCCACTGTTCGACTTTCGGATTGGTCGAGGGCTTCCAACCGATTGCCATTTCGCCGTTTTTGTCTTGCGAATAGTGATCGTATACAAGCATATCTCCAACCGGACCGATCGCGGCAATTGTGCTCATAGGTAGGTAGAGCATACCCTTACTCTTCCACTCACGAATATTCTCATCGGTGGGATCACCCTGGATCCGGCAGAAACGTGAATCGAATCGTGATATCTGGTCCACAGATTCGTTAATCACCCACTTTTGACGCTTAGGATCGGCGGGCGTAAAATGCAGCCCTCTCCACATCCACTCTACGCCGTCGGATGCGGCAAGGAATTCCCCATATGACTTCGGGTAACCAAGCCCGATATCGCTGGAGAAGAACTTACGGATAGAATCCGCTGAGGCGGGGGGGTGAAGCGTCATCGTCTTACCTGCAATCCATGCCTCCGGGGAGGTGGCATGGGATGCGTCTACTAACGCTTTCAGCTCTTCGAGTATTGGCCGAATTTCATTTGTCACAGTTAACATCCGCTCGGAGTTGGATCGCACGCGCCTGGCTGAACGCTGGTGATTGCCGCAGGACCAATACTTGCCATTTGAGCGAGCACGTTGCCCATGGTACTCCCCCAGGCCGTGTTAAAGTGAGTGTTTCGTGGCATCAGATTGGCACAACTTGGATCGTCGCTGAAGACGTCCTCAACTCTGTGATCTACGTCGACGTCCCGACATGAATAGCGCTTCTTCTGCAGCCTGCCTGTAGCTCCCTTTGTCGGCTGGGGCTTTCTCCGAGCGAAACGCTTACGGTACTCCTGCAGTCTCTTGTCGCCGGCTAACTGCTCCTGCTCGAGCGCATTCGGTTTTGTCCCCGCCTTTTGTTTGTCTTTTATCTTATCAATGCATTTCTTCCAAGTGCTCAGTTGGCTGCAGTCTCCTCGGGTAGCGTTCACCCTGGCCATCGGACCGTTCTTGGCAATGTGAGCGTTATAGTCATCGATTTTCGAATCGAAGTCCTTACGAATCTCTGTCGGCCAATCGCAATAAGGCTTAACGCTTAAAACCCCGGCGCTGTCGAGAGTGAATCCGAGGAGACCTTGGATATCGACCGCGATGGTCGTATTACAACTGAACGCATACTCGTTGATAGTTTTCTCATAGGCGTACGGCTCCGCCGAGATAAACCGGCCGATGCTTGGATCGTAGTAACGGCGCCAATTGTAATAAAGTCGGGTGGCGCGGTCATGATATTGACCGAGGGCGCGCAGTGGTTGGGCGATCGACCCGATCTCACGTCGGAGCCCGAGCAGGGCATCATAGTCTCCACGCCAGGTGTGATCACCTTCGAGGCTGAAGGCGTCGGTAACCGTACCGATTTGGTCGAACAGGAGGCCGTGCACTTCTTCTCCATTGATAATGGCCAGCGGAATTGGAATGCCTGGAGGCGTGACGTACCAAGTGGGCGATTCGCCTGAACTATGCTCACCTTGCAACGCGAACGAATCCCAGTAATACCGCGTCGTCTTGTTGTTATCTGCTGTCGAGATCCGCCTCCCTAGTGAATCATACTGGTAGCGAACCGCGAGGCCGTTGCTGTCCGTACAACCGACCAGGGCACCATCGCCGTCGAACTCGTAGCGTACGCTCCGTTCCGAACTTGCGCGTCGCGACACATGGCCCCCGTCCCCGAACTCAAAGCGCTCATTGCCGGCGCTCACCCAGGTGTTACCCGCACTCATGACAATCGATTCACCGCTTGGAGTGTTGAGGAGGTTTGACGAAGGGTCGTACCGATAGGACTCGGAAACGCCGTTCGCCCATGCAGCCCTCAACAGTCGCGATCCGCGGTCCAGAGTGAAGTGGCACTCTCCGCGGTCCATATCCCAGATTGACAGAAGCGGTCCGCGGCCCGAGGCCCAGTGCATCTGGCGGTCGGCGAGTATGTCGCCACTTGCTGAAAACAATGCTCGCCGTGTCATGCGCCGTTGGCGATCGTATTCGAATTCAACTCGCAAGCCTTTCGGCCAAATGATCCGCCGAACGATATTGGATTCATCATAGGCGAGCTGAAAGGTCCACTGTTGATTGATGAGGATTTCAGTCAGCCTGGATCGAATATCCCAGGCATAGTCGATTTGGAGGCCGCGATTGTCCCTGAACCTTCGCCTCAGCCTCTGGGAATCGTAGGTTAGCGTGATCTCTCGCAGGGGATTGTTCTCTCCAATGAGCAAGCCGTCCGGATTCCACTGGAACTGCCATGTGCCATATTCCGATTCGGCCGTCATCAGTTCTTGATTTGGGCCATGGCTAAATATCCAGTGTGGGCCGTTGGTTGACTCGTGTTTTGTCAACAAACCGGAATCATCGAATTCACTTCGACTTTGAAGATCGCCACAGCAAACAGCCACTTGGTTATCGTTATCGTCGTATTCGGCGACAATTTCCCGGCCGGAGAAGGTTACAAGGCTGGTAATTCGGCCTACTGCGTCAAAGCTATAGGTCGCCACGGCTCCGTTAGCGTCGCGCATCGATTTCGGCCTGCACTCTGAATCCCAGGTAATTGTGTACCGTCCTCCGTGTGCCGTCTCAATCCACAAAGGGTGCCCAAACCAATCGCTGCCTAGCCGGACTCGCGATCCTCTCCCTGAATCGATCTCCGACGGATAGCCGCCTGCATCCCAGTAGTAGTTAATCTCCGAGCCATCAGGCAGGACCAACGTTTTGAAGTCGCCATTCGGAGCCCAAGTGAATCGTGTCGTCTGACCACCGGAGTTGACAAATTCGAGTGGTCGACCCATGAGGTCGTAGGTGCAAAGCGCGAGTCTTCCCAAGCTGTCTTCGACCGTCGTCGAGAAAATGTTTCGATCGATTCGAATTATGTTGCCAGAGGGTTCACGCAGCTCACTTAATGCACCCTGCTCCGAATACCCGAAACCGCACTCGGTGCCACCCGGAGTATGAAGTTCGACCATGCGGCCATTGGCGTCATAATCGAACCGATACTCATTCCCTGCGCCGTCAGTGATGCGACTCGGCCGATCAAACTGGTTGTACTGGATGACACGCTTCGTAGATCCAAAAGTAGTAGTCTCAACCTGTGTTTCTTCGTCCCAGACATTGAGGGTGCTGCCTCCTCTCGTATTGAGATCCGAGGCTACTTCAGCCCCGGTCTCATCGAAAGCGACGTTCTTGATGCGATTGAGGGGATCGATCCGTTGCTCGACTTTGCCTTCTCTATTTAGCAAGTACACCCAGCGATACCCCAGGCTGTCGGTTTCGTCGATAACTGCAGACTTGGCACTACGACGGATTCTACGAATTTGCCTGCCATCCGAGCGCCATTCCATAATGGCCGCGCCGTCCCGATCATAAGCATAGTAGTGAGATCCTCCCGCGGGATTCGTTACGGCCGTGAGGTAGTGGGAGTCGTATTCGTAGGTGGTCGTGCGGCCGTAGGAATCGACCACCGCAATCAGGTCGCCGGCGAAATCGTAGAAATACTTGCCCACAACTTCGCGGTGCTTCGCAAATTGCGGATGCGAGACCTCGATTGCAGTGATCACCCCCGTCAAATCGTAGCTGAACTCGATGATTCTGCCGTAGATATCGGTTAATCGGCAGAGTCGACCGGAAACGTCATACTGAAGCTCAATCCTGTTGCCATCCAGGTCTGCAATCGCAGCCAATGGAACGACTTTCCCAAGATCACTGTAATCCTCAAAAATGTAGTGGCGCCCCTCCGGTTCCCACAACAGCAAACGACCTTCTTCAGGATCGAACCTCAAGTCTGAATCATCGAGAGGCTCCCACTTTTCGTTGTTCAGAATGAAGCCGATCGGATCAAGATCGAGACCATGAACGAGACATAGATCTCGCGAGCGCTCCACAAAAACGGCGAGATTGTGACTCCATCCATAGCCAAATACGCCGCGCGTTCGTCGCGCTGAACTATATTTTCTCGAAAGGAAGCACGGGAGAACTGCGGGAAAGAAGAAATCAAAAAGATCGACTGACACCTCTCCGTCGAGGAGGTGGAGTTCGCAGTTGGGCTGGGGCGACATATTTTGTCAACTTACTTTGCAGGGATTACGAAGACGCGGGCTCGCGTCGAGCATCGTCCAACTTTCGCAACAAAAGTTCGATACCGGCCGGATCGGCGTGCGACCTGTAAAGAGGTTGCACGTGGACCTGGGGTATCGCAGCCTTCCGCGGCACAAAAGTGGGATTCGCATTTGTAGGCATGCGCGCTCCTGTGAAGTCGCAATTCTTGTACGTAAACCCGGCCAGTTCCGCCCATTCGAAATCAGCGTTCTGAAAACGGCACTCAGTGGCGTTGGTTCCGGTGAATGAAGCGCCCACGAAACTGGCACCTTCAAAGGAGCAGCTTCGCAGATCGCTATTGCGAAGGTCGCAGTATCTAAACGACGCTTCCCGTGCGGTTACCTCGTCCATCTTGCATCGGAACAGAGTGGCCCGGTCCAAGAAAGCGTAATCGAGCGACGTCCGCAAGAATAGACCGAGGGACATGTCCGATAGCCACAACCGCGCGCTGGAAAGGAGCGCATCCGTCCAGATGGCATGGCTCGCGGTGAGTCGCTCAACCAACGATTGCGAGAAGTCGGCTCCAGTTAAGTCTGCTCCGCAAAGGTGCGCTCCTGTCAGGTTCGAGCCAGCCAGAATCACACCTATGGCTCTCGCAGCATCTAAATGAGCATCAGTCAAGTCGCACCCGAGAATCCGGGCATTGACTAAGATCGCACCTGAAAGATCGGCACGCGAAAGGTCCGACTCACTGATCTCCGCGCCGCTCAAATCGGCCAGCCGTATATCCGCCGATCGCAGATCGAGCGCTTCAAAACGCGAATTTGCGAGCTTCGCTCGCGCGCTGATGATAGCTGGACTTCGACTCATTCCCTTTGACGGTATTGACCACCTGACCGGTGGCTTTCTTAATGTGCTCAAGGCACGCCAGGAGGGCAACCCCCACCCCCCTGCCCTATCAGTACCGTCATCTCTCCCATCACGATGTTGTTCGGCGGTGGCAGAGGAACCAACGCATGAGGTTCGGTAACAATGTCGCCCATGCAGGCGGCGGGTTTGCCTCCGATAAGTGTTACCCCCTCACCGCCGCCTCCGCCCGGGACCGTTACTCCGGGACCGTGAGGCGCGCCGTCGCACACTGGCGGCGGGGCGTTCGGGATCGTGCAGGTGTGCTGGTCCCCGATGCGCCAAGCCGGCTTGCCTCCGATCAGGACGTTCATGCAGGCGGCCCCCATCAGTGGCGAGCCATGCATCGTCGAGTCGCCGAGTCTGGCTGCTGGACGTCCCATCCAAACACCTATCCCGTAATCAGTATTGTGAGCGCACTCTGAATCTCGTTACAGTCGCAGGCCAGTTGGTCGCTGCTAGCCGGCACGGTTCACCCACCGGTCTCAGTTGGCAGCGGACTCGCATTCACGCAACAACCTCGCCTTCGCTCTCTCGCTTCGGCTGGATCACGCGCTTCAGCCGAAAGCGACTATCCCTCATGATTCCCATCGCGTCACGAGGATCAACGGCCCCCAGCCGCTGGAGCCCAGAAAACGTATACGACTTGCCGGTGACGGGGCCCGTGACAGTCACCGTTCTGCCGCCGGAATATTCGAGTTCCAGGGCAAGACCCGCATCAATATCCCTCTGATTAATGACCAGCCGCCCTGCGCTTTGCCCGCAACAACTCATGCTCAGGTTCCTCTTCCTCCGACTCGATCTCGATTTCCAGGCGCTCCTCAGTAGCCTTTTCCAGCAGCATTGCCGCACCGGAAAGCGCCAGCCACGTCACCGCCCTCTCCAGGGTTGTCCCACTCGTGAACCACACAAACGGTGCCGCCAACCAGAGGCTCAAGCAGTAAAAACAGGATAGCAAGGGCCGGAGAAACGAACCGCGCAAACGAGAAAATATCCGCCACGGCCCGTCTTCTTTCGCGAGCAGGTGCGTGAGTCTCCACACTGCCAACACGGAGAGCAGAAATCGAAATGCATAGTGCATCAGTTGATCTTCACCAGACTGCCCTTGATGGTATTAATCCCACTTGCCTCGATGTTGATGGAGACAGCTTCCTCCTTGATCGAAGTGCTGCCTTTTACCGAGATACTCATGCCACTGATTTCGATCTGCCCGCCCGACTTCATGACGATTTTCGACGAGCCGGTCTCGAGCGTGATCTGGCTGCCCGCCTTGATAGTCAGGTTTGATCCGACGTCGAGTGTGTCGTCGGAGCTGACCTTCGTTTCACGCTTACCGCCGACACTGTTGGTGTGATCGGAACCGACGGTCTCTGCCAGTTTGCCGCCGACATCGGTTTTCTGATCGGACCCGACACTCTCCGTCAGGTTCGTCGCAATCTTGGTTGTCTGATTGGCGCCGATGGATTCACTCAGATCTGTTCCGATATTGACCGTATGACTGGCTCCCACACTGAGCGATCGCGTCGTCCCAACATTCACCGACTGGCTGGTCCCGATATTCACGGACTCGCTGGTGCCGACAGTTTTGGCGCGCGTGATGCCCACGGTGAGAGCCTGCAGGCCGCCGATCGTGATCTCCTGGGCGCCGCCGATATTCACCATCTCGTTTACGCCGACGTTGCGGGTGCGGGTCAGGGCTACCGTAATCGATTCGTTAGCGCCGACGTTCTCTGTGCGATTGCTGCCGATCGTAATCTTCTCGTTCGAGCCCACGTTTTCTGTGCGATCTACACCGATCGTGATCTGCTCGTTATTGCCGACTTTCTCCGTGCGGTTATTGCCAATCGTGCTGGTCTCATCGACGTCGATGTTCTTGGTGCGATTGTTCACGACATGGCGTCGTTCATCGTGCTCGATCTTCGTGTCCATGTCGAATTGGCCATGGACCTGAATGAGTTCTGTCCCTTTCGTGTCGTCGAAGGAAATTTCGTTGTAGCCCCCGCCTCCCTTTGTGCTGTTTGATTTATAGCCGCTCACCATCATCTTGCCCGGAAGGTCCCAGGGCGGCATCTGGCCGGCGTTGTAGACGCGGCCGGTAATGATGGGGCGGTCGGGATCGCCTTCGATGAAGTCGACGATCACTTCCTGACCGATGCGCGGGATATGAATTCCACCCCAAGCCTTGCCGGCCCACGGATAGGACACGCGCACCCAGCAGGAACTGTTTTCGTTCTTCTTCCCCTCGCGATCCCAGTGGAACTGGACTTTCACGCGGCCGTATTTGTCGGTGAAGATCTCTTCCCCGCTGGGTCCGACCACGACTGCGGTCTGGCATCCCTGAACCACGGGCACGGGCGTGCGCCGGGTTGGGCGAATGGGTGTTGACGCGGGGACACACTCGAAACTGTTTTCGTAGACCGGTTCCGTATTCGCAGACCCACTCGTGAATCCGAGATTGTGATGGGCACTGTGGCGCAACGAGGTCAGCACGTACTCCTGATTCAAGTCACTGCGATAGTGGTCGGTCAGCTTGAATTTGTAGCCTACGGAGAATGCACGGCAATCGCTGGTGCCTCGCGCGACCGACCACGGCATCTGTTGTTCCTGCAGGCGGACTTTTGCAAGCTTGTCGCCATCTGCACGCTTGGTGTACTCGCCGGGAAAATCGTAGATCTCGAATTTCCCTTTGCCATTCACGCTGCTCTGCATGTTGGCGGTGGGGGTTTCGAAGTTGTAGTCGGTGGAGGTAAACACGCCGGGGCGGACCTCCTGCTCGTGCAGCCACTGCAGAACTACATCATCGTCTTGCCAGCCGCCGCTGGTGCCTTCGTAACGCGCTGACGGTTGGTTCGGGCAGGGCTTATGCGCACCCGGATCGTTTCCGAGCACGAGCGTGTGTTTGCTTTTCTCGTGCTCGAAGAAATAGAAGATGCCTTCCTCTTCCATCAGGCGTGAAACGAAATTGAAGTCAGACTCCCGGTACTGCACGCAGTAGTCGCGCTTGACGAAATCGCCGTAGAGGCTGAGGGAGAAGTCGTGAAAACCGTACTCCTGAAAGATCTGCTTAATAATGTCGGGCGCGGACTTGTTCTGGAAGATGCGGCAGTCAGTCGTCTGATCTAGGAACCACAACCACGGGACGACTGTTGCGTGATAGACAGCAACGTTACTGTCTTTGCCAGCCTGAACAAACCGACTAACATGTCCATTCCAGTAGCGCGGAGAGCCGTCGGCCAGGGAGACTTGAACTGTAACGGGCTTGCCGACGATATCGTCGTACTTGATCGAAGGCTCCTCGGACACGAGATCCAGCTCAAAGGCGAACAGTCTCGAAATCGCCTCCTGGCCCTGAAATGAACGGAGTATTAAAACGTCGGCCCCCAAGGGCGTGTCAATCAGGATCTCCCGCGTTGCCTGTGTAATTGGCATAACGGCTCTCTAAGCCACCTTCTCTGTATGCTGCGGGGCAGGACCAGTGATGTTCGAGGTCGAACTGCTCGACTGGGCAATATGTGCCGCGGCGTGCGCCAGCAGATTGCCCGGCGCGTTTTCATCGGAACTCTTGAGGTCCAACAACTTTCGTTGCGGCTCGTTTCGCAAGGGTCCAGGCAGCGGGCTGGGCATGCGACACATCGTCCCATCCGCCAGCAGAAGGTTGTCGGCGATAGCCCGCAGCGGAACGTTTTGGCGAAAGGCAACCATGACTATGCGATCTCGTACTGAAACCCCTTTTTCGTGTCGGTGGTTACGTGCACACGGCTGAGCGAGGTCCCAGCCATCATGCGCGATAGCATCTCATTCGAAATCTGCGGCAAGAGCGTACCGGTCAAGATGTGATCGACGTTCCGCGCTCCACTCTCCACTTCAGTGCAGCGGCCTACAATGGACGTCACCAACTCGTCGCTGTAAGTGAAGGGGACACGACGGCTTTCTTGGAGCCTCCGCCCTATCTGATCAAGCTTCAGGCGAATGATTTTTCCCAGAGATTGCTCGTCAATCGGATAGTAGGGGACGATGATCAAACGGCCAAGCAGCGCGGGCTTAAAGATTTTGCGAAGTTCGGGATTGATGGCCTCGGCGAGCGCCGCGGGCTCGGGCCGCGTTTCGGGATCGGCGCAGAGCTTCATCATCAGGTCTGAGCCCGCGTTCGAAGTCATCAGGATCACGGTGTTCTTGAAATCCACTTCGCGGCCCTCCGCGTCTTCCATAAACCCCTTGTCGAAGACCTGATAGAAGAGCTCCATCACATCGGTGTGCGCTTTTTCCATCTCGTCGAGCAGGACGACGCAATAGGGTTTGCGGCGCACGGCTTCAGTCAGGACGCCGCCTTCGCCGTAGCCGACGTAGCCGGGAGGCGATCC
>Ga0075425_100006905_pt1 | contig 11949 bp, 10 predicted proteins | sample SoiMethybrSBSTD4_FD_75300 | JGI IMG/M metagenome (GOLD analysis project Ga0075425, IMG submission 75300) | Bulk soil microbial communities from a Populus tree surrounding site in Tennessee, USA - Soil MetaG P. TD hybrid SBSTD4 | ecosystem: Environmental > Terrestrial > Soil > Tree plantation...
GACTTTTCGTAACGTTACGTAACTCCCCCTTGGTGCCATTGACCGGGAAACTGGTACCACGCGATAGTAGTCCATATGGCACTAGGCTGGTTGAAGACAGGCACCGGACTGGCGCTGGCTGTGGTTGCTGCATTCGTCATGATCCATCCGCACGTGAACCTCGTGCAGGGGATCTTTCAGCGGGAGCAGGAACCGGATCAGGATTTGACGTCAGCATCTGCAGTTGAATTGGACGGATCTCCGGTAGTTGCTGCGACCGCTCCGCTGGACACCACCCCCGTTTCAACCGTGTTTCGTCCGGAGTCCCTGGAAGTTCTGTACGTACGACTTTGTTAGCTTTCGAGACCCGCAGAGCGCGAAATCTGGACTGACAGATCACCGCGATTTGCAGTGGGTGTTTTCGAAGCTGCGTGAGGCGCCTTGGCGGCAACGCCGAGGTGCGGACACGATCGGGTATGCGATCAAGGGCAGGATGAAAAACTTCGTGAGGGTATGTTCAATGGATGGAATTAAGGCTAGTGGAATTCGGGTGGTGATCGCGGAAAACACGCGAATGGCCAGCCGGCTGCTCGCCGATGCACTTAGTCAGAATAGCGCGCTGGAGGCGGTAGTGGCCGCCAGCAGTGCGACGGAAAGCCTTCAGGCAATCTCCGAGCTTCGCCCAGCAGTGGTGCTGGTGAGCGATGCCCTCGACAATGATCCGAAGCGTGGCTTTCAGTTGTCGCGCGAGATCCGGGCCACGTGGCCGGAGGTGCAAGTGGTCATGCTTCTCGACGGATGCAAGCCTGAAGCCGTCGTCGAGGCGTTTCGCGCGGGCGCAAGAGGGGTCTTCAGCCGCAATGAATCGCTGAAGGAACTTGCAGCCTGCATTGCCAAAGTGAGTCGTGGGGAAATCTGGGCACGCAACGAGCACATGACATTTGCGATAGAGGCCCTGGCCACGACCCCAGCTACCAGTGAAGTGGATTCTGAGGCCCTCGTCGCGCTCTCCAAACGGGAACGGGAAGTTGTGGACGCTCTGGCGGAAGGACTCAGCAACCGCGAAATCGGTGAGCGCATGGATCTTAGCCGGCATACGGTGAAGAACTATATTTGTCGGATCTTTGAGAAGTTGGGCGTATCGACTCGTTTCGAGCTGTTGGTCGCCTTAAACCGTCGACAAATGTCAGGGCACCGCAAGCTTGCCGAGGGACATGACGGCCCGTCCGACCTTATGCCCACTCTGCTGGCGGCGGCCGAGGGGGGAATCGCGTCCGCACAGTTCGTTGTGGGCCACATGTATCTCTACGGGGAAGGCGTTCGACGCGACAAAGTGCTCGCCTACAAGTGGCTGCTTCTTGCAGAACAAGCCGACCAGGCTTTCAGTGATGCCAGCCGTCGCGCGCGCAAGAAACTTGCGACAGAACTGTTAGCGGTGCAGGTCACAGAGGCCGAGCGAATGGCATCGCAGTGGATCGGCAATGCGGAAAGTTTGCCAGTGAGCCTGGAGCCAAGCAGCGTTAATGCTGCCAAAGCTGCGAGCGGCGTTGCATAGTTTTGGAAGCAATTTTTTTGAGAAAAGCCTCGTCGCAGCGCTCTCGTGAATGAAATGGTTGCAAATCCGTGCAACGGGTCGCAAAAATTCTCATTCTTGACAGATGAACGGCCGGCGGCAGGTTGTCTCTGAGCACGTTACGCCGCTCGTTCACTCGCCTCGTGACGTGTGGGCTGTGGGATTCGGACTCGTCCTGGCCACGAACCGGGTTGCACCGCCGATTTTTCGCAGAAGCTTCGAAGCGGCGCGCTCGTTCATGGTGCCGCCTTTTCTTGCCTGAAGACCTCTGCGGTTCTATCGATTCTTGACTTCCTCAATCACGTGCATCCCTGCAGATGTCGGTTGCGATAGGGTAAGGAATAACAACTCCACCCGATTTGAGACCCCGAGTTTGTCGAAGATTTTCAGAAGGTAATTCTTGATGGTATGGCGGCTTAGGCCAAGGCGCGCCCCGATCTCGCGATTAGTGAGGCCTTCTGCGAGATAGTGGACCACCTGCAGCTCGCGAGGAGAGAGCAAATTCAGCCCGCCTGCGTTGATCGCGCGAATTGTGGGCGCCGAGGAAAGAGCCTCCAGTGCGAACCGTACCTCGCGGCTGTTAGCCCAAACTTGCCCCTCATGCACCACGCGAACGCACTTGCAGAGTGTTTCCAGAGACTCGTGCTTGCTGAAAATGCCACGTGCGCCGGCACGGAAAGCATCCAGTACGATCTCGCGCTTGGGGGAATCCACCAATATGATCGCTGGAATCTGAGGATAGATTTCGTGAAACTCGCGTAGGGTATTCATCCCCCCCGTGGGATCGTCATCCAGATTGGCACTGATGATGACAACGCTGGGATTGTGGTGCCTGGCAATCTCAAGGAACTCCTGAGAACTCGAGGCCGACCCGACAATGCGGAGGCGGAGATCGCGTTTTAGAGCCTCGGCAAGAAGATGACTGTGGATCCGGCTGTTATCTCCTACCAGGACATCAATCGGTCGCTGGTTATAAGGCTCGGCGGGCACCATCGGTTCACCTCCAACTACGCCCCATTGGCAAAGGTCGACCATTTCTTGTCACTCTTGAAGAGAAGACTCCACGGACCGTACTTCCGTGACATCGGGAAACGGGAAGAGGGGGAGGCGATCTATGTTACGAAGGTAATCCGGCTTCCGCCAACGTCAGTTCGATTCGACGCGAAAAAGCTTGCAATATCCTGCAACCCAACCAGAAGAATTCCCCGCGCGAAAGAGGCAAAGTAGAAAATGCATGCAACACCAGCAATTCTCTATCTCGTTGCCGAAGCGGCCAGCACTTTCGCCCAAGAAATTGCGCTCGGATCAGACGTCACTACATGACGGCATTGTCGCAGATGCCTCTTCGCACGGATGTAAACTATTGTAAAACTTTCGGCCCTGCTTGCGTTTACAACACATTTTCATAGTGGATTCCTAGTAGGAGAGATGTGCCAGGCGGCACCACCATCGTGCCATGTCCTACGTAACATTATGGGAAACATGTACTGCGAAAAGAGTCCGATTTACCTGAGCGCGACATTCCCTCTGTTGCAGTAACAACAACCTTCTCAGGAGAGTGCTTTTGTCGCTAGGGCGCTCGACCTCTTGCAGCTATTTGCATCCGCCCGTACTCTGACCATGTTCACCGGCCAATTTGGCTTTCATCCCTCCCCTCCTGAGGCCAGTGACCCCCCCCAAGACGTTCTTGTGCACCTCCATTGAGGAACGGTCATTGTGACCCAGAGGGCGAAGCTATGAGCAGCAGCCAGTTGTGGAGCGTCGAGCACCCGGTACCTCTGGCTCCCGCCGCGGTGGCCGAGTGGTATGCGGTGCACACCTACCCGCGTCACGAGAAAGTTGTGGCTGACCGCATCCAGCAACAGGGCTTGACAACCTTTCTTCCCATGCTGACGGAAGTGCATCGCTGGAGTGATCGCAAAAAGGTTGTGCAATTGCCGATGTTCAGCTGCTATGTATTCGTGCAGTTAGTGCCTAGCAATGAACAGCGGATTCGGGTACTCCAAACCAATGGGGTGATCAGCTTCGTAGGTAGCCAGCGCATTGGGACTCCCATCCCGGCCGAGCAGATAGAAGCAGTTCAGATGCTGCTTGAGCGAAACGTTGCATGCTCGAGCCATCCATTTCTAAAGGCTGGACAGCGGGTGAGAATTCGCGGGGGAGCGCTGGAGGGCCTTGAGGGTGTGTTCGTTTCCCAGAACGGTGATCACAGTCTTATTGTGTCGTTGGATGCCATCCAGCGATCGCTCGCCGTCCGGATCGACGGCTACGATATTGACGTTGTCTAGCTACACCTGAAATAACTCCCACCCATTCCCTCGAAAGTTTTGAGCTTGCCTGTGCGACAGGGAATCAATTCGGCACGCATGTTGCTCATCAGCAAGGATCCTTCCACCTTGCGTACTCTCTCCAAAGTGGGAGAAGCGAACTCCTGGCACCTGCAAACTGTATGCACTGGTCTGGAAGCGATAGAGCGCGCACGATCGACGCCTTCCCCGGATGTCGTCTTGCTCGATCTTGTGCCAGACAACGGAGGCACTCTTACGACGCTACAGTGGTTGCGTGGGGCTTACCCGCGGCTTCCGGTCATCCTCCTGTCGGAGGAGAAGGATCGCGACCGCATGCTGGAAGCACTTCGACTAGGGGCAAATGATTTTGTGATCAAGCCTTGCGAAAAGGAGCAGTTGGATCGTGTCCTTCGGAATCACTTTGCATCCGCAAGCCCGGACGACGCGCCATTTGCCGGTGAAGAAGTCGAACGTATTTCGGGTGGTTTGCCTTTCATCGCAGTGAGTTCGGCAATGAAAAAGCTGCATGCCCAGGCTGAGTTGTTAGCTCCGGCCGGTGTTCACGTCCTGATCGTCGGCGAGCAAGGCACTGGTAAAGAGACGACTGCTCGTCTGATTCATGAACTTTCCCCCCGATGCGAGTCGCGTTTCTTGAAGGTTGATTGCGCCGGGTTGTCGGGCGATCACTTGGAAAGGGAGCTTTTCGGGCATGAGGTCAACTCGCCCAACAGCTTTGGCCGTCACAAGCTGGGGAAGTTAGAGCTGGGTCGTGCAGGAACCCTGCTATTGCGGGAGATAACCGAAATGTCGTCACACCTGCAGGCAAAAGTGGTCAGCGCCCTGCAAGGTGTTCCGTCTGCTACCGGCAGTGATAATGCAGCACTGAACATCCGTATTTTAGGTACGATCAGAACCGATCCAGATCAGGGTCCCTTCTACGACAAACTGAATACGGACTTTTTGCAGCACTTGGGTGCTTTTACCATTCATGTGCCGCCCCTTCGGCAGCGCAGGGAAGACATTCTGATATTGCTCAGATGCTTCATGAAGCAAATGGCTCGACGATATGGAATTCCTCCACGGACGCTGTCGGCGAACGCGGTCGCGGCGTGTGAGCGCTATGCCTGGCCCGGCAACATGGCGGAGCTTGAGAATTTCGCTAAAGCCTATCTGATGCTAGGCGACAATGCTTCACTGATGCTTGGCGGTAAGGCGCTATTCAAGGTGGACCGCCCGGACCGGGCCAATCTTATGCAACAACTGCCGCAGGGCCAGGCGAACGGGGGTGCGGCCGCAGCAACTACGCACGCTCCTGAAACGGCTAGCTTGAAGTCGCTAGTGCGAAATGTGACAGAAGAAACCGAGCGCACTGCAATCGCGGCGGCGCTCACCGAGACGCATTGGAACCGCAAAGCAGCAGCGCGGCTTCTTAAGATCAGCTACCGGGCACTACTCTACAAGATCGAGCATCATCAAATGAGACCGCCCCAACTTTGACTCGCCCCGGGAGTAGCCTGATTCACAATCCATCTCCATTTCCGCAGGTAGGTGCTGTCATGAAAATAATTCGACGCCTCGTTGTTGCACTAGTTCTTCTCCTGGGCTGTAGTGTTTTTGCAGCGGCCCAAACCACTCTTCCGAATGAGAGCAAACTAACCAGCGCCAAGCCCGCCACGACGGATGCTCGGAATGGTAATGCCCCTCAAGTGGCCGCTAAGGCCGACCGGGAAGAGTTTGTCATCGGAACCGGAGATGTTCTGGCGATCAACGTCTGGAAGGAGGCTGAAGTCTCGCGGGTAGTGCCGGTTCGTTCCGATGGACGAATTTCTCTGCCGCTGGTGGGCGAAGTCCAGGCGAGCGGACGCACGCCAAGACAACTGGAGTCCGAGCTTAGCGCGAAACTGAAAGATTACGTTTCCGAGCCGGAAGTAACAGTGATCGTTCAAGAGATCAAGAGTCAGAAATTTAATGTATTAGGCATGGTGATGAAGCCTGGCTCCTACGCACTCACTAATCCGATGACGGTGCTCGACGCAATCGCGATGGCAGGTGGGTTCCGCGATTTTGCCAAGCAGAAGGACGTCTACGTGCTCCGTCGGCCGGAACACGGTGACCAAGTCCGCCTGCCCTTTAATTACAAAGATGTCGTCAAAGGGCACAATTCGACGCAGAACGTAACCCTTCAGCCCAACGATACGATCGTCGTTCCCTGAGGTGGCATGTGAAACGCCGTATCATTCTCGCAATCGCGATTTCCATTCTGGGAACTTCTGGCTGGGGGCAGAACGTTAACTCCGACCCGGCTCCAGCTTTCGGCACAGAGCTCCCATATACCGAGGTTCTCGCTCCACCCATGCCCGTGACTGGTCTACATAGGGCACTAGCATTTTCTTCAGAGACTCCGCGCAGTAATTTCCTGATGGGGGGCCTGAAATTCGGGGTCGGCTACGACGACAATGTCTTCTCCACACCAAGTGACCACATTAGTGACGTCAGCTATCTCGTTTTACCGAGCATTGATTTCGCCCAGAGCCGCGGTCGTTGGAACTGGGACTTTGGCTACAGCCCTGGCTTCACGATCAATCAGCGAGTGAGTCAAAGGGACGAGACGGCGCAGAACCTGCACCTGCTAATGGCATATCGTTTGAGTCCGCATGTTACCGCGCAGCTCCGGGAGAATTTTGAGAAAACCAGCAGTCTTTTCTCTGGCCTTCTCGACAGTAGCCCGGCTGCGGGATATGGTTCACTGCAGCAACCGAACACATCGGTGATTACGCCCTTGGCAAATCGCACCGGAAATACCACGGGTCTTGACCTTACTTACCAACTCAGTGCAAGCGCCCTGGTCGGAGCCAGCGGAGATTTCTATTTTGTCAACTACGACGTTCCGACTGAGTCTTCCACCCCATCAACTGGGCTAATCGATTCCCGGTCGTGGGCCGGAAATGGTTTTTATGCCCGCAGGTTCTCGAACCGGCACTGGGCAGGTGTTACTTATACGTTTCAACGACTGCTTTTCAATCCGGGAGATAAAGCAGATGTGAGTCGAACCTTGTTCTTCTATTCCATCTCTACTGGTTCTCATGTCACGCTGTCTGTTTGGGCGGGCCCGGAGCAGGCGATGACTTCCCTCCCGAGCAGTACATCGTCCTTTGCAGGCGCGGCTGGTTCACAAACACGCTGGGACGTTGCTGGCGGAGCAGCCTTGTCATGGGAGGGCCGACGGACTAGTTTCCGCGCCGGATACACCCGTCAGACCACGGATGGCGGCGGCCTCGCTCAAGTGGTGCAACTGCAGCAGGTGGATGGTGAACTGAAGCAACGCCTGAACAAGCGCTGGACTGCTACCGCCGGCCTTGGTTACGCGAAAAATAATCCCTTGAGCGCAACAGGGTCTGGCTATAGTCCATACCGTAGCTGGCTTGGAAGTGCTGGCTTCAATTGTCACCTGACCGACAATCTTGGGTTTGATTTGACCTACGGACGAGACCAACTGCGCTATGAATACGCCACCCCTCCCGTAGTCTCCTCCTATCGCAATCGCGCGTGGTTCTCGATTTCCTATTCGTTCGTCCGTCCCCTCGGAAGGTAATCATGCCCGACGTACTCGAGCAATCCCTGGAAAAGTCAGACTGGAAGAAGCACTGGCAGGTCTTGCGCCGGAGATGCTGGTGGCTTAGCCTGCCGGCCTTTGCGATTTGGTTAGCCTTCTGGGTGGTGGCTTGGTTTCTGCCGGCAGTTTACCGGTCGGAGACAGTTGTCCTCGTCGACCAACAGAAGGTGCCAGAGCAGTATGTCGTTTCTAATGTTGGGGCAGCGGATCTCCAGAATAGGGTGCAAACCATGACCCAACAGGTCATGAGTCGAACTCAGCTGCTGCGGATCATGGACGACTTCAATCTCTACCCCAGCGCGCGTGGGCGTGTAACTAGTGATGAACTAGTGGCTCGGATGCGACAGGATATCCAAATCGAATTAGTCGAGGCACCGAATCGGCGAGGAGACGTCACAGCATTCAAGATTGCCTACTTGTCCAGCGAGCCCCATCTAGCCCAGAAAATCGCTGCCCAGCTTGCCTCTTTATTCATAGATGAGAATCGGAGAGCGCGCCAACAGCAATCAGAAGGGACCACAGAATTTCTGGATAGTCAACTGAATGAGGCACGCACCAACCTCAGTGAACAAGAAGCGCGCGTTAAGGACTTCAAGAGCCGATATCTCGGAGAGTTGCCAGAGCAGATGCAGAGTAATCTGCAGATTCTCTCCGGATTACAGGGCAGACTGCAGCAAGAAACTGACTCGCTCGCCCAAGCCAAGCAGCAGAACGTGTATCTGGAGTCTCTGATGAATCAGTGGCGCTCCATGGAGTCCAATCTCCGCTTAGGGAGAAACGTAGGGACTCAGACACCTCCTGCCTTGGATCAAGAACTAGATCGGCTTCGCTCCCAGCTCACTGACCTCAGTTCTCACTACACCGATCGGCACCCTGATATCCGAAAGCTCAAGGAACAGATCGCGAAGACCGAAAAGATGAAGTCTCAAATGGAGGCACAGGTTGCGTCAGCTGCCGCGACAGGGCCGAGCGAAAACGACTCGCAACCCACGATTTACGCCGATGCCCAGACCATGTCTCCAAAAATGGAAGTCGAAAGCCAGCTCAAGGCCAATAAGTTACAGATTGAGAACCGGGAACGCACAATCCGGCAGGTCCAGGAGCAAATTGATGCGTACCAAGCTCGCCTGAACACGACCCCCGTGCGAGAGCAGCAACTCGCGGGACTTACTCGAGACTACGAGCAGTCCAGGAAGAGCTACGAGCTGTTATTGTCAAAACGCGATCAGTCGGGGATTGCTACCAATCTTGAAAAGCGACAGGAAGGTGAACAGTTCCGCATTCTCGATCCCTCGAATCTTCCACAAAAGCCTTTCTCTCCAAACCGTCTAAAGATCAATTTGCTTGGCCTCGTGGCAGGGTTGGTCGTAGGGGGATTCTTATTAGTAGGGAGCGAAATGATCGATGATCGCATCTACTCGCAGGAAGATCTCTCGAAGATCGTGCCGGCGCCTGTGCTAACCGAGATTCCGCCCTTGACGACAGTCGCAGAGCGGCACCAGCAAGTGCGCACCGCGTGGGTGCAAAGGGTCGTTCTGAGCGTAATCGTCGTATTAACTGCCGGCGGACTTGCCGCGACTTATCTCTTCGGATGAGCTATGTATAAGAAGTTTTTTGGTCTTACTCGGAACCCGTTCGAAATCTCGCCCGACCCATACTTCTTCTTCGCGACCTCACGACATCACGAAGCTTTTGCTTCCATCTTGCACGGGGTCTTGCGACACAAGGGATTCATGGTGGTTACAGGCGAGGTTGGGACAGGCAAGACGCTCTTGGTGCGTTGCCTGCTCGAAATGCTGCGCCGCCAGAACATCGCGTCCGCAAATGTATTCAATCCCTGCCTGTCACCGCTGGAGTTTTTACGTTACATCGTCCGTGACCTCGGACTGAAGATTTCGAGCCAGGATAAGGGCTCATTGCTTCTTGAACTTAATAACTACCTCATCGCGCGACACCGGGCAAACACGACAACCGTGTTGATTGTTGACGAAGCACAGGACCTGGATCCCGAGCTTCTGGAAGAAATTCGGCTGCTCACTAATCTTGAGACGTCGCAACAAAAGCTCCTCCAGATCGTTCTGGTAGGGCAACCGGAATTGGACCAAAAAATGGATTCCCCGGGATTGCGACAACTCAAGCAGCGTATCTCTCTCCGCTGTCAACTCCACCCTCTTCAGGAGGGCGAAACGAAGAGCTACATACTGCGACGCCTGCAGCGAGCCGGAGCGAACTCGCATGCTACCACGATGTTTCCGGATGAAATCACAACTGCCATCCATCGTTATTCGAATGGCATCCCGAGATTAATCAATACCATCTGTGAGAATGCTCTCATTGCGGCCTACGCAGATAAGCTAAATACTGTTCGTCCTGAGGTGATCGATGAAGTGGCAAAGGACCTGCGCTTGAACGTGCTAACTTGTCCTCCTGTGCCTGCCCCGAGTATTACCGTCGGGCAGCGCGCCATGGCGAAATCTTTGCTTGAACTGGTAGAAGCCCTGGAGCGTGTGGCGCGCGGCAATGATGTCCGGGAAATCTCGTCCGACCGTGGAGTTAAGATCGTATGAGCCGAGTTTATGATGCCCTCCGCCAGTCGGAATTGGAAACAGGGATAGCGCCAGCTTTGCTGGATCCAGATACATTTCTATCCCAGCCGATCCCGGCAGAGCCAACAGATAATCTATCTAATTGGCCCCCGGCGCAGGAAGCCGCCGATCAGGGCGGAACAGCCAGCCTGGCATGGGGCGAGATCAGATCCATTCCTTCTGTGGTAGGGGAACAAAGCCGGATTATCACCCTGAGCGATAGCGATGCTCTGGGGTCGGAGAAGTTCCGTTTGCTGCGGGCTCGGTTACGCAATATGCGGGAACGCCGGAGCTTGCAGAAGTTGGTCATTACGAGTGCGGTACCCAACGAGGGGAAAAGTTTTGTTGCGATGAATCTAGCGGTCTGCCTAGCTAAGCAGGCTGACGAGAAGGTTCTCCTTCTGGAAGGAGATCTCAGGAAGCCGACGATAGGCGAGCAACTGGCTATACGAGATCTTCCTGGAATCGGAGAGTGGGCGTCGGGCGATGGGGCACCGAGCAAATTTCTATATCGCTTTGACGGCTTGCAACTCTGGGTTTTACCGGCTGGATCGGCACCGGAAAATCCGGTGACTATCTTACAGTCGTCGCGGTTCCTCGATCTTTACCGACAGCTAAGCATCTGCTTCGATTGGATCATCATTGACGCACCGCCGCTACTGCCGATGGCGGACGTTAGTTTCTGGTCTCGCCACGCCGACGGATTGTTGCTAGTCGTTCGCGAGGGGAAGACTCCGAAGATGGTTTTACAAAAGGGGCTAGAAACGCTTGACAATCCGAAGTTAGTTGGCGTTGTGCTCAATGATGCCCACGATGTCAACAATAGCTATTATCACCGTTACTATCATGTGAAGAAGAAAGATTCTAAGTGAGCCGCAGTTCGTTATCGGCGGCGTCGATGCGCAGCTCGCCGGTTTTAAACAGTGCAGTTCTAGATTTCTAATTTAACGTCAACAAGCCCAGACGCCCCCCAACACACCGCTCAATCTTTCCAATCGCCGGAACGTACCAAAAACCAGGTTCTATTGCTCATCCCTAGACGATTGTCGCGAGGGAAGGCAATTGCCCCAGCCGATTCCGGCACGTGAAATGAACAGATCCGCCTCCCAAGGTCGCGACGGAACTGCCGTCGGGAATTGAGGCGGGGCAAATTCTTGAATCGATATAGGGGAGTTACGCTATGAAGCGTCTTCAAAGTCTGTCGTTCATAATTGTTGCAGTGTTCGCCGTTCTGAGCGCCCATGAGGTGTTCGCTCAGGCTACGCCGGAGCCGGCTGGCTGGTATGCGGGCGACATGCACGTGCATCGGAGTTGCGGGGCATCGCCAGAATCTGTGTCGAGCGTATTCACTAAGATGAACCCCCAGAATCTGGCCGCAATCTCATTGCTGGCGGATATAGGCAACGGCGAAGTCCAAAACCCAGTCACAGATCTGCCTCTCGTCAATGGGCAAGACGCCCCCATATCGGTCCCTGGACGGATCCTGCATTGGGATACTGAGTGGCACTGGGATGCGACCTATAATCAATATCCTCATCAAGCTCTCGGTGGCCACATTGTCACACTTGGAACCTCGAATGCCCACCAGATCTGGGAAGAATATACTGGCCCGATTTTTGACTGGGCGCATCAGCAGAACGGTATCGCAGGGTTTGCGCACTTGCAGTATCTGAACAACGGCTTTCCTCAGAGTTTGACTTGCTGTACGCCTATCGAATATCCGGTCGAGGTAGCTTTGGGCTCGGCCGATTTCATATCGGAAGATGTGGATGACCTCAATTCAGGGACTGGAGGGATGCAGCCCGAAAGTTTCACCCAGTCCTACTACCGGCTACTTAATAGCGGTTTCCGCCCTGGGTTCTCCGCCGGAACTGATTATCCCTGCAACGGTGGTTCGCAACTCGGGTCCCT
>Ga0075425_100006907_pt1 | contig 11949 bp, 14 predicted proteins | sample SoiMethybrSBSTD4_FD_75300 | JGI IMG/M metagenome (GOLD analysis project Ga0075425, IMG submission 75300) | Bulk soil microbial communities from a Populus tree surrounding site in Tennessee, USA - Soil MetaG P. TD hybrid SBSTD4 | ecosystem: Environmental > Terrestrial > Soil > Tree plantation...
CGCGACGCGTAATTGCGACACCCTGCTCTCGCGATTCGATCGGCGATCGGTCGTGTTCGAAGTCTGCGACATCAGCCTTCACCCCGACCGCGCCGAAGCCGACGGCATCTGCTTCACGCCCGTGTTGATGAAACGGATGCCGCTGCCGCGGGCATATGTCATTGGCGACCTCTCGAATACCGCAGCCCTAGTGGACCTTCTCGTATCGTGTGGAGTAGACCCGCTTCGATGAGCATCATGAAAAAGATCCGCACGGGCGTTCCAGGATTCGACGCCCTGACGACCGGTGGACTTCCGGCCGGACGTTCGACCCTGGTCGCGGGGCGCAGCGGAACAGGCAAGACCATCCTCGGGCTTCAGGCCGCGGCGCATCTGTGCCGCACCGGGACGAACACCATCGTCGTCGGCATCGAGGAAAGCGCGGACGATCTTGTCGCCACCGGCGACACGCTGGGATTCAATTTGACCGGCCTGCGCGCTCAAGGACTGCTGCACGTCTCCGACATGATGCGCCCGCTGGACGAACCGACGATCATCAGCGGCGACTACGACATCATGGGCCTCGTGCACCGCATCGAGCATCTGGTCGGTCAGACAGGTGCGCAGGCCGTCGTGCTCGACTCGGCTACCGCGTTGTTCACGCCCCGCCCGCCGCAGGACTTGTTGCGCAGTCATTTCTTTCAGCTGGTGCATTGTTTCCGACGTCTGGGTCTGACCGCGATCATCCTCGCGGAATCACCGTCCGACTATTCGCAGCTGACTACGCTTGGCGTCGAGGACTATGTCTGCGACCTTGTCATCGTCATGCGCCTTGCGGTCGATGGCGATCGGCGGCGGCGCTCGATCGAAGTGGCCAAGTATCGCCGCAGCGGTCACTACAAGGGCGAGTTCCCATGCACGATCACCACGCGCGGACTGGCGGTGTTTCCGCTCGACGCGCCGGACCGGCCGGAGACGGAAAAACTCGAGCGCTACTCGAGCGGCGTGGCAGGCCTTGACGAGATGACGCACGGCGGATTCCTGCGCAACTCGATCATGCTGGTGCGCGGTCCGACGGGAAGCGGCAAGACGATGCTCGCCGGACTGTTCGCGCGCGCGGGCGCGTTGCGCGGCGAACGGGTCATGTACTACGGCTTCGAAGAGCCGCGGCCGACGTTGATCCGCAACTTCGATGAGGTCGGTATGGGCATCGCCGACCTTGCACGGGGCGGCGATCTAAAGCTTCAGTGCCGCTATCCCGAAGCGACGAGCCTCGAGGACCTGCTCGTCGATCTGCGTCTGGGGCTCGAAGAATTCCAACCGTCGCTCGTCGTCATGGACAGCATCTCGTCCATCGAGCACGCCTCGTCCGAGAAGGGCTTCCGTCAGTTCATGATCGGCGTTGCGTCGATTCTGCGCGGCCACGGGCGAAGCGCGCTGCTCACGCAGACGGTTCTGGCGGGCACCGCGTCGGAACATACCGCTCCCTATCTGTCGACCATCGCCGATGCGATCATTTCGCTCGACTACTCACCGGCCGGTTACGAGCTGAATCGAACCATGCGCGTGATCAAGATGCGCGGCTCGGCGCACGAAACGCACCCGTATCGTCTGCAGATCGGTGCTGGCGGATTGAACATTGAGCGCTGGTCGGCCCGGAGTTACGGCGAGTCGATAAGGGCGGAAGACCGATGGCGAGACGCACAGTCCTGATCGTCGACGATTATCCGGGCGCGAGATATCTGCGCAGCCGCATCCTCAGCGACGCGGGCTACGAAGTACTCGAAGCAAGCACCGGCGAAGAAGCCCTCCGGATCGTCCGCCAGGTAATCCCCGATCTCATTCTTCTTGACGTCAATTTGCCTGACATCAGCGGACTCGAAGTCTGTCAACGTCTGAAGCAGGATCCGCTCACCGCCAACATCCCGATCATTCAGATCACGGGTGCGTGGATGTCGGAAGCTCACCGCCAACAAGGACTGGCCAGCGGCGCCAGCGCATATCTCGTCGAACCAGTGGACGACGTAACGCTGCTGCGGAATGTGGTGATGTTGATCGAGAGCCCAACGTAGACCGATTCGACCTTATCTTCGAGCTTGGCAGTATTTTTGCTCATCTGATCAGGCGTGGAACTGGTCACCCACGAGGTGGAGTCGAGTGGGCAGCAGCCCTTCCCACTTTGTGCGGAGCGGCGGCGAACATCGACGCGATCGCCGCGCAGCAGCGCTCCAAGAGGTCCTCTCCCGAAACAACATGACGCCGACAATCGTCCTGAGGTCGAGCTAGTTCTGTACGTCAGCGCCATATCGCCGCACTCCACGACTGCGCTCCGCAACCTGCGCCGCGCACTCGCGAGCTTCGCGAGCCATCGCATCAGGCTCACCGTTCACGACCTCTCGAAGGATCCGCAGCGCGCCGAACGTGACGGCGTTCACTTCACGCCGGCGCTTGTGACGACGGGGCATCGCCCGAGGACGTGGATCGTGGGACATCTCGGCAACCCGCAGGTGCTGCAGGCGTTGCTTGAATCCGCGCTCGAACCAACAGAGTAAACTGGCGTTCTGCCTCCGGTTTCCGATTCACCATCATCGTTCACGCTGCGCCGTGTGTGCGTGTTCTGCGGATCGAGCACAGGGCATCGGGACGTCTATGCGCACGTCGCCGGTGAGCTTGGACGCGAGATGGCTCGCCGCGGCATTGGCCTCGTCTTCGGCGGCGGTGCTGTTGGCCTGATGGGCGTCGTCGCGGATGCGGTTCTCGCCGCCGGCGGTCACGCCGTCGGCGTCATCCCTCACGCACTTGTGGCTCGCGAGCTCGCCCATCGCGCGCTTCCCGATCTCCGCGTCGTCAACTCCATGCACGAACGCAAGGCGACCATGGCGGAGCTGTCGGATGCGTTCATTGCGATGCCCGGCGGATTCGGTACGTTCGAGGAGTTCTGCGAGGTGGTGACGTGGACGCAGCTCGGTGTCCATCGCAAGTCGTGCGGCCTGCTTAACGTGGATGGGTTTTACGATGCGCTGATTGCTCAGTTCGATCGCGGTGTGGCTGAAGGTTTCATCAAGCCGTTGAACCGTCGCATCGTCGTGGCCGACGCGGAACCAGCAGCGCTGCTCGATAGCCTCACGCATTTGCCGGCCCCCCCGGAGGCGCCCTGGATCAGCGGGCCCGAAGAAACATAGCCGTCAGTGGCCGACCGCGGCCGGGGACAAGTCCCCGGACGAGAACAACGGCGCATCCAGAAAACAGACGAAATTCGCACAAAATCGCGCGGAAACGGGGGCATGGCCCTTGCCTGTGGTGTAAGGCCGGGTCTTCAGACCCGCCAGGAGCATTCATGGAGATTCGAACCAGCACTATCGCCGTTGTGGCGGCGTCGTGCATAACCGTTGGAGCCGCCGGTGCCTTTCTGGCGAGCCGGCCTTCGCGCGCGCCGCAACAGAGCGCTCCGGCCGCAGACACCGCCGGGGTTGAGCAGTCGGAAGCGGTCATTACCGACGCGCCCGCGGTGCAATCGACGGACACTGCGTCTGAGCATCCGGCGGCGGTGACGCCTCCACCCGTGACCACGCCGCGCACGCCGGCACCGGCGCAGACAACGCGCGCGACGCGGCCCGCCCCCGCGGCCGCGGCCGCGGCGAAGCCGACACCCGTTGCAGCGGCTCCTCCGGTGACGCAGCAGGCGCGTGCGTCTGTTCCCGAGCCGGCGCGCACCGTAACCGCGCCCGCACCGACCGTGCCCGCTGCGGCCGCTGCGCGTCCAGAACCCAGAGAACCCAAAGAACCCGCTCCGCCTGTTGAACGCACTGAACCCATCGCACCCAAGGTGCCTGCAGGCCCGCGATTTGTCGATCTCGTTGTTGCGACCGATTCCGTGCTTGGCCTTCAGATCGAAACGCCGGTGACGAGCGAGAAGGCGCGAGTAGAAGACGAAGTGGTGGCTCGCGTTACCCGTGACGTCCGCGTGGGAGACCGCGTGGCCATTCCTGCCGGCTCGCAGGCGCGGGGCGAGGTGACGATGGTTGAGCGCGGCGGCAAGGTAAAGGACCGCGCGCGGCTCGGCATCCGGTTCACATCGGTCGTGCTTGCGGACGGGACGCGCGTGCCTCTCGAGACCGACACGATCTATCGCGAAGGCGACAGCCCCACGGGCGAGAGCACGGCGAAGATTGGCGGCGGCGCCATCGGTGGAGCGATTCTCGGCGGCATCTTCGGCGGCGCGAAGGGCGCAGCCATCGGTGCGGCCACCGGCGCCGGCGCGGGGACCGCAGCCGTGGTGGCCGGGGGACGCAACGCGGCCACGCTGCCGGCCGGCACGCCCGTAACGGTCCGCGTTGTCAAACCGGCGACGGTCACCGTAGAAGAGTAGAATCACCGGCCAAAGGAGATTGGCCATGATTCGTCACAACCTGGCCGCGGCGCTCGCCGTCGCGGCACTCGCCATTCCCGCCGCTGCTCAGGTCAAGAAGGTCGACGTTCAGGGCGTTCAGAACTTCAATCAGATCGACGCGGTGTTTGCGTGCGGCGGCGCAACCGATGCGACCGGCGTGGCGAACCTGAAGAAACAGGGATTCGCCTCGATCATCAGCTTCCGCCTGCCGACCGAGCAGGGCGTCGCCGAGGAGGAAGCGGCGATTAAGACGACCGGCATCAAGTACGTCCACCTGCCGCTCAACGGCGCGATGCCGGATCCGAAAGTCGCGGATGAATTCCTTGCCGCGGTATCCGACAAGAACAATCAGCCTGCGTACATTCACTGTGGTGGCGGCGGCCGCGCCGCGTCGATGTGGATGATCAAGCGGGCGCTGAAAGACGGCTGGACGACGGACCGGGCCGCGGAGGAAGCGAACGCGATTGCGACGTTATCGCCGGCGTTGAAGACATTCGCAACCAACTACATCAACAGCCACAAGTAGGTAGTAGTTGGTAATTCGTAGTTAATGGACCCTTCCGAGTTCCGGCGCAGCGGGCATGCGCTCGTCGAGTGGATTGCCGATTATCTGAGTGGCTCGGAGGAGTATCCCGTGCTACCGCGCGTGGCGCCTGGCGATGTGCGCGCGGCACTGCCGGAGCGCGCGCCCGAAGCGGGGGAGCCGTTTGAGGCTATCTTCGACGACTTCGAGCGCGTGCTCGTTCCGGCGCTGACGCACTGGAACCATCCCGGGTTCTTCGCCTACTTCCCCGCAACGACCAGCGCCTCCGGCGTACTGGCGGAATTTCTGTCGGCCGCGCTGAATCAGAACGCGATGCTGTGGCGAACCTCGCCGGCGGCAACCGAGCTCGAAGAAGTGTCGCTTGGCTGGCTGCGCGCCCTGCTCGGACTACCGGACGACTTCGAGGGCGTCATCTACGACACCGCGTCCATCTCGAGTCTTCACGCGCTCGCGGCGGCGCGCCAGGCCGCCGTGCCGCACGTCCGCGAACAGGGACTCGCGGCGCGGTCCGACCTCAGGCCAATGCGCATCTACTGCTCCGAGCAGGCACACTCGTCAATCGACAAGGCGGTGCTGACACTCGGGTTCGGCCACGCATCGCTGAGGAAGATTCCGGTCGATGCGAGTTTCAACATGCGCGCTGACGCATTGCGCAACGCCCTCGACGAGGACACACGCAACGGTGTCACGCCAGTTGCGGTTGTCGCAACGGTGGGAACAACTTCGACGACAGGAATCGATCCCGTCGCCGCAATCGCCGATCTCTGCGTCGACCGAGGAATATGGCTGCACGTCGATGCGGCCTACGCTGGCGTTACCGCGATGCTGCCCGAATGCAGACAGTACTTTTCAGGCTGGGAGCGCGCCGACTCCATCGTCGTCAACCCGCACAAGTGGCTCTTCACGCCATTCGACCTGAGCGCGTTCTACTGCAGACGCATGAACGTTGTGCGTGAGGCGTTTTCGGTTGTCCCTGACTATTTGAAAACGGCGGAGGGGAATGCCGGCGTACGTAATCTGATGGACACCGGCATCCAGCTCGGCAGGCGGTTCCGCGCTCTAAAGCTTTGGATGATTCTTCGGCATTTTGGTGCGGAGCGCCTGCGCGACATCCTGCGCGAGCACATCCGGCTCGCGCAGCAGTTCGCTGCTGACGTCGACGACCATCCCGACTTCGAACGCCTGGCGCCGGCACCATTCGCGACCGTTTGCTTTCGCGCGAATCCGCGCGGCATAGCGCTCACTGCCCCTGAGCTCGAGCGATTGAACGAACGCGTGCTCGACCGCGTAAATGCGAGCGGCGAGGTGTTTCTCTCGCATACCCGCCTCAATGGGGCGTTCGCGATCCGCATTTCGATCGGGCATCTGCGGACAAGCGGAGTGCACACCGCGCGCGCGTGGCAACTTGTCGTCGAGCATACGGCTGCGCTCGCCGCTGCCCGATAACATTTCGGTCAACTTCAGTCTTTTCAACTGTTTCGTTCAGCTCGTACATGCCTCCGGGCATTTTGCTTGCAGCGTGGCCGCTCGGGGAGAAACCGAACCGTTGCCTTGTGCAACGTGTGCGACGACATGGACTGCAGGTCCAGGAGGAACGCAATGTTGAAGAAGTGCGCTTTGATTGCCGCGCTGATGCTGGTCATCGGACCCGCGAGTGCGCGCGCCGACTGGTTGTTTACCCCGAACATCGGAATTGGGTTCGGCGGTGACACACCATCGAACGACAAGCTCACCTACGGCGCTTCGCTCGGATGGATGGGAGCGGGCATTGCCGGATTTGAAGCTGATTGGTCCTATACGCCGACATTCTTCGAGAACGCTACCGACAACATCAGCTTCGCCGACAGCGACAACGTCCAGAACCTGATGGCGAACATCATGCTCGGCATTCCAGTTGGCGGCCAGCATGGCGCCGGCTTCCGTCCGTACGCGGTGGCTGGTCTCGGTTTGATGAAAACGCATGTCGCTGATGCCGATCAACTGTTCAGCGTGGACAGCAACGATTGGGGCATGGACCTCGGCGTCGGCGCGATGGGTTTCATGACCGACCACGTCGGGTTCCGCGGAGACCTGCGTTACTTCCGCGACCTGCAGGATACGGAACAGAACGGCGGCTTCACGCTCGAAACGGGCAAATTCGATTTCTGGCGCGGCACCGTCGGCCTGACCTTCCGCTGGTAGATTCGAAGGTGCGGATGGTTCGTGGTTCGAGGGTTCGAATCGTTCAACCCTCGAACCAGCGAACCAGCGCACCCACGAACCGCCTCAAGTCTCTAATCGCCACACCTCTTTCCACCGATCACCTTCGGATTCGAGAGCTACGCATCCGTGCAAGGGAAAGCTGGCGCCTTCATTCGCGCTGGTGAGCAGCGCCATCAGTCGCGGCAGGTATGGCATGTGTCCGGCGATCAGAACGCCGCGCGTTTCGCCGATGAGGCGATCGCGTATCCACTGTGGCGGATCGTCTGGCAGCAGTCCGCGTTCCGCGGTGATCGGCGCGAACGGATTGCACGCCTTCCAGAAGGCGTCCGCGGTCTGGCGGGCGCGCAACTTGCCGCTGTGCCAGATGACATCCGGCTTCACACCACGCTGAGCGGCAAGGACGGCGAGCCGCTCTGTCGCCGCACGCCCGACTGACGAAAGCGGCCGCATCGGATCCACGTCCGGGCCGACGGCATCTCCATGATGTACAAGGACCAATAAGCTCATGGGCCAGGTGCTATACTGCCCTGTTTCCGAGCGAATCAACCATCCGAAGGAGTTCCATGGCTCGTTTCATCTTCACGTCCGAATCCGTGTCCGAGGGGCACCCTGACAAGGTTTGCGATTACATATCCGACTCGATTCTCGATGCGTGTCTCGAGCACGATGCCTCCAGCCGGGTTGCATGCGAAACACTATGTAAGAGCGACACGGTCGTAATCGCCGGGGAGATCACCACGAACGCGAAGCTTGATTACGACAGGATTGTCCGCCAGGCCGTCAAGGAAATTGGTTATACCGACCAGTCGGAGCCGTTCTGCGACACGACGTTGAAGCTGATCCCGATCATGACCAAGCAGTCGTCGCAAATCTCGCAGGGTGTGACGGCAACGACAAGCCAGAGCGGCGACCAGGGCGCCGGAGACCAGGGGATCATGTTCGGCTACGCCACGGACGAATCGCCCGAGATGATGCCGCTGCCGATTCTTCTCGCCCATAAACTGACACGCGGGCTGACCGAAGATCGCAAGCAGGGAAAGGTCGGATTCCTGCGACCGGACAGCAAGTCTCAGGTCTCCATCCTCTACGAAAACAACGAGCCCAAGGAAGTGACCGCCGTCGTCATTTCGACGCAGCACACGCCGGACGCCAATCAGAAACAGATCACCGAATACGTGCGCGAGCAGCTCGGACCACGCATGCTCGGGTCGTGGTGGCGCAAGGATGTGACGCTATACGTGAATCCGACCGGCGATTTCAGCCACGGCGGTCCGTCAGCCGATGCCGGCGTCACCGGCCGCAAGATCATCGTCGACAGCTACGGCGGCTGGGGACGCCATGGTGGCGGCGCGTTCAGCGGCAAGGATCCGTCGAAGGTCGATCGCAGCAGCGCCTACTTCTGCCGATTCGTGGCGAAGCAGATCGTCGCCGCGGGCATTGCCAAGCGCGCCGAGCTGCAGGTGGGTTATGCCATCGGCATGGCACAGCCGGTGTCGATAAAGGTCGATACGTTCGGTACCGGGGATGAGCGGGCAGCGGAGGAATTCGTGAGGGCTGCCTTCGACTTCCGGCCGCGCATGATCATCGAGCGGCTCGATCTGCTGCGTCCGATCTATCGCAGCACGACCAACTACGGTCACTTCGGACGGCCCGGACTTCCCTGGGAGACGGTCGAGAAGTCGGTCGCCGTGGGCCGCTAAAGCATTTCGTACCAGCGGCGGTGGCGTGCCGTCACCGCCTGCTGGACGGTTCCCACCTGGTCGGCGACGCCCTGCGCCTGCTGCTCGTTTACGCCAAGCGCCATCAGCTCCTGTTTCATTTCGTTTTTCAGACTGTCGACCTGCTTCTCGCTCAACTGCCGTCCGGCGACAGTCACCCAGCACGTGTGCGCAACGGGCATCGCCTGTGCGAGCTTGAAGGTCTTGCCGGTCAACGCCTGACCGAGGCGACGCGCGAGCTCCGCGGCCGCCGCCTGGCCGTTGTTCGTATCCTGCGCGTAATGGGAAATGTCGTCGGCGAGATCTTTCGGCCCGTCGGGACTGCCGCTCGCCAGATTCTGCAGATCCCGGCTGATGTCGCCTAGCTGGTTCGCGGTCTCAGGCGTGGTTTCCGGCATCGGACCGTCGGCCTGGCGGCACGCTGCAAACTGCAGCGCCGCGGCGAACACAAACGCGTACGCAATCTGTCGTGTCACGGAAGTCAGCATAACACTCGTTCTAATCCGACGGCATCACCTCGCGCGGCCGACCCGATGCCCCGATGCGGCCGTTATCGATCAACACCGCCCAGTCCGCAACGGTGAGCGCTTCTTCGGGAAGGTGCGTGACGTAAACAAGAGGGACCGACAGTTCGTCACGGATGCCGATCAATGCATCGACAATCCTGCGGCGGCGCGGAAGATCGACCGCGGCGAGCGGTTCGTCGAGAAGCAGAACATCCGGTCCCGAGTAGAGAGCGCGCGCCATGGCAACGCGCTGGCGCTCTCCGCCGGAAAGCGATGCAACACGTCGATCCATCAGCGTCGAAAGCTCGAGCAGCTCGATGAGAACTCCGAGATGGGGCCGGCTGCCGGCGCGGCGGCCGTAGGTGACGTTCTCGCGCACGTTGAGATGTGGAAACAGCAGGATGTCCTGCGGCACGTAGCCGATGCGGCGCCACCGCACAGGCGTGTTGACGTGCCGCTCGGAGTCGAACAGCACGTGGCCGTTCACGCCGATCCTTCCATGGTGTGGTGTGCGAAGACCTGCCACCGCTTCGAGTGCAGACGTCTTGCCAGAGCCTGAGGGCCCAAACAAGGCGAGCGCCCGTGCTTCGACGTTCACGTTGAAGGTCAGGGTGAACTCGCCCTGCCGCAGCGTAAAGTCGAGATCGAAAGCGGCCACTATGCCTCCCTGGCCAGTCTGTTCGACCCGAGCACCGCAACAAAGGCGATGGAAATGGAGATCACGAGCAGAACGGCCGCCTGTTGGTCCTGTCCGGTCTCGGTAAAGCTGTAGATGCCAACCGCGAGCGTGCGTGTCCGGCCGGGTATGCTGCCGGCGACGACAATCGTGGCGCCGAACTCGCCGAGCGCACGCGAGAAGCCGAGCATGGCGCCGGCGAGGATGTTGCGCGCCGCCAGCGGCAGCGTCACCGTGGAGAACACGCGCCACGGTCCGGCACCAAGCGTCTCGGCGATCTGTTCGTAGCGCCGCGTCACCTGTTCAAAGCCCGCGCGTGCAGTGCGCACCAGCAGCGGCAATCCCATCACCGCCATCGCAATAACGACCGCGGCTGGCGTGAAGACGATGTCGATGCCGAAGCGAGCCAGCAGGCTGCCGATCGGCCCGCGGCGACTGAACAGCCATAGCAGCAACAGGCCCGTCGCCACCGGCGGCATCACCAGCGGCAGATAGACGATGGTTTCCACGACCGACTTGCCGGGGAACTGTCGACGCGCGAGCAGCCATGCCACCGCGACGCCGGGAACCAGCATCAAGGCGGTTGCCCCGAGCGCTGCAACAGTCGTGAAGATGGCGATCTCCCGGATCTCGGCGCTCACGGTCGCGTCACTTGCTTGCCGCGGCGGGAACGAGGAACCCGGCGCGCGTGAAGACAGCGACCACCTCTGGTGTTCGCAGGAACGCGAGGAACCGGCGCGCTCCATCCGCATTGCTGCCGGAGCGCACCATCGCGGCTGGATAGACGATGTGCGGACCCTCTGAAGAGGGAACGACAAGCGCCTCGCGGACGTGCCTGGCAGAAGCAATGTCGGTGCGGTACACGATGGCTGCGTCGGCCGCGCCGCTTTCCACCGCCGCGAGCGCGAGGCGGACGCTGCCGGAAGGAACGATCTTCATTGCCAGATCCGTCCAGATGCCGAGCGTCTGCAGGTACTGCTTCGCATAGACGCCCGCGGGAACCGCTGCCGGATCGCCGATCGCAATCCGGCGAATTGAGGAGTCGAGCAGATCGCGCGCGGATGCGATCCGCCGCGGTCGATCATCAGGGACCGCAATCGCCAGCTGGTTCGAGAGCAGATCCACACGTGTGGCCGCATCGATGTAGCTGGCCACGGCGTTCATCTGCGCTTCGTCCGCGCTGATGAAGACGTCGGCCCCGGCGCCGAAGGAAATCTGGCGCGCCAGCGTATTCGACGATGCGAGGTTCAGCACGATCTGCTCGCCGCTCTTCGCCTGATAGAGCGGCGCGATCTGCTGCAGGACGTCCGTCAGACTGACGGCTGCGGAGACGACAATCTGGCGCGTGCCGCCCTTGGCGGCCTGTGCGGTCGCATCCGTCGCCAGCGTCAGGCATAGCGCCGCCAGCAGCAGGGGCATCGATGCACGGCACATAGATCGTTAATTTAGTATGATTCAGGTCGATTCTGGAGACGTTTTTCTATGAGCCTCATCACGGTGCGTGCAGCGGCCGAGCGGCTCGGGGTGAGCTACTCGGCGCTCAAACAATGGATTTACAAGGGCACCATACGCACGGTCCGAACCGGCGGCGGCCATTACCGCATCTCGGATGGCGAAATTGACCGGCTGCTCGCCACGCAGGGAAAGGTGGCCGTCGGGCGGCCATCGCGGCGGAAACGCGTGCACAAGGCCATGCTTGTGGCCATCAGTGGACGCAACCAGCTGCGCGGGATTGTCGAGGAGGTGCGCGCCGACGGCCTGCTGGCGCAAGTGCGGCTGCGCATCGGCGATCAGCGCCTGACCGCCGTCATCACGCGGGACGCGGTCGACGAGCTCAAACTGCGCCGCGGCGAAGAGGCGCTTGCCATCATCAAGTCCACCGAGGTCATGATTGCCAAGGATTCGGCCATCTGATAGGCTTCAGACTCCAATGG
>Ga0075425_100006908_pt1 | contig 11947 bp, 9 predicted proteins | sample SoiMethybrSBSTD4_FD_75300 | JGI IMG/M metagenome (GOLD analysis project Ga0075425, IMG submission 75300) | Bulk soil microbial communities from a Populus tree surrounding site in Tennessee, USA - Soil MetaG P. TD hybrid SBSTD4 | ecosystem: Environmental > Terrestrial > Soil > Tree plantation...
GTGATTCAGATACTGCGTCTCGACCAGAACATTCCCGATGCGGAAAAAACCTTCCTCAAGCTCTGTGTAATGCAGGCGGCTTGCGAGTTCATGAAGTTTCACCGGGAAGTACGAGTACTGCATCTGGCCGGAAAGGGAATCCTCGAGGCTGCGTTGAAACGCGGCGGACCCGTAGATGTTCAGCTCAGTGCCAGGGAGGAATGCAGGAGTAAAGAACGGAAATCCCTGGATGTGATCCCAATGCGTGTGCCCGATGAGAAGGTAAATGCGATGCGGCACGGTACGCCGCAACATGTCTAAACCGAGGACACGTACTCCAGTACCACAGTCGAGCACAACTGTAGTGCCGTCCGCTGCGCGAACCTCCACGCACGAAGTATTACCACCGTAAATCGACGTTCGATGACCAGGTGTGGGGATAGAACCGCGTGTCCCCCAAAACCGTACGAGCATTCAGATGCCTTTAGGCTGCTTTGGGCGTCATGCCTCTTTTGCAGAAACCGACCCGATGTTCACAGGCGGTCCTGATTGAGTCAAGGTCTTTATGATTGATTCTATTGATACAGAACGTCACACCAGTGCAGGTATTGCAGTATTGAAAACCCCGGTATATTCTCGCGCCATGTCGCGCGACGAACGCCCGTGGGGGAATTTTACTGTTCTCGATTCCGCTTCCGATTACAAGGTGAAGCGTATTGAAGTGCTTCCGCAAAAGCGCCTCAGCTACCAGAAGCATAAGCATAGGTCCGAACACTGGATGGTGGTCGTCGGCTCCGCCCGGGTCACTATCAACGGACGCGATACCATCCTGGAGTCCGGCGCGACGGTCGACATCCCTGCAGGAGCCGCGCATCGCATCGAAAACGTCGGGTCGGACGTTCTCGTCTTCATCGAAATTCAACGGGGGACTTACTTCGGCGAAGACGACATCGAGCGCCTGCAGGACGATTTCGGACGCGCTCTGTAAAACCGTCCGCTTGTTATAATCCGCATCGCCCTTCGCATTTTCCTCGCCGATCCAACATGCTTTCCGACAACGAGATCTTTTTCCTGTATGGGAACGATGCCGTGATCTCCCGCAAAGGACGCTTCACTCTCGTTCACCTGGATCGTCCCTCAGCCGACCTCGTACGGGTCAGGACGGAGATGTTCGATCCGGAAGAATTCTTCACGTGTGACTGCAGAATCTGCCAGCTCACAAAGGATGGTGGCGTCGTCATTTTCGACGACTCCTCTTATGAAGACGAAGACATCCTTCTCGAGTGAACAAGTGATACGATTCTACGCATGCAAATGTACCGGCGCTGGACGGTTCCACTCGGAGTTTTTGTTGCAAGCCTCGTGCTGGCTTCCACGATGTACGTTTGGCGTGGACACCAGGTACAGCCACAAGAGCTCCCAGAACAATTTTCGGACTCCGAGTACTGGCGCCTGATCAATGACTTTTCCGAACCTGGCGGGTACTTCCGTTCGGACAACTTTATTTCCAACGAGACAACCTTCCAGTACGTCATTCCGGAGCTGCAAAAGCGAATCAAACCAGGTGGCGTGTATCTGGGCGTCGGACCGGACCAGAACTTCACCTACATCGCCGCGCTGCATCCCAAGCTCGCGATCATTACCGATATCCGCCGGCAGAATATGCTGCTTCATCTCGTGTACAAGGTGCTCTTCGAAATGTCTGCCAACCGCGTGGAGTTTCTCGCGAAACTTTTTTCGCGGCCGTTGCCCGACAGTCTGAACGAAGGCGGAACTCCGGAAGAACTGTTCGGAGCGCTTGAAGCATCGATCGCCGACACGGACATGGCCGACGAGAACCTCGCTGCAATTCTTGAACGGCTCCGGTTTGTTCACGAATTTTCGTTGGCGGCCGACGACGTTCGAGCCATCGAATATGTTTACCGGTCTTTTGTCTCTGCTGGTCCGGACATCCGCTACTCGTTTCCCAACCAGTACGGCTGGCGCCGTTTCCCGAGCTATTCGGAATTGATGCTCGAATCGGACCAGGACGGCGAACATCGCAGCTACATGGCATCAGAAGAGAACTTCCAGACGGTGAAGCGCCTGGAGGTAGAGAATCGCATCATTCCTATTGTCGGAGATTTCTCCGGCGAGCAGGCGTTGGAATCGGTGGGACAGTATCTGAAGAACCATCAGGCCACAGTGTCGGCGTTCTATACCTCAAACGTTGAGTTTTATCTGTTTCAAAGCGAAGAGTGGAAACGGTTCTTTCACAACGTTGCCGGACTGCCACTGGATCCCAATAGCGTTTTCATAAGGGCATATTTCAACAACTACGGTTTTCGATTTCCGAATCAGCCATTGGGAACCCGGTCCGTCACACTCCTCGACAGCATGCCCGAACTGCTTGCTGCTTACGACCGTGGCCAGGTCCGCTCGTACTTCGATGTGATCAAGCGGTCGTCCCGCTAAAACCTCATCAGGGCCTCTTGTCGTTCGCGGGTTCGGCGTGCGGCGACAATCGGTTCGTTCAGAAAGCGGATGAACGGCAGCATCCCACGAAACGTCTCCACGACAGTCTTGTAAAATTGCGCACTCGTAACGATTTCCGGTTCGAGCGTGCGGCTCGCAAGGAATTGTTTGTACTTGAGATACTCTGCAGCGGGATGGTCGGCAGGAAATCCCCGAGGTACGCGGGTCAACCGCTCCCCGTGTACTGAGCCGAACATCCTGCGGAAAGCGGTCCCCTGGACAATGCGCTCGAAACCGCGGGGATTCTCTGCGATGTGGCTCCTAAGCGCCTGAAGATCTTCAGGAAGCGGCATGTAGAGACCTCCTCCAATAAACATTTCGGAAGGCGATATGTGCAGATACAAAGCCGCGCCTTCATGTTTTCCTAGAGCGGCATGAGGAAATACTGCTGCCACATGTGTCTTGTACGGAGACTTATCCTTCGCAAAACGCGTGTCACGGTGGATACGATAGGCCGACACTTTTGGCGAGGCGACGAATTCCGGCGCAAAAGTTTGAAAATCGCGGCCCAGTGCTTCGATCAAGTTGTGAATCGGAGCTTTAACGTGCGATTCGTAAATACCTTTATGCTGCTGGAACCATTCGCGATTATTATTGCGCTTCAATAAACGGAGGAATTGCAATCCCTCCTTAGGAAAGGCAGAAAAAGTTTGGCGTTTCATAGCGCCGCAATTATATGAAAGCCGAGATGAAATCGCCCCACTCTGTAATCGACAAGTTCTCCTCACTACTGGACATCTCGCGGCGAATGAATTCGGAGAAGAACTTTGACGAGCTGCTGGAAATCATCACCGGGGAAGCCGCCAAGTTGGTCGATGCTGAACGCGCTACGATCTTCCTTCTCGACAAGTCCAGGGGCGAGTTGTTCGCAAAGACGGCCATTGGCCTGGAAAATACAATCCGCTTCGATGCCCGGCTGGGTATCGCCGGCGCGGTTCTGATCTCGGGTCAGAAGATGATCGTCGAGGATGCTTACAAATCGCCATTGTTCTATCCCTCGATCGATTCAAATACCGGTTTCCAGACACGCAATGTCCTCAGCGTTCCCCTTCGTAACGCCAAGCGCGAAATCATCGGCGTTTTCCAGGTTCTGAACAAGAAAATCGGAAAGTTCCAATCCGAAGATGAACAGTTCGTCGAAGCGCTCGCACTCCAGGCGGGAATCGCGCTTGAAAATCTCCAGGCGTTCTCTGAACTCGAGAGTCGCCAGCAAGAACTCATCGAAGAGAATCTGAATCTCCGCAAGGAAGTCGAAGAACGTTTCACCAGCAAAAGCATGCTGGGAACAACTTCGAAACTTCATGATATCCGCGCCATCATCGAACGCACGGCGGAAACGTCCGTCTCCGTACTGATCACGGGCGAAAACGGCACTGGAAAGGAGCTCTCCGCGCGAGCCATCCACTACATGAGTCCGCGGAAGAACAAACCGTTCGTAGCTGTGAACTGCGCGGCCCTGCCGGATACGCTGGTTGAAAGCGAACTGTTTGGAATCGAGAAAGGTGTCGCGACGGGCGTCGAACGCCGAATCGGACGAATCGAATCCGCAAACGGCGGCACCCTTTTCCTGGATGAAATCGGTGACCTGAGTCTCAGCGCTCAGGCAAAACTGCTGCGCGTTCTTCAGGAAAGGGAAGTCGAGTGGGTCGGGGGCCGCAAGCCGGTTCCGATCGATATCCGGCTGGTCGCGGCGACGAACAAGGAGCTGAAGGAAGAAATACGCCAGAACCGTTTTCGGCAGGATCTCTACTTTCGGCTAAACGTCATTCACATTCATATGCCGCCGCTGCGTGAAATCCGCACCGACATTCCCCTGCTCGCGACACACTTCCTTCGGAAGCAGGCGAAAGAAATCGGCAGGCACGCGGAGTCGTTCTCTCAGGATGCTTTCAAAGCGTTAATGGCATATAACTGGCCAGGAAATATTCGTGAGCTCGAGAACGAAGTCAAACGCGCCGTTGTGCTGGCAAGAAGCAAGCAAATCGAAGTTCCGGATCTTTCCGAGGCGATCCGCGAAGAACAGTTGCTAACTCCGGATCCAAAATCCCAGGAGAAGGGCGACAAGAAGTCTCTGAAGGATCGCGTGACCGTTCTGGAAATCCAGATGATTCGCGACGCCATGGCCCAAACCGAGAACGATCGGCGCCGGGCCGCCCGAATCCTTGGCCTCAGCCATCAGGGTCTCATCAACAAACTTAAACGGTACGGCCTGGAGAATTGAACGCGGGCTAAAGCCGCGCGACTACGTGTGAGCCGAAACGTTTTTGCTAACCTCGTAGTCGCGCGGCTTTAGCCCGCGTTCGGCTCGTACTCGGTCACTCTAATATCGATCGAGTTCGATGTCCCGCCGACACTGCGACGGTACCGGATGAGGCGGCCATTATCGGGGTCGAATCGTGCCTGCAGGTAAGCGGAATAGCCGCCCGGCGCGCCAAGGAGCGCCGGCTTTTCAGCAAGTCCAAGCTCCTGCATCAGCATCCGAAGGAGACCATCCATCGAATAGTCCTGTCCGCTTCCCGGCGTGATGATGAGGCCGTTACGCCGAAGGCTGACGACCTGTCCGGCGCGAACCATGACCTCAAACTTCCCGGTTTGCACGCGATCGCCCGACATCTCAATGACGAGGTGATACGCCACAGGCTCGTGAGCCTTCCACTTTTCTTGCGATTGATTGAGTAGTTCCGGCGTCAATGTATCGAGGCGTGTGCACGCGCATGCAAACAGCGCGATGAGGAAAATCGATCTTCGGCACACGATGTGAAGTTACGCTAAAGAATCCTTGGTGCGCAACTATGGTGGTTGCGTTAAAGTACGCCAGGTACGTTCATGGAACTCTCCAGCGTTCTTCGCCAGCGGTTTGGTTTTCAGGAGTTTCGTCCCGCACAGAAACAGGCGATCGACGCTGTCATGGCAGGGAAGAGCACCCTTGCCGTCATGCCGACCGGTAGTGGCAAATCGCTTTGCTACCAACTGCCAGCTCTCGTGTTGCCGGGCCTGACGCTTGTCGTCTCGCCACTCATCGCTCTGATGAAAGATCAGGTGGATCAACTCAACCACCTCGGCCTTCCGGCAACGGTCATCAACAGTTCGGTTTCACGCGAACAGCAGAGGAGCAGGCTCGAGCAGGCGATAGCGGGGAAGATCAAGCTTCTCTACATCGCACCCGAACGTTTCCAGAATGACGAATTCAAAGCTGCGCTCGCACGTACGACCGTCAGCCTCTTTGCCGTCGATGAAGCTCATTGTGTTTCGCTCTGGGGACATGACTTCCGGCCGGACTATCTGCGACTGCGCCGAGCCATCTCCGCGCTCAAGTCGCCGCCGGTTCTCGCGCTGACGGCGACTGCAACGCCAACCGTGCGCCGCGACATCCTCACACAACTGGGCATCGAAGGTGCGCCCGAGATCGTGAGCGGCTTCGACCGACCGAATCTGTATCTTGAAGTACGCGAAGTCTCGACGAATGCCGAAAAAATTCGGAGCATCATCGAGCTCGCCCGATGGGCGCCGCTCGGCATCGTGTATGCCGGGACGCGAAAGAATGTCGAGGATATCCACGCCAACCTTCGCCGCGCCGGCATCGACACCGCCGCTTATCACGCGGGGCTGGCGCTCCCGGAGAGAAAAGCCGTCCAGGACAAGTTCATGAGCGCGTCGCAGTGCGTCATCGTGGCGACGAATGCGTTTGGTATGGGCATCGATCGAAGCGAAGTCCGTTTCGTGGCCCATGCCGACATCCCCGATTCGGTCGAAGCCTATTACCAGGAAATCGGCCGTGCCGGCCGAGACGGAGATGATGCGCGATGCCTCCTGTTGTTCAGCTACGCCGACAAATGGATCCCGGAATTTTTTATCGATTCGAGCCATCCTCCTGCTGAAATTCTGAAGTATGTTTTTGGAAAACTCTGTCGATCCGGCGAGCGAGATATCCTCGGCGACCCTTGGCGGAAACTGTCGGCGACCCGCGACCATCGATTTCATGCATCCATCACTCTCCTGCATCGCTACGGATATCTGGAACGGATCCAGACAAGAGATGGGCGGGGCGTGAGAATCCTCAAACCAAACGACACCGGACTTCACGGAATCAACTTTGACGAACTCGAAGCGCGACGCGAGTTTGAATACAAGAAGTTCGGGGTCATGCTCAATTATGCGAGCCGATTTCGGAAACACTGCTATCGCAGCTTTATCCTTAGCTATTTCGGTGAGTGGTCACGCAACCGCCAGTGTGGCAATTGCAGCCGCTGCACACCGGCGAAGTATCCTCGAAATCAAACGGTCCCCATTGCGGCCGTAATTCCTCCAGCACGTCGCGCGCTACAACAGCCGCCGAGTCCGCCGACCAGGGCTGTTGCCGGTGACTCAGCGACGATCGTTGCGCTGAAGATCATTTCGTGCGTTCTAAGAGTTCAACAAAAACTCGGCAGGGAAAAGGTGGCTAAAATTCTGGCGGGCTCCGAGGATTCTTCAGTCAAGGATTACCGCTCACTATCGACGTACGGATTGCTCTCCACGTACTCGATCAAGTCGGTCACCGACATGATCGATTTCCTGATTGCAGAAAACTACATCGCGCAGGAACCGGGCTTTCGTCCATCGATTTACGTTACTCCAAAGGGGGAGATCTTTCTGAAGGAGAGGCCGGAGATTGCGATGCCGGGAGTCAGCCTCCCAGCGTGATCATCTCAATTTTCTTGTGCTGTGCCGGTTGATACCCGCCGCTTTGAACCTGCTGCCAGCGCATGTCCGAATAACGGTCGGTGCGGCCGGACCAAATCGTGCGGATTCTTTCCGCGATCTCCTCATCGGATGCGCCCGCGCGAAGCATACCTTTCAAATCGAAACCTGATTCGGCAAACAAACACGTCACCAGTCTTCCATCCGCGGTCAAGCGCACGCGCGTGCAACTTGAACAGAAAGGTTCTGTAACCGAACCGATAATGCCGATCTGCCCGGCGCCGTCGAGAAATTCATAGTCGACTGCGGGCGCGCTACCTTTTGCGCGGCCGACTTCACGAACAGGAAAACGCGCATTGACCGTTTCCAGGATTTCCCTCTTCGTCACCGTTTTTTCGAGCGACCAGGCGTTCGCGTTACCCACATCCATGTACTCGATGAAACGCATCTCAAAGCCGTTGTCGCGTGCCAGGTTCACCAGGTCGAGAATTTCATCGTCATTCAATCCACGGATGATAACCGCATTGATCTTGATGGGCGCCAGTCCGACCTTTTTGGCCGTAAAGAGACCCTTGAGGACCTCATTGAGATCCCCTCTTTTGGTCAATTCTTTGAATCGGTTAGGTCTCAGAGTATCAATGCTTACATTAATTCTGTGAAGCCCCGCGTTATAGAGGTCCTGAGCCTGTTCAGCCAAAAGCGCGCCATTGGTCGTGAGCGAAAGATCCAAATCCTTCAAGGAGGCCAGCCGCTCAATCAGCCGGTGAAGGTTGCGCCGGACCAGCGGTTCGCCCCCGGTTAATCGGATCTTTTCAGCTCCCAGACCAACAAAAATGCCGGCCAGCCGTTCAATTTCTTCGAATGTGAGAACCTCACTGCGCTCCATCCATTTGTATTCATCGAACGGCATGCAGTAGCTGCAGCGGAAATTACAGCGGTCGGTGACCGAGATCCGAAGGTCGCGAATCGGCCGATGGAAAACGTCCTGAGCAGGCATGCAGGGCATTATATCAATGACTGGAATTTCCGGGGACCGCGTCGTTTCAGCAATGTCGCATAAGAGACATTATGTTGAATTACAAAATTGTGAGAACCGTTTCCAATGCGCTTGTGGAAAAACCTGTGGAAATAACCCGTGAAAGTGCATTTAAGGCAACTAATATCAATATTTTTAGTGGGTTGCACAGAATCCGGTCAGTGAAGCGTCTGTTGAAAAGCGCGCGAAAAAGCCTCAAAAACCCCTGATATTTTGCAGAAAGACAACCGACCGGTCGGTCCGAATCAATGCTGACGCGATTTCCGCGCCGCGTGTTTCACGAAGTATTGTGTCCATGCATGATTCCCCACATAATCGCCGTATGGCGCCCATCTGGCTTGGAACTTCCGGTTTCGCCTACAAAGAGTGGCGTCCGATCTTTTATCCCGCCGACGTGTCCGACAAACAGTTCCTGCAGTTTTACGGATCGCGCTTCAATAGTGTCGAAATCGATTACACGTTTTACAGGATGCCGACGGCTAAGACGATCGAGGCCTGGCGCACGGCCACGCCCTCAAACTTCCGATTTTGTTTGAAAGCTTCGCAGCAGATCACGCATCGGGAGCGGCTCAAAGTACCTTCAAGCGCTCTCGAATATCTTCTTGGCGTCGTGACCGGGCTGGATAACCGGCTCGGGCTGATCCTGTACCAGCTGCCGCCGTTCTTCAAATGTGATATTCCCAAGCTGGAAATGTTTCTTGCGGTCCTGCCGCGAGGTATGCATGCCGCATTTGAATTCCGGCACGATTCCTGGTTTGTCGATGACGTTTACCGGCTACTCGAAAAATACGGGGTCGGCCTCTGCATCCACGATGCGGACGAACACACAACACCGCTAAAAATGACGGCCCCGTTCACGTACGTTCGTTTGCGCCGGTCCGAATACACTCCCGAATTAAGAAGCGAATGGCAGGAAAGAATGCGCATCTGGAGCCGGAACGGCATCGAAGTTTTCGCTTACATCAAGCACGAGGATAATCCGAACGCTCCACTCATTGCGCTGGAGTTTGCACAGGGGCTGGGACCTGAAGTATCCGTTTAAGTTCCTCGAGCTTCATTCCCGCTTCACCAAGTTTTCCCTCAGCCGTTAGTTTTTGATAGTCCGCCAGCGCCTGGTTTGCACGTTCGATGACTGATCGGGCATTGGGTGGATTCGGCGCATTCGGCGCGCTAGGTGCCGATGGAGTCGTCGGAGTGGCGGAACCGGTAGTGGAAGTGGCCGTGATGGATGATGGCCGTCCTTCCAGGAGAGCGTTGAGTGCCTCGGGAAATCGCGTGGCAAAGGCCAGGCGATCCTGCGTGGTGAGAACAACCAGGCGCAGTTCCGGCATGGGGCTGCGTTCGGCCTGCAGATACATTGGTTCGGCGAAAAGAAGTACATCATCCAGCGGAAGGACAAGAAGGTTTCCGCGGATGACCGTCGACCCCTGTTGGTTCCACAACGTCAGTTGCGACGAGAGCTGCGGATCCTGATCAATTCGTGCCTGGATCTGCAATGGGCCATCAACAAATCTGGTTTTCGGAAAATGATACGAGCGAATTGTGCCGTATTTTGCGCCGTCGCTGCGACCTGCCATCCAGCCGATCAGGTTGTTGCGATTGGCGGGAGTGAAAGGAAGTATCGACACGAATTCCAGCTCGGAATCGCCGGGGAAGCGCATGAGAACAAAAAATGGCTCGATAACGTCGGCTGATCCAGCGCCTTGCTGTGACCTGCCCTGCTGTGCAGTCGTCCACACGTCTTCCCTGTTGTAAAAAACTTGTTCGTTTTCGACGTGATAAGTTGCGTAAAGGGTTGCCTGAATCCGAAACAGCAATTCCGGATACCGGACGTGTGCACGAATGAAGTCCGGCATGCGATCTTGCCCCTCGAACAGCGTAGGAAACATTTTTTGATAGGTCTGAATAATCGGATCGGCTGAATCAAAAATGTAAAAGCGAACCGTGCCGTTGTAGGTATCGACCACTGCCTTTACGCTGTTTCGGATGTAGTTGAGTGTGGAATCGCGAAAGTTGATGTGCCGGGAATAGGGATAGCGCGACGAGGTCGTGAATGCGTCGATCATCCAGTACAAACGTCCATCGGTCCCAACGACGATGTACGGATCCTGATCGAACGTCAGGAAAGGCGCCAGCAGTTCGACACGCTCCCGAATGTTCCGGTGGATCAGGAGCGCGCTGTCAGCAGTGACGTCGTCCGAAAAAGGAACCTTCGTCAGGTCGCCGACGGACCATGCGAGAAGTAGTCGCCGCGCAAATGAACCCATCGGTATTCCACCAGTTCCTTCATAGGTCGTATAGTTGTTCGCATCACCCTCCGGATAGTTGAATTCCTTCTGTCGCGTTTTGACATAAACGGGCCAGTCGGTAATTTCGCCGAAATAGATCTCAGGTCTGGTCACACGAACATCAGGCTGTGAGCTCTCCACCGGCATGTTCGAAAGCACGAACTCGGGCAGGCCTTCCTTTGTGAATCGGCTGACGGGGTTCATTGTCACGCCGTATCCGTGCGTGTAGATGAGGCGCTCGTTGACCCAGTTCTGCGAGCCTGCCGGAAGCTTGTTCAGACTGAGTTCGCGCACACCAAGCATCATTTCCTGTGGCTTTCCGTTGATCATGTAACGATCCACATCAATGTCGGGAAAGTCGTAGTACGTCCGAATCTCCTGGACCTGGCGAAGTGTCGCCTGCAGAGCTCGCCAGTCCCACAGACGAATATTGTCGAGCGTGTCGGCATGAGCGGCCGGATTGAAGACGGCATTTGTGAGCCGCGGCTCGAACGGCACTTCTTCCATGTGGTCGAGGCCGAAGGCCTGCCGCGTGAGAGCGATATTGTTCCGAATATACGGCGATTCGCGAACGAGTTCGTTGGGACGGACTACAAAGGTCGACACGTAACCCGGCACTAAAATACCCGCGATCACATATGTGAACGCAGGTATGGCCGCCGCCAATGCAAGATTCCGAATTCGCTGTGCCCTCACATTGGCCGCCGCGATCGCCGCGCCCGCGATCAATGCTGCAATGACGAACCAGAGGCCGGGCAAGACGGTGTTGTGATCCACATACCGGACTCCGGAAAAGAGATTGTGATCGACGGTAATCATGAGGTAACGGCTGACGTACATCTGGAATGCAATGACGAGGAGAAGAAAACTCATCGCCAGGGACACACCTCTGAAACGCGCAGTGAAGTCCATGCTCGATCCGAGGGCTGCCGCAATTCCTCCAACGATCGCGATGAATAGAAGCCATGAACCGATTGCCTCCAGCACAGGAAGCGTGAACAGATAAAACGTCACCGGCCGCCCGAAAATCGGATCGGGCGGCCCGGCCGATCCGACCGCGTTCCAGAAGGTGGCGAATGTATTCCAGTCCGTACTGAACGTAATTCCAATCAGGACGCCAAGAACAATCGCGACCGGTCCGGCCAAGCGCTTGAGGACGGCGGTCGTCGGAATCGCAACTCTCTCGCCGGCGATTTCCAGAAAGGGACGGCGGGCGTATCCGGCCTCAGGTATGACGAGCCGAAACATCGTCCACAACAAGGCAATCGATGCAATGGTGAAGACAAGGAACACCGTTCCCTGCATCTGGAGCTTGTACCAGTAGACAGGCTCGAAGCCGAGGCTCGCGAACCAGAGGCTGTCGACGTAGATCGAGACGGATTGCAGCGCTGCGATCAGGATGAGTAGGACTATTCCGATTCGAATGACGAGACGCTGCGCAGCTTTCGGA
>Ga0075425_100006909_pt1 | contig 11947 bp, 8 predicted proteins | sample SoiMethybrSBSTD4_FD_75300 | JGI IMG/M metagenome (GOLD analysis project Ga0075425, IMG submission 75300) | Bulk soil microbial communities from a Populus tree surrounding site in Tennessee, USA - Soil MetaG P. TD hybrid SBSTD4 | ecosystem: Environmental > Terrestrial > Soil > Tree plantation...
TGCTTGAGTTTCACACAGCGCCTCGCGGATGCCGGGCACGGCCAGGATGGGGCCAATGCTGGTGATGGGGTTGCTGGGGGCGAGGACCACCGCATCGGCGCTGCTGATTGCCTCCAGCACACCCGGGGGTGGAGTGGACTGCTCCGCGCCGACGAAGCGCACGCCGCGCACCTGGGGCCGATAGCGTTCGCGCACGAAGTATTCCTGAAAGCTGAGCTCACGGTCTGGCGTTGCGACTCGCGTTTCCACGCGCGCATCACTCATGGGCAGGATACGTGACTGCACACCCAGCGCGGCGGCAATTTCCGCGGTGGCTTGCGTCAGGGTGCGTCCGGAGCGCAGCAGCTGCGTGCGCATCAGGTGCGTAGCCAGGTCGCGGTCGCCGACATTGAACCATGCAGGAGCACCCATGCGGCGCATGGCTTGCAGACATTCGAAGGTATCGCCGTCCACGCCCCAGCCGCGGTCGCGGCTCAACATGCCGGCGAGGACGTACATGATGGAATCAAGATCAGGGGAGACGTGCAGGCCCCACCACTCCAGGTCGTCGCCGGTGTTGACGATGAGCGTGACTTCGCGGGGAGGCAGCAACTGCCGCAGGCCGTCCACAAACTTAGCGCCGCCGGTGCCGCCGGTGAGCACGGTGATCATGCAGCCCTCCGGGCGTAACCTTCGCTGTCGGCTATGGCAGCGAGTCTGGTGCGCAGCAACGCGGAGCCGGTGGTCCACGCCGCGTGAATAAACTCCGGGTAAACCGGCAAACGTTGCTTCAACTCGTAACCTCGTGCGCGGGTGCGCTCCTCCAAGTCCTGCAGATGAGGCCAGGGCGCTTCCGGATTGATGAAATCGGGAGTTAGAGGCGAGACTCCGCCCCAATCATTGATGCCGGCATCGAGCAGGGAATCATAGTCGGGAGCGGTGAGATTGGGCGGAGCCTGGATGTTCATGTTGCCGAGCAGTAAGCGGGCAACCGCCACGGTGCGCAGCATATCCGAGTGGCTGGGCTCAGGCCACTTGTGCATGGGGATGCCGGGCTTGACGCGGAAATTCTGAACGATTACTTCCTGGATGTGGCGGTAGCGCTGGTGCAGTTGGCGGATGGCGAGCAGGGTATCAACCCGGTCTTCCAGGGTTTCGCCGATACCGATGAGCAGGCCGGTGGTGAAGGGAATGCCGATTCTGCCGGCGTCTTCCAGTACCTGCAGGCGCTTGGCGGGAACTTTGTCGGGCGCACTGTCGTGGGCCGCGCCGGGGCGAAGCAGGGCCTCGCTGGTAGTCTCCAGCATCAGGCCCAGGCTGGGCGAGTACGCTGCCAGACGCTTGAGCCATTGCGCACTCATCAGGCCGGGATTAGCGTGCGGGAGCAGGCGAGTTTCGCGCAGGACCAACTGGCACATTGCTTCCAGGTAGTGCAATGTGGAGTTGTAGCCGAGTTCGCGCAGCCGCCGGCGCATCTCGGGGAAGAGCAGTTCGGGCTTATCGCCCAGACTGAAAAGCGCCTCGGTGCAGCCCAGCTTTTCACCGGCCCGGGCCACCGCCAAAACTTCTTCGGGCGACATGGTGTGAGCGCCGGGCTGGCCGGGATCGCGGCGAAAGGTGCAGTAGCCGCAATAGTCACGGCAAAGGGTGGTGAGAGGAATAAAAACTTTGCGCGAGTAAGTTATGGGGTGCGGCTTAAAGCATTGCTTGATGGTCACGGCCGCACGCAGCAACTCGGGCAGCAGAACCTCATCAGCGCGCAGGACTTCGATGGCCATATCGCGCGAAAGCGGCAGGCCATCGCGCACTTCCGCCAAATAAGACGTTTTGGCCTCGGCTGTTTCGGCGATGACTTTCATACGTGCGCTGCGGGGGGTTGATTGTCGGCAGCGAATTTAGAATTGTATTACACGGGTTGGTTTAAACCAGGTCTCGGCCGTCGGCTTGCGGCGTGCCAGCAGGGAAAAAGCCCTAAAGCAGGTTCTTCGTCGCGCTCGCCGAGCAAGCTCGGTTCGTGCTCCTCAGAATGACAAGGTAGAAGGAGGGCGAATGCAGCGCTGAAGCGCTGCGCCACCCAAATTCTCCGCGCGCAGCTGGAGACCGACAGCGACGGACTGAGAGTTTTCGGCTCGAGGCAAAGGCGGCCCTCGGCTGCCGGCCAAGACCAAGTCAATGGCCTGCAGTAGACGGTCAGCGCGCCGGGGCTGAAGCTCCCTTCTACTCCAGCCCTGTTTCGTGCGGCTGAAGCCGCGCGCTTCCACTACAGAATCACCCTACTGTTTTTCAGCCGCACTCTGGGCCGAGCCGGCCGCCATCACCGGCAGCACAATATGCGAGGGATACTCCCGTGAGCGGTAAACGCGCTGTGTGGCTGGCTGGTAATCGGCGTCGGTGGCCTTAAAGATGTTGTCCACAAACTTCTGCGGGTTACGGTCAATAATGGGAAACCAGGTGCTCTGCACCTGCACCATGATCTTGTGGCCTTTGAGGAAGCTGTGATCGTTGGTGTGCAGGTCAATTTTGTATTCGGTGATCTGGTTGGGGACGATGGGCTCGGGTTTTTCGAAGCTGTTGCGAAAGCGGCCGCGAAAGACCTCATCGGCGATGATCAACTGGTAGCCGCCCAGCTTGGCGTTGGGCAGGTAGTTTTCCGGGTAAACATCAATCAGCTTCACAATCCAGTCGCTGTCCGTGCCGCTGGTGGAGGCAAACAGGTCAGCCTTGATGTCGCCGGCCACTGTCGTGTCCTGCGTGAGAGTATCGGTCTCCCAGGTGGCCACGTCGGGCCGCGACTGGGCGAAGCGCTGGTCCTCGAGCAGCCACGTTGGCCAGCCCGGCCCGGGGTAAGTGGGCGAAATTGGCCGGTGGCGGTAGGGAACCGGATGCGCAGGGTCGGAAATGTAGCTGTCGAAGGCCTCGGCATTGGAGCCGGGGGCATCGAATGACAGCTTGCCGCTTTCCCGGAAATAAAGATTGCGGGACTGGGCCTGACGTGGCGGCCAGGAATCGTATTGCCTCCACTGATCGCTGCCGGTTTCGAAGGTAAGCGCTTCGTGCAGTGGCAGCTGGCCTTTGTCCTTCAGCCAATAGGCGAACCACGGGGCCTGGATGCGGGCACGGAAATACTGGCCGGTTTTGCTGCCGAAATCAATGGGCCCCAGCTTGTTACCCGGACCGCGTGCCCAGCCTCCATGGTTCCACGGCCCTACGACCAGGTAGTTCAGGTGCTTGGGATCGTTCTTCTCAAGCAATTCATAAATTTTCACTGGACCGTAAAAATCTTCCTGGTCCCACCAGCCGGCCACGTTGAGGTCGGGCACGGTCGGATTCTTCAGATACGGCCAGAAGGCCAGCTTCTTCCAGAATTCGTCGTAATTGGGGTGCTCGACGAAGTCATTCCAGGTGGGCAGCTTGCCGTGGAAGTAGCGGGCGTTAACGTTGGAGAGCGCGCCCAGGCGGAGATACCACTCGTAGGTGTCGTAGCGGTCGAATTTGAAGGAGAAATTCTCGTGCGTGGTTTCCATCAGCGCGGCGTATTCGAAGCCGTAGCTGAGGCGGAAAGCGCCGTTGTGGTGAAAGTCGTCGCCCAGGAACTGGTCCTCCGGCGAAGCCTGCTCGGACACCGCCTTGAGCGCGGGATGCGGGTCGAGCATGGCCATGGTGGTCAGCCAGCCGCCGTAGGAGATGCCCAGCATGCCCACGCGCCCGTTGTTGTGGGGCACGTTCTTGAGCAGCCAGACGATGGTGTCATAGGTGTCGGTGCCCTCATCAATGGCCTTGGGATCGCTATGGTCACGGGGTGGGCGGTTCATAACGAACTGGCCTTCGGATTTATAGCGCCCGCGAATGTCCTGCAGAACGAAAATGTAGCTTTCGCGGATCAGGTCGTCATAGCTGGCCAGCGCCCGGCTGAAGCCCTTCTTGTCGTCCTCGAGGCCGTAAGGCGTGCGCTCCAGGATAAAGGGCAGCGGGGCGCGCATCGTCTTGGGCACGTAGATTTCGGTGTGCAGGCGGACGCCATCGCGCATGGGAATCATAACGTCCTGCTTGCGGAAGATGCCGCTGTAGTCAGGCGACTTTTGTGCGAGAAGTACAACGGGTGCCGCTGTGACTGCGGTCAGGATGACAAGAAACAACCACCGCCGCCATGTGTTGATTAGCACATTATTGCTCCGTGAACACAAAGCATCTGTGGTGCGGGGACCCGCCTGCGAACGCCCTCCGCAGGAGGGCGTCATGCTGAGGGCCTTCAGGCCCGAAGCATCCCGCGTGCAGTGCCAATGCGCTTCATTGCGATTGCGAGTGAGAGAACGCAAAACCATACGCTAGAGTGGGAGAAAAGACCAGTTCTGAGATGTTCGTTGATCCTGCGCGCGAGATGCTTCGGGCCTGAAGGCCCTCAACATGACGCACGGCATTTGCGGCCAGGCAAAGCTTCGCCACAACGCCGAGAGCGTTGCTAAGGATAGATACCCTGTATCATGGAGCGCACAGCGGGTCGCAATCACAGGAGATTTCATGCGTGGACTGAAGGACAAGCGCGTCCTGATAACCGGAGGGGCCGGCGGCATTGGAGCTGCCACCGCCGCCCGCTTCCTGGAGGAGGGAGCGCGAGTGGTGGTGCTCGACCGCGACGTCAAAGCCGGCGAGCGCATCGTGCGCGAACTGCCGGCGCTTGCGGGTGTGGTAAACGCCGACGTTGCCCGCCTGGAGCAGGTGCAGGCGGCCTTTGCCAAAGCAGTTCAGATGATGGGCGCGGTGGATGTGCTCATCAACAATGCCGGCATCAGCATTCGCCACAACTTCCTCGACATCACAACGGAAGAATGGGACAAAGTGCTGGCCGTGAACCTGACCGGCGTTTTCTACGTGGCCCAGACCGCGGCCCGGCACATGATGGAGAAGGGAAGCGGCGTGATTCTGCAGACCGCCTCCACCAATGGAATGATGGGCTATCCCTACTACGCCGATTACAACGCCACCAAGGCGGGCGTGATTGAGCTGACCAAGAGCATGGCGCTGGAGCTTGCGCCCAAGGTGCGGGTAAACGCGGTGGCGCCCGGATACGTGCTCACTCCCATGCAGCGCGCCGAATACACGGACGAGATGCTGGCCGAGGTGAATCGCAAAATTCCGATGCGGCGCCACGCCAAGCCGGAGGAGATTGCCGCATTGTTCGCGTACCTGGCCTCGGATGATGCCGCTTTCGCTACCGGCCACGTTTACGTAATGGACGGGGCCGAAACCGCGGGTGGCCTGGCCAGCCGCTAAGTGTTCTCTTAAGGTCCACGCCCAAAAAGGCGGGAGAGGGAAGGAGTGCAATGGATTCTGCCGGGACTCAGCTCGTCGAAGCCACACTCCAGCAACGGTTCGGCATGAGAATACGAATTATCGGCTTAGTGGCCGGTTTGATTATGTGTGCGGGAGCGTGGGCGCAGGTGACGCCAGCCCAGGAAGCCAGCTGTGCGGCACAGCAAGCGAGCAAGCCGGCAAAATTTGAAGTTTCGTTTCCTCAGAGCGCGCATGCTGCGCCGATTACGGGGCGAGTGTTTGTGGTGCTGGCGCGGCGGCCTGATCCCGACCCGCGCGAGCAGATTGGCTCCTGGACGCAGCGCACGCCTTATTTCGGCGAGGACATCAGCCAGGTTAAGCCCGGCGAAGCGGCCGTAGTTGATGGCAGCGCGCTCGGGTTTCCCTTCAAAAGCCTGTGCGGAGTTGCAGCCGGAGATTACTACGTTGAGGCGCTGCTGAACATCTACACCGAATTTCATCGCGCCGACGGCCACACCATCTGGGCGCACATGGACCAGTGGGAAGGGCAGCAGTTCAACGAATCGCCGGGAAATTTATATAGCGAGGTGCAGAAGGTGCATCTCGATCCTGCCGCCGGTTTCGATGTGAAGCTGAGCCTCAGCAACGTGATTCCTCCAGTGAAGATGCCGGCAGATACGGCGCAGGTGAAGCACATCAAGATTCAAAGCGAGCTGCTTAGCCGGTTCTGGGGGCATCCCTTTTACATCGGGGCCACGGTGCTTCTGCCCAAGGGGTACGAAAGCCATCCAAATGTGCGCTATCCAGTGATTTACATCCAGGACCACTTCAACCTGCAGGCGCCGTTTAATTTCAGCACGACGCCCGGGGGCAACGACGCGGGTTTTGTGGCCTACCTGGCGTCCATTGGAGTTACGCATTGGCTGAATGGCTACGAATTTCAGAAGGTGTGGAACTCGCCTGATTTTCCGCGCATGATTGCGGTCACGTTTCAGCACCCGACACCGTATTTCGACGACTCGTACGCGGTAAATTCGGCCAACAATGGTCCTTATGGCGACGCGCTGCTTAAAGAGCTGGTGCCATACCTGGAGAAGAATTTCCGCATGTCGCGGAAGCCGTATGAGCGGGTGCTGACCGGCGGTTCGACCGGGGGCTGGGAATCGCTGGCGCTGCAGGTGTTCCATCCCGATTTCTTTGGCGGCACCTGGACCTTTTTCCCCGATCCCATTGATTTTCGCCGCTACCAGCTGGTGAACATCTACGAAGACGAGAATGCGTTCCAAGTGCCGGGCTTCGCGCCGCCGGTGCCGGAGCGTCCGCTGGAGCGCACGGTAGAGGGGCAGGTAACCTTCACCGAACGCGAGATGAGCCTGATGGAGGAGGTGCTAGGCACACACGGGCGCTCCGGACAGCAACTGGAGGCGTGGGAGGCGGTTTACGGGCCAGTGGGAGACGACGGGTATCCCAAGCCGCTGTGGAACAAGCTGACCGGCGAGATTGACCGCGACGTGGCCGACTACATGCGCGAGCACGGCTACGACCTGCGCTATTACCTGCAGCAGAACTGGGCGAAGGTCGGCCCGCAACTAGCGGGCAAGATCCATCTTTTCGTTGGCGATATGGATAACTATTACCTTAACCTCGCGGTTTACCAGATGGAGGACTTCCTGAAGAGCACGAAAAATCCTTATTACGGCGGCTCCTTCGCCTACGGCCGGCCGATGAAGGGGCACGGCTGGTCGCCCATGGACAATGCCCAACTTGTGCGGGCCATGGCGCGCTACATCGTGAAGCATGCGCCCAAGGGAGAGGATACGGCGGCGTGGCATTACAAGTAGCAGGCAGCGATCAGCAGTCAGCAAACAGAACTCAGCATTCAGCCAAGCAGCATTTAGGGAAGCTCTGATTAAGTACGGCTACAAAAAACGCAAGGTCCCTCGACTCCGCAGAATTGCCTGAAAAAAGGCAATTCTGCTTCGCTCGGGATGACAGAGATGAACTTAAACAGAGCTTCCATAGCAATTGGCACTTAGCATTTGGCCAACAACGGCTGGTTACACAACCAGTGGATTTCAGTAAGGTGTTCAGAGGGTTATTGCGAAGACTAAATGCTTCCTGTCTGAATGCTGAGGGCTGATTGCTGAGTGCTATGAAACAGAGGAGCCGCCGATGCCGTATCTGCTGAAAACCGAGCCTTCCGAGTATTCCTTCGCCGACCTGGAACGCGACAGATCCACCGTGTGGGATGGGGTGAGCAATCCGGTGGCGCTGAAGAACCTGCGCGCCATGAAGCCGGGCGAGCAGTTAATCATCTATCACACCGGAGATGAAAAGCGCACGACGGGCACGGCTGCGGTGGTTTCGGTGGATAACAACGACCCTAAGAATCCGCGGGTCACGATTCGTGTTGGGAAGAAGCTGAACCCGACCACGCTGGCGGAGATCAAGGCCAATAAGCTGTTTAGCGATTCGCCGCTGCTGCGTCAGGGGAGGCTCTCGGTGGTGCCGCTGAGCGAGGCACAATATAAGTTTCTGACTGAACGCTGACGGAGACGAAGCTCGCAATCGGGTCCACAGCGGCTAAAGCCGAAGGTGTTTACGGGTGATTTCGCGCGGCTGAAGGCCGCATGCCTCCACAGTACGACAGAAGCAGGTGCTTCGCTCCGCTCAGCATGACAAGCTCAAGAGGGGTGTGCAATTTCCTGCACACGCACATTCCTGCGCTGGAACCAGCAGTGTCACTTACACTTCCACAGCGGAGAAGTTTATTTTCGCGCTTCCGACCATCTGCGGTTCTTCCGAACAACAGATTGGGCCATAAGTGAGGGAGCCAAGGAATGGGACTGTTTAAGCCACGCCCGGAGCTGAGTTTTCTGCGCCTGCAGAAGGCGGTTTTCTGCGTGCAATGCGAGCTGATCCACGAAAACAACACGGCTACCTGCCTGGCGTGCGGCAGCAGCGCCGTGCTGAGCGTCTCGCGCGTGTTCGGGGGAGAGTTGGGGCAGCAGCCGCGGGCCACGCTGCTGCAGGACGCGGCCATGGAGCGGCTGGTGCGGGAGCTGATCGAATCGGTGCCGCCTGCGCCGGAACTGGTTCGGGAGAGGCCGGCCCTGGCCGCGCGCAGCGCGCAAGAAGAGCCGGTGACGGCGCTGGAGCTGCCGCGGGCGCCGGCGCAGCTGGACCTGGAGCCGGCTATTTCTGTGATCGCGGAGCGGGCGCAGTCGCTGACTGGAGCCACGGGCAGCGCCATCGGGCTGCAATGGGGCAGCGAAGTGGTGTGCAGCGCGCGTGCCGGCCGCACCGCGCCCGATCTGGGGGTGCGGCTGCAGACCGATTCCGGGCTTTCGGGCGAGTGCCTGCGCACTGGCCAGATTCTGCGCTGCGACGATGCCGAAGATCATGCCCAGGTGGAGCGCAGCGTGGCGCGGCGATTGGGCGTGCGCTCCATTCTGGTGGCGCCGCTGCAGCACTTCCGGCGGACTTTGGGCATTTTTGAGGTGCTTTCTACGGAGAGCTTCGCTTTCGACGACCTGGCGGTGGCCAACCTGCAGATGCTGGCGGGATTCATGGTGGCTGCGATCACGCGCGCGGCAGGAATGCCGGGAGAGAGAAAGCAGCTATAGGAAGCTCTCAGCTCTCAGCTGTCAGCTTTCAGATATTAGCTCCGGCCCTCGGTACTTGGCCAGTGCAGCAGCGTGCCGGACGTTGACAGTATCCGCAGCAGCACGCTTCGATTCCAGCCGCATTTGTTCCGGTAGATGTGAACCCTCACCGGACGCGCTTCCCTTAGACAGAGCCACACCTAAGTGCCTCCAGAGAATGGCGGAAAGATTGCCCGGGCAATGAAGATTTGTTCTTGGGTGTTGGCGGCGGAAAATCGTAAGATGTAAGTGACAGCTCAGGTTCAACTTCATGCCCGTGGAACGGCGTCGCCATCTGCGCCACAAAGTGCACAGCCCTGCTTACGCCAGTATTGGCGCGGGAGTTGGGGGCGTAGTACTGGACGCCAATGACCGCGGCGCGGCAATTGAGACCATTGCCCGGCTTATTCCCCAAACCTTCGTGGATCTGCGATTGGACCTGCTGGACACGCGCGGCTCAGCGGTTACGCCGGCGCGGGTGGCGTGGTGCGACGATGCGGGACGAGCAGGGCTGGAATTTTTGAACCTGACAGGCGAGTCACGGCGGCAGCTGCAACAATGGCTGCTGCTGAACGCGCTGCTGGCCACGGAGAATGCCAGCAAGCTCACGCAGGCGGGGCGTCCCGGCGGTGCCCCCGCGGCGGCGGCGCTTTGCCCGGTGCCGCAGAAGGAAGCAGCTGGCGATGCCGCGTGGCGAGAAGCAGCCGAACGCGCCTTGGTGTCCGCGGAAGCCGATGGAGCCGCCATCGCGCTGGTGAACGGAGAAGACATCGTGTGCCGGGCGACGGCAGGAGACATTGCGCCGCCACTCGGGACGAAGCTGAATACGGAATCGGGCATTTCCGGAGCCTGCGTGCGCAGTGGCCGCTGGCTGCGCTGCGACGATCCGCGGCTGGATCCGCATGTGGACCGCGAGAGCTGCGCGGCTCTGGGCATTAATTCCGTGCTGGCTGTTCCTATCGGTCAGCGCGGAGACATCCTGGGGCTGATTGAGGTTTTTTCGCGCAGGCCTTACGCGTTCAAAGAAAACCATTGCTCGGCGCTGCAGGAGCTGGCGAAAATTGTCGCGCTATCGCTTCGCCCCGAGGCGCCCCAGGCGCCGGCAGCTGCCGCTTCCGCGCCAGCACCGGCGCCCGAAGCAGCGCTTGACCAACCACCGGCGCGGTCGCCAGGAACCCGGGGTGAGAAGCCGCAGGTGGCGAGTCAAGCTGCCGTCGCGGTCGCTCCGGCACTCGCGGTCACGAACACGGCAACGCCCGAAGCCCCTGCGCCGGCTGCAATGGAAGTCAGCAGCGCTCCAGACTCTGCTGCCAATCAGATGACGGCGCCGGAACCCGGGCCTGATGCCACTTCCGCGTCTGCGCCGAGCCCTGCGCCCAGCAAGGGCAAGGGAGAACGGGTGGTGCTGATCGGGTTAGCGGCAATGCTGGTGCTACTAGGCTTATGGTTTGTGCTGGGCCGGGGTACGGGAGACGCCAGGAGCGTGGATGCGGCGGAGCCTTCCCCCTCCCCGTCGCAAACCCAGGCGCAGCCTACGCCCGCAAAGCAGACGAAGCCGGAAGTGACGCAACCGACAGTCACGCTGGATTTATCAGATACCGTGCGGCCGCTGCGGCGGGAGGCGGAATCCGGCGATGCCGAAGCGGCGTTTGAACTGGGGGCCCGCTACGCCAGCGGCGAAGATGTGACCCAGGATTACACGCAGGCGGTGAAGTGGTTTACCCGCGCGGCGGATGGCGGCCAGGTGCTGGCTGCAGCCACGCTGGGAGCGTATTACTGGGCGGGGCGCGGTGTGCCACAGGATGATGTGAGCGCCTACACGTGGTCTGCTATCGCCAAAGAGGGCGGCGACGAAGCCAGCAAGTACCGTCTGGCTATTCTGCGGGCGCGGATGACAGGCGCGCAAATAGCGGAAGCCGAACAGCGCGCCGGAGCCTGGCGGCGAACTCACGGCCGCACGCATCCGAGCGGCAGGACCACTCAACCTTAGCGAGAAATGTTCAGGGGACGCTGGGGCTGACCGGCGCTTTGCTGCCTCCGCGGGAAAGTGCCAAGGCCAGGCCGACCGCAACCGCGCCCGCTCCTCCCAAAGCAATGGCCGCAATCTTCCCTTTGCTCAGGCTGACCGGTTTGGAAGGAGGAGCCGAGGTCTGATCCGTGGCGGCGTCGGCCAGGGGACAATCGTCGCTGGCGCTGAAACTGATGACCTTGCCGGTCCCGAGGCTGGTGGTCTGCACGCCATCGTTCACGTTAATGGCGCCTTCGCGGGTAGCAATTTCCAGCTTGCCGCTGGCGCGAGTGATCTCGTACTTGGCCACGTCAGAACCAGGAGTGATCGTAAGATTAGCCACGCGCGTGGACAGGCGGTTAACCACCGTGGTTACCAGCAGGTGTCCGCAGCCTATTTCCAAAGCGCCCTGACCGTAGGTGAGGACTGTGTTGGGGGAGAGCAGAACGGTCGCTCCCACGGCGGTCAGGCTGGCGGTGGCGGAGGCCGCAGTCTGCACCTTGTCGCCGGCAAACAGCCCGACGGGCGCGTTAACGTCCTTGCCGTCCACCAGAACCTTGCCTTGCGGGAAGAGCATGGGGCCAGTGGTCTGGGCGGCTATTTGGCTGACCGGGAGGAGAAAGACCCAAAGGAAGCAGAGAAAAGAGCGCGGGTTGCAGATAAGGGTGTCCCCAGAATGAAACAATAAACTTTTCATATGGAGATGTATATGCTGCAACTTAGTGCAGGCGGGGATGAGTGTCAATCGCGTTTTTTCCACAGCTAGAAGAAGTTACGCGCTTATGTCGGCCGGCAACAGCCAACCCGGCGAAGTATCTGCCAAAGCGGGAAAGGCGCTGGGCATAGCCAATTTGGGTAGGATGCAAACGCCCGGAATGGTGATATTGTGGGCATGATAAGGGAAGCACAGGGTGGACGTGACCGAACAAGGGAAAGAAAAAGAAAAAGAGAAAAAGCCACGCAAAGGGATGCCGCGGTGGTTCTGGCCAGTGGGGCTGATGACCACCGGCATAGCGGGAGCCGCGGTGGTGGTGCTACGCGGTTG
>Ga0075425_100006910_pt1 | contig 11947 bp, 9 predicted proteins | sample SoiMethybrSBSTD4_FD_75300 | JGI IMG/M metagenome (GOLD analysis project Ga0075425, IMG submission 75300) | Bulk soil microbial communities from a Populus tree surrounding site in Tennessee, USA - Soil MetaG P. TD hybrid SBSTD4 | ecosystem: Environmental > Terrestrial > Soil > Tree plantation...
AACTCTGCACTCTGCACTCTGCTCTCTGCACTCTCTTTCGTCCTTCTCCTCGCACTCCCAATCCACGCCCAGCGCTCCCGCGCTGTCCGCTCCTCCCCCTTCGACACTCCCGCCTCCTGGCTCCGCCATCGCGCCATTTCTCTCGACGATTCCGCACGTCTCCTTCGCCTCACGCAGAACGCGAGGGTTGTTGCTTTCGGCGATGTCACGCATGGGACGCATGAAACGTATGCGGCGCGATTGCACGTGATTCCGGAGCTCGTCGATGGCGGCGGGTTTCGTGTGATCGCGGTCGAGGGGCCGTATGCGCAGTGGGCGGCGATCGATGACTTCGTTCGCGGCGGCGCGGGCGATCCGGGCGCGTTGCTGCGCGACGATGCGTATTGGTTCTGGAACACGCAGGAAGTGCTCGATCTGATTTTGTGGGCGCGTGCGCAGAACGCGGGCGGAATCGCGCCTCCGATTCGCATCGCCGGCGTCGATGCGACGGAGCCCGAGGCCGTGGCGACGCGCGTCATCGCGGCGCTGCGCGGCATCGCACCTGATCTCGCATCGTTCGCGGAACTGCAGTACGGATGTCTTCCGCAATGCAACGACGCGATCCTCGAAGTGCGCAAGCGCATCGCGTCGCGATTCCCGAATGACGACGAGTTGATTCACGCCGCGCGCGTCATCGAGCAGGGCAACACGATCGGCTCCGAGCTCCTGGGCAATCGCGACGCGATCATGGCCGAGAACATCCTCTGGCTCGCCGATCGCGGGAAGGTTCTTTTGTGGGGCCACAACGAGCATTGGAGTCGCACCGACTATCAGCTCGTCGGGCCGCGCGTTTACCGGTCGACCGGTTCGGATCTCGACGCCGCCCTCGGCGACGCGTATTTCGTGATCGGCTCGATCGTCCGCGACGGCGCGTTCTACAACGTGCAGATCGCGCCGCGGCCCTTCGTCGCCGCGCAAACGATTGATCCGCCTGCAATTGACGACTGGGCGGAGCTTCTCGATCAGAGCGCCCTGGCTTCCGTGATCATCCCGCTCTTCCAGCCCTTGCCCGACTTCATGCAGGTCCCGCGAACAATTCGTTTCGCGGGGTCCTCGGGGCCGACGCTCACGACGGCGCCGCAACGCCTCGACGCGAAGTTCGACGCGGTGCTGTACATCCGCACGTCGACCCTGTCGATGGTGCGGTATTTCCCTCTTTTCTGATCGGCGCGCGGCTTACAATTGATCCCCTCTCGCAGCGCAGGGTCAGAATGTCACGAGCCGGGTTGTTCCGCGTCCTGCAGTACGCGGTCGTTGCCATCGCTTTGGCGCTTGGTGTGTTTGCCGCGTTCATGCAACCGTGGGCGGAGACGCGCTACGCGCTGATCTTCGCCGCGCTCGTCCTCATCGCGTCGCTGCTGCGCATCGATTCCGCGGAAACTTCCATCGGATTCGAGCAGGCCGTCGTCTTCGGCGCGCTGATCGTCTTCCACGATCCCGCGCTCGTTCTCTTCGCGGTGCTCATCGGCGCCGGTCTTCACGCGCTGTACGAAACCGCGACGATGAAGCCGCGCACGATCGATCCGATTTACGGCGCGTCGCTGCTCGCGATCTCGTACGGATTCGTCTCGCTGCTCTACACGCTCGCGGTCGCGCCGGAAGCGAAGGCGATGGCGAAGGTCGCGGGATACGTGCTGATGCTCGTCGGCTACCTCGTCGTGCATCTCACGTTTGCCTCGCTGCGGCGCTGGCTCGAAGGCGATGCCGCGCCGATCGACTTCCGCCGCGTGCTCACCGCGCAGGGAAAAATCCTGCTGCTCGTCAGCCCCGTCGTGGCGATCGAAGTGCTGCTGCATCGCCATTACGGCATCGCCGGATTCATGATCGCGTTCCTGCCGGTCCTGCTCTTCGCGTACACGATGCGGAACGAAGCGGAGGCGTCGGCGCAGAACGTCGAGCTGATGCGGCGCAATCGCGATCTGGCGATCCTCACCGAAAGCTCGACGCAGATCCTCTCCGCGGAATCCGATCACGAAACGCTGCGCCGTCTGATGGGACTTCTGTCGAAGCTCGCGCGCATGAAGGCCTCCGCGGTCGTGACGTGGGAGCCGAATCCCGACGTGCCGGGCACGGTCTATCGCTTCGGCGAATGCCAGCCGACGGATCAGGAGATCATGCGCTGGGTCGACGCGGCCGGCTTCGCGCAGTCCGCGCCGAGCCGCGCGTTCGTGTTCCAGAGCGACATGCGCAAGTTCCCGCTGTCGAGCGGGCGCGCGATTCAGGTACTGATCGGCATCCAGACGCCCGAGGTGATTTACGGGATTCTGGTGTTCGAGACGGAGGACCTCTCGATTTTGAAGGCGGGCGCGCTGAATCTTCTGACGCTGCTCGTGAATCAGACCGGCCTCTCGCTGCAGGACCAGCTCCTGCGTCGCGAGATGCGCGAGAAAACGGTGCAGCTCGAGGCCAACGCCGCGACGATGTCGACGATTCTCGACGTCTCCAACTCGCTCATCGGCCAGTTCGAGATCGACGCCGCCCTCACGCGCATCGCCGTCTCGATTCGCAAGGCCCTCGGATTCGAGGTCGTCGTCTTCGCGCTCTACGATCCGCGCCGCAACGAATACGTCCGCCGCGCGCACGCCGGTCTCGACGACGTGTGGGAAGAGGTGCGGAAGAAGCGCGTCGCGGCGGAGGAGATCACGCCGTTCTTCAATCCCGAGTTCCGCGTTTCGAATTCGTACTTCATCTCGCACACGGCGCTGCGCCAGAGCGAGCACGATTTCTTCGTCCATCCGGAAGACATGGACGACTCGTTTCTCAAGCCCGACGAGTGGCACGAGAACGACATGCTGCTCGTGCCGCTCGTGTCCGCCGACGGCAACCTCGGCTACCTCTCCGTTCGCGATCCGCACGACCACAAAGTGCCGACGATCGAGAAGGTGCAGACGCTCGAGGTCTTCGCAACGCAGGCCGTCACCGCGCTGCAGTCGGCGCATCAGTACGAAGAGATCAAACGGCTGACGTTCATCGATGCGCTGACGCCGGCGTACAACCATCGCTACTTCCAGGAAGCGCTCGCGAAGGAGCTGCACCGTCACGCGCGCACCGGCCACGAGCTCGCGCTGGCCATGCTCGACATCGACAACTTCAAGAAGATCAACGACTCGTTCGGTCACCCGGTCGGCGATGAGATTCTGAAGGGCCTCGTCGACGAGCTGCAGCGCAACGCGCGCGACACGGACGTCATCGCGCGCTACGGCGGCGAGGAGTTCGCGGTGATCTTCCCCGACACCCCCGCCCAGTCGGCGACCGACGCGGCGAATCGCTTTCGTGAATTGATCGAGCGCCGCGAGTACCCGATCGCCTCGATCGACCGCAACCTCCGCGTCACCGTCTCGATCGGCGTCGCCGTCTATCCGCGCGACGGCCAGACCAACGCCGACCTCATCGCCCGCGCCGACGCCGCCCTCTACCACGCGAAAAAACACGGCAAAAACCAGGTCGCGATCGCGGCGGAAGTGCTCGAGGCGGAAGCCTTGTAACCGGTAGTCGGTGGTCGGTAGTCGGTAGTCGGTAGTCGGTGTTCATGCGGTGCGCGTCGCGCGAACACCGACTACCGACTACCGACTACCGGCTACCTCGTTTATCGTGCGCGCATGCACGCACTCGCCTTGCTCGCGATTCTCACCGCCACCCCGCTCGAACAGCGCATCGCCTCCGAGATGCCGGCCCTCGTCGAGACGTATCGCGCGCTGCATACGGCGCCTGAGGTGTCGCAGCAGGAGGCGAAGACGTCGGCGGTTGTCGCGACGAAGTTGCGCGAGCTCGGCTACGACGTGACGGAACGCGTCGGCAAATACAAGGAGCCGGGGACGACGGCGTACGGCGTCGTGGCGGTCATGAAGAACGGCGATGGGCCGGTCGTGCTCGTGCGCACGGACATGGATGCGCTGCCGGTGACGGAGCAGACCGGACTTCCGTACGCGAGCGCGAGTGCGGGCGTGATGCACGCGTGCGGGCATGACGTGCACATGACGTCGCTCATCGGCGCGGCGAAGATGCTCGCGCAGATGAAGGACAAATGGCGCGGCACGGTGGTGCTCGTCGGACAGCCGGCGGAAGAAGTCGTGAAGGGCGCGGACGCGATGATCGCCGACGGTCTGCTGCAGCGCTTCCCGAAGCCGACGTACTCGATCGCGCTGCACGACATCGCGTTTCTCGAAAGCGGCAAAGTCGGCTACGTGCCGGGCTACATCATGGCCGCGGCGGATTCGATCAACGTCACGATCCGTGGCGTGGGCGGACACGGCGCGATGCCGCAGGTCACGAAGGATCCGGTCGTTCTCGCCGCGCAGTTCATCGTTGCGCTGCAGACGATCGTCAGCCGCGAGCGCTCGCCGCTCGACCCGGTCGTCGTGACGGTCGGAAAAATCGAAGGCGGCACGAAGCGCAACATCATCCCCGACGACGTGAAGCTCTACCTCACGGTGCGCACCTTCAAGCCCGAAGTCCGGGCGCGCGTGCTCGAGTCGATCGAGCGGATCGCGAAAGGCGTCGCCCTCGCGGCGGGCGTGCCGGAGTCGCTCGCGCCGACGGTGGACGTACTCGCCGGCGAGTCGACAAGCTCGACGTACAACGATCCCGCGCTGACGCAGCGCCTCGCGAAAGCGGTCGCGAAAGAGCTCGGCGACGCGAACGTCACGCAGATCGATCCGCAGATGGTGAGCGAGGACTTCGGTCACTTCGGCGTCGCGGCGAACGTCGCCAGCTGCATGCTGAACATCGGCGCGGGCGATCCGTCCGCGATCGCGGCGGGCTCGCAGCCCGGCCTGCACTCGTCGAAGTTCGCGCCGTATCAGGTGGAGCGCGTGCTCGCGACGGGCGTCCGCACGATCACCAGCGCGGTGATGGATTTGCTCGCGAAATGAGACCCTTCGCGTTCGCTCAGGGTGACGGGGCGGGATGCCCCGTCAGTTGACGTTGAAGATCTTCTTCAGCGCGTCCACGTTCGGATCGACGAACAGCCGGCCATCGACTTCGACGGCGGGATCGGTTCCGAGGTGGTGGGTGCTACCGGCCCGGTAGTCGTCGGGGCGCACCATTTCGTGCTCCACGCGAAACTGAGTCAGAAAGCCGGCCACGAGGCTGGTCTTGTGCTTCTTTGTTCCGGGGAAGAACCTAACGGTCATCGCTCCCCCTCCCTTCACTTGCCCTAACCCTTGATTGTTATTGGGTTCGGGAACGGTACGCGGGGAATATACGAATGTCAAATAAGAAAGGTTTGGAGAGCGAGTTAAGGCCTGGTGAAGGGACGGAGGAGGTGCGCCGGGGCGATGCCGCGGATGTGAATGCAGAAGGCAGAGTGCAGAGTGCAGAAGGCAGAAGGCAGAATGCAGAGTGCAGAGTGCAGAGTGCAGAGTGCAGAAGCCTCCTCTGCCTTCTGCCTTCTGCATTCTGCCTTCTGCATTCATTCTCAAGTCCGCGCGAAGCGCGCTCACGCCACCACTGCTTCCCGGTACTGAATCTCGTACAGCTTCCGGTACAGGCCCGCGGTGGCCATCAGCTCCTCGTGCGTGCCGCGCTCGCGGATCTCGCCGTGGTGGAAGACGAGAATCGTGTTCGCGGAGCGGATCGTCGAGAGGCGGTGGGCGATGACGATCGACGTGCGGCCCTCAAGCAGGGTCGCGATCGCCTCCTGAATCAGGAGCTCCGTTTCCGTGTCGATCGATGACGTCGCCTCGTCGAGGATGAGTACCGGCGGATTGAACGCGAGCGCTCGCGCGAACGAGAGGAGCTGCTTCTCCCCCACCGACAATCCCGCGCCGCGCTCACGCACTTCCGATTTGTACGTCTCCGGCAGTCGCGAGATGAAGCGATCCGCCTGGACTCGAAGCGCCGCGGTGTGTATCGCCTCGCCGGAGATGCGCGGATCTCCGAGGGAGATGTTGTCGGCGATCGTGCCGGAGAAGAGGAAGAAGTCCTGCTGCACGATCGCGAACAGACGTCGCAATGATTCGGTCGAGTAGCGGCGGATGTCGATGCCGTTGATCAGGATCTCGCCGCGCTGCGGCTCGTAGAAACGGAGCAGCAGTGCCGTAACAGTCGTCTTCCCCGCGCCGGTGTGACCGACGAGCGCAACGCGCTCGCCGCGCTCGACGCGAAACGACACGTTCTTCAGCACCCAGTCTTCATCGTTGTACGCAAACCAGACGTTGCGCAACTCGAGCGACTCGAGGTGCGTCGCCTCGATCGTCCCCGCGTCCTGGATCTTCACCGGCGTGTCGAGCAGTTTGAAGATGCGCTCGCTCGCCGCCATCGCCGCCTGGAGGATGTTGTACTTCTCCGACAGATCGGAGATCGGCTCGTAGAAGCGCTGCGCGTACTGGAAGAACGCGACCAGCGCGCCGACGGAAAGCGTTTGCTGGATCACGCGGCCGCCGCCGTACCAGACGATCAGCGCGATGCCGACCGTTTCGATCAGCTCGATGACCGGATAGAACACGGCATAATAGAAGATCGAGTCGATGTTCGCGTCGCGATGTTTGACGTTGAGGTCGTCGAACTTCTCCGCTTCCCGCTCTTCCCGATTGAAGAGCTGCACGGTCGACATCCCGGAGATGTGCTCCTGAAGGAACGCGTTGATCGCCGCGATGCGCGCTCGCACCTGCCGGTACGTCGCGCGCGCGCCGCGGCGGAACCAGATCGACACGAGCACGATGCCGGGCGTGATCGAGAAGAGCACCAGCGCGAGGCGCCAGTCCATCCAGAACAGCACGCCGATGATGCCGAGGAGGACGAAGATGTCGCCGAAGATGGCCACGAAGCCGGCGGTGAAGAGCTCGTTCAGCGCATCGACGTCGGTCGTCACGCGCGTCATCAACCGTCCGACCGGATTGCGATCGAAGAACTGAATGTCGAGGCGCTGCAGGTGCCCGAAGATCTGCTTGCGGAGGTCGTACATGATGTACTGCCCCATCAGATTCATCAGCACCATTTGCGTGTAGAGCACCGCGAATCCGCCGACGAGCGCGAACAGATACAGACCGGCCGCGATGTTGATGCCGGTCAGCGCGTCGAAACTCCATCCGTGCGACGCGAGCCATCGCGAGATGTCGAGGCTCACGCCGACCGGACCCGCACCGTGCATCGGCTTCACGTACAGATCGATCGCGATCGCCGTGATGGCCGGCCCCGCAAGCTGGAAGATCGACGACGCGATCACGAGCAGCACCGACCCCGCCGCGCGCATCCGATACGGCCGCAGATAGCGCAGCAGACGCATCGTCAGGCGCTTGTCGAAGGCCTTCGCGCCTTCCTCCTCGTGTTTCTCGAATGCGATCTCGCTCATAAAAAACCAGGCATGAGCAATGAGGCATGAGGCATGAGTGCTGCGCTGCACGATGATCGTCGTGAAGCGGAGCACTCATGCCCCATGCCCCATGCCTCATGCCTTCCGGTCACGCAATCTCCTCCAGCTCCGCCTCAATCGTCTGCCTGCGATACAGATCCGCGTAATACCCGCCCTTCGCGATCAGCGCCTCGTGCGTGCCGCGCTCGACGATGCGGCCGTCCTCGAGCACGATGATGTGGTCCGCATCCTTCACCGACGACACGCGATGCGAGACGATCAGCACCGTCCGACCCTCCCGGATCGTGCGCAGCGCATTCAGGATCCGCTCCTCGGTTTGCGTGTCCACCGCGCTCAGCGAGTCATCGAGGATCAGGATCAGCGGATCGCGCACGAGCGCGCGCGCGATGGCCGTGCGCTGCTTCTGGCCGCCCGACAGCGTGATGCCGCGCTCGCCGATGACCGTGTGCAGTCCGTTCGGAAATGACGCGACGTCCGGCCCAAGTCCGGCCAGCGCCGCGGAGGCATCGATGTCGTCGTCCGTCGCGCCTCCGCGTCCGAAGCGGACGTTTTCCGCGATCGAGTCGGAGAAGAGGAACGTCTCCTGCGGCACCATTCCGATCCACTCCCGCACCTGATGCCTCGGAATCGTTTCGAGCGCGCGGCCATCGATGAAGATCGTGTTCGGCGGCGCCTCGTACGTGCGCGTCAGCAGCGACAGCAGCGTCGACTTGCCGCTGCCCGTGCGGCCGACGATGCCGATCGTCTCGCCGTGCGGCACCGTCAGATTGATGTCGCGCAGCGTCGCGCGGTCTTCGTATGCAAACGTGAGATTGCGGATCTCGAGATCGCCGTGCGGCTTGCGATCGGCCGTTTCCGCACCATCGACTTCCGGCGCGGCGGTCCAGATCTCGTTGAGACGCTTCATCGACGCCATGCCGCGCTGGAAGAGGTTGATCACCCATCCCATCGCGATCAGCGGCCAGATCATGCGGCCGAGGTAGAACTGAAACGCGACGAAGTCGCCGAGGTTCAACGTGCCGCCGACGATGCGGCGGGTGCCGAGGTAGAAGATGATCACGAACATGATCCCGATGAGCGCGTGCAGCGACGGATAGAACATCGCCGTCAGACGGATCAGCGAGCGGTTGCGCTCGACGTATTCGCGATTCATCCGCTTGAACGTCGCCAGCTCGTTGTCTTCCTGGGTGAACGCGCGCACGACGCGCACGCCGGCGAGGTTTTCCTGCACGCGCGCGGAGATGTCGCCGAAGTAGTCCTGCACGGAACGGAAGCGGAGGTGAATGCGCTGGCCGAAGAACGACACCAGTCCCGCGACGACCGGAATGGCGATGAGCGACATCAGCGCCATCTTCGTTTCGATGCGCATCATCATCGAGAACGCGCCGACCACGACGAGCAGCGACGACAGCGAGTGCATCACCGCCGGTCCGATCAGCATGCGCACCGCGCCGAGGTCGTTGGTCGCGCGCGACATCAGATCGCCGGTGCGGTGCTGGTGGTAGAACTTCACGGGCAGCTTCTGCAGATGTCCGTAGAAGTCGTTGCGCATGTCGTACTCGATCAGGCGCGACACGCCGATGATGATCGAGCGCTGCAGATAGAGAAACGCGCCCTCCACCGCCGCCGCGCCGATCAGCATCACCCCGTATTTGACGAGCATCCCGCGCGTGAATCCGCGCCCGAGCTCGTTGACCGCGTTGCCGACGATCAGCGGCTTGAGCAGCGAGAACCCCGCCGACCCGACGACGCACAACGCGCCGAGGATCAGGCGTGTGCGGTAGCGGGCAAAGTAGTGAAGAAGACGGCGGGCAGGGGTCATGAAGGACGGTAAGTATGAAGGATGAAGGATGAAGGATGAAGCCCCGTGCGCCGCTTCATCCTTCATCCTTCATCCTTCATCCTTTAAGGGAATCCTCCTCAGCTCCAGCAGCGTGATCCGCAGCACCGATCCGAGCGTGAAACCGGTCGGAAAGCAGTGCGGGATGCGGATCCCCGCGCCGACGAGCTCGAGAAAATCGAGCGGCGGACGGCGTCGCGCGAGCACGTAGAGCAGCTTGCGCGGGAGATCCTCCCGATCATCGACGTTGAGGTGCAGCGGCTGCAGGTAGTAACCGAAGTGCATCTCCTGCAGCGACGGCGTCCCACCCGAGAACTCGGGCAGCGTGACGCTCAGGCTCAGCGAGCCGAAGATCCAGTTCTCCTGCGCGAACTCGCCGCGCCAGTGATCCTCCTCCGACTCCGTCAGACTCTCGAGCCGCATCAGCGCGCGCGCTCCATCGCCTCTTCGAACCCCTCCGCTCCTCGGAAGCCGACCATCTTCTCCTTCTGATTGCCGTTCGCATCCGCGAAGACGATCGTCGGGAATCCCGAGACTTCGTAGCGCCGCTGCAATTCCGCGACCGCCGGCGAGTTCGATCCCGTCTCCTGCACGCGATCCATCACGCGCACCGGAACGAATCGCTCGTTGATGCGTGCGGCCAGCGTCGGATTCTGAAACACCGCTTCCTCGAGCAGATGACACGGCCCGCACCACGCCGCGGTGAAGTCGTACATGATCGGCTTGCCCGTGCGGCGCGAGACGTCCCGCGCGTTCTCGATGAGCACCCAGTGCACGTCCGATGCGCTTTCCTGCTGCTGCGGCGGCGCCGGCTTGAGCTTCCACGAGATGACGCGACCCGCGATCAGCAGCGCGGCGATGACGATCAACAGAATCGGAACGGTGCGCTGATTCTTAATCCGCTCCATACGGCACCTCGCGTCTGCGGAAGATGAAGCACGCCAGCACGATGGCGATGGCGACGTTCGACCACACCATCAGCAGCCAGTCGCGATCGAGTTTCTGCGGCGCATCGGGATAGAGGTTGCGCTGCAGCCACGCCAGCGAATCGGGAATGATCGGATGACTCGTGATGGTGTCGTTCAGCCAGGCGAGGAAACCGTTCTTCGCCATGCTCGCCAGCTTGAACAGACTCTCGATGAGGCCGAGGAGGATCTGGATCACCCAGTACAGCGCGACGTTGAAGTACGCGCGCAGAAACGAGCCGAACAGCGCCATCAGCGCGCAGATCAGCGCCGCGTCGCTGACCGCGTTCAACAGCATGATCGCGGAGTCCTTGATGCGATCCGCACCGCCCCACACGAGCCGCCCGATCGCTTCGCAACTGAACGCGAGCGTCGCCGCGATGGCGAGGAAAAGCACTACGCCGGCGAATCGCGACACGAGGTAAACGGATCGATTGATCGGCTTGACGAGAATCAGCTGCAGCGTTCCCGACGAGAACTCCGGCCCGATCAGCCCCGCGCCGGTCACGATCGCGAGGAGCGTGAGAAACGTGGCCCACAGCGGCGCTTCGAGTCGCGACGACGCGAGGCCGAGGATCATCAGAAACGCGACATACACAACAGCGAGCAGGTTCGACGCTTGCCGCCGCAGCGTCTCCAGCACCACCACCCCGCTCATGCCTCACCTCGGAAGATGCCCTCGAGATCGGCGGTGTGGCGGCGAACGTCGATGATTCCCGCGCCGGTCGCAGCGAGCTCGCGCACGATCTCGGCGATGTCGTTCTCGGTCTCGACGGTGGCGATGACGACATGGTTCTCGCGCGGCGCGGCGTTCGCGACACGCTCGACCGCCGCGGCGTCGTACGTGCCGGCGAGCATCGTGATCGCGACGAGGATGCGATCGACGTGACGCAGCGTCTCCTCGCGCGCGATGACGCCGCCGCTCAGGAAGAAGACGCGATCGCAGATCTTCCCAACCTCCGCGAGCTGATGCGAATTGAGGAGCACCGCCGCGCCGCGCTGCTTCTGCGCGGCGATCAGATCGCGAACGAGCAGCACGCCATTCGGATCGAGTCCGGACGTCGGCTCGTCGAGAAAGAGGTACGCCGGTTCATGGATCAGCGCCTGACACATGCCGACGCGCTGCAGCATGCCGCGCGAGTACTGCGACAGACGTTTGTGCGCGGCGTTGGCGATGTCGAGCCGCTCCATGATCGCGTCGACCTTCGTCTTCGCATCCTTCACTTCCGCAAGGCGCGCCATGTAGCGGAGAAAGTTGCGGCCCGTCTCGCGGCGATCGAAGTTCATCCGCTCCGGAACGAATCCGGTGCGGCGGCGGACGTCGAGATCGTCGTTCGGCGCGCCGTCGATGGTGATCTCGCCGGCGTTGGGATGGAGAAATCCGAGGAGGCAGGACATGAGCGTGGTCTTGCCGGCGCCGTTCGGACCGATCAACCCAACGACCTCGCCCGGCGCGATGTCGAGGTCGATGCCCTTGAGGACCTGCTGATCGCCGAACGACTTCAGAAGGCCGCGAACGCGAACGCCTGCACTCATGACTTGCGCGCGCGGAGCCCGCTGGCGATCTCGTCGAGCTTGGTCTGATGGAATTCGTTGACGCGCCTCTGCAACTCCCCCTCGGCGACGCTCGAAAGATCGTCGTGGTAGACCTTCTTGAGCTCCCCGGCGAGATAGACCTTCGTCTCGATGCGCCACGCGGGCCGCGAGAAGAACTCAGTCTGCACGGTCAGCTTCTTCGGACCGACATCAAACGCATCGAGCCGCCCCATGGGCGGGTTGGCGGGTTCGGGC
>Ga0075425_100006912_pt1 | contig 11946 bp, 19 predicted proteins | sample SoiMethybrSBSTD4_FD_75300 | JGI IMG/M metagenome (GOLD analysis project Ga0075425, IMG submission 75300) | Bulk soil microbial communities from a Populus tree surrounding site in Tennessee, USA - Soil MetaG P. TD hybrid SBSTD4 | ecosystem: Environmental > Terrestrial > Soil > Tree plantation...
TACTTTAACGTAACGATTTCAGGCGCGCAAACAAAGGCGCGCCGAGGGCCTCAGAACCGATCGGCGACGGAGGTTTTTAGTTGAGCGACAGAAATCTCGCCGGGACGTTTTCGGTCAAAAATAGCGGTCCCGATCGGTAAAAGCGCACACCTTCGTCGTGTGCCACCCGCGCTTGAACGACAATGACCGTGGGAGTCGGATCGTGACGGCGAGCTACGGACTCTGCCTCTTCCGCAGAAATACTCAAGTGGACGTATTGCCGGTCGCGAGGCTTGAGGCCGTTGCGGAGCATTGATTGGGCCAGATCTCGGGCAGTGCCGTAATAAAGTCTATCTGGCGGTTCCACCATCTGCTGCCCAAGATCGACAGGAAAAGAGTGGCCGTAGGTAGCCCGGACTTTATCGCCCTCAAGCTCGAAGCGTTTTTTTTCCGAATCGACCACCACAGCGCGGATCTGCTCCTCGGTGACATCGTAGTAGCGCTCCTGAATCAATTGAACGACATCGCGCCAATCCACGAATCCACGCTCATCAAAAACCAGCGGATAATCCTGCGGCCGGTGGCGCAGTATATAGGTAAGAAATCGAGAAATACGCTCCGGTGCCAGTCCAGCCATTCTAACTAGAGGCCTCTCTTTTGCCCGGTGATGACGTCGTAAACATTGCACGCGATCCCAGTTGCTTCGTAGCCATCCATGCCTGTTGCCTGCGCTATCGAAAACATCTGGTACGCGAGAGCGACGAACGGCATGGGCACTTCCATCTCTCTCGCCATATCCAGACCGAATCCGACGTCTTTCGGCATCCACGACTTGCGAGGCTTATATTTGCGGCTCGCGATGATTTCCATGATACGGTCGATCGCGACCGAATCCTGCTGGGAATTTTTTAATATCGTGCGAAATGTTTCTTCGGTTAAGCCGCCCTTTTTGAGCCAGGAGCAAATTTCCGCCAGCGTCAAATGTGTCACCGCCGCGAACATCGCCATGGCATTCTTGACCAATTTCGCGTTGCCCAGCTCACCGACATACAAGACCTTGTTACCCATGGCTTTAAATACCGATTGGTGCGCATGAAACACCGGCTTCGACCCGGAAAGCCAAAGGGACAGAGTCCCGGCCGCGGCGGCTTCCTCGACCCCGCCCGCCGAGCCATCCAGAATCGTCCAGCCTTTTTTCGACAACTCGGTATTAACGCTCACGATCGTCTTCTTGTCGATGCTACTGAAATCAATCCAAAGTTTGGCGCCATTCGAGGCTTCGTGTAAGCCGCCTGTGCCTAGCCCAACCGTGCGAACCGCTTCATTGTAAGGCAGCATCGATAAGACAACTTCCGATGCTTCGGCCACCTCTCTGGGCGATGCCTTGAAGAGCGCGCCCTGGTTTTCCAGACCTTTGGCTTGCTCGCGGCGCAAGTCATTGATGACCAGTTTATTTCCGGCCTTGATCAAGTTTGCTGCCATCCCGCTACCCATGCCGCCGGTTCCAATGAAACCTAAGGTTTTCATTTCTCCTCCTGAACAAGGTCAATCGAGGATGCGCACTCCCGCCGGCCACAATACTAAGACAAGCGTTTCACCTATGGCCCTTGGCGTGTGAGCCGATTGCGGCGGCAAAAAAACCACATCTCCCCTTTCATACTCACCGGTGTCGTCGACGATTTTACCTTTGATTACAAGATAGAATTCGCCACCGAGATGTTCATGCTTGAGGAATGCGTCCGGCGATGCGTCCTCCCGGATTCGGTAAAGCACAAGTTCAGCATTGTTCTCGCGAGCGAGACGCGCCATCGAGAGGCCATTTCCGAAATCGCGCCATGAAAGTCGGTCCAAACCTGCATCATCGAGCTCGAAGCTCAGAAAATCGTTCAAGGATCGGCGTAGCACGGCCCCGGTTCGTTCATCCACGAGGGTTAATTATCATGAGGCGACAGCGAACAAAAGCATACTCCCGCGCATTTTCGGCTCCCTGGAAATCGTTTTAACAATCGCGCACCAAAAGCTATTTTCCGGTCGATAAATAAAAAAGCCCGCGAAGTAATCTCTCGCGGGCCTTTTTAACTCGATTTACGAACGGGCGCTAAGCCGCCGCTTCCTGCTGTCTTTGGCGCCGACGCGCTCTCCGCCCCTTCTTTTCCCCGGTTTTCCGGGCTTCCTTTTCGCCTTCCGCGCCGACCAGCTCGATCAACGACATTTGCGCGGCATCGCCGCGGCGGATTCCGAGCTTAATGATCCGCGTATATCCGCCGGGCCGGTCTTTGAAACGCGGCGCGATCGTATCAAAAAGTTTTCGCACCACCGCCTTGTCCTGGACGATCCCGAGCGCCTGTCGGCGCGCGTGCAGGCTGCCGCGCTTCCCGAGCGTAATCACGCGATCGGCCCAACGGCGCAGCTCCTTGGCTTTGGGATCGGTGGTCCGGATTTTTTCCTCGCGCAGTAGCGCGGTGATCATGTTTCGCATTAGCGCCCAGCGATGCGCCGAATTGCGGCTGAGCTGTCTTCCGGACTTGAGATGGCGCATAACTTATACCGGCTCCTTTTCAGCGGCGCGTTTGCGCGCGTCGATTTCCTCTCGGGACGGAAAATGATCGATTTTCATGCCTAATTCGAGACCCATTTCCTTGAGAATCTCTTTGATCTCGTTGAGCGATTTGTGACCGAAGTTTTTCGTCCGAAGCATTTCCTGCTCGGTCTTTTGCACCAGCTCACCGATATACTTAATATCGGCATTTTGCAGGCAATTTTGCGAGCGTACGGAAAACTCGAGCTCGTCGACACTGCGAAACAGATTCTCGTTCAGTGGAACCGTTGGACCGTCTTCCTTCCGTTCCGCGCGCGGTTCTTCCTGAAAATTGACGAAGATGCTCACTTGGTCCTGGAGAATCTTCGCCGCGTAGGCCATCGCATCATCCGGTTTCACGCTACCGTCCGTATGAACTTCGAATACGATTCGGTCGTAGTCGGTCCTTTGACCGACGCGCGCATTGGACACGTTGAAATTCACTTTTCGAATTGGCGAGAAGACGGCGTCGATGAAGATCGTGTCCACCGGCGCGCCCTCCTCTTTGTTGCGTTCGGCAGGCACATAGCCCCGGCCAAGTTTGACCATCATTTCCATCTCGAGCTTGGCATCGCGCGACAGTGTCGCAATTTTATGCTCGGGATTCAGAATTTCGACGCTCGGGGGCGCGCTGATGTCTTTGGCGTAGACAACTCCGGGTCCCTTTGCGTCGATGCGCAAGGTCTGCTGCTCGCTTTCATTGAGCCGGAGCCGGATCTCTTTTAAATTCAAGATAATATCAGCGACATCTTCAGTCACGCCCGGCACCGTCGAGAACTCGTGTAAGATCCCTTTGATGCGCACTGCGACAATCGACGCACCCATAAGCGACGAAAGCATAATCCGGCGCAGTGAATTACCGATCGTCTGGCCGAAGCCCCGCTCGAACGGCTCCGCGTAAAATTTACCGTAGTTTGAGGTCAGAGTTTTCTCTTCCACCTCCAATTGCTTAGGCTTAATCAAATCCGTCCAATGTTTATACATTGTAGACATAGCGTCTCCCCGGCTCGAACTCACTTCGAGTACAACTCGACAATCAGTTTTTCGTTGATCGGCATCGTGATATCGCTGCGTGATGGCAACAGCCTGATCCGCCCGCTCACAGCTTCACGGTCAACTTCCGCCCAATCGGGAATACCGCGGCGCTGTGCTCCCTCCATGGCGGCCTGCACACGCCCGAGTTGCCGGCTCGATTCTTTGATCGAAACCAGGTCCCCCATACGCACGGTGTAAGATGGGATATTGACCTTCCTGCCGTTGATGAGCACGTGGCCGTGTCGAACCAGGGTTCGCGCCTCCGGTCGTGAACTGGCGAAACCCAGTCGATAGGCGACATTGTCAAGGCGCCGTTCCAGCAAGGTGAGCAGCGTCTCACCGGTAATGCCCTTGGTCCGCGCAGCCTCAGTGAAGGTACGGCGAAACTGCTTTTCGAGCAAACCGTAAATCCGCTTCACCTTCTGTTTTTCGCGCAGCTGAATACTGTACTCGGAAAATTTCGGTCTACCTTGCCCATGCTGTCCCGGCGGATAATTCCGCCGTTCGATGGCGCACTTATCCGTGTAACAACGCTCCCCTTTTAAAAAGAGCTTCAAATTTTCACGCCTGCAAAGTCGGCACACCGATTCGGTATATCTAGCCAAGCCAATCTCCTCCTGTATCTATTAGACCCGCCGCCGCTTCGGCGGACGGCAACCGTTATGCGGAATCGGCGTTACATCTTTGATTAAACTAATATTGATCCCTGCCGACTGCAGGGCGCGCAGTGCCGATTCCCGCCCTGCTCCGGGACCCCGGACGAAGATCTGCACGCTCCTCAGGCCATGATCCATGGCTTTTTTTGCCGCGCTGTCCGCCGCCTGCTGCGCGGCAAAGGGCGTACCCTTGCGGGATCCTTTAAACCCCATCGCACCGGCGCTCGACCACGAGATGACGTTTCCTTGGTAATCGGTAATCGTGACGATGGTGTTGTTGAACGTTGAATGGATATGCACAACCCCTTCGGCGATGTTTTTTCGGCCGCGCTTTCTCCGCGCCGCGCGCTCGCTTGCCTTCTCCGGTGACTCAGGCTTCTGCTTCTCGTCCGTGGCGTCTGCCATACTCGGCTCCTCTTAACCTTTCGACGGCGCCGGCTTCTTGCCAGCGACGGTTTTGCGCGGTCCTTTGCGCGTACGGGCATTCGTATGGGTGCGCTGCCCACGCACCGGCAGATTTCTGCGATGACGCTGCCCGCGATACGATCCCATGTCGAGGTGCCGCTTGATATTTGCCGTGACGTCGCGCCTGAGATCGCCTTCAACCTTGCATTCCTGTTCGATCACCTGGCGGATCTTGGCCGTATCGTCATCGGTCAAATCGTCACTTTTCAAATCGAGGGAAACGCCTGCCTTTCCCAATATGTCCCGTGACGAGCTGCGCCCGATCCCGTAAATATAAGTGAGCGCGACTTCCATTCGCTTGCTCTTGGGCAAATCTACGCCTGCAATGCGTGCCATCTTCTTCTCCTAAAAATTCTCTAGGGCTAACCCATTTTCGATTTTGGATTTTCGCTTGGACCGCGAAAATCGGTTGAATCTAAACCCGGCCATCGCAAATCTAAAATTCCTTCATCCTTGCCGTTGCTTGTGTTTGGTATTCTCGCACTGGATGCGCACAACGCCCTTCCGGCGAATGACTTTGCATTTGTTGCAAATTTTTTTTACCGATGCCCGAACCTTCACGGCCGCTCCTCTCTAACGTTCGCGAAAAATAATTCTCCCACGGGCCAGATCGTACGGCGACAGTTCGATCTTCACTTTGTCACCGGGAAGAATTTTGATGTAGTGCATGCGCATCTTTCCGGAAATATGCGCGAGCACCTTGTGTCCGTTGTCAAGCTCGACGCGAAACATGGCGTTGGGCAGCGTCTCCAGCACTGTACCGGTTACTTCGATGGCGTCTTCTTTTGGCATAGACAACCTGCCTGCCGCGGCTCGCCGCGATTTAGAGCTGACTCAAAATATAGGGTCCGTTTTTCGTGATCGCCACCGAATGCTCAAAATGGGCGGCCAAGCTGCCGTCTTTGGTAACCGCGGTCCAACCGTCTTCCTTGATTTCGACTTCGTAACTGCCGGCATTGACCATAGGCTCGATCGCCAGGACCATTCCTTCTTTCAGCCGAAGACCGCGATCCGGCTCGCCGTAATTCGGCACTGGCGGTTCTTCGTGCAGCTTCTTACCGATACCGTGACCGACAAACGCCCGCACAACGGAAAACCCAGCGCTTTCGGCGAACCGTTGCACAGCCGAGCCCAGATCTCCTAATCGCTTCCCCTCCTGGAGTTCCTGAATGCCTCGATAGAGGGATTGTTCGGTGACGTCCATCAATCGCTGCGCTTCTTCGCTCACTTTGCCTATACCTACGGTGATCGCGGAATCCCCGTAAAAACCGTCATAAATGACGCCGTAATCTAAACCGATAATGTCCCCTTCGCGCAGCGGTCGGTTCGACGGAATGCCGTGCACGATCTCCTCGTTTATGGAAGCGCACAAGCAACGCGGATAAACGCGGCCCCCGACACTATAGCCCTTGAAAGCTGGAACAGCTTTCTTCTTAAGTGTCAGCTCTTCCGCTATGGCGTCCAGTTCCAAGGTGGTCACATCAGGAGCAACCCGTGCCTTTAGTTCCTGCAAAACTTCTGCGACAATCACATTCGCTCGCCTCATGATTTCGATTTCTCGAGGCGATTTGAGCGAAATCACTTCGCTGCGTCTCCCAAGGATTTGCCGATCCGGCGGCGAATTTCTTCGATGTTTCCGACTCCATCGATTTCCGTAAGCACACCGCGCTGACGATAGTAATCTATGAGCGGCGCCGTTTGGGTCTCATAAACCTCAAGCCGGTGCGCAACAGTCGCTTCGCGATCGTCCTCGCGTTGATAAAGTTCCCCGCCGCAGCGGTCACAGATACCGTTTCGTTTCGGCGGATCGAAAATCACATGGGCCAGCGCTCCGCAGCTTCGGCAGGTACGTCGTCCTGCAAGGCGTTCGATAATGACGTTCTTCGGCACCTGAACCGATAGGACCCGATTTAGATTCTGTCCGCTTTTATTCAGGATCCGGTCTAGGCTCTCCGCCTGTGGAATCGTACGCGGGAAACCATCGAGAATAAACCCGTGCTCGCAGTCCGGCTCTTTCAGCCGCTCCGCCACAAGATTAACAATTAGGTTATCGGGCACGAGCGCGCCGCGTTTGACATATTCGCCTGCTTCTTTCCCTAAAACGGTCTGCTCCGCAACCGCTTTGCGCAAAATATCGCCGGTCGATATTTGACACCCGCCGTATTGTTCCAGGAGCAACTTCGCCTGGGTCCCTTTACCTGCTCCTGGCGGACCCAATAAGACCACCCGCGCCACTCCAGCCACACTCAGCCCCTTCTGCCGCGCAATCGCCCCCGCTTCATAAAGCCTTCGTAGTTGCGGGTGATCAAATGAGTTTCCGCCTGCGCGACAGTATCCAGCGCCACACCCACGACAATCAAAAGCGCGGTGCCGCCAAAATAGAATGGGACGTTAAACTGCCGGACCAAGATGGTCGGCAAAAGGCAAACCACGCACAGATAAATCGCACCGCTCAAGGTGACGCGCGACAGCACGCGTTCGATGTACTCGGCTGTCTTTTGCCCCGGCCGAATGCCGGGAATATAACCACCCGCCTTTTTCATATTATCGGCGACGTCGACGGGATTAAATACCACTGCGGTGTAGAAGAACGCGAAAAAGATGATCAGGATCACGTAGATCAGGTCATGCAGCCAGTTCCCCGGTGCGAGCCAGCCGGAGATGGTCTGCACCCACGGATGATTGGCAAATTGCGCCAAGGTGGCGGGAAAAATCAGGATCGAGGATGCGAAGATCGGCGGTATGACATTGGCCGTGTTGATTTTGAGCGGCAGATGCGAGGTCATTCCGCCATACATTTTTCGTCCCACCACGCGTTTCGCATATTGGACCGGAATGCGGCGCTGTCCGCGCTCGACGAAAATGATCGCACCGACAACAATAATGCTGAGCACGAGAATTAATAACGCCACCAAGGCACCCAATTCACCCTCGCGCATGAACTGCAGGGTGGTCGTGACGGCCGACGGCAACCGGGCGACGATACCGGCGAAAATGATCAGTGATATCCCGTTACCAATACCGCGCTCGGTAATCTGCTCGCCTAGCCACATAATAAATGCGGTTCCCGAGGTCAGCGTGATCACCGTCATCAGACGAAAACCCCATCCGGCTGACAATACCAAGCCTTGTCCGCCGGGCCCTTGCGTGCCCTCGAGCCCAACGCTGATCATCATGCCTTGAACGATCGATAACACCACGGTGCCGTAACGCGTGTACTGCGTAATTTTGCGTCGGCCGATTTCGCCTTCCTTTGAGAGCCGCTCCAAATAAGGGAAAACAACCGTCAGTAGCTGTAAAATAATTGATGCACTGATATAGGGCATGATGCCCAATGAAAACACCGAAAATTGCTCGAGCGCGCCGCCTGAAAACAGGTTGAGAAAGCCGAAAAGCGTATTCTTTTGCTGTTCGAAGAATGCCGCCATCGCCTGACGATCAATACCCGGCGTGGGCACGTGAATACCGAGTCGATACACCGCCAGCATGGCCAGCGTGAAAAGCAGACGCCGGCGCAACTCGGGAATTCGTGACGCGTTCTGAAATCCGTTAAGCATGAAGAGGTATTAACTCCACTTTGCCGCCTGCCGCTTCGATCTTCTCTTTCGCCGCGGCGGAAAATCCATGAGCTTTGACCGATAAGGGCCTTGTCAGTGCTCCATCTCCGAGAACTTTGACCCGGCGGCCTTTACCTGCGATCAGGCCGTGCTGGGCCATGCTTTCGGGCGTTACTTCATTTTCGGAAAGAGCTTCGAGCTGAGCAAGATTAACTACAGACATTTGGACTCGAAAGGGGTTATGGAAACCGCGCTTGGGTAAACGCCTCTGCAAAGGCATCTGCCCGCCTTCGAACCCGGGTTGGACGTTCCCGCCGGAACGTGCGCCTTGGCCCTTATGACCGCGGCCTGAAGTCTTGCCGTGCCCCGAACCGTCGCCGCGGCCAACTCGTTTGCGCTTTTTGTTCGATCCTGGGGCTGGCTTGAGTTCGTCGATTCTCATCGCTACCGGATCTCCGCTAAAATTTTACCCCGCCGATCGGCAATCTCTTCAGGAGCGCGCAAATCGCGCAACGCTTCTATAGTCGCTTTAACCATATTGTGCGGATTATTGGAGCCGATGCATTTGGTCAAAACATTCTGAATCCCAGAGGCTTCCACTACGGCGCGAACACCGCCTCCTGCAATCACGCCGGTGCCATCCGAGGCCGGCTTGAGAATGACGTACCCTGCGCCGTAACGACCCGTGACTTCAAACGGTATCGTGCCATCCATGACCGGCACCCGGATTAAGTTCTTTTTGGCTTGCTCCAGACCCTTACGGATTGCCTCCGGCACTTCGTTGGCTTTACCCAAGCCGTAACCCACAACCGAGCGGCTGTCACCGACGACGACAAGAGCGCTAAAACTGAAGCGCCGTCCGCCTTTGACCACTTTCGCCACCCGGCTGATGTGAACTACTTTTTCTTTGAGTTCCAAACCCTGCGGATCGATCCGTTCCAAAGGTACCTCTCGTTATTCAGGCTGTTTCAGAATTCCAAGCCGCCCTCTCGGGCGCCGTCGGCCAAAGCCTTGACCTGGCCATGGAATAGAAATCCATTGCGATCGAAAACCACTTTGTTAATATTTTTTTCCTTGCAGATCTTAGCCAACGCGAGCCCCACCTGTTTGGCGGCTTCAACGCCCTTGCGCGCCGTGTCCGTCGCCGCAAGACTCGAGGCTGAAGCCAGAGTCTTCCCCTCGCTATCGGAGATCACCTGAGCGTAAATGTGTTTATTGCTACGAAACACACACACACGTGGGCGCCCCTCCGTGCCCTGGACTTTTTGGCGGACTCGCATTTTTCGTCGCAGCCGCGCGATATTGCCCCGTTTGTTACCCATAACTACTTTCCGCCTGCCGAGCCGACGGCTTTACCTGCTTTGCGTTTGATCACTTCCTCGCGATACTTGATGCCCTTGCCTTTGTAGGGCTCCGGCGGCCTGAGACTGCGAATTTTTGCCGCCGTCTCCCCCAGCAACTGACGATCGGCGCTCGTGAGTGTAATGATAATCTGTCGTTCTACCGCCGCACTCACACCTGCGGGTAATGGAAACACCACCGGATGAGAATAGCCCAGGGTCATGTGGATTTCCTGACCTTTAACTTCGGCTCGGTAACCGACGCCATTGATATCGAGCACACGACTGAAGCCTTGGCTCACCCCTTGCGCCATGTTCGCGATCAGCTTTCGCGTGAGGCCGTGTACCGCTCTCGATTTCCGCTCGTCGTTTCGCCGCCCGATGCGCACCACGTTGCCCTCGACTTTAACATCCACGTCCGGCGGCAAGGTGGTTTGCAGCTTACCTTTCGGCCCCTCCAAGCGAACGGCGTTCGAATCCACCGCGACCTTAACACCGCTCGGAATTGTTACCGGCAATTTGCCAATGCGCGACACTTGACACCTCGATTCAGACTTACCATACAGAGCAAATCAGTTCGCCACCGACCTTGGCCTTCTGAGCCTCACGATCCACCAGAATCCCTTTCGGCGTCGAGAGCACATGCACTCCCAGGCCTTTGCGCACAGGAGCCATCGCCTTGGAGCTGACATAAACTCGGCGCCCAGGCGTACTGACTCTTTTCAATCCCGCGATGATCGGGCGATTCTCCCGATCGAACTTGAGCTGAATCACGATCTCCTCACCCCCACCCACCGCGGCTTTGACCTTTTTTTGATCCTTCAAGTACCCTTCTTCGATCAGGATCTTGATGATGCTCTCCTTCAATCGTGACCACGGTACCGAAACCCTTTGATGGCGCGCCCGTGATGCATTTCGAATGCGCGTCAGCATATCTGCGATTGGATCGGTCATTCCCATCTTTGTAGCTCCAATTACCAGCTGGCCTTGATCAGGCCTGGGATATGGCCCTTGCGAGCGTGATCGCGCAAGCAAAGCCGGCACATGCGAAAGCGCCGGTAAAAAGCCCGCGACCGGCCACACAGCGGGCAGCGGTTATACTCCCGCACTTTGAACTTGTTCGGCCTCTCGGCCTTGATCCGAAGACATGTCTTGGCCAATGGATTCTCTCCCTCTCTAACTCGCGAACGGCATTCCCATTAATTTAAGCAGGGTTCGTCCTTCCTGATCTGTCTTCGCTGTAGTCGCGATCGTGACCGTCATGCCGCGGGTTTTTTCGACCTTGTCAGCGTGAATTTCCGGGAAAATAATTTGCTCCCGTAAGCCCAGGGAATAATTGCCGCGACCGTCGAAGGACCGGTCCGACACTCCTTTGAAGTCGCGCACACGCGGCAGCGCCACGTGAATCAAGCGATCCAGGAACTCATACATACGCTCGCGGCGAAGCGTCACCATGCACCCGATGGGCACGCCTTCGCGGAGCTTGAAATTGGCGATGGCTTTCTTGGCTCGCGTCACTACCGGTTTTTGGCCTGCGATTGCAGTGATCTCGGCAACCGTCGAATCTATGGCTTTGGCGTTCTGCGTCGCCTCGCCGACCCCGACATTCAAGGTAATTTTTTCCAGCCGCGGCACCTGCATGGAGTTCTTGTAATTGAACTCTTTCATCATCGCCGGAACAACATCATTTAAGTATTTCGTCTTCAGTCGCGCCATGAGTGCACCGTCAATCTAAAGCTTCATTGCAGCGGCGGCAAATTCGGATCTTTTTTCCGTCGGCGAGAGTCTTATGACCCACCCGCACCGGCGCATTACATTTGTCACAGAGGATCATAATATTCGATGCGTGGATCGCAGCCTCTTTTTCGACAATCCCGCCAGGTTGTTGTGGCCCGCGCGGCTTGGTGTGCCGCTTCACCATGTTGAGCCGCTCGATAACAACTGCGTCTTTATCCGGCATCACGCGCAGGACTTTGCCGGTTTTTCCCCTTTCTTTGCCACCAATTACAATGACGCTGTCGTTCTTACGAATCTGCACAAAGTCCTCTCATGATCCTCAACTATAGTACTTCCGGCGCGAGAGAAATTATTTTCATGAATTTCTTGGCTCTGAGCTCGCGCGCCACCGGGCCGAAAATACGTGTGCCGATCGGTTCCTTTTGATTATCGATCAGCACGGCGGAGTTATTATCGAAGCGAATATAGGTGCCATCCGGCCGCCCTAGTTCTTTGGCGGTGCGCACCACCACAGCTTTCATGACGTCGCCCTTTTTGACCTTGCCATTGGGAATCGCTTCTTTCACAGAAACCACGATAATGTCGCCGATGGAGGCGTA
>Ga0075425_100006917_pt1 | contig 11938 bp, 9 predicted proteins | sample SoiMethybrSBSTD4_FD_75300 | JGI IMG/M metagenome (GOLD analysis project Ga0075425, IMG submission 75300) | Bulk soil microbial communities from a Populus tree surrounding site in Tennessee, USA - Soil MetaG P. TD hybrid SBSTD4 | ecosystem: Environmental > Terrestrial > Soil > Tree plantation...
AAAGGGATGTAAGAAGCCGTAGACGGGGCTTTGGGTCTTGTGATCTGTGCATGGTTTTGGCCTCAAGACTAGTTTAAGCCACAAAGAAGCACAAAGCGCACAAATACAATTAGTCTAAAGATAATCTTTCTGCGGCTTTGCGTAATCTTTGCGGGCTAAGTCTCCGCAAAGTCGCAGAGAAATGTTCCGCAAATTATGACACTACTCGGCTTTTGCAACAGCTTTCTTTCAATGGCTCGTTCTCAATTCACGGTAAAGAAAGTCCGCAGTAAGGCAAGTCTCCTAAAACAAGTCTCAGCGGATGATCGGCGCCGACCTCGTCATCACGATAAGTGACGACAAGCATCGACTTGATTCGATTGATGCGCCGCCCGAGAAACTTCAGCAAGTCGAGGGTAGCCTCGTCAGCCCAGTGGGCATCTTCAACCACCGCGATGGATGCGGTGCGAGTGTTTCCCAGTTCATCAAGAACGGCTGGAAAGATTGAAGCGCGCGGCGCTTCTTCTTCGAGCAGCGCGAGCAGAGGTCCTTGAGTTTGATGAGCTATGTCATAGAACGGGCCGAGCGGGCGCGGTGTAAACAATGCATCACACGCCCCCCAAAGGACACGTGCCTGCTTGTTATGCGTTGCAGCGAATCGCTCAACAACGGAAGTTTTTCCGATGCCCGCTTCGCCACTCACCAGCACACAACGACCATTGCCGGCGGCCACATCGCTGAGTATCGACTCCAATTCAAGCAGGAATTGTTCGCGTTCGAGCAGCTCCATTTGGTCTTGTAGCGTTCTATATGGGTCAGCCTACGCTGTTAAGGTCACGCCACCTATTGTAATCTCTCTTACCCCTGCAAGCTGATATAAACGAAAATTAGAGACTTGGTCACCCGCTGAGTTGATGTTCTTGGTCTCCCTGGCCCAGAAGCGTTGAGGCCAGTCGGACTACTCCGCATTAGGGAGCATCGAATGAAGAAAGCTCTCTTTACCCTGTTGTACTTTGCGGGCATCACAAGGTTTGCCGCCTAGTGCTATCGCAAACGAGTGGTCTTTCTCTGCTAACACGGAGTAACGAAACGCCCAACTCGCAGTCCAGATGATCCCAAAGGTTTGCATGTAAATCATTTCCGGTTCGAACGCACCTCCGGGAGCGGGCGCGTTACACCTCAGTAGTCCGCGCTTCGAACCGCTGACGAAAACTTTTGCAGCGTACGTTTTTTGAATTGATGGGGTTTTGATTACGATCTTCCCATAGTCACCAGCTTGATGTAGAATGCTGGCCGTCCAGATACCTTTGATAAGCTGAATACCTCATATTACCGCGTTTGTTCTGAGGTTAATTAGAACCCAAATCAAATCCGGCGTTTCGATAGGCTGGATTTGACTAACATGTGTCCTCGCAGCCAGTAAAAGCAACGATCTCGCCTGATCATAATCTGCTCTGAGGACACGGCGCTCTGACGCCACAAACCATAGCTAATCGGAGATCTCATATGTTCCACATCTGGGAAGGCGAGGAAATCCCTTATCGGGAGTTGGCAGATAAATTGTTCCTCCTGCCAGCTTGGCAAAACAACGAAACAGAAGGCCAGGAGATTGTTCCATTTCTCGGTGCCGGCGTATCGGTGTCAGCGAGAAAGGCAGGCGAACCAAGGCCAAAACCACAACCCGACATTGAAAAAATTGAAGAGTGTTGTGAGAAACTCGGCCTTCAGGGTGCCAGCACCAAGCTCTTTATGCGCATGGCAATTTATCTCGCTCTTTTTATGGACGCTTCTGAGAAGGAGCTGCCAAACATCAACGAAGATGGATTGGAGGATGATCTGCAGAAAGATTCCTCTCCTCCCTCGGCCCGGGAGCTGGCTCGACTCTTCTCGAAGCTTTCAACTTACACCGCTTTCAAGCAGGTGGTTGGCACTTTGAAGAATACCTTTCCCGAAGGATTCATAAATGCTACTGAGAGCCAACAGATTTATATGTTCAAGCTGCTGGCTCGAGTTACTGACATCGCAGATCCTCCAGATCCCTTAACCAGCATCACCAGCTACTACGAAAACAAGATTGGACGCAACTCACTTTGGACCAAGCTCCACTCCGTGATCTCCGGCAAGAAAGAACCTACGCCTACTCATCGGCTGTTGGCCGCAGCCGCGAAACGTCACCTCGAGCAACCCGACGTTTGGCAAGACTATTTAATACTGACAACTAATTACGATTGTCTTATGGAGGACGCTCTTGATGAAGCCGGCGTCGATTACGCTGTGCTGGCCACAAGAAAGAGTGATCAGAAAGTGCTCGTACGCTTTTCTGACGGCCTTAAAGACGCCGCGCGGTTCAATGCACTAAACTCAGGAATCTACTATCCCGACAACCTTGTCCTAGAGAAGCCGAAGTTTATGGTCGTCATTTGTAAGATACACGGTTGTCTTAATCCTAAACTTTCAGAAAAAGACGACGGGGTGGTTATTTCTGATAACGACTACGTCAATTACATCTCGCAAATGAATTCATCGCCGGGGACGATTCCCTCACATGTAAATCGCCTTATGCAAGACAAGTTGTTCCTGTTTCTCGGTTATAGCCTAAGCGACTGGAACGTTCGCAGCGTCTTTGAAACTATAAGAAGAAAACGCGGCAAACTCTTAAATGATACAGATCAGGATTACGCGGTCATGAAATATCTGGGAGACTATGAACAATTATTCTTCCAGCGCAACCAAATACCTATTATTAAGACTGATCTGAATACTTTTGCCTCCAGTCTGGCAGCAGAGCTTGAAGGAATGAAGAACAAAAACGCAGATTGGGCAGCCCGCGTGGAGAATGTTCTCTCGGCGCCAGGAATGGCAGAAATGGCAAGAACACAGACCGTCAATGCAAACCAATAAACAGAATCCCTTCCTCGGTCTCAAGCCCTACGAAGAGAAAGATCGGAAAAAACTGTATGGCCGGGATAGAGATCTGTTTCTAATGCAGGATCGAATTTTTTCCGGCCGCACCGCTCTATTGTTTGCTGGTTCAGGCGTCGGTAAAACCTCATTCATTAAAGCGAAGATTATTCCAGAGCTGCAACGGCAGTACGACATCATTTATCACAATCAATGGTCGATCGAAGATCCTCTAACGGCGCTGGTGAATTCCATCATAAGTCAATGCCCGAGCGAGCCAAATGCTGAGAGTCCCTCGCCAGTCGGCCTTGCATATGCACCTTTGCTGGCCCGTTTAGGTAATTTCATTAAGCGGGGCCCCAACTATGAAAACAAGGTTTCGAAAGGCCGCTGCCTGATTATCCTCGATCAATTTGAAGAAATTTTTCAATATCACTCTCACCAGAAGTATTTCACAAAGTTCATTGATCGGCTTGCAGAGATGATTAACTTCACCGAATGCAATTCGCGCGTTCTTTTCTCCATGCGCGAAGAATTTCTCGGCGAGCTGAGCGTCTTCGACAACAAAATTCCCGATCTGTTCGGTAACTATTACCGCCTGAAATGCCCGACCACGCAGGAAGCCAAAGACATCATTGAACGCACCTGTAGTCTGGTCGAGGTTTTGGTCGATGAGCCGAAGTTGGAAAGTCTGGTCCGTGAATTGACATGGATTGACAGAGTCGAAGCCGTCAACGGTGATGGTAAGCGCCCGACCGTGCCAATCGTCGACAAAGATATTGTAGCGCCACCGTACCTGCAAATTGCCTGTCGAGGTCTCTGGGATTTACAGTTTCGCATTAAAAAAGAAGAACCCGAGGAGACCAAGAAGCAAGCGGGTGAAAACGGAACGGATGGGAGCGTTGAGAATTTGCCCGCCGTTCGCAACGTTGAAGGAAACGGGCACCCAATTGCTCCACAGGTTGATCGGGTAAGTCTGTCAGCAGACGAGCCGACCGAGCAGGTTAATACCAGTGAAAATCACCTGGGGAATACTTTTCTTGCCGATTACGAAAGCGGCGATGCCCGCAAAATGCTCAAACGTTTCTGCGAAAAAATCCTGGCATCTTTCAATACCCGTGAACTCTCTCTTTTGATCGACGCCTTTGATTATCTGGTGACCAAGAGGGGTGCGAAAATCGCTTACGAACTATCCAGTCTGGCGGAGCATATGAACGTCAAGGAGAAAGTTCTTAAGCCCGTGCTGCTCAAACTAAGTAGTGATCCCGATTCGCGAATCCTGCGTGCGAGAGGTCCGGATAAGGCACTTTGGTTTGAACTCTACCACGACATGTATGGACCGATTATTGATGAGTGGAGGAAAGCTTATCGTCTCAAAAAACAGGCCAGAGTAAGATATGCAGTCAAAACGTCAGCCTCGCTCATTGTAATCTTTGCACTTATAGCAAGTGCCATTTGGGCCATGAGTCATTGGCTGTGGAAACCTAACTACTATAAAGAGGTGCTGCGGGCGGCGAAACTTGAAGATCCAGTCAGCTATCGTAACAGCCAATGGGCGTTTGGCGAGTTGAGTAAAACCTGGGGCTATGGGAATGCGGCCCGAAGGCTGTGGGCTGACGCATGGATAAAAAGAGCAAGACTGGCTGAAAAACAGGAGAGAGGCGTCGAAGCGTTTTTATTCTGGCTGAGAGCGGCTGCCGAGGGCCCACGAAATCCGGACCCAGCGGTATTATCACAAATCGATTCCTACCTTAGTATTGATAGTTACAAATATCTGCGGGCAAGTTTTCAGATCGAGACCGATGTGAATTTAAATCCTCCTATTTTCAGTGCCGATGGTTCCATGCTTTTAAGTATGACCCGGGACATGCGAGTCTCACGTTGGAGCATTAGCTCTAAACAACTAGACACGTCTGGCGTACTTGTGGCCGATAACAATATGGCTTCATTTGCCCCGCCTGGAGGAACAGCAAGTCAGGGACAGTCCAGTTCGCCGCCAGGTTTTCCACCTGAACCGACAACGAAAATACAAATTCAAACTAGCGCCGGAAATCTCATCGCAGGCTTAAACCGGGGTAGGTTCTGCATCTGGAGGTTCGATACGGGGGGAATCTTATGGATCTCCGACTCTAACGATCGAGAGCAATCTCAGAGTAAGACAACAAACCAAAGTGTCGGTTATGGCCAAGCCGATTCTTTACCGCCTCCGAAGCTTTCCATTTCATTCACGCCGAACGGCCGGTATTTTACGACGTTCAATCAACGCTCAGTCCAAGTCTACGAGTTCCCGGATAAGCAGACAGTTCCATCTCGTGTCGGAAGGCCTTTCGATTCTGTCGCCCAGATGGTGTTGAGTCCTGATAACCACACTCTTTTACTTGTTCTCGATGACGGAACGGTCCAACTCCGAGACCTGGAAACAGGCAAGTCACGAACTCCAGATATCACATCGAAGCGGATCAGCAGTATTACCTTTAGCCCTGACGGAACCAAGTTTCTCACGCGCGAGGACAAGCGTGGTGGAAGACGGCCTTTTGAGTTCATGGAAGAACCTGAGCAGGTAAAAATCTGGGACACCGCTTCACTGAAGCCTGTCGGTGACATAACTAAGCTAACGAGTCCACTGGATTTGGTAAGCTTTTGCAACGATAGCAAGACTTTGGCCATCCGCAAGAGTTCTTTCTACTTGGAACGAGAACGTAAAACAAACCTCACCATCATTTTTGCGAGGATCGATACCAACGACATTATAGGTACTCGATTCATCACTTTTGAAACACCGTCGACATCTAATGTTAATTCGAATGGTACGTCGATATTAACTGTCGCCGACAATGGTATTGCGCAACTTTGGAGCCTTAACCCGTCGACGTCTGATCGGAAAGTACTTACAGATTCTGCAGTGTTCGTCAATGCTGCAATAGATTTCTATGCAGAAACGCTTGCGACGATTAATAAGGACGGGATCGCAAAATATTGGAATGGTGATAGTGCACATCAAATTGGTGAGCAGAAATTGTCAACCAATATGGTGCGCCCTGTGGATTCCAGCTCACGCACTGACCGTGACAGTGTGTCCTTTTTTTATTACCAATTAGTCGTAAGTCCTGGCGGAAAATACAGTGGCATAAAGAATCCAAACGGACACCTCACTGTTTGGGACATAAAGAAGGGCCGTGAGATACCGCTGGAATCTCCCCCAACGGGCACCCTCCAAAAGGCTATTTCATTCAGCCGCAATGATGACATGTTGGCAATCGCGGATTCTGCCAACAAGATCTCTATCTGGCAAAACCTTCAAAAGCCGCTCCACTCTCAGGTCTTTACCACAGCCGAGGTAGGCAGTTCATTAGTGTTCAGCCGGGATGATAAATATCTCGCTTCTCTGAGCGAGCACGGCAGCACCCTTCGAGTTACAGCCTTTGAGGTCGCAACCGGTAAAGAGATGAAAGCTCCCAGCGATGAACTTACCAGAGACACATTAAGATTTGGCCCTAACGGAAAATTAATCGCACGTCTCCGCGGGGAGAACTCGGTTCTCGTGTTCGACATTGTCACCGGGAATCGTCTGGTATTGCCGCATTCCTATACCCTTGGCTACCTGGCTCTCAGTCCGGATGGGACGCGCCTGCTAACGAGTACCTCCGATGGAACCATTTCGTTATGGGATACAACTACTGGAAAGTCGATCACGCAAGAGAAGTATGACTTTAGAGTTCTCCTGTTGAGAATCAGTGCTGATGGTAAAACCGCCGTGGCTTTTTCAGAAAACTGGGCACATGTCTTTGGCATAACCAAGGATGGTCTGCAATACGAGGACAGCCAATTGATGCCAATATATGGTGCCGCGACGTTAAGGGATGCAAGCGGAAGAAACTTTCGCAAAATATGGCAGGTGTCTGCGAAATCGTTTGAAATTAGTGATGTTTCCCTCGCTCAATCCAAGTCCTCTACTTCTCCGCCAAGCACATCTGACGTACTGGAATGGCTAAAGAAGCTTTCCCTCAGCTTCGACGATAACGGACAAGTTAGATCAGGTGCCGTTATAGATGAACAGTGACAGCACTCAGCCGTAGCTTCATCGCTCACCACCATCTAACTCACAACAGAAGAGTTCTCCGCGATTATGGATAACGTTCCAACTCATCGTGTGCTGTTCTCTTCAAAATTTTGTATCGCTTCACTCGCGTTGGTCCATCTTCATTTGTGGAGAACTTGAAGGATTTGGATCGCGATGAAATCCGAACTTGTATAGACCACTCTCACAATCAGAACACTCACTCACACCACTGGCTCGCTAGTTGCGCCTCTGTAATGTCTCCCAGTTGGATCTGAAAACTGCAAGCCAACATCAGCAAGAAATCTCTAAAATATCGGAGGTCAACAGATGGGAAAACTTAAATATGTAATTGCTTCTACAATTCTGATGTTACTGGCATTAACGCGGCTTATGTTGGATCGCGCGGCATTCACCTCATAAACGAAGAGTTGAATCCTCGCAATATCCTGGTGGCGAGCCGGCCGCGTATTCACCCGAATTTCGGTCCGGTCCAACCACGTACGAACGGCGGCGATTCGATCTACCACTCGTTGCAGACACGACTCGAACGAGGTTTCAAAAGTGGGTTACTGTTTCGGCTTGCTTACACTTTCTCGAAAGCGATTGACGACGTTAACAGCGAAGTTTTCGTAACTTCCGGTGGAAGCAGTCGTACTTCTGATCTTTTGGGCAACTTGGGAGGCCGGCGAGTGGATCGCAGCGTTGCGAGCTACGATGTGCCGCACGTCGCATCCTTCTCATTTCTCTACGATGTTCCGGCGGCTTCCGAGAATCGATTCGTAAGAGGAATCACGAGCGGTTTTACTCTTTCAGGGATTTGGCGCATTCAGTCGGGAGCCGTTGAAACAGCTTATCTGAGTGGGTTTGACATTAACCGGGACGGTGTAAACACTAACGACCGGCCTGCGGTTAACAATCCGAATGCACCTGCCAACTCCGTCGCGATCTTCAATGGCTTATGTGATGTTCCATCACCGACAGGCTATTGTAAGAATGACTTCGTCACTCGTCTTCGCTCGCTAGCTGCCCTGGCATCGTTCTTCATTCGATTGATTGTGCGATCGTAGTCATCCATCGCACGATTCCCTTCACGAATTGCCGGGCCTGGGAAGTTGGCGCTTTGCGTCTGGGATTTGGCTACGTCTGAAGAAATGAAAACAGTGAGGAATACAAATGATGAGAGAATGAGCACTTTAGTTCTCGTGTTGTTCATGCCTTCCTCCAACTGTTAACGCGAGGCGAGGTCGTAAATAGCAGTGTCGGGATGGTAGATTCGCCAGTCGAACCAATAGTCTTCCAACACCGAAACTCTCGTCAATTGCTTTCCCGCGAGTGGGCCGGAGATGCATTTGCCCTCGAAATTCCACGTGCTGCCGGTTTCACTGTCGATCAGTTGAAGGCCTGCGTCTTTCTCCGTCTTTTGAAAAAACTCCAATCGCCGCCCATCAACCACTCGTTCAAACGCACGCACGGAACGACCGTCTTCACCCAATACCAGCATGATCGGAACTGATCCCACTGTGTCAATGATCGGACTTTGCTTCTGTAACGCAGACAAAGGATACGCTACCGATTTTCCATCGACGGCAATGCCAATCACCAACGTTCGTGGCGCCAGACGCTTATCGGTGTCTGTGCCTGCAACTACTCGCATGCGGCCCACGTGTGCTTCCCAGTCGGCAGCCTCGTAGTTATTGGCTGCAGCTATTCTCTCGTCGGGCTTCAGCACTCGTCCTTGCGGCTTCTCACGTTTCCAAATCGCAAACGAAAGCTCATCGTGAAAAACTTCCTTGAGCTGCCGCCCTTTCATTGGACCAAGTATCGCTTTGCCGCTGACCTGTTGCCACCAGCTTCCAGTCTCCGTATCGCGCATGATGAAGTTCTGGTTATTGATGCCTGCAAGATGAAAGTGCAGCACCCGCCCATCTACTGTCGTCTCCCACACCAGACCGGTGTGACAGAGCGTTCAATAAGTAGCCACGATGGGAGTGCCGCCGACCGTGTCTGCCACCAGATGGTGATAAGCCATTATCCTGATCGGATACGCGACTGACTCAGCACCGATCGTGACAGCCATCACTCGATCCGCATCGTTGATGAAGCCGGCGTCAACCGATTTTACGTACGACGGATTCGGCAGCGGATTGAACATCCACTCAAAGTGATTCTGCCGCGCAAGCCACGTGGCAGCGAACAGCGGCAGAAGAACAATCACAAGCACGGCTCGACTCCACCACCGACCTCTGGCCCACAACGCGATCGCGAATATCACTACCAGTAACGAAGCAAGCACCGTCAACAACGGCGACCACCGACGCATCACATAAGCCACCGACATGATGCGAGGCGTTTGCGCCTTGAATGGCATGATTTGAAAGACCGGCGTCAGCACGATCGCGAGCACCGCCAGTATTAAAACGAAGAGTGTGAGCCAAACGAGTTTACGCCTGGCATTGATCCATTGAGAGAATCGAGTCAACATGTTGTCTGATTGTACGCGCTAAATTTGCTTTATGTGCCTCTTTGTGGCAACGCTTTACACGACGGCGTTGCGCGCGATGACTTCGCGGTAGAAGTCTGCGCTCAGCTTTGGTGTGCGTTTTTGTGTGGTGTAGTCGACGTAGTGCAGGCCGAAGCGGTTGGTATAGCCGTCCGCCCACTCGAAATTGTCCATCAAACTCCACAGAAAATATCCGCGCACGGGAATACCTTCAGCAGTAGCACGGCGCAATTGCGTCAGGTAACTCCGCAAGTATGTCACGCGATCGGTGTCGTAAACACGCCCATCCTGCTCAGGCACGTCGGCTGACGAACAGCCATTCTCAGTGATGTAAATGTCCCTCACGCCCCAAATCTTCGCGAGGTGCCTTGGTCCCCAATACAACGCGTCTGGTCCAATGAAGAGCCAGGGCGAAGACGCGTGTGGAAAGGATGGCGGATGCGGCACGGGCGCGAAGCCAACTGGCGATGACTCATCGGCACGCACGAAATGTGGTGTGTACACGTTGATGCCAACAAAGTCGAGCGGTGAGGAGATAGTCTTCAGATCTTCGGACGTGAACTTCGGCGCCTCGGCAGCAGCTTGTTTGAGATACCAGTCGGTATACTTCCCCTCCATGATCACTGTCAGGTACTGCGCGTTCGTCTCACGCATTGCACGCTCGGCCGCCGCAATGTGCGCCCGCGTCTCGATCACAGGCACGGTGATTGACACGTTTTCCGCTAGCCCGACCTTCGTTCCGCGCTTGGCCGCAGCACGAATTGCCTGCACTGCGAGCCCGTGGCCCAAGACGGCGTGATGGCGGGTTTGATTCAGTCGCCGGCCCGTCAGTTTTAAGCCAGGTGCGTGAATGCCCCAACGGTAGCCCACCTCGACGAATGCGCCGAACTCGTTGATGGTGAAGATGTGCTTGATACGATCAGTCAGACGGGCCGCGACATAGCCCGCATAGTCTGCAAAAGCTTTCGATGTCTCACGTCCTTCCCAGCCACCGAAACGATCCTGCAACGACTGCGGCAGATCCCAATGGTAGAGCGTTGCGTACGGCTGTATGCCATTCGCGAGCAACTCATCAATAAGCCGGTTGTAAAAGTCGAGACCTTTCGGATTCGCTGGACCATCGCCATTGGGGAAAACACGCGGCCAGGCGATCGAAAAGCGATACGCCTTAACGCCGAGAGCCTTCATTAACTGCACGTCGGATTTGTAAAGGTGGAAATGATCGTCGGCAACGTCGCCGTTCGCATTGTTAACAACCTTGCCGGGTGTGTGCGAGAAGGTGTCCCAAATGGATGGCCCACGACCATCTTCTTTGAAGGCACCCTCGACTTGATACGAAGCGGTTGCCGTGCCCCAGATGAATCCGGGCGGGAACGCGCGCAGCGCATCACCCTGCGGCAAAGCTTTTGATCCAAGCGCCGGCAAATCGAGAGTAGAAGCAAGTGCCGTCGCGCCGGCGATCTTTCCGAAGGTGCGTCTCGAAACTTTTTTGCTCACTCGTTGCTCCTCTTTTTTTGTTTTTATGTGCCTCTTTGCGGCACTCGAAGGGTTTTTCGCAGCCGGGCATCGGTAGAAGATCCGCCCACAGTGATTTCGATTTGGTCTTTTTCGACTACCCACCGATCCGCCTGCGCGTCCCAATATGCAAGACGCGAAGCAGGCAGGGAAAACTTTACGGGCTTCTCTTCCTGCGGCGCGAGATGTATTCGCGTGAAATCCTTCAACTCCTTGAGCGGACGCGAAACTTTGGAATTGAGATGTTTCACATACAACTGGACCACTTCATCGCCCGCACGCTGCCCTGTGTTCTTCACGACGAAGCTGACGTCGATTCGTCCGTCGCTTGAAAGAGTCGCCGCGCTGGTCTTCAGATCTCGATACGCGAACGTCGTGTAGCTCAGGCCATAACCGAACGGATAAAGCGGTGTGTCGCGGAAGTACATATAAGTTCTGCCATGACGGATGTCATAATCCATCATCGGCGGCAGTTGATCCAGCGACTTGGGCCACGTTTGGACCAAACGGCCCGCTGGATTGTAGTCGCCAAAGAGAACGCCGGCCAGTGCCTTTCCCTCTTCCTGACTGTTAAGGGCCATGTGAAGAATCGCAGGCACATTCGCCTGGGTCCAGTTGATCGCATAAGGAAAGCTCGAGATGAGCACGACGATCGTCTTCGGGTTTGCCTGGAACACTGCCTTGATCAGCTCTTCCTGCTCCAGAGTGATCGACTGCCGGTCGACTGCCTCGCGTCCCTCACTCGGCACAGACACTTTCGCCCACACAGTATCAAACCCACCGTTCGGGTGATTGCCAACACAGACGATCGCAACGTCAGACTCGCGCGCGGCCTTCACCGCCGCGCCGCCGTCGTTGTTCGTGGCCTGGTTCACTTTCACCGACTCGCCGACAGCTTTTTTGATTCCCTCAAGCGGAGAGATGGCATATGGAGGAGTGCCGCTGTACCAGTCGAGTAAAACTTCATTAGCGCGTGGTCCAAT
>Ga0075425_100006918_pt1 | contig 11937 bp, 9 predicted proteins | sample SoiMethybrSBSTD4_FD_75300 | JGI IMG/M metagenome (GOLD analysis project Ga0075425, IMG submission 75300) | Bulk soil microbial communities from a Populus tree surrounding site in Tennessee, USA - Soil MetaG P. TD hybrid SBSTD4 | ecosystem: Environmental > Terrestrial > Soil > Tree plantation...
TGGGAAGCGCCGGCTGTCGCAATCTGGCCACCCATGCTGTGCCTGGCTCCCCCGATCGAGATGGGGCCGGCATGAGACTTTACCGCCTGAATGATCTCGTCGGTGCTTGTGAGTGATCACCTCGTTCACGAGAATCGAGTTGAGTTGTGTAACGTCGCGAACAAGAAGCGGCGATCCAGCAGGATCGTCGGGCGGGCGGACGACGATCCACAGGCAGGCGAGAGCAAGCGCGACACCTATGGTAATACCGAGAAGAGCGCTTCGGCGTCGCACGCGCCCAGCAGTCGCCATTCAGCAATCAGCAATCAGCATTCAGCAATTTCAGAGTTCACCTTCCGAGCGCATAAAGCGCATCATCTGATCGAATAAACACGCGGCCTCCAGCGATCGCCGGTGAGGCGAGCTGGCGGGCGTTGAGCCGATTGCGCGACACGATCTTCGGTGTGCGGCCGGCGGCCACGACGATCGTCTCGCCATCTTCGCTCGCGAGATACACCTTTCCGTCTCCGGCGACCGGCGACGCCGAATAGACGCCGCCGATGCGATCCTGGTAGACACGCTCTCCCGTTCGCGCATCTGAAACCGTCAGCACACCGACATCGCCCGTCATGTAAATCAACCCGTCGTAATAGAGCAGCGACGAGATATACGGCGCGCCGGTCGCCAGCTTCCACGCGACGTGCGTATTCGCGACGTTTCCACTACCGCCAGGACGAATGGCCATGAATGGACTGCTGCGGTAGCCGCGGCTCGTATAAATCATTCCATCGTGAAAGACCGGTGACGGAATGGGAAATCTGTTTGCCTCTTCGATGTACCACCGCCGTTCGCCTGACATGAGATCGTGTCCGCTGACGCCGACGCTGGAGTTGACGACGATCTCGGCACGACCACCGGTCTCGAGGACGAGTGGGGTGCTGTACGACGTCACGCCTGTAGGCGCGTCAACTTTCCACTGCACGTCTCCGGTTCGAGAATCGAGCGACAGCAGATAGGATCCGTGTTCGTGATAACACAGCAGGATGACGCGATTCTTGTAGACGACTGGTGAGCTGCCGTGGCCCCAGTTGATTTCGAACGGCCCGTACGTTGCGCCGAGATGTTTCTTCCAGGCCAGTTTGCCTGACAAATCAACCGCAGCGATTTGACCGGTGCCGAACCACGCATACACACGTTCGCCATCAGTGACCGGGCTCGGTGACGCGAGATTGTGTTTCTCATGAACCGCCGGCAGTGGTCCCTCGGCCGGCAGTTCGTAATCCCAGACGCTGCGTCCAGTGCGGCGATCCACCGCGCTCACGAGAAATGTGACGCGCGCCCCAGCGGAACTGCCGGATGAAGTGAGCGGCCGCTCACCAGCAGCGAGGGGATCGCCGCCCTGCACCAGGCGCGGGCCGGGTCGCACTTCCCCGCTCCCCGCCTGCGCCGTGACGATGACGAGGTCACCCCAGACAATCGGGGAAGAGATGCCGACGCCCCGCAGAGCTGCTTTCCAGGCAACGTTCTCCGTGTCGCTCCATTTTTCGGGCAGCCGCGCTTCGGGAGACACGCCGGTCGCCGAGGGCCCTCGCCAATGCGGCCAATTCTCGGCGTGAAGGTGAACGGTCAATACGGCGAACGCGCCAAGCGCGAACAGAGTTCGTTTCATGAACGGAAATATACAGAGAGAAAGAGGAAAAGGGAAAGCGCCTGCGGCCCGAGCGAGGCGCGAAGTCGCCGAGCGAGAAGCGAGCGGGGGTGGGGCCCCGCGAGCAATGAGAAATGCAGACAGCTCTTACCGAATTACGACCCGAGATACGGCAGACTGCGGCGCGGACGCGCAGGTTGCAGCACAGTCGGTGCTTCACTCGCACGCTGCGCGGACATCTTGAGGCCGATGCTTCCCAAGGTGAGTGCGGCGATGACCACGATGACGAGCACCAACATCGTCACCATCGGGTCGTAGGCAGGAATGAGCGCCGCAAGCCAGAGGTTGATCTGAAGAACGACAGAATTGTTACCAGTCAGCGCGATGACGACGACGGCAATGCACAGCAGGGTTTCGGCAGCGACATCCTGCCAGACTCGGGGGCGGGACCGTTTCGGCGAGGTGTCGTGCGCAGTCGCGTGCGAGTCCATTTGCTGATGTCGAAATCAGCAAGTTGTGCGCCATCACTTCTTTTCGCTCGGGAGCGCGCCAGCTGGGCGTTTTCTTGCGGCATCCTCGAGCAACAGTCTGCCGGGCGGCAGACTCTTTTCACCGCTCGCGAATCAATGTCGCGCGAATCATGCACCCTCGAAGGCCTTGCGCTTCATCTCGCCCCAGCCGCCCTTGCCGGTTAGAGTCTGATAGGTGCCAACACATCCCCACCAGGAATTCAGCTGACGGTAGCCGCAGTTCTCGACAAAAACCACGACGATCAGCAGCAGCAGCTCGCGTCCCCGCATGTATCGGCGCGTGCCGAGATCGCTGAGGACGACTGCGGCGAACGTAATCCCGGTTCCGGCGAGCACCGACACCGCAAAGGCGGCCAGCGAAACGTGCGGCGTCAATGTTCCCGAAACGGCGCCGAGGATCAGCACGACGTAGCCCGCCAGTTCGAGGAGCGGCGCGAGTCCTTCGAACAATGCCGCATACGGCAGCACTGCCATGCCGATAACGCCATACCGCGGATTGCCGATCATGTGTCGATTGCGCCACAGAACCTGCAACAGCCCACGTCGCCAGCGATATCTCTGGGATCGCAGGGAGCGCCAATCTTCGGGTGCCTGCGTCCACGCCAGGGGATTCGGGTCGAAGGCGATACGAAACCGTTGACCGAGTTCGCGAAAGTGTCGCTGAAGCCGAACGGTCAGATCCATGTCCTCGCCAACCGCCGTCGTGTCGTAGCCGCCAACCGCTATGACGGCATCGCGTCGAAACAGCCCGAACGCACCTGAGATGATGACGACACCGTTGCAGGATGCGCACGCCAATCGAAAGAGAAAAAAGCTGCGCATGTATTCCACAATCTGGAATCGTGCCCACCAGTTTCTGGGCAATGAGATCTTCTCGACGCGGCCATCGCGGACCCGGCAGCCATTCACGATTCCGACATTGGCACCGATGGCGACGGTCGTGGGATCTTCGAGAAGAGTGGTGATCGCCCTCGTCAACGCATGGCGGTCGAGGATCGTGTCGGCGTCGATGATCGCCACTAGACTGCCGGAAGCAGTATTGATACCGGCATTGGCAGCGTCAGCCTTGCACTTGCCGTTCTGCTTGTCGATCACCACGAGACCGGGATGCCGGGTCGATCGATACAGGCCGCGAACGGGCGCTGAAGCCAGAGGCTGGACGAACGCTCGCGGCGCGGGCAAGAGGTGAAATGTGTCCTTCAGCCGCGTCAACGTGTCGTCGGTCGATCCGTCATTGACGACAACGATTTCAAGCGGTCCGTAGTTGAGCGCGAGCAGCGCCAGGACACTCTCGACGATTGTCACTCCCTCGTTGTAGGCCGGCATGACAATCGAGACGAGTGGACGGGACACGGTCTGCCCAACGAGCGCGCGCGCACGGCGTGTGTTACTTCGCTGATGCGACCAGAGATAGATCGCGGCGACCTGGCTCATCACAATCTGCGACGCATTCCAGATCACCAGATACGCGATCAGGAAGGCGATGATTGCCAGGGTCGAAACGAGCGCGACATGACTCAGCACTGCGGCTGCAGCTCCCACAACATCTGTCGCGCAAGATCGCCGGCGCTATCTTGACGGTGCGCGTGCGCCTGCAACTCCAGCAGTCCTGCAGGCCCCATTTTTTGCAGGGATTGAGCGGCTCGCAGCGCGACCCTCCAACTGTCCTGCAGATGGCGACCGAGACAGGCCGCCGCGTCACCGGGGCCCGCCCAATCCTGCAACGCAAATGCGGCCATCTCGCGGACCGACTCGTGCTCGCTTTCGAGTGCGTCGATGGCGAGCCTGGCGGCGCCGTCGTCCATCCCAACGCGTGCGAGCGCCTCAAATGCTGCGGCTCGCACGTCAGCGCGGCTGTCGCAGGCCCACCGGCATAACGTCGGCCGCGCGCGTGCGCTGCCACAGACAGCGAGCGCCAGCGCGTAGTCAGTGCGGTGCATCACGTCGATCTCGGCAAGGTCGAGCAAGAACGGTTCGCACGCGTTGCCGAACGCCGTCATCGCGGCGACACGCCGGCCACGATGCAGCGACGGATCGTGAAGTCGAACGACAACGGCTTGCAATGACGCCGGGTCCTGCAGATCTGTCAGGGAATCCAATGCCGCCGCTCGGACACTTGCGTTGTCGTCATCGAGCGCCGCCACGATTGAGGCGGTACGATCCCGGACTTGAGCAAGTCCGAGCGCGCGAAGGGCGAGAGCGCGGCGCCACCACCAGCGGCTGCGGAGATACCGATCCGCGATCGGGACAAGCGACAGCGTCGTGACGATCTTTCTGGTACGCGCGATCCGGTCAGGATTGCGATCGTCGATCAACGGGAGAATGAGCTGTGCGGCCAGGATAAGGCGGTGCCGCGCCGGGCTGGCGACGAGCGCCCGAATCGCCGCGTCATCGCCGTCAAGGGCGGCGCGCACGAGTGATCCGTAACGCCGGTCAGTTCGCTGCCGCCACGCCCACCAGCACCCGAACACCGCGCGTTCCACAACGACCCCGACGACCATGACCAGGGCGATCGCGAGCTCGATCCGGAACATCAGGTCGGCAAAACGCGTCATGGAAAGAACTGCACCAGCGCCAGTGTGAGGCGACCCATCGTCGTCGAGTTCGATCGCCACTGATGCTCGTAGGTGGCCGTGATCATCGTCAGCGACGGCAGATCGAAGCGGCCCCCAAACGACACCGTTGACGCGCCAAGCGAGCCAATCCGGTCGACCGTGAGATCCTCGAAACTCTCGATGCCGTAGGCGTAACCGACGTTCAGCGACGCGCGTCGCCAGCCGCGCCACGTCTCCCGCGCCATGAACGAGTGATCACCCGTCGTGTCGTCGGTGGCCGCCGCGCCGCGGCGTTCGGCCGTAAAGCGGCCGTCGAAGCGCAGGCGCGAGTACGTGTATCGCGAGTCGAGCCGGGTCCGTCCCCGATCCCACGCGAAAATCGGTGAGAGCGCGACGACACGAACTCCCGGAAACGACAGGCGTCGGGCGTTCCCGCCCCACTCGCAGGCGCCAACGTAATTGACCGAGCCAGCGGAGACATCGCTCGCCGGCAACAGCGTGTTATCCGGTCCGCCCAATGCATGAAACTCGAGATTCGACGCACGCGTCATTCGCCAGAGAAATCCACCGCCGGCAACCGTGTCCGACGCTCCCGACCGCTGTTCCAGGTGAAGGCCGCCGTCGAGGTGTAAACGCGGAGCGACGCGGACTGACGTGGCGAATGCCTCCGATGACGTGTGGACGTTTTCAGACCCCCACTCGTGGAATCCCGAGAACGTGATCGAATGACCATACGCGAGGGCGACAGCTTCGTATCCCGAGGCGATGTCGGGGTCGTCTGGCGACAGCGCGCGGGCGCGTTTGAAATACTCGAGAGCACGGCGATCGTCACCTGTGCGTCGATAGGCACGCGCGAGGACACTGAACAGATCGGCATTCTGTCCAGCGGCTGGTTCGGCCTCAACCAGGATCGTCAGCGCTTCGGACGCGGCCCCTTTCCGTAGCAGCGCGGCGGCGAGTCCGATCTTTGCGTCGACATCCGCCGGATGGTCACGAAGCACAGACCGGAAGCCCGCCTCCGCATTCGCGGTGCGTCCACCTCGCAGGTCGAGCCGCGCAATCCATAATCGAGCCTCGGTGTCGGCAGGGTCCTGCTGAACAACCTGCTTGAACAGCTCGATGGCTTCGGCATTTTTCCCGGCGCGGGCGAGTTGCTCGGCGCGAGTGCGCTCATCGGAGACCGACTGCGCCGCCCCGGTGAGCACGATGACCGTGACGAGTGGCATTAGCATGTGTTGTAGCGATCTGCGTGCCCGGTTCAACAGTCATGCCGCAGGTTGATTCGCAAGAATCCAAGATTTGAGGGGTGAATCGCAGGATCCCCCCGACACTGCGTAGAGTACCCGATATACCGGAGCGTCCAGGTCACTTCTTCGCGTAGTGATCGGCGCCGAGAAAGTGGAGCGACACGTATGGTTCGTCGCCAACGACCCAGCTATCGTGCGGCTCCGGTGGGATGTAAAAGAGCATTCCGGTTCGCAGCTCGATGACCCGGCCATCGTCGAACGCGGCGGTCGCCGTGCCCGACACGACCAGTCCAACATGCTCGACATGACAGCGAGTGGCGCCCACACGCGGGCCGACGTGCAACGACCACTTCCATCCTGGTTCATACGTCGCGCGCCCGATCGTCATGCCGCCCAGATGGACGAGCTCGAACTTTCCTTTCTCCATCTCGCGAAGTTCGTCGGGGGTCTCGAAGCGTTTGAGAATGACGTTGTAATCCATAGACTGCTCTCGCTGACGGCCCACGTGTAGGCGCGGCCTTTAGGCCGCGCCTTGCGGGCGGGGTCTGAAGACCCCGCCCTACACCAAATATCAGACCAACATTCTCATTCGACCGTCCTAAAACACATGACCGTCAGAGCACCAGCTCGCAACGCACTGATGGTCTCTGTTGTCATTCACACGATGGGCCTTGCGCTTGCCGTGATCATGGCGAGCCGAATCATGACCGAGCGCGACGCCGCTACGACTCATGCGGCCGAAAACATTGCGCACATCACGTGGATTGCACAGGCAACGCAACCGGGCGAGCCGGCGGGCGGCAGCGGAGCTCACGCGCCCACTCCCGCGCGCCCCATGCAGCGGCCTGGCGTCGATGCTGTCGCTCTGCCCACGAGGCCACCGTCGAACCCGACGCGAATCGACAAAGCCGTCGATCCAGAACCGCTCAATTTTCCTGCCGTCCCAACCACTGCCGGTATCCAAGAATTGCCTGGAATGATTGCGGCGCTGACACCCGCGCTTTCCGACTCAAATGGTCCGGGAAGCGGCGGTCGCTATGGGTCGGGCCGCGGCTCCGGCGCCGGTCCAGGCGATGGCTCAGAAGCGGGAGACGGATATCGTCCGGGGAATGGCGTGACGTCGCCTCGACTACTGCGCGAAGTGAAACCCGGCTACACCGGCGAGGCGATGCGCGCGAGAATCCAGGGGGTCGTGCGGCTGCAAGCGATCGTGCGGCCAGATGGATCCGTCGGGAACATGAAGGTCGTCAGGTCGCTCGACCACGTCTTCGGACTCGATGAAGAAGCCTTGAAGAGCGTCAGTCAGTGGCGATTCCAACCGGGCATGCTGGCAGGGCGAGCTGTCCCCGTGTTAATCGAAGTGGAGTTAGCTTTTACCTTGCGCTAGCGATTGGCGGCTGGCGATCGGCGGTTGGCGATTTGCGGTTGGCGGTTGGCGGTTGGCAAGGAATAGAAGCTGGAAGCTAATCACCGACTCGACAGCGAAATCTCTTCCACAATCGCCCGCGACGGTAGAGTGGCAACGAGCCACACGCAATCGGCAATATCGTCCGGCTGAATCATGCGCGCTCGAGCCTCCTGGGTTGGCGGCTGGGGCCGCTTGTCGAGCAACGGCGTATTGATGTCGCGCGGGCAGATCGAGCACGCGCGGACGCCATGACGCCTTTCTTCAGCGTTGATCTGCTGCGTCAATCCATTGAGCCCGAACTTTGACGACACGTAGGCAGGACCGGCGAGATCGCGCGCGATCTTTCCCACATCTGAATTGATGTTGATGATCGTGCCCGTCCGGCGGGCGCGCATCCCGGGTAAAAACGCACGGACACAGTAGTACGCGCCGTGCAGATTGGTGCCGAGGACGGAATGCCAATCCTCGATCGACAGCGCTTCGAAGCTCCGCTGCGGCACGTTGATGCCGGCGGCGTTGACGAGGACATCGACGTCACCAAACCTGCCCAACGCAGCCTTGCTCATGTTGGCGACGGCGGTGGCGTCGCTCACGTCGCATGGGAACGCAACCATCCGATCGCGGGCGGCGGCGCTGGCGTCCGCGATCGTTTGGTTCAACGTCTCCGGGCGACGGCTTACGAGCCCGACGTTCCAACCTTGCTGACCAAATCTCAGCGCTATCGCCCGGCCAACGCCGCTTCCCGCACCTGTCACTACCGCCGTCTGTGCCATTAATTCTCCGAGAGGCTTCGCCGAGCGGACCGCACACGTGTGGGGCGGGGTCTGAAGACCCCGCCCTACAATAGCCGGAATGCCGATTATTTGTCCGACGGCGATTCCGCCGCGATTTGCCGATAAATGGCTTTTGCTTCCTCATAGGCGCGCTCGGCGTCGGCACGCTCGGGGGCGGCGATCCGGCGCGCACGCACTCGCCAGAGTTGCTCGACGCAGGCGAGCGCCCATAACGCGCTTTCACGCGAGGCGCGAATCGGTTTGCCCGCGACCATGACGTTGACAGGATTGGTGTGCAGTTGCGGAAACTGCCGAACGGCGATCCAGCTGCTGCGATCGACGGCGACCGAGAATTCGACTGGATGCTCTTTTCCGTCAGCGGGGACCTCGCGAGAGGCTTCGACCCGGCCGTTCACAACGACCTCGACGAGACGCCGGCCCCGTTGATAGAGCGGATCCGCCGCCTGGATTTCGCGCTTGAGGATGGTGTCGCCGATATACCGCCTGCCACCAACCGGCATCGCGCCGCCATAAGCAGGTTCAAGCGGCGTCTCGGGTGAAAAAGCGACGGACGCTTTGACGGTCACCTTCCCTGCGCGCGCAAGCGTGACTTCCTCGCCGGAAGGTTTGCCATCGACCGCGAAGTCAAACGCGTGCGCGTAGCCGTCACTGACGTAGCTGCGGCCGCGAGCGATCCCAGCGATCCACGCTTGGTAGTCGATCGCGGTCTGCCGTCCGAGATAGATATAGCTGCGGCCCTGGCCGACGCGCGTCCCGCTCATACAAGGAAAGTCGGTTTCGCCACTCGCCTTTACTTTGAATCCAACGTTGAGCAGGTGATACCAGGCGTTCCACTCGCGAATCCGATCGGTGTCCATGGCGCTGATGAAATCGGTGAGCCCGTGCGCGGCGGTCACAAAGATCTCCTGGGCACCAACGCTGTTCAGCTCGGGAATGGCGAGATTGGGCAGGCGGTCGTCGGCGCGATCGTGACTGGCCCGCAGTTCCGCGTCGCTCAATGCGCCGTCCCGGTCCGTGTCGATGTCGGCGAAAGGTTCGGGGAGCAGCCCTCGCCCGCTCTCGCTGCGATCGAGCCTGCCGTCCTTGTTGGCATCGAGTTGCTCGAGGAGACGCGCCGTCGCCGCTACGGGGTCGATTTGCAGGCCGCTCCCGGAATGCGCGTACCCGGCTACCGCACCTTGCGTCCTCGTCCACCGAAGGACAGGCAGTGTCCACGTCGGCCAGCCCTTGCTGCCGGTCGCGCCCGGATAAATCTGCTCCTTGAGATTGAGCAGGCACAGATGCCCCAACGCTTCCGATCCAAAGCCGCTCACCTCGATGTCATATTTCATGACCGCGAAGCGTTCGCTACGTGTGTCGGGCGATGGGGCGAAAAACTGCTTCTGATGATCGAACCCCGGTCCCCACGTAAGGACGCTGCCGACGTTCAGTCCCTCTCCCTTGATCTGCCGCATCATGACGGCTGGATCCACGCCTTCGGCCGGGAATGTGTAGTGAGCACATCCTGCGGCGTGAATGTGGTGATCACCACTGAAGAAGCCGTGGGCTGATGGATCGATCCATCGTTCGAGGCGAACCTCGATCTCAGGCGTCTGGTCTCCGCGATGCGCTGATGCGGCGTGGCCTGGAATCGTCACTTGCCGCTTCAACCACCGGTACTCCGGACCTCGGCCATAAAACATGGTCAGCGTCCCGGGAGGGAGGAGAACCTCTTCCCCATCGCCGCGGTAGATTTGTTTTTGAAAGAACAAGTCCGGCGCGACCCGCTTGATCTGCGGCGGAAACACGTGTCCGTCCTGATCGACGAACTGAAACCGGCCGATTGTCGGCGTCCCGTCCTGATCCAGGACGTGCAGCTTCACCGCAACCGCCGGCCTGACGTTGAACAACACAGGAATCTCCGCCCGAAATCCAAGATCCTGCGTCCCCTGGCCAACATCGAAACTGATGGTCGCCTCGCGGCGCCCCGCTTCGCTCGAGTACACCAGCGCGATCGCGTACTCGACCTGCAGTCCGCTCAACATCTCGGTCATCGGTGCGGCGGTGAACATCTCCAGATCAAGAAAGCGATCGGTGCGCCGATCGACATTCTCGTTTTGACGAAGGTGCTGTTGCTGCATCCGGTTGCCGGACAGCTCCGACATGCCCGCATAGACCGGCCCTGACTGGGGACTTCCAATATGCAGTCGAGCGGTGCCACCGCTCTCGTTGACCACCTTCACGAGAACCGGCGTGTAGCCCGCCTGCTGTATGTCGGCAGTCGCCGGTCCACGAAGCAGCTTCACTCGCGCTTCCGGATTGATCTGGACGACGGCCAGGACCCGAGGGTCGAGGAGCGCCTGCAAGGCCTTCGCGTCGCGCGCCTGGCCGGCGCGTTTTATCGCTGCGCGTGTCTCGACCGGCAGCGGCGCACCGAGGTACTCGAGCGCCTGGTCCAGCCGTTCGACATTGGCTGCCAAAGGCTGTGCCTCGACTGTAACCGGGGGAAGAGCACCGCCGCTCGTGAAATCCTGGGTCCGAGCGGTGCACGACAGTGTTCCTGTCGCCAATAGGACGACAAATAACGCCACAAAATGGACCGCGCGCGATTGTCTGAGCATCCCCGCCATCAACCCGTCCGCACGTGGTCCCCTATGTCGTTTGACATACTCCGAGGCGTATGATAATCCGTTCCCACTATTTAACGTGTCGCCCCTCTCCCGCGGCGCGTAGACCGGGAAGTCCGTACCATATCTGCTCAACAATACGTGGGTCTCACAAGGAGGTTTATGTGAGCGAGCGCAAGGTGTTGGATCGGGAAACCTTTCGTGTGCTCCTCGGGTGGGCGGCAGCTGCAACTTTCGCCGTCGCGCTCGGATTGCTACCAACTACGGCCGCCGCACAGGTCCTGTACGGCAGCATGACGGGAAATGTCACGGACTCGAGCGGTGCCGCGATTCCAGGCGCCACCGTTACTATTAAGGATGAGCAGACCGGGCTCGCGCTGAGCGGGGTCACTGACTCGACCGGAACTTATACCATCCGCAACATCACCGGCGGCACATACACGATGAACGTGTCGCTCCAGGGCTTCAAGGAATTCGTCCAGACGGGCATTCCTATCACCGCAGGCAGCGTCGTCCGGATCAACGGCAAGCTCGAAGTCGGCGCGCTGAGCGAAACGGTCACCGTCACAACCGAAGCGGCCGTGCTCAAGACCGACAAGCAGGACGTCAGCACCGAGCTCAAGCCAGCCGATGTCGTCAACCTGCCCCTCAATCAATACCGAAACTATCAATACTTGATGAATCTCGTGCCAGGCGCGACGCCGCCTGAGTTCCAGAATGCGCAGACCGATACGCCTGGACGCTCGCTGTCGGTCAATGTCAACGGGACCAATCGCAACAACAACGTCACGCGCATCGACGGCGCCGCCAGCATTAACGTCTGGCTGCCCCATCACGCCGGCTATGTCGCGCCAGTGGAAACGATTGAGGTCGTGAACGTCTCGACCAACAACTTCGACGCGGCGCAGGGCATGACCGGTGGTGCCGCCATCACCGTGCAGACCAAATCAGGCACCAATTCGTTGAGGGGTTCTGCGTTCTACTTCCGTCAGCAGGACGAGTTCAACGCCCGCCGCGGGTATTTCGATCCAAACAAGGTGGACGCGAGCACGAGCATCGGCGGCGGGACGCTCGGCGGACCGATCCGAAAGAACAAGCTCTTCTACTTTGGATCGTGGGAGCGCAACAGCGAGCACCAGGGTTTCTACACGGAATACACGGTGCCTACCG
>Ga0075425_100006919_pt1 | contig 11937 bp, 12 predicted proteins | sample SoiMethybrSBSTD4_FD_75300 | JGI IMG/M metagenome (GOLD analysis project Ga0075425, IMG submission 75300) | Bulk soil microbial communities from a Populus tree surrounding site in Tennessee, USA - Soil MetaG P. TD hybrid SBSTD4 | ecosystem: Environmental > Terrestrial > Soil > Tree plantation...
GGGATCCGCGCCCAGGCAGCGAGACACCGGAAGACCAGCTGGAGATTGTGAGCCATGCCGCACGAAGCCTTGCGCGCGCTTCTGCCGATCGCCGGTTGGCCGGAGACTGCGGCTGGCGCTGTTACGTTCTCGGGAGGCAGCGACCCCGTGCTTCCGACCCCCTTTCGCATCGGTACGGCCGCAGCAGCAACGCTCGGGGCAAGTGGGCTAGCGGCCTCTCGATTGTGGGAAGCGCGCACCGGACGGCGCCAAGGGGTGGCCGTCAATCTGCGCCAGGCCACGGCCTCGCTGCGCAGCGGGCACTACATGCGCCTTGGTGACGGCAAGGTATCGACCGCGCGCAACACCATCATGGGCGTCTATCCGAGCCGCGACGGCCGGTGGTCCTATCTGCACTGCAACTTCCCCAACCATCGCGCGGCAGCACTGAAAGTGCTCGGTGTGGCCGAGGAGCGCGACAGTGTGGCGCGAGCCGTTGCCAGCTGGGATGCCGCCGATCTGGAAGAGGCGATCATCGCCGCAGGAGGCGCCGGCGGCATGGCGCGCACCCAAGCCGAATGGGCCAACCACCCCCAGGCGGGGGCCATTGGGGCATTGCCTCTGTTGGAGATCGTACGCATCGGCGACAGCGCTCCTGAGCCCCTGCCGAACGGCGATCGGCCGCTTTCGGGCATTCGCGTGCTCGACCTGACCCGCGTGCTGGCGGGGCCTACCTGCGCCCGAACGCTCGCCGAGCACGGCGCGGAGGTGATGAAGATCACGGCCGCGCACCTGCCCAATCTCGGATACCAGGAGTGGGATACGGGCCACGGCAAGCTCTCGGCTCAGCTCGATCTGCGCGACCCGGCGCAAGTGGATATCTTGCGTGGACTGGTGGGCGAGGCCCATGTGTTCTCGCAAGGCTATCGTCCGGGCACCTTGGCCGGGCGGGGCCTGGCGCCGGAGGAGCTAGCCCAGATCCGGCCGGGGCTCGTTTACGTGTCGCTTTGTGCCTTTGGCCATACCGGCCCATGGGCCTCGCGACGCGGCTTCGACACGGTGGTCCAGACCGTGAGTGGGATGACCATCCGGCAGGCGGAGTGCGTGCCGGGAGCCCGCCCGGGCCCCAGTTTTTATCCCGTTTCGGCCATCGACTATTGCACGGGGTATCTGATGGCCTTCGGTGCGATGGCAGCCTTGCTGCGCCGCACGCAGGAAGGCGGCAGCTGGCTGGTGCGGATCTCTCTTGCCCAAGTCGGCAAGTGGATCCTCGATTTGGGTGAGGTGCCGCGGTCAGCGCTGAGCGATGTGCCCGCGGAATTCACGCCAGCGGAGCTCGAGCGCTGGTCGACGGTGAGCCAAACCCCTTCCGGCCCGCTGCGGCATCTCAAACCGGTCGTTGCGTTGGCGGAGACGCCGCCCTTTTGGCAAAGGCCGTCGGTGCCGCTCGGCTATCATCCCCCCGTCTGGCCTTAGCCTGACCCCGATCGGCCCCGGGGGGCGGGCCCTCTCCGCAGGCTTCCCCTCGCGCGCGCTAGCCAGGAGCGGCAAGATCCTGTTGGCCGCCCGCCCGCTCCAGGGGATGGGCCGGTGCGTCGAGATGGTGCTCGCTGCGGCGATCGCTCTGCGGCCGCAATAGGGCGCTTAGCTGGGGTCGCGAAGCGATGCCGAGGTGTGCGGTGGGAGATAAGGCCCGTGATCCGCTTTGAGGGTTTGAGCAAGCAGTACGGGTCCTTTGTTGCCGTCCGCGGCCTCGACTTTTCGGTGCAACAGGGCGAAGTATTTGGCTTTCTGGGTCCCAACGGCGCCGGCAAGACCACCACCATTCGCATGGTTATGGGCATCTTGGTGCCGAGCGCGGGGCACGCCAGCATCGCCGGCCTGGATTGCCAGCGCGATCGGATCGCGGTGAAGCGCCGGGTTGGCTACCTGCCCGATGCGCCGATCTTCTATGATTTCCTGCGCGGACGCGAGATCCTGCAATTCGTGGGTGAAATGCACGGTCAGTCGCCGGCGACGGCGCGCGCCAACGCGGCGCGGCTTTTGGAGGAACTGGCGCTCGCCGACGCTGCAGAAGAGTACGCCATCAACTACTCGACCGGCATGAAGAAGAAGCTGGGGCTTGCCTCAGCTCTGATGCATGATCCAGCCGTTCTCATCCTGGATGAGCCCACCAACGGGCTTGATCCGCGCGCCGCCCGCGAGGTCCAAGATCGATTGCGGCGCAGCAGCGCTGAGGGCAAGACCATCTTTCTTTCCACGCATTTGCTAGACATGGCCGAGCGGTTGTGCTCGCGCGTGGGCATCATCCACCAGGGCGAACTGGTGGCCGAAGGAGCTCTCCCGGAGCTGCGGGCTCGGATCGTCCCTGGCGGTTCGCTCGAGGAAGTGTTCCTCAAGGTGACGCAGCCGGAGGATGCCGCCGTCGGGGGAGGCATCGCTTGAGTGCGAGCACGCCGATCAGCGCGGCACGCGCAGCGCGGCTCATTTTGCGGCTCCGGCTGGCGCGCTTCTTCAACCAGGTGGCCTCGGGCTTCCAGCGTTTCCGGCGTGGGTCGGCCAACAGCAAACGCACCGCCACCCCGGGCAAGAGCAAGCTTGGCTGGTTCGTGGGCGCCATTGTGGCCCTATCGATGATCTTCTCATTCACGAACATTGCGCGCCAGGCCATGGCAAATATCAAAGAGCGCCTCGGTTCGACGACGACGACAGTGACGGCTGCCAAGTCTCCCGTCGACGCCGGCGCTCCCCAGGGCTGGCTTGGCGCCCAGCTCAGCAATCTCACCAAACAGGACGCGGAAGCGCTGAGGCGGGGTGAGGCGCGCGGCGCCAAGGTGACCGGAACTGTTGCGGCAAGCCCTGCGGCCAAGGTGGGCCTTGAGCGCAACGACATCATCACAGGCCTCGATCAACAGGACATTGCCAACGCCAGGGATCTCATCCGCATCGTCGCGAGCAAAGCGCCCGGCACGAGTGTGGAGCTCATCCTCTGGCGCAACGGCAAGGAGCGGCGCGTCCCAATTCTGTTGGCCGCGCGGCCAACAGGCGCCGTGAGCCCGCAGCACAAACGCTTGGCCCTGCCGGTTGCGCCTGGCTACGCGCTCCCTTGGGAAGTTCTGCAAGGCGCGCTGCTCGAGGCCTGTGTGCTCTTGCTGGCGACGCTGCTGATGGCGCTCGCAAGCCGAGAGATCGCGCAGCCGGATTGGGATGTCGAATGGCTCGTCACCTTCCCGGTGCCGCTCACCACCTTGCTTGGCGTGCGCATCCTCGAGCGGACGCTCGTCAATCCGACGGGGCTCTTCATCCTGTGGCCCTTTCTGTCGGTGGTCGCGTGGGAGGCTGGGTATCGCTTGGCAGCGCCGCTGTTGGGTCTTGCCGTGACCTTCGCGTTGCTGGCCATCCTCACGACCATCTGGACCCTCTGCGATACGGGCCTGCGCCTCAACTTGAGCCCGCCGCAATTGCGCAATCTGCAGGCCGTCCTCTCCATCGTGGCCGTGGGGTGCCTTTACCTGGCGATGTCGCCTGGAATTGCTGCCGACAGCTACCTATTGGGGTGGGCGCCGGGGGTTCCCGCGATCTTATTCTGGCTGCCGCCGGGACTTGCCATCGGCGCCCTGACCGCCACCCAGCCGGCAGACGCGGGGCTTGCGCTGCTGGCCCTGGCGATAGAGGTGTTGATCTGCGTGGCCCTCGGGTTCGCCGCTCTGGCCTATCAGGTGCGATTGGGGGTCGTGAGCGTCGCCGGTCGCGAGAGCGGGCGGGGCATCAGCAAAAGGCCACCGGCAACGCGAGCTGCCACCCGTCGCCTGCCGCTGTCGCCGATCCAGGCGCGCGAGCTCAAACTGTTGGCCCGCGACCGCAGCTTCCTGGTGCAGACGCTGCTCCTTCCCGTGATCATCATCGGCGCGCAGGTGTTGCTCAACACGCCCGGGCGGACCTTTGCCGTCGGGCTCGGGAGTCCCGAGCATGTGGCGGCCGCGGCGTTCGCGGTTGCGGCCTATACGCTGATGTTCTCAGCCTTCCAGACGCTCAATAGTGAGGGCCAGGCGCTGTGGATCCTGTACACCCTGCCCCGCTCGCTGGAGACCATCCTGCGCGAGAAGGCCGTCCTGTGGGGGGTCGTGTGCCTGGCGTACGCCATCGCTGTGATCGCCCTGGGGTTGGCGTGGAACCCAACCTTCTCGCTGCACCAGCTCGAATTGATCAGCATTATCCTCCTCGGCGTACCGATCTTTGCCGTCATCTCTACCGCGCTTGGCGTGTTTGCTTGCGATCCACTTGCCCAACTGGTGCAGCGGCGAGTACGGCCCAGCTATCTCTATCTCTATATGCTGTTGGCCTCCCTTTATGTCGTTGCCATCTATGCAAGCAGCATCTGGCAGCGCGCGGGGCTCATCGTGCTCACGGCGCTGTTGGGCATGGCCCTGTGGCAGAAGGCGCGCGACCACCTTCCCTACTTGCTGGATCCCGATGCTTCGCCGCCCGCGCGCGTGTCCGTAGCGGATGGTCTGATCGCCGCGCTGCTGTTTTTTGTGCTGCAAGCCCTCATCGCCCTGGCGTTGAGCTCCGGCGAACCCAAGCTCACGGGGCGTGCGACCACCATAGCCTTTGCTGTGGCGGGGGCCGCGACCTATGCCTGCGTGCGTTTTGTCTATTGGCGGCTGAAGACAGAAGGCGTGCCGCGCGTCTGGGGTGCCGCCCCGATGTCGAGCGTTGTGTCGACCATGGCCTGGGGCGTCCTCGGCGGCTCGCTCACCGCCGCGGCGGGCCTTGTCTATCTTAACCTTATTGCCCACACACAGCTCTTCGAGACGGTGCACGAAAGCGCCTTTAAGGGCGATGAGCTGGCGTGGCTGGCTCTGCTCACCGTTTGTGCCGCGCCGATCTTCGAGGAATTCATCTTCCGTGGATTGATTTTCGGCGGGCTCAGGCGCTCGCTGGGGCTTGGCGCCTCGCTGCTTGCCAGCGCCGCCATCTTTGCAATCGTACACCCGGCGGCGTCGGTGATCCCGGTGTTCGGTCTCGGCATCGGCGCTGCACTTGTTTATGAGCGTACGCGTTTTCTTTTGGGGCCGATGTTGGTCCACGGGGTCTACAATGCGGCCATTGTCGGCTATCAGGCGCTATCTTGAGCCGTGCCGGGCGTGAGGAGACGGTTTCCCACTCCAAACGCGACCCGCCAGAGTTAGAGGTTTTGCCATGATCTCGAGTGCACCGACGCTGCGCCACAAGCGGCCGTGGTACAGCCCGAGGGCGATCGCGCGGTCGATCGCCATTCGTCCCCGCCTCTATTATTCGGCGCTGGCCGGCGTGGCGGCGCTGGTGCTTCTTCCCAGGAGCTGGCCGGCGAGCCTGCGCGAAGCGCTGGCTTGGGATCTGAGCGCCGCGATCTACCTGGCATTGGCCTTCCGGGTGATGTTGACCTGCAAAGGTCAGATCATCCGCGCCAGGGCCGCGCGCCAGGACGACAGTCGGGTGGTTATTCTGATCATCATTCTCTTGGCGATCACGGTGAGTTTCATCGCCATTGCCGGAGTGCTGAGCGATGCCAAGACCGCCTCCTACAAGCTCATCAACCTCGGTCTTGCTGCCGTCACGATCCTGCTGTCGTGGACGGTCACGCAGGTGGCCTTCACGCTGCACTATGCGCATGAATACTATCGACCGAGTGACGGCCCCCACACCTTTGCCGAAGGCCTCGATTTCCGCGGCGACCGCACTCCGGACTACTGGGACTTCTTTTATTTCGCGACCTCGTTCGGAGCAGCCTCTCAGACCTCGGACGTGTCGATCCTGACGAAACCCCTACGGCGTCTGGCGACGCTGCATGCGATCATTTCGTTCTTCTTCAATACGGCCGTGCTTGCGTTGAGCATCAATCTTGCCGCATCGATGATATGAGGGTGCCAAGATGGACGGGCCTCAAGCGGACTATGTGACACATCTGATCGCGACCTACGGTTACATCGCCATCGGGTGCATCATTGCCTTGGAAAGCATGGGTCTGCCATTGCCAGGCGAGAGCGCGCTGGTGGCAGCGGCCCTCTATGCGAGCCGCCATGACCAAAGCATTGCCGGTATGGTGGCCGCAGCTGCGATAGGCGCCATCGTCGGCGATAATGTGGGCTACTGGATCGGCCGGGAATTCGGATACCGACTGGTGTTGCGCTACGGCGCAGCGATCGGTCTGTCGGCGAGTAAGATCAAGCTCGGGCAATACCTGTTCCTGCGTCATGGCGGCAAAGTGGTGTTCTTCGGTCGCTTCGTGGCTTTCCTGCGCGTCCTTGCAGCGCTCATGGCGGGTGTGAACCGCATGGATTGGCGCCGCTTCTTGTTCGCCAATGCCGCGGGCGCCATTCTCTGGGCCTGTTTGGTGGGTTTTGCCGCCTATGCGTTTGGCAGGGCCATCCTCGATGTTACGAGACCAATCGGCATCGGGCTCATTGCGGTCTCCGTCGCTTTGGTCATCGCGGTCGTGTGGGTGGTGCGTTCGCACGAGGCGGAGTTTGAGGCGAGAGCCGAAGAGGCCCTGCCCGGCCCCTTGCGTCCGGTGCATCAAGCCGAGGCGCGGCACGGGTCGTAAGGATTGAGGCGAGGGCGCGACCTCAACGGCATGGCGATGACGCTAACAAACATCGCGGTGCCAAGGCCGAAAAGTCCGATGAGTTGTTGGCGGATCTGCGCGCCGGCCAAGATTTGCGCGAGGCTTGGCTCGCCTATAGAAGGGTTGCTGATCCCCGAGTGCTGATGAAGGCCTTTGGCAGGTGGTGGAAGGCGGCCAACCCATCCGTTATATCGGGCGCACACGGCTCTATTACCAGGCCCTCGGCTACGAGAGCGACCACGTCTGGGCCGCGTTTGATGACGTCCCCTTTCGGCACCTCGCGCGGCCGCTTGAGTTCGCACGCATCGCCCTCATCGCGACCGCAAGGCCTATTGGCTCGGGCAATCGCGATGGCGATGGCGTGAAGCGCGTTTGGTCGGCCCCGGTCGTTCCGGCGCCATCCGCCCTCAACACTGATAACCTTGCGTGGGACAAGGAGACCACCCATGCATCAGGCAGTTCTTGATGGCGAGCTTTCCAAAACCCACGCAGATCAGCTCGCGGCGAGTGGTCCATCGTCTTGCGGACGTTCAAGACTGGATCGCTCGACGCCAAAAGAGCAAGGAATGATTCGCTGCGACTTCGCCCATGCAGCGTATCTCGGTGTCACGCGGCGCAAGGCGGACGGGGGTGGGGGTCAAACGGCGCGGGGGCCCCATCGCGAAGATGGCGACGCCGGCGCGTCAGTTTCGCTGCGCTGGGGTTTTCTGTGCGGCGCGCTCCTCGGATTGGACGTTCGAAGGCGCTTCCTCGCTTTCGTTCAGGTTACGGATTAAATCAACCCAGCGCTGTGGCAGCGGCTCCTGGACAATCGCATCGTACCGAGAGCTCAGTGTCTTGCCGATACACTCAAAGACGGGATGTTGTGCGCGTCTCATCGCCGTCTCCTGGCGACTAGGGCAACGGTAATCACCGTAAACCACCCGCTGAGAGGAATTGTTCCGCTGACCGGGCCGACGCGGTATAAGATGCGTATAGGTGCTGCGGCAGCGGAGGGCCAATGAAGGCTCGACATCTCGTTGGGAGCTCATCCTTCGGGCCGGAAGCTTTGAAGGGCATCACCCAAGCCTTCGATGACGCCTGGAACAGCATCGCAGCCGACGTCGGCAAAAACCCTTTGGCTATCGAGGCAGCCCGGCTCAAACTCGCCAACATCATCTTGGCCCTCGTGCAAAATCATGGCGGCGACCCCGAGCAGCTCAAGCGGACCGCGCTGGAACTTATGGCGAAGGACGTTCGAACGGGAGCAACCTGAGACGCTGATTGGCAGTATGCGATCACGTTGGAGCGCCGCTTGCTGCTTTGGCACTTCGTGCAGACCGGATGAGTCGGCGCAATCTCGTGTCCCGATCCATGGCGTTGACCATATCAGATCGAGGCAGTTACGCGCTCAGCAAATCCCTCAGTTTGATGCCCGTTTCGGAGCTAAGATCGCTCTGCCATCGTCATCGAAATCAGCGCCGCGCTCAGGGTCGTCAACATGGGTGAGGCAACCCTCATAAAACGCTTCGGATCTGTTCTCCGGGCAGTCGTCGATCCTCTCGATGTTGTGCTCCTCCGCCCAGAGATAACCAGCAGCATGGCTGATGCAATCATCAGTGCAGTCGTAACCTCCGAACGTTCGCGCCGACGCGTGACTAGGTGCGCAAAAACCGAGGGTCATTACGCAGACCGCAAGTACCCATGGATTGCGGTAGCCACGACACGTCACCATAGGTGTATGTTCGACACTTCGCGCATGCGGGTCGCCCATCAGGGCAATTTACCAAAACGATCTACAAAGCGGACTATTTGAAAGGACTACAAGCTCTAGCTTGGCGCGGAACTAGCAACGACAAGCGCACGTTTTTCCTGGCATGCGCACGAGTTGCTTCCGATGTCCCACGAGGCACACTGCTGGCAGAAGCGCGCAAGAGATACGTGCTGAGGCCGAGAAGATCAACAGATCTGAGGACAAGCGCGAGTTGCCAGATCTAGCGGCCGGCTATGACCAATTGGCAAGGGAAAGGAGCGCGCCAGCTAATGTACGTGCGCGGACCTACCAGCGGCTAGCTCATAGGACACAGGACGGAGCCGGGCGCGTAAAGCCAAGGTCGAGGGGAACGCAATTTTATGGTCCGAGATCACGAACGCGTCCGGGGGAGCACTTCAAACGCAGCCGAGCCCCCGCCGCAAATCAGGTGCAGCTCGGCGTCGCCAAACCTTGTACCGCATGCTCGGCTAAGTGAACGGCAAGTAGGAGATGCTTGGCATTAGCCGCGGTCACCTCGGCAGCCTCTGCCCGCGTTTCCCGAGCCAAGTTTTCAAAATGCCTTTTGGTCTACTTCACGCAGTGTTCGTCAGTCGCTGCTCCTCATGGCCTCAATCGCGGCTTTCTTGAGGGTGGCTACATCCAGTTCGTCGTTGTCTTTGGCGATCGAGAGCAGAGCCGTCGCTAGTCGTAATTGTGCTCCCTCGCGCAGGACATCACTGAAATTGCCAGCGATGTCCTCCCATGCCTCATCAAACGCCTGACCGATTACCTTGATGTCCTCCGGCCCGAACGCCGAGTCCTCGATCAGTACCCAGGCTCTCATGACGACCGACCCCGTTTTACAGCTGTCCAGAACAACTCTAGGTGGCTAATGTGTCAATAGCTTAGCGCTATGATTGCTATCCGAACCGTTCGCTGACAATTCCCTGACCCAAGACACGCAGCAGATGGAACGCGCATCCACTGGCATTCGTTAATGATTTACCCTGAACGGCGATAGGAGCCCCAACCTGTCCGCGCTTCATGATGCCGCGTATTGGCGGGAGCGAGCAAGAGACGCACGTGCTCATGCCGAGCAAATGTCCAGCACCGAGGAAAAGCGCGAGCTGCTGGACATCGCGGAAGCCTATGACCGACTGGCAGAGCTTGCTGCGGAAAAGAAAATCCTAGAGGAATAGACACTCCTGACGAGCGTTTTGATCATTATTGAGAAAATCAGATTAGGATTGAGAAAATCAGATAGGGGACTTTGGAACACTAAGCCGGCGCAGGTGTTCTTGTTTGAGCAGCTGGGGGGAATTCCGCACGTGCCATCCGCGACACCTGATGAGGATTACTGGTTGGAGCGCGCGAGAGAAGCGTATGCTCTATCGAACCAAATGGTGTATCCTGAAGCAAAGCAACTGATGCGGGAAATCGCTGCGGGTTACCAGCGGTTGGCTCAATCTACGGAAGAGCGTACGGGACGCGCAAAGCCAAGATCAAGGTGAGGCGCTTGCCGGCCCCTGCAGACCCGTACTTTTCTCTGGCCCAACCGGCCACCGTAGATCCGAGCGTCATCGAAGACCACATCGCCCAGGTTCACGCCGATACGGAACTGCGCGGGGTCGTATCACCGCAGCGTTGCGCTCAGCCATCGTCTTTTGAATATCCAGGGCAGCGTTCACCGCGCTCGCGAACTCAGCCAGGATACCGTCGCCGGCTGTGTCAATCACGCGGCCGCTGTGTTCAGTGATCATTGGCAATACGACGGCTTGGTGCGAATTGAGATCGCGGACGGTGGTTTCCTCGTCGGCGCCCATCAGAGCGCCGTAGCCCGATATGTCGGCAGCGAGTATGGCCGCCAATTTGCGGGAAGCCTTTTGATTTCCAAGGATACCTGCCAGATCGCGCCAGATCGCACTAGACGGCCGATTCGCCCAAGGCCAGGGGAAGGGACTAGAACCGGGGACGATCTCTGGCGGGCCAAATTTCGAGTAGCTAGGGCATGTGGCTGACGCCGCGCGCGCGAGGGAGCAAGTATGTGAGCTGTGGGGTGAACGACGCTGTTGTGGAAGCCCTACGCGCGAGGAGCCCCACGCTTGCCAACCATCGAAAAGCATGGCGGAGCGCCGGACCCCACGCACCATATCCGTCGCTCGCGCCACATGGGCCTAATAGAAGGATAGACCCAAGAAGACGGTGCCAGCGAATTGAGGCGTTATCGGAGCAGTCAGGTTAAACGTTGGTAACCTGCTCCGACGAAAGAACGTTAGGCACTGGCCCTATTCGTGGCGTCTCGGAAAGCCATGGGCGTAACGTCGTTCGGCAACTCATTTGAGCCCGCTGCCCGCGCAACGTGCTTCTGGCAACGGACGAGCGCTTCGCGTAGCGGAACGATGAGCTTGCTTTGGTCGTACACTAGGCTCGTTATATCGGGCGACGAGTGGGCCATGAGGCGCGACCGAACGTCGTAGCCAAGGCCCTCATCGTGCAGCCAACTATTGATGCTCCGCCTGAAGTCATGAGCGCGTAAGCCCGTGATCTCACCCCGAGCACACACGCGTTGCATTGCTCTTGCCAACGTCGGCCGCACGAAGTGATTGCCCTTCCCCTCGCTCGGAAACATGAACTCGCTCCCGTCATTGGTCGGGACCGCGATCCCCTCCGCCCGCCCACGGCGATACGTTGAGCCGATGACTGCTCTCACCATGCTGGCGCGGTGCTTCGAGCCCTTTTCGTTGCTCGAACCTTTCGCATCTCCCCGCTGTGGTGATCTCGTCAACGGGGCATGTCGCCGATTTCATCCATGACGTATTGGTCGAGAACTGCTGGTAGGCCGCTATCGTGCGCGCCGAACGCTCCTCGCCATGCTCTTTGCACTGCTCCCACATTTGGCGGAACGTGGCGCTCTCGGATCCTTGGCAATGGCAACCGGGTCCTCCCCGCGCCCACTGCTGCAATGATCTCCGGTGCCTCCTGCCGCGCATTCCGAAGAGTGACGCTGTCACGTGCGCCAATGCGGCAGCGCTTTCGGCCATTTCGCGCGGTGTACCTCACATAGTAGGCGGCCCGGCCGGATGGCTCGACGCGCATAGTCAGACCTGCACTGTCTGGACATCGTCGAACACTGCGGCGCGCCGCGCTTTGTATTTCACCGACTTTCCTCTCGGAAATCCCTGCGGCCATCCTTGGCGCCGCGACATGCAGCCAAGCATCGTCGCGCTGGCGTTGCGATCGCTCGCCGACGCCGCGGGACCAAGAAGCACGATGAGGACACCCTTTTGGCTGGAAGGAAGACCACCGGTTGGCGCGACTGTTACGGTCGCGTCGAGCCTGCTCAAAGGGACCGGCTTTTGGCGCTGGGGCGGACACGCCGCAACGGGCAGCTTCCCAAGGATCTGGGATCTGCCGAGGGTCCCCGGCACTCGAAGAATTAAGCAGCTCCCGTGTGAATAAGGTGTCGTGGATGAAATGAAATCTTGATGAGGCGTAGGGTTTGCCCATGGGGGTCTTCGGCAGCATCGAACGGCGCCCAAGACGCCCCGAGGGGGCTTTGGCCATCGGCGGTGGCCGTTGCGGGACTTTGCTCGCGGGACTTAGCTCGCGCCAGGACGAG
>Ga0075425_100006923_pt1 | contig 11934 bp, 10 predicted proteins | sample SoiMethybrSBSTD4_FD_75300 | JGI IMG/M metagenome (GOLD analysis project Ga0075425, IMG submission 75300) | Bulk soil microbial communities from a Populus tree surrounding site in Tennessee, USA - Soil MetaG P. TD hybrid SBSTD4 | ecosystem: Environmental > Terrestrial > Soil > Tree plantation...
TCGTAGGCGAGCTCCCATGGGTCGAACGATTCCGCCGGCTCCCGAGGCTTGACAGCCCGTTGGAGCCGGCTGACGCGCTGGCGGTCGCGCTCCCATTCGTTCGTGGTGCGGTCCCGCCACGCCTCACGTCGGGAGAGGACGGTGGCACGCTGGCGCTCGCCGTAGGCCTCCCGGATCCGTTCGACGACGCATGGGCTGCAGAACCCACTCGGTGCCTGGGGCTCGACTTCGTTGCGACCGCATCGGGGGCAGATCTCAGCAACCTCGTCCACGGAACGAGGGTGCTGGGGACGTAACGGCTAGGTCAGCGTGCCCCGATTTCACCGAGCAGGCGAACCACGCTCCGCCGCGCCTCCGGACACATCGTCAGGAAGTCGACGATGTCGGCCCAGCGTTGCCCGTTCTCGAAGCCTGCGTGCATCAGCCGGGAGCCGCCCAGCACATGGTCGGCATGGGTTCTGGGAGGGACAACTGATCTGACGGATTGGTGCGAGGCGCGTAGAAGCACGGGAACGGTGAGACGCGCCCGGCGTTGAGCCACTGCACGCTCAACGTGACTACCAGCGCGATGCTAAGCAACACCAAGGCGACCGTTGCTACGTTGCGCGTGCTCACAGACGGATGATGCCATTTCCCTGGTCCCCAATGCCACACCGCGACCCACCCGAATACGTCATCCCATCACTGCGAAGCTCCTACGATCGATGCGCATCGATCTCCGCCAGCAACCGGACCATCATGCGCCGAGCGCCCGGGTGCATCGTCAGCAAGTCGGTGATGTCGGCCCAGTCCTGCCCGTTCTGATCGCGGTAGCGCATCAGGAGAGACGAGATCGCGTCACGGTCGGCCTGGTCGCGGATCAGGACGCGGCGGAGGTCGTCGCGTGCCTTCGGATCGAGGGTCAGGAGAACGGTGCGGAGGTTGTCGTCCGGCATAGGTTCTTGTCGGAGCTACCCAACCGCCCGGTACAGCCGCCAGCGATCGGGAACACCCTTCAGTTCATGTTCGCCAGCCTCCTCGAAGGAGAGCCCGCTACCGGCGACGAGGTCCTTCACCGTCTGGGATATCAGCACCTGTGACGCGCCCGCGAGCGCCGCGATCCGCGCGCCGGTCGAGACCGTAATCCCGCCGGCCTTGCCGTCGATCAGCTCGCACTCACCGGTGTGGACGCCGGCGCGGACCTCGATGCCGAGATCTCGGACATGCTCGGCGATCTCGAGCGCGCACCGGATGGCTCGTGCCGGGCCGTCGAACGTCGCGTAGAAGCCGTCTCCCGCCGTGTCGTTCTCGAACCCGTGCCAGTGTTCGAGGGAGGTGCGGATCGTCGCATGATGTCGCTCGACGAGGTCCTTCCAGCCACGGTCACCGAGCGCCGCCTGTCGCTCCGTCGAGCCGACGATGTCCGTGAACAGGACGGTCGAAAGGACCGTGTCGGTCTGGAGCGACTTGGGGGCGACGCCGACGAATGCACGGATCTCGTCCGCCCACACAGCCGCTTCTTCGACGGTCCATGCGGAACCCGGCATCCGGCGAACCTCCGCCGCGGGCATGCGGGAGGCGATGTACTCAGCTTCCTTTACCGATCCTTCGCGGTCCTCGTGCACCAGTAACAGCGTCGGAACGTTGACTGCTTCGAGGACGCCGCTGACATCCGTTTCGTACCACATCTCAGCTAGCTTCGCGGCGACGTCGGGTGTGCAGGCGTTCCTGGTACTCATCGGCAAGGAGTCGAACATCTCCGGCGGCAGGACGTTCCCAGCGGCGGCCTCTTGCTCGAACATGACTTTGGCGTAGTCCTGCGTCCCCCACAAACGGAGAAATCCGCGTTCGAGTTCCAACTCCTCTTTCGAGCGGCCCCAGGCGTAGCCGCCAGCCTGCCCGAACGCAGCCATAGGCTCCAGCCACACGAGCGCTCGGGGGAGCGATGGTCGCAACGCCGCCAGCAACACGTTCACCGCTCCGCTCGAGAACATGCCGACCAGCACGGGCTTCGACGCCGCCGTTGCATTCAGAACGACCAGCAGATCGGCGACGCGTGTCTCGAGGTTGGGCAGTTCCACGTTCCGGCTCGACACACCGACCCCACGATGGTCATGAACGATGAGCCGAGCGAACGACGAAAGCGATCGCAACCACGGCTCGAAGGCAGGATCCAGCCAGTCCATATCGATGTTCCCGGGCCAGTCCAGCTGGAAGGCGATGTCGATCGGACCCTCCCCGTCCACCCGGTAGCCGATGTAGACATCGTCCTCAGGCCGGGCATATCCGAAGACCGAGCGGCTTTCCATGGCGGTAATCCTCGTCCCGTACGTCACACCCCGCAACGCGACCAGGTCAGCCGACGTTCGGGATCGATCCTCCAAACCTCTGCGGCCACCCGTAGAGCTTGCAGATTCGGTCAGAGGCTCCGGCCAGCATTCGCTAAACGCACCCGCCGATGGCTGGCCACCGCTCGACGCCGCTCGGCGACACGAGGTAAACGGCATTCGGATCTCGAGCGAGCGCCCATAGTTCTTCATCGCCTTTGCGCCATCCGGTGAACGTGGCATCCGCCGGCAACGTCGCGAGTGAGTCGTAGCGACCCGTCATCCCTGTCGTCATACCATTGCCGTTCTCGGCGTACATGCCGGCAACCTTGTTCTCGTCGTTGTAGACGAAGAGGATTGGGATGTCCTGCGCATCGCAGTGTTCGGCACCGTGACCTTCGTCGACGCGTGTCCACGTAGTGGTGCCCTCTGCAGTCCATCGCGGTGGCAGCAGCGCCCAGACCAATCCCACAAGGCAGACAAGCGCAATGACGGCCCCCCACGCTCGTTTCATCTCAGACGTTGCTTCGGCATTCGCGGACCCGATGATTACCTGTCTGGGCGTTCAGCGCCAGGCTTGCGGCCACCCGTACAGCTTGCAGATCCGATCCCACGTCTCGTAGTCGGGATAGCTCTCGCCGTCCTCGAGCGCCCGGTAACGGCTGACCTACATACCCAGCAGCCACGAGGCACGAGCGACAGACAAGCCAGCCCGCTCCCGATCGTCACGCATCATGTGGCGGAAGGCGGAGGCACTGAACACAACGTGGACGCGTTGGAGGATGGAGTTCTCTCGGCTCGGAGTTCGCTGGCCGCTCGGGCACACCAGTGGGACGGCGTCCCAGTCCCAGCTCGGTCCCCCCAGCGGCGTCCCTCCGACCGTAACCGAGCGCTCTTGCGACCCGCTGCTTGTTCGTTTTCTGTGCCCGCATGCCCCGCTGGTGGGAATGGCTAGGGAGGATCGGACTCACAGGAACGAGCTAGGACGCAAGGGAGGCACAAAGATCAACAAGCTTGCCCGCTAGCCGGGCCGAGATGACGTTGCCTTGCCGATCGAGGATGGCTCTTCCTTGGCCACTGAGGTACCAGATGCCGGGCTCTCCGGTTAGCGGGTTGGGGAAGAAAGGGCCGTGACCCATCGCCCGGGCGGAGACGGAGCCATCCCGCCGAGCCCGGAGTTGAGTTGACCCTGTACCCACCACCGTGACCGACGTGCCCGTATCCAGGTTGGTGAAGGTCAGCCTGTTGCCGGGGAAGGTCACGATCTGCTTGATGGGGTTCCCTGTATCGTCGGTCCACGTCTTGATGATCTCGACACCATCGATGTGGCCGAGGACCGGAAAGGCGCATTGGTCGGTGATGACGACGTCACCCTGACTGGGATTGGTCTCCCTCGTCGGCTTCTTAGCTGATGCTGTGGGCGCAAGGACGAGGAAGATGAGCGTCATGGATAGAAGTAGGAATCCGCGCTGCATCCCCGTGGCGTTCAACATCGTCTCCCTCTCCTCGGGCAGAGCGCTTCGCGGAGTGAACCTATCGTCCTGTCTCTGTTCCGGTCAACCCGCTTCGATCAACGAGCATCAATCTCTCCCAGCAGCCGGACGACCCGCCGCCGTCTTTCCGGGTACATCGTCAAGAAAGTCGATGATGTCGGCAGACGACCATCCCTTCCACCTTGGCTACCGCGAAGCCGTGCCAAGCGGAAAAGAAGTGGTGTTCCCGGAGTGCGGGTGGGTACGGTGTTTCAGCAGGGAGGTCGACTCAAGATCCGGGAGGTCGCCGATGTTGACTACCCGAGTTGTCCGAATCGGTGCCGCGATCGGGGTGTTCGTTGCGGCGCTGAGCATCCACTCATACGAGGCTTCCGCCGCCGGAAGGGCGGCTGTGAACGCGACCGCCGGCTCCTCTTCGGTGGTCGGCTTGTGGCACCTGGACGAGACGAGCGGCACGATCGCCTTCGACAGCAGCGGGAACGGCAACAACGGTGCGATCAATGGCCCGGTCACGCTCGGGGTTCCGGGTCACCTCAACACCGCCTACAGCTTCGTTCCGAAGGGCACCGTCATCGTCCCGAACGCTTCGGATCTCGTCCCGGGGACGGCGAAGATCACGATCTCCTACTGGCTGAAGGCGACCTCTCCGCCGCGCAACGTGGCCGACTACGACATGTTCACGAAGGGAGACAGCTCGAGCAGCGGCGGCCAGATCAAGCTCGAGGTGCAGCAGAACGGGCAGGCATCGTGCCAGTTCCGCGGCTCGTCCGGCGGCAAGCAGCTGCAGGCAGGACCGAACGTGGTCGACGGGCAGTGGCACCAGGTGACCTGCGTCCGCGACGGCACTCGGATCGTCGAGACGGTCGACGGGGCGAGCTTCTCGGCGACAAAGGCGACCGGCTCGATCACGGTTAAGGATTCCATCCGCCTCGGCTCACACAAGGGTGGAGGTGACTGGTACAACGGCGTCCTCGACGAAGTGACCTATTCGATCGGCTAGCGTCGTCAGAGCCAGTCCCGAAAGGCTTCGGTAGCACGATTCCGACCATGCGCTCAACCATCACTTCGAGCCGGCGCGTTTGAGCCCGCCGGGGCAGGAGCGATCGCCACCGTTAGAGGCTCGAAGTAGCTTCGATTTCACCGAGCACCCGCACAACGCGCCGTCAGCAAGTCGATGACCTCGGCCCAGCCTTGGCCGGTCTCGTCGCGGTAGCGCATCAACTGCCTGGTGATCGTCGCTGCCTCGTGTCTCTACCTCGGTGTCCGCTGGTTCCGATGTCGCCGCGGCGTGGTGTTGAGAGGTGCCATCGTCGGGACCATCGCGGCGGTCGCGTCGCTACGATCGTTCGGCGCCCGCGAGCGTCTTCCACTGAGGAGCTTCCCCCCTCGGGTCGGCCTGGTCCTCACTCGCGAGCCGTCCTGAGGCTCAGCTGGCCGTGACCGGTCCAGGAGGACCCGCGACCTCACCCACCGAGGCCATCGTGCCGATAGTTCGGCCGTGGAGGTCAACGTCCCCGAAGATCGTCTGAGCATCCCGGCCGTTCCCCGCGATACACGGATAGAAGACCAGGAGAAGGCCGCGTACGAGCGCGTGCTCATCGCGCGAGCCGCGGCGGGAGACGCGGGTGCATACGAGGAGCTCTACCGGACCCACGTGGGAGGCGTGGCTCGCCACGTCCGGTTCCGCCTCGGACGAGCCGACGAGGACGTCGTGGCCGAGGTCTTCGTTCGCGCCTGGGCCGGGATCGGTACGTACCGCGAGCTCGGCCGTCCGTTCGGTGCGTGGTTGTTCGGGATCGCACGCCATGTCATCGCGGATCGGTTCCGGGCCGAGGCACGCACGATCCCGGTTGCGGAGATCACCGACCTCGGGGTCGAACCGATGACGGCCGAGCTCCTCGCGCTCCGGGAGGCGATCGACCAGCTCCCCGACGATCAGCGTCAGGCGATCGAGCTCCGGTACCTTGCGGGCCTCACGAACGACGAGGTGGCATCCGCGATGGGAACGACCGCGGCCGCGGTGAACACGAAGCGGTGGCGGGCCCTCGGCGCGTTGCGAGCGCTGCTGGAGGACGGGTCGTGACCGAGCCCATCGACCACCCAAGCTCGAACGTGACCCCGCTTCCCAGCGGGCGGGTCGATCTCGCCGACACGGAGGAGCGGCTGGTCGGGCTCCTCGATACACCCGTCGACGCCGACGCGACCTGGGCGCTGGTGCGTGCTGGGATCGGTCTCGACCGCGGCGTGGCGACGCTCCGGCCTCGCCGCAGGCGGATGGGCGCCGTCGTCCTCGGTCTGGCAGCGGCGCTGGTTATCAGCGGCGCCGCCTTCGCCGCCGTGTCGCAGCACGGGCCGTCGACCGCACCCGTGCCGGCGACGGGACTCGGGGCTCACCACGATCCGGACTCGAGCGCCGATCCCGGCCGGGCGGGCGCCGGAGCTCCGAGCGCTGCGTTCACGCCGTCCGCGAGTGGCGGCGGGCACACGGGCGAGGCCTCCTCATCCGATGCGGACGGTTCATCGACGACGGCGGACAGCCCCGAGCAGCCGATCCAAGATCAACCAGGGCAGGACCAACAGGGCCAGGACCAGCAAGGGGAGGACCAGCAGTCCCCGGATCCGACGCCCGCTCAGGACCAGGGACAGGATCAGTCTGGCTCAGGTGACGAGAGCGGCAGCTCCTCCGACGATGGGAGCTCGCAAGGGAGTGACGGGGCCCTGAGTTCGTCCGATCAGACGGACGCTCAGTCCTGAGGGATACGACGAAGGTCGTATCGAAGAAATCACCCCGTCCTCGATGAGCATCCAGGCTCCGTCGCTCGATAGAGGGGCGAGGAACACCTCCTCGACAAGGGCGAACCCGATCGCGAGACGGGGGCGCAAAGCATGAGGCCTCGGGAGGCACCCGAGGTGGCTCGGCTACCGGAAGGAGACCGGCATGATCGGAACCAGATCCCTCTCACGGAACAGGACCGCGCGGCTGGCAGCCGTCCTGATCCTGGGGACGCTTTACACGATGATCCGGATGGGCACCGGTGTTCCCGCTGCTCACGCCGACACGGCGTCTGGGCCGACCTGTCATGGCTTGGCTGCAACGATCGTCGGCACGCCCGGATCCGACACCCTCTTCGGCACTTCCGGCCGCGACGTGGTCGTGGGCGAGGGCGGCGACGACGTGATACACGGCCGCGGCGGCAACGACGTGATCTGCGGCAACCGAGGCTCGGACGAGCTGTTCGGCGGGAAGGGTGCCGACGAGATCTCGGGCGGTGACGGCAGTGACACGCTCGAGGGCGGCGACGGCAACGACGACCTCCAGGGCGACGACGGCAACGACGACCTCCAGGGTGAGGACGGGAACGATGACCTGCAGGGCGACGCCGGCGACGACACCCTCGAAGGCGGATCGGGCGCGGACGACCTGGAAGGGAACCAGGGCAGCGACGATCTGCAAGGCGACAACGGCGACGACACCCTCGACGGTGGCTCCGGCGACGACATCGAGGACGGCGGCAGTGGCGACGACAGCGCGGTCTGCGTGGTGACCGTGGCCGAGAACGACGACTGCAGCGGCGACGAGAACGTCCAGTAGTTCGGGCCGGAGGCACTCCCTAGCTCCTGGGCGGGCGCGGATCCGAAAGGATCGGCGTCCGCCCAGGCCTTCCGTCCGGAGGAAGCTCGTGTCTGGTACCGACATCGCGCGGATCATCGGCAGACGTGACGCTCGGCGGGCGTTCGCCCTCGTGGTGCTCGCGAGTGTGGTCGTCGGAGCCCTTCCCTACCGCGTCGACGCTGCCGTCACCCCCGCCAGACCGAACATCGTGATCGTCATGACCGACGACCAACGATGGGACACAGTGAACGCGACCTACATGCCGAACCTCACGTCGCTCGTCGTGCCGAGCGCGGTGTCGTTCACCAATTCCTTCGTGTCGAACCCGCTCTGCTGCCCGAGCCGGGTCACGACGCTCACCGGCAAGTACTCCTTCACGACGGGCGTGTTCGGGAACCGCGGGACGTGGGGCGGTTTCGGAGCATCGTTGCGGTACGGAGCGATGGATGACATGATCGCCACCGATCTCCAGGCCGACGGATACACGACGGCGCTCGTCGGCAAGTACCTGAACGGGTACAGCCCTCGCACCGACTATCCCGTGGTGCCGACCGGATGGGATCGGTGGTTCGCGGTCCGTGGAGGCTCGTACTACGACTACTATGCCGCGGCGGACGGCACGAGCGCGCACTACGGAGTGGCCCCGGAGGACTACTCGACGACGGTTCTCCGCGACCGAGCGATCCAGGTGATCGACGGCGCCGCGGCAACGGGGGCCCCGTTCTTCCTCTACTTCGCGCCGACCGCCCCGCATGCGCCGGCCATCGCGGATCCCCGGGACGTGGGCAGGTTCGACGCGGATGTGGCGTCGTACGTCCAGCCGCCATCCGTGACGGAGGGCGACCTCTCGGACAAGCCTTCATATGTCCAGGCCGCCGCCGCGACCGGCTCCCAATCGCATCGCGACGCGTTTCACGCCAAACAGCTCGCCGCGATCTATGGCGTCGACCGTGCGATCGGAACGATCTGGGACATGCTCCCGACGAACACGGTCGTCCTGTTCATGTCGGACAACGGGTTCCTGTGGGGCGAGCACGGTTGGGGCGGCAAGCAGGTTCCGTACAACGAGAGCCTCCGGGTCCCGATGCTGATCGCGAGCAAGGGCGTGAACCTGTCCTCGATCGGGCCGGTCGGCGGGACCTCGGACCGTCTCGCGTTGAACGTGGACATCCGTTCGACGCTGGAGTCGTTCATACCGGGCCTCCCCCAGCCGTCGACCGACGGTGAGCCCTGGACGGGCTCCTCGGCGCGGCAGGACTTCCCGATCATGCACTGGAACGACGAAAACAAGGTGCCGATGTACTGCGGCGTGCGATCCGCCGGATGGATGTACGTGCGCTACGCCGACGGGTTCGAGGAGGCCTACGACGAGGGGGCCGATCCGTTCGAGCTGCAGAACCTGGTCGTGACGGACCCGAGTGACCCACAGCTCGCGCTCCTCCGGGCGGCCGCGTCGGGGTACTGCTCGCAGCGAAGCGGACGGATCTACCCCGATGGTTGGCCGTACCCGTGAGTCCAAGAGGTCGTCCCCTGCGGAGTGGACCTCCCGGCTCGGGTCTCCCTAACCCACGTCGCCCCGTACCACTTTCCGCCCCCCGCCCCCTCCTATCCCCTCAACTGCAGGACCGGGGGGTCGCGGCCGAATAACCTTGTAGGAGTGAAGTCCGATCTCGAAACCGCCTGTGTGGCGATGTGCTGCGACCGCTCCTGGGACTCGGGCGCCTCAACTGCCCTCGGACGAGATGCGCCTCCGGAAGGCGGCGCTCTACGGAAACAGCCAGGTGCGAGGTGTCGATAGGGTCGCCGGATACGGGCGCATAACTGGAGAGGGGCCCGTGCCGGCCACCGAACGGCCCGGGCTGCAGGTACTCGGTGGGCGCTGCAGGGCTCGAACCTGCGACCTTCGCCTTGTAAGGGCGGAACGACCGTGCTGGTCAGAGACCTCGGCCCCCTATTCCGTATGCCCTTGAGTACCTCTCAGTACTTCTGAGTACTCTGCGTTGTTGCGCACGGCGTTACGCGCCGTGACCAACTCAAGTCCGAGACGATCCCGGTGCACGCTCACTCCAGCATCGCGAAGCACCCGCAAGTAGGAGCTCCTGAGCGTCGATCCCTCAAGAGCAGGGTGCGCCGGCTCCGCAGAGGACCAAGTCTTCGTCCTGATCCACGAAGGTGACCAGCTGCGATCGAGGGACGTAGGACAACCCGCCTCCGGGACCGAATGATGGGACCGGACCGACGCCGGCCGGGAGCGAGCTACGGTACGTGACACACGCGCCTGGGACGTCGATCGTCTGGATCTTCGGATCACCACTCGTCGCGGGGCAGGTCGGCGTCAAGGTCACGTCGACAACCGGGCTCGCGCCGCCCGAGCCCAGCTGCAATTGGACCCCTGTGCCGCTTCCCCCTCCTCCGCTCATGACCAACAACTCGAACGTCGCTCTGCCGCGCACGATCGTGGCTCCCGTAAGGCTCCATCCCAAAGGAAGCGATCGGATGCACGGCAGCTGCTCGGCCGTGGGCACAGCCTGCGCCATCACGATCATGGTCCGATTCGCGTCGCAGGAAGGTGTCGATACATCGCCTCGGCTGGGGAAGAACAGCGAGAGGCTGAAGGCGCCTGCGGCGAACACCACGAGCAACGTGAGGAGGATCAGCCCGATCCGCCTGAAGCTCCAGCGTTGGATCGTGACGGGACGACGCTCGGGGACGAGCGACCGGAACTGCTCGAGCAAATCACGTCCATCGCGCTTCATGAAGTTCCGGAGCTGCGTGGGGCTCGCCACACCGCGCGTCGCGGCGAACGCTTCAGATAGCTCTTCGGGGGTGAAATAGGCGAGGGCTTTCTCGTACACGGTCTGCGCATCCGAGCGGAGCGCGAGCACCAGCATCATGTTCCCAAGGTCTACGGCTTGCCGCCATGGAGACGGCCGGACCTGCACGAAGAAGACGTCGATCAGGCGAAGGTGCCCATCCTGCACCATCAGGTTCGCCGGCTTGATGTCACGATGTGCCAGGCCCACGTCCCACATCCGCCGAATCATCGCGAGCCCCTCGTCGATGACCTGCTCGTCGATGTCCGCGTCGCCGATCTCTTCTGCTCGGTCGAAGAATTCCATCGCGATGAGGTATTCACTCTCGGGAGTGATCTCGACGATGCCTAGCGGCGACGGTGTCGGGAATCCGTACTCGCCCAGGAGCCGCAGCGTGTAGTCCTCGTACTCGACGAATCGGCGGACCGTCTTGAAGGGCGTCTCGTCCTCGAGCCGCCCATACAGCATCACCCGGCCGAACTTGTACCAGCGGTCGGCACGCACGTGGTTCTTCGCGTAGAGCTTCGCGAACACTGACCGCTCGACCCCGTGCTCATCGGACACCCGGAGCTTCAGCGGCGTCGACCCACCGGAGCCCTCGAGCCCAACGAGCTTCATCTCGAGGATGGCGAACCCGAGCTGTTCTTGCATGGCCTGTTTGATCGCCTCGCCGCGCCTGCCGCTGACATCGAGATGCGCCGACTTCCCGCGATGCCCGTACGCCACCGGGAAGATGTCGGTCGGGGTGAACGCGCGGAAGAGGGTGACCGGGATCGCAACTCCGAGGATGACCGCAAACACGAGATCCGTGGGGTGATTGATGCCGAGATAGATCCGATCGAGCGACACCCCGGCGAGGAAGGCGACGATCGCGAGCTTCGCGTACCACCGCGAGCGGCCAGGAACCACGAGCATGTAGATGAACCCCATCAACACCGCGGCGAGCGCCGCGACCGGCTGTGAGGGTGACGAGAACCCCTCCCACTGGCCGATCGCTGTGACGCTGTAGGGACGTGGGCGAGCAGCCGTGATGTACAGGGCCGGGAGGACGATCTCCAGCACAGCGAGGCTCACGAGAAAGACCACCAGATGCCTCCATCGACGGAAGGCGACGGTGAGCGCCACCGCGAGGAGTCCCAAGATCGCGAGCCCCCACTTCGATCCGACCGAGTTCAGCGTGTTCGTCAGCGAGTTCAGCCACGGGGTCCGCGCCGAGGTGACGGACCGGATGATCGGCGCGTCGAGATGATCGAGCGGCTCGGTCGTGACGTGGAGCCAGACGACGCCCGAAACCACGATGACGAGAACAGCCGCAAGCCAGAGCATGCCCGTCATACCGATCTTCTTAGGCAGCGGCGGGGGCGCGCCGGTGGGCCGGCGCTGGCGACGGTGTACCTCCGGCACGACCACGACGCGTTCCGCAGACCCTGCTGCTCTTGGCGGTCTGTTCATGGAAGGACCACCCATGAGACGGTCGAGATGCTCAGCAATCCTTGCACGTTCGTCTGATCCCGTCTGACGGTGGATGACTCAGCGTTGCGTAGTACCCTTGTGACTCGCACTCATGGCCCGATTCAAGCCTTGCATCGGTCGTATCTCGACCCAAGACGGATCGGATCAGGGGATTAGGTCGGTAAGATCGATGCCGCCGAAACCCCACCCTCCGGAATCGTCCTGCTTGAGCGCAGTGTCGAGAGCCGCTGCCGATG
>Ga0075425_100006924_pt1 | contig 11934 bp, 12 predicted proteins | sample SoiMethybrSBSTD4_FD_75300 | JGI IMG/M metagenome (GOLD analysis project Ga0075425, IMG submission 75300) | Bulk soil microbial communities from a Populus tree surrounding site in Tennessee, USA - Soil MetaG P. TD hybrid SBSTD4 | ecosystem: Environmental > Terrestrial > Soil > Tree plantation...
GCCGGAACCTCCACCTTGCCCGCGTGATAGAGCTTCCAGAGGTTTTCCGTCTTGAGTATCGGCTCCACGCTTCGTTTTCCTGGATACCTTCCGTCAGTGCCCTGCGATGCCACGTGGGGCGCTGGTATTGTAGCTGCGAATGTCATCAGTGCCTAGCAAACCGGCCTTCGCAACGTAGATTCTCAGTCAAAAGTCAAAGCCTCAACCGCGTCTTTTTTACTTGCAACCCACGCCGGATAGCTGGCGCCGACGACGGTGCCAACAAGTGCAATCACGCCCGCACGCACGACCCAGGCCGCTGTAATGCGAATCGAAAGCGTCGGAAAAATCTCCAGAAAGACGCTGCGCGCCGCATAACTGAGCCCCACGCCCGCGGCAATGCCGAAAAGGCACAGCAATGCTGATTCCAACAAAAGCGTGCGCACAATGAACGGCGAGTTCGCTCCCAACGACTTCAGCACGCCAATATCGCGCGTCCGCTCGATCACGGTCGTGTACATCGTCAGAAAAATCACCAACAAGCCGATGGAAACTGCCAGCGCAATCATCGCGTCAATGAAAATTTGCAGGCCCGGAATGTTTGTCGATGTGTAGATGGACAGCATTTCTTTAATCGGCCGCACCGTATATCCGGGCAGCTCGCGTCCGATATCCGCCATCAAGTCTTCGGTGTGCTCGGGGCGCGTGCACTTGATCCAGAAGATGGAAGCCTTATCGTGCGCGCCGATCAAGTCCTGCAAGGTCGTGATGGGCACAAAAACTCGCGCGCCCTTGCCGTGTTCCACGATTCCGGCCACGTGCCAATCGTTGTTAAAAAGATTGTAGGTATCGCCCACTTTCAGCCTCTTGGCGCGCGCGGCCCAGTCATCCACCAGAATGTCGTTCGGCCCTTCGAAATCGTGACCCGACAAAAATACAAATCCCCCAGACACCGCGCGAAAGCTTTCTGGATCAATTCCGTAGATGACTTCCACGCCCCCGGCAGAGTTGGACTGCAACAGCGTGGGCGCAACGTCTTGGACGTACTTCAGTTCTTTCAGCTTGTCGGCGATCTTGATGGGCATCGGCGCGCCACTGAAGCCCAATAAAATCGAGGCTGCGGGAGGCTGCACCACGATGTCGGCACCGACGCCTTCGATACGCTTCGCCGTTTCCGCAAGCAAACCTGTGACCAGGCCGACTACGAGAACCACCAGCGAAACTTCAACCGCAATGGCGAGCACGCCAATCAGCGTACGCACCGGCCGGTGAAACAGATTGCGCACTAACAGTTCGCCCATCATTGCGCGGAACCTTGCGGCTTGGAGCCGTTCGCCGTCACACGCACCAGTTCTGCGTTAGAGGGCTGTGCCAGCTGAAACCGCGCCGCCTCTAGCTCAGTGTTGAGCACCACCTTGGCGATCTGGATCTCGAGTTTGTAGTCGTCGTGCGGACGATCGATGTGCACGCTGCGCGGGAATTGCGTTGGTCCGCTGGCCGGTAATGCGACGTCAGTAAGCGGCTGCCAGTTCGCGTAACGTACATCCGATAGCAGCACTCCGCGAGGACCAAAAAATTGCAGCCGAGCGATGCTCAAATCCGCGCGATCGAACCAAATCTTGCGGTAAATCTCCGTGGACCGTCCGCCGCGGAGCTGCGTCAACACGTAGTAGCGCGCGTTTTCGTCGTTGAATTCTTCCAGCAATACGGTCTCTTCCTTGCGAATCTCCTGCCAGAGCAGCGCGTCGAGCAAATGCTGCGGCCGCAAATTCTCCAACGGCTTTTCGCTGGCGCGCTCCAGCGCGACTTCGCCGACCAGAAATTTGTTTTTGGTCGGCAGCCAAACTCGAAATTCGTTGCCGTCGCTTGCCATATCAAAAATCGTCTTGCCAATGACTGGTGCCTGCCCCACCATCCGCACGTTCGCCGGCCGCGACGCCAGCAAAAATGCCTTCACTTCGTGATACTCCTGAATCAAGCCGGAGTATTTCGACCCCGCAGTCGTCTTCAGCTCCACCGTTGAGTTCACGGTGGTTATGCCGGCCGCGATCGAGTTGTACTTCTCCAGCAATTCCTCGCGTGTCGCGTCCAACGCCATCGGCCGCTGCGTCGGCTTGACGGTCGTATTTTTCGATATACTCCCGCCACACCCGCAGGAAATGGCCGCCAGTGTCGCCGCCGTCATCCATAATTGCGATCGTTTTCTCAGTAATTTCGGCACATTTCAGCCCAAATATAGCAATCTAACAACCACTTATAGCCCAGTCAATTCGGTTGATTCCCCGGTTTGGATTAATCTGGATTAGTTCGGCCGGGCAATGTGCACATCAAACGACTGTGCCGCCGGACGCAACCGCCGCACCACTTCGCTGGGCCACAGGCCCTCGCTCAGCAGCGTCACCCAGCCATCGTCCAGTTCGCACACCGCGCAAAACGAGTAACGCTTGTACGAGCATTGATAGCCGTCCACACCGTGACCGGAAAGCTCGCCGGCAAGTGCCCCGTCGTCTTCCTTGGTGCGTTCGCCCGCACGCAGACCGAACGTTTCCGTTGCGAACCGCAGGAACAGCAGCTGCAACTGTTCCTGCGAAGTCTGCGAAATTACCAGGCTACGCGAACTCGCTTCTCGAAATGCAATCTTGTGGTTCGCGCAAAACTCGCGAACGCGGTCCAAATGACTGAAAAAATCCAGCACAAATGACTCGTTGTTTGCCAGCAACGGAAACGTCGCGGCCCAGAATCCCGCCGCTTCTTTCCCACGCACTGGTTCGCGGCTTTCTGTTTCCAGGAGCTCCAAACCCACTGCCTTAACGTCCGGACCGAGATCGAGCGCCTGGACGTCGAGCGAAAATGCCGGAAGATCCAGTGACTCGCCGCCGGTTGCCGAACCGTTCGCGGGCCCGCTCATTCCTCGGTTTCCGCTTCAGGAAATTTTGCGCGAAATTCCGGTGATTCTTTGCGGACCTCGACCCAGTCAAAAAAGGCGTCCGGATTTTCCAGCCAGACGCGGAACCAGTTGGCAATTTCCTCTTTCTCTTCCCGTTTGCGCGCTTCAACCTTGTGATTGCGGGCAATCATCTCGGCGCGCCGTTTGCCGAGCCGCGCAATTTGCAAGACTCGTTCCGCAGCAGCTTTCTCGTCATGTGCTCGAAAGCGCCGCAGCAACTCGTCCAACCGCATTAAGCTCACTTCCGCGTCGCTCAGCGTCTTGAAGTGCAGCAGATCCTCGAATTCTTCTTCGAACTGATCCTCGGCCTCTTCCTGCTGCGTGAGCACGACCTTCCATCCCGATGACTGCAGCACTTCCGCAATGTAGTCGCTGCCCGTCTTTCCCTCGGCGCCGTGATCCGCCAGCAGCTTTCTGCGCAGTTGCTCGATCTCCGCAGGAGTCCACTTCTCCGCTCCGATGGCCGCTGCCGCGCGCAGAATCATCGCCTTCTTGGTTTGCAGGACTTCGCTCATCGTCCAGAACCTTTGCGTTTCTTCCCTTGCGAGGTCTTGCGCGAAGACTGCACCCGCTGAGCGGGCGGTGGATCGGCAGGCTGCCCAGCGAGCAAGCGATGGTAGCGGTTCACATTCTGATTGTGCTCGGTCAAAGTCGAGCTGAAGAAATGTCCGCCTTGCGTGTTCGCGACGAAATAGAGAAACGTCGTGTCCGCCGGCGCCAGCGCGGCACGCAAAGATATTGCGCCCGGATTGCCAATCGGGCCAGGAGGAAGTCCGCCATGCATATAAGTATTGTACGGGGATTCGGTGTGTAGGTCTTTGCTAGTAAGCGTTCCGTTGTAGCGGCCTTCCTGTTCCAGGGCGTAAATCACTGTCGGGTCGCACTGCAGGAGCATGCCTTTTTTCAGGCGATTTTCGAACACGCCGGCGACCAGCAACCGCTCCTCCGGCTTCGGCGTTTCTCGTTCCACCAAAGAAGCGAGCGTCAACGTCGAGATCAGTGGGTTGCCATGCGGTAGTACGCCGCCCGCTGAGTCCGGCTTTTCGGTGCTGGCCGCGATCTGCGCCCATTGCTCGCGAAACTTCTGCGTCATTTCCGTCACGAGTGCCTTCGCGGAAGGATGGCGCGGCAGATTGTACGTCGCCGGAAACAAAAACCCTTCCAGCGTTTGCGCTTGCGGCGCAAGATCGCGAACGAGCTCGGGATTTTTCGCGGCATTCAGAAAATCGTCCGCTGCCAGAAATTTGCCGGCTTCCAGTTCGCGTGCGATGTCGAACATCGTCTCGCCTTCTCGCACCGTGAACGGCCGCTGGTACACGCTGCCGTTGGCGATCGCCCAGAAAACATCCCTACCGCTGATCGCGTGATCGAAGAAGTATTCTCCCGCTTGCAACGTACGCTTGCGATGGCGCCGTGCATAAATCTCGAAAGCGATCGCGCTGCGGATGACTCCTTCCCTTTCCAGCAAGCGCGCGACACCCCGGCTCGATGCTCCGTGAGGAACTTCTACAAAAGTCCCTTCCGCCGGATAAGTTCCGAAAGGTTCTTCGACGCAGTACCAGACGTAGGCGGCGCCCGCTGCCGCAACCAGTAGCAACAGGAGCAAAAGCTTCGCGAGGAACTTCATCCTAACGGTCCTCCTGTTTGGTCGCGGAATTCTGGCGCTCCAGATAATCACGCAAAATAATCGCGGCGGCCATGGAATCTACCGAGATTCTTTCACTGGCCTTTTTCTTAGATGAAGCTTCCGCTGATTTCGATCGGCGGCCAAATTGTTCTTCCATCTGGCGTTCCGCTTCCCAGCTGGTCAGCCGCTCATCCACCATTTCGACGGGAACGCCGATTTGCTTCCGCACGCGCTGTGCAAACCGTTCTGTTTCTTCCGCTATCTCCCCGCGCGTGCCATCCAGCCGCAAAGGTAAACCAACCAGCACGAATTTCACGTTGTGATCACGAACGAGTTCACGCAAGCGGCGCATGTCTTCATTGCGGTTGATGCGTTCCAGCGTGGTGAGCGGCTGAGCGATGCCATGGGGCGATTCGGCTACGGCCAGTCCGATGCGCGCGCGGCCGTAATCAATGGCAAGGATTTTTCCCGTGGGTACGGAGTTTTGCGCAGCATGCACCGCGGATGGGGACATTTGCTTCACATCTTGATTATATCGTTCTAAGGCTTGCGGCCCCGCGTTCCGCTTTGCCAGTGCTCCCAATAACCCAAGAGCTTCATTTGCTCGTCCAGGCCTGTTTGCTTGACCAAAGTATCGAGTTCGACGCGGCTCAACCGCTTGCCGATCGGTTCCGTCCGATCCGCAATTCCCCACGCGGTAAGCGCCGCAATGACCGTGTTCACCTTCAGCTCGCGCTGATCCACTTTGTCGAACGTGTCGGAAGCCGCGTGGTAGTTCGCGAGATAGTTGGAAATTTCCTGGTTGGCGACAAAGGTGGGCATGCCTTCCAACAAAAAATCGAAATTGTCCGTTCCAAAAGAAGCGTCGTCGGTATGCTGCGTCGCGCCCCAGGCATCGAGCGGTTTCAGAATCTGACGGAGGCCGGTCTCGGTGTCGCGCCGGCCGCCCAGCGAAAAACCGCTAACGCGTCCGCTGCCGGAATCGAAAATCACTACGCCGCGGATTTTGTCGAGCTCGGCTGCATGGGATTTTACATAAGCGTAAGAACCAATGGTTCCCTGCTCTTCTCCGGTGAAAAGCACAAAACGAATGGTGCGCTTCGGCAACGCTCCCATCGCCTTGATCGCGCGCGCTGCCTCAATCACCAGCGCGGCGTTGCAGCCGTTATCCAGCGCACCCGTGCCCAGTTCCCACGAATCCAGATGCGCGCCCAGAATGACAACTTCGTCCGGCTTGTCGTACCCGCGGATTTGTCCGACCACATTCTCCTGCTCTACCGGCCCGCCGATTTGATTTGGCATTTCCAGCCGCATGCGAACGCTGCCAGGATTCGCCTCGATAAGGCGCGCAAGGCGAAGCGCATCTTCGCGTGCTACAACAGCTTGCGGAATCTTGTCGATCTCGCCGCTTAGCGAATTCGTATGACGATAAAGCAACAGCCGTTCGCGTGCGCTCATCCACAATATCGCGGCGGCTCCTTCTCTCACCGCGCGGGCAATAATTCCTGGGGGGCGCATGTACTCGTTGAAAAGATCAGGCCAGGAGGATCCGATTTCGCTGTGGGCAAGGAGAATCGCTCCCTTTAAATTGCCCGCTCGAGATATTTCAGCTTCCTTGCCGGTGCCGATGTCGACAACATTTCCTTCGATTCCGTTCCGCGGCGTTGCGGGCGACCAGCCTTCGGAAACCGCGCGCAGTGTGAGCGGCGCGGCTGCAGCTGGAGCTGTGAAGCTCAGCCGCGTTGCACCCTCTTTCCAGGAGACAGGTAGCGTGTATTTTTCGGTGTGTACGTCGACGCCAGCAGCGCGAAAGCTTCCGATGCCCCACTGAACCGCTTTCGCCATTTCCGGACTGCCGGAGACGCGTCCGCCGATTTCATCCGTCAACTTGCGCAGATTTTCGATCATCGGTGAATCGCCCAGAATGATTGGCATCAGCTTGGCTGCAGCCTGCGCGCACGAAGATGCATCGATCGCCGAACATGCCGGCGAGTCTTGCGATGCCTGCAGCTTGCTCAGCGCATCTGTCTGCGACGGCGTTAACTGCGCAGGTGACGGAACGCCAAAGAACCCAACAATTACAGACAGAACGGAAACACGCGAGATGAGGCGCATCGCGAAATCACTCCAACGTTGCTTCTCTGTCGCAGGGCAACAATTCGTCCGCAGAGTATAGCGCGACTGAGCCGAGAGAAGCCTGTTGCGCAAACTTTGCGGAAAAGGTAGAAAAGGCGGCGCCGAATTTCTCTTGTCCGTGACCTGGAGGCTGCCCTGAGCGTCGACGCAAAGTTGATTCGCCCGAGTTGGTGGCATTGCCTCTGGATTGTCCCCCTGGCCGGTGTAGGATTTGGCCTCTTTGCGTACTTCCTGTGGACAGGAATTAAGCAAGCCACTAGTTCCCTGACTCAAATCGTCGTTCCCGGTGCGAAAGACGTCGCATTTGCCACCCCAGGTCGCTATACGATCTTTCTTGAAGAAGAGTCCGTTGTGGACGGGCGGATTTATTCGGCGCCCGGTGGCATCAGCGGCCTGAAATGCACAGTAATATCGAAGTCTGACAGTGACAAATTGCCGCTCCGCAACCCTTCCACCAACGTGACTTACACCCTTTCGGGGCGTTCCGGGAGATCCGTATTGCAGTTCAACGTGACGAAATCCGGGACCTATACCGTCGCCTGTAGTTATCCGGACGGCGCAGGCGATCCTCAGACCGTGATAGCAGTGGGAACCGGCACAGATACAAAAATCTTTAGCACGCTTTTCCGCAGCCTGACGGCATTCTTCTCAACCATTGCAGGCTGCATCGCAATCTTTCTTGTCGTTCTCGCACGTCGAGATCGCTGCAAACGTTCTTTACGAGATCAGGCCCGCGCCAGTGTTTATGGCAGTGGCATGCAGCCCCGCTGAGGAGGCGCGCTGGCGATGCCTTCACCCGCTGAGTCATTTGCAAGCCACAACTTGATCAACGGTTCGGGCGACTTGCGCCATTTCTGCAACATCGTGGACGCGAACGATGTGCGCGCCATTTAGGATACTCGCGGCGACGGTTGCAGCAGTTCCCCACAGACGCTGGTCCGCGGTAGCAGGTTTGCCATTTTTGGCGAGTGTTGCGCCGAGAAAGCCTTTGCGCGATGTGCCGACCAGAATCGGGAAACCCAGTTTGGCGAGTTTAGAAAGTTTGGCGAGGAGTTCGTAGTTCTGCGAAAAGCTTTTGCCGAAGCCGATACCGGGATCAATTACGATTTGTGACTTTGCCATACCTGCTTTGCGCGCAATAGCGGTGGAGCGGCGCAATCCTTGCGTGACATCCTTCAGAACGTCGCGCGCGAACGGAGCTTTTTGCATCGTACGAGGATTGCCGCGCATATGCATGAGAATCAGCGGTGCATGGAATTTTGCGGCGACCTGCGCGAGCCGCGGATTGGTCCGCAGGCCGGAAACGTCGTTGACGATTTGCGCTCCGGCGCCAAGCGCGATTTCGGCGACGGCAGATTTTTGCGTGTCCACGGAAATGGGAATTCCCAGTTTACCGCGCAACACCTCCAGCACCGGCAAAAGACGCCGCAGTTCTTCCGCTACAGAAATTCCATGTGAGCCAGGTCGAGTAGACTCCGCGCCGATGTCAATGATGTCGGCGCCATCGCGCTGCATGGTGAGCGCTTCCCTCAGCGCCCGTCTTGGATCCAGAAATTTTCCGCCATCGGAAAAGCTGTCGGGCGTTACGTTGAGGACGCCCATGACCAGCGTGCGCTCGCCGAGACGTAAGACTCCGGAACGCAAACGCAAGAGAAATTTTTCGCGGCGAGTCATTTATTCGGACTAGGGTGCCACACTACTACAATGAAAAGCGGAAGCGGGGCTGCCGCACTCCAAAAAATGGTCCATTGGGAATCAGTCGAGGTCGAAGTCGCGAATCGGTTTTCCGGCGGGCGCGTCTTTGGCCTTCTTCATGGCTTCTTCAAATTTTTTGGCGAGGATGTCTTCCTTGTTGGTTTCCTGGAACCAGGAATCGGCGAATTTGTCTTCGCGCTGCCGCTGCTGTTCCTGGAGGATGCTGGAAGCCTGGGTGAGGTCCACGTCGGGACCTTTTTTCGGAGGCGCTTCGTGCGAGAGGACGGCACCGAAAACGGAATCGACCACCAGTTTGGCCTGGCAGCAGGGGCAGGTGACGTTGAGGTTGTCGGCTCCGCGTTTGCTCATGACTGCATTGTACGACTGCGGGAGTCGAGAGAAAAGCGAGTAAGCATCGGGCAACATAGAGGTTCGTCGCCAGCAAGTAGAAGGATCCCTCTGCAGGCAGCGCGGAACGCTCAAACAAAGATGCTTTTTATGTTCGTTGATTTTCTAACTCAACGAACCTTACGAAATCTAGCCTAAAACCTCAAAACACGCATCCTCAAACGGCTACTCGTTGGGATCGGGGTAGAGGGGGCGGGCGGCGCGTTCGGGGCGTTCCGAGCGGCCGACGGCCGCGGCTTGGCGCATGGCCGAGTCATTACCGGTGGCGGGGCGTTCGTCGAGGCGGCCGAAGATCATTTTGCCGGCGGGAGTCTGATGGACCGAGGTGACGAGGATGTCCACGGTTTTGTTGATTAGGCGGCGGGCGCCGTCGACGACGACCATGGTGCCATCTTCGAGATAGGCCACGCCCTGGTTGACTTCCTTGCCTTCGCGAAGAATGAAGACGCGCATGCCTTCGCCGGGAAGAACGGCGGGGCGCAAAGCGTTGGCGAGGAGATTCACGTTCAGAATCGTGACGCCCTGGACGGTAGCCACTTTATTGAGATTGAAATCGTTGGTGACGATCTTGGCCTGAAAGCGCAGAGCCAGCTCGACGAGCTTGTGATCTACTTCGCCGGTCTGGCCGCGAACGTCTTCAATGATGCGCACTTCGTGCGAATGCAGTTTCTGAATGCGCTGAAGGACTTCGAGGCCGCGGCGGCCGCGCTGGCGACGCAGACTGTCGGGCGAATCGGCGATGGTTTGCAGTTCGTGAAGGACGAACCGCGGAACAAGGAGCGGGCCATCGAGGAAGTGGGCTTCGCAGATTTCGGCGATGCGGCCGTCGATCAGCACGCTGGTGTCGAGCAGCTTCCCGTCGGCGGGAACCGCGGGCGGGTTCGAGCTAAGCCCCAGCAATGGAGTCAGCGGACCGCCCTTCAGGGAGCTAAGCTTGCGCGCGCCGAGCATGACTCCCACGTAACCGAAGCCAAGCAAGGCCGCGCACTCAAAGAAAGATTTGGCCGGCTCCGGCTCGGCGGTTCGGGCGATGACTGCGCTGACCAGGAGGGCGGCAAGCGCACCGAGAATGCCGCCGATCGTGCCGCCAAGGAGGCCTAAAGCTGAGGAACGCTTCAGGCGATGCTCAATCAGAAAGATCAAGGCGAATACAAGAAAACCCGCACCAGCGGCGGACCAGCCATGGAGGCCGAAAGGCGAGAGAGTGAAGGCGGCTGCAGCAATAGCAATCGCAAGACAACATCGAAAAAGCCAGGCGTTCCAGTTCCGGGCAGAGTGGGAGCTTCGAGCAAGGTTGTGCGTGTAGCGGGCGTCTCGAGGGGAATTGGAGGCGTGCGGTCCTTGAGTCTCGGGCAACGTGCAGCTCCTGTTCAATGCCGGGTTAAGCGATTGCGAAATCTACGCAGGATCTGCGGAACGACCCGGCACCTTACTGATGGTGCAGCACAGCAAAATCGATAGCGCGGTCCGCCGAAGCACAACAGGACGGATCCACAACTTGAGGTGCCCCCTGATTCTTATATACGCCCGTAACGGTCAGTGCGTCAATATACCGCGGATTCAATAGGAGCTGGAAAAATCAAGCGTGTAGAGGCGAGGAACGCGGGCGCTTACGGCGCAGAGGAGGTCGGAGGTGACGGTACCGATGCAGCGTGCGACGAGATTGGCGGCGAGAACGTTGCCGTTGCCGTCGGGGCCATAGACGGTGGCGACGTCGCCAACGGCGACGTTCGGTATGTCGGTTACGTCGGCCATGATGACGTCCATGGAGATGATGCCAACGATGGGAGCGAGGACACCGTTAACGAGGACATTGCCCTTGTTGCCGAGCGAGCGATGGATGCCATCGCCGTACCCGGCGGCCAGGACGGCGATTTTTGACGGACGTTCGGAGAAGAACTTGGCGTTGTAGCCGACGCCTTCGCCAGCAGGAACGTTGCGGATGCTGATGATGCGTGTGCGGAGACTCATCGCGGGGCGAAGCGGCAATTGTTTTTCGGCTTCCGCGCGGCGCTCGATGGGATCGTAGCCGGGGTGGTAGCCATAGAGGATGGCACCCGGGCGAACCATGTCGGCCCAGGTTTCGGGACGCGAAGCGATGGCGGCGCTGTTGGCGAGATGAATCAGTCCAGGATCGATGCCGAGAGAGCGCAGACGTTCGACGGCACGGTGAAAGCTTTTTTCCTGCTCGCACGTTTGCGAAGCGATCGGTCCGGCGAATACTTCGGAGGAGGCGAAGTGGGTGAAAACGCCCTGGAGTTTGAGGCGCTGGCATTTTTCGTACTGGCGCGCGAAACAGTCGATGTCCGTAGGCGCGATGCCGAGGCGGTTCATGCCGGTGTCAATTTTCAAATGAATGCCGACGGAGCGTTTGCCGAGTTTACGGCGGGCGGCTGCGGACTCGAGAGTACCTAATTGTTCGCAACGAATGACGGCAGGCGCGATTTTGTTTTTGAGGAGCTGGTCTTCTTCACCGGGCCAGAAACTGGTGAGAGCCAAGATGGGTTTGCGAACGCCCGCTTTGCGTACGGCTTCGCCTTCGGCGGCGCTGGTGACGCCGAACCAATCGGAGCCGGCTTTTTCGAGGGCCCTGGCGACTTGCGGGCCGCCGTGGCCGTAGCCATTGCCCTTGACGATGCTCAGAATTTTGCGTGGCGTGGCGCGCTTTTCGGACTTCGGGTTTACGAAGTCGCGGATCGCCTGGAGATTGTGGGCGAGCGCTGAAATTGAAACTTCGGCCCAGACGGGACGGCCCATTGGTGCGGGAACTTTTTTGATTGCAGGTCTTTTTGCAGGCATTCGACTCTTCCGAAATTTCTATTTTACGGCATTCTGGAGCGCGAACCCGAATCGCGACGCGTGAGCTACGAGAAAGACAACATCAACTGTGCACGGCGCGGGCCAGCGAGCGAGGCTTGTTTCTTGCTGAAAAGCAAGAAGTTAGCGGCGTGCCTTCCCGGGATGCTGTGTGCGGTGAGACTCAACAGTGTCGAATGCACACAGACGTAGGCCGGCAAGGCCCTAGGTGCACGAGTCTACAGAGCCACGCGTTAACTGCTAGCGCGGGCGGCAAGCAGGGCCGCCGCGAAAATTGCCCTGAGAAGGCAGGCGCGGCAAAAGCGGGAGGCGGAGTCAAGCACGC
>Ga0075425_100006925_pt1 | contig 11933 bp, 9 predicted proteins | sample SoiMethybrSBSTD4_FD_75300 | JGI IMG/M metagenome (GOLD analysis project Ga0075425, IMG submission 75300) | Bulk soil microbial communities from a Populus tree surrounding site in Tennessee, USA - Soil MetaG P. TD hybrid SBSTD4 | ecosystem: Environmental > Terrestrial > Soil > Tree plantation...
TAGCTCAACTGGACAGAGCATCAGACTTCGGATCTGAGGGTTGGGGGTTCAAATCCCTCCGGGCGCGCCATAGCATTCACGCCTCCCGCTGTTCTTAATTTCTGCCGAACTGCAGCATCACGGCGTCTTAAAATCACGGGGCAGCTATGCCCCTTTATTTTAGCCGTACAGCAACTGTTTACGCGCGCCTCTGCACCTAAACGACGTAATTGTTCGTGTCGATATCCAGCTTGGGGCGAGATTCTCGCGTCGGTGAAGTCCGACTCGACAAGCGGGGCACCTCGTTCTCCATAATTTCACAGACTTATAATAGGGTCCATACCTACTGAGGCGGTGATATAGATGGGCGCTAGCGCCTTATCAGGCATCGATGCCCGAACCATTTTGGCAGCTAATTCGTGATAATTAAGGACCTTACTTGAAAGTCGTGCGGAGGTGCCCGATTGCATATCGCATTGATAGATAAGGTGCATAGAGCAGGTAGTGATTTCAACTACTTGACAGCCCTTTTTCTGTATATTTTATGGCACATTGCTTGCTCAACTGCTTCCCGCAACTCCCAAATTTTCGGATCGTGGCAGGAATTATGTCGTTCTTTGAACCGACCAAGTGGTATCTCGTTTATTCGAAGTCGCGCAAAGAGGAGCTTGCCGAATTGTCTTTGCGTCTCAAAGGCTTAGACGTTTTTCTACCCCGCTTGGTTTTCCCTTCTTCGGTCGGAAAAACGGGGCAGATCATTCCTCTATTCCCGAATTACCTTTTCACGCGGATCTATGATGCGCAGCAATATCAGTCGGTCCTTTGGACTCCGGGCGTTAAACGGCTCGTAAGCTTTTGCGGTATTCCCGCGAGCCTCGACGAAAGCGTCGTATCTTTTTTAATGCGGCACGCGACTCCTGAGGGAATGATAGCCGCGCGCTGCAATCTCAAGATCGGGCAAGAAGTTCGACTGACGGGCGGCGCCTTCGATGGCCTCCTGGGAATCATCCAGGAACCGCCTGACGGACAGCGTCGCGTGAAGCTTCTGATGAAGCTATTGAATCGTGAAATACAAGTTGAGGTCCCCATGAAGTTCGTAAAAGCCGACTGGGTACCTTCGTTGTCTAGCCTCAACATACGATCCGAGCTTCCGAAGTCTATTAACTGACTCAGCTCGGTCGGCTTCGGTTTTTCTTCGAAATGGCCGAAAGGCCTCATGGGCGGAGCTATATCCTCGAGGCGCAAAATCTCTCTGCTCGCAAGATCCGGAATGATTAAGTTGCATCAAAATGCGTCTTCGAGTATCATCGGGCGGCCTTGGCTCGTATACAAACGGTTTATCGAGGAGTAGTGCTTTCCCCCCTTTGCGAGCGCCGCTTCATGCGCGGCGGCGGTCGATGGTCTCGCGTAAATTGGGGCGCCTTCTCGAATAATGAATGTCGGGGCCTCGCGTTCGTTCGATATATCGCACTGTTCGCTTTCCTTTTTTTCGCGACGCCGGCGCACGCCAGTTTTTTAGGACAATTTACTCTATCCGGTAGCGAAGAATACAACGACAATATTTTCTTTAGCCAAAAGCGCAAAGATGACTTTATTACTTCTTTTATTCCAAGGTTTTCGCTCCTATACGCTCCGGGCTTTAGCAACACCCCTACCTTTCTCGCTCACCTAGCGATTCCGGCACAGATATTTGCTGAGCATAGCGACCTGAATAACTTTGGAAACAATATTCTGTTCGATACAAAGTATATCGATTTTTATAGCCCGGCGCTGACATTTTATTTCGCGGATTCCATTACCCGAATCGGTAGCCCGCGCGTGGGCTCGTCAGCCCAGGTGGGAATAGGGCCGCCACCAATAGCGGGATCTCCTCCTCCGCCTGCGCAGGGTGGGGCGGGTTTGGCGACAAGCGGCGCGATCCTATCGAATTATCTGGCCGCCGTGGCGAACTACAAATATAACCCGAATATTTCGTTCAACGCGTCGGCTACTAATACAACGAGGTCGTATCAATCGGCCGGGGGAGTCGATTTAACCAACGCGGTGGGGGCCCGGGGAATCTACCATTGGCGTGAGGAACATAACTTTCACTTAGGATATACGGCGACATTTTATAGCCTAAGATCAAGCCACCCGACCGGAAATCACAGCAGTAAAAACAATGTCGTTCACAACCTCGACCTGGGAGACGACTACTTCAGCACCTACAGAATCGACGAATTCCCAACCCTTTTTGTCACGTCCAGGAGTGGCCTCTCGCTAAATCTGGGCGGCTCCGGTCCACGATTGCTGAACACCACAAATATTGCCGCGACCAAGCTGTGGCAGACATCATCCCTTACCGGCGGGGTTCAGACGGGTTTAACTGACAGTCTAGGCGTCGCTGGACTGTCCAACACCAAAACCTTCTACGGCAATTTTATTCATCGATTCAACGAGCTGTGGGACGTTACGGCGAGTGTCCGATACTCGATGTACGACACGAAGAAGGTCGATTTCAGCGTTTTTCAAGCGAATGTCGCCATGCAATACTGGATTTCGCCGTGGCTCTCTTCCGCTTTTGTCGTCGAGCATCGATGGCGCGATGGTGGCAGCGGCTCAGCGAATACTTCGTTGAAAACCGCGGCTAAAATCGACGGAACTTCGGTCACCGCTGTTCTATCTAGCTACTTCGATATTTATCCCAGGCTACGGTTGGGAAGAGGTCCCTTGCCGACTAATTTGTCTTATACTCCGCCGGTCACCACCGCCCCTGCCTCTGAATCTACACCTGCTCCTACACCTGCTCCTGCACCTGCTAACTGATCGTCCGCGTCATCTTTAAGTTTTTTCAGTCCCTTCAGCGCCCGGCCTCAAAGTTATCGTTTCTGACCAACGAAGGAGGAATGAGAACCATGCATAATCTATTCAGGCGCGGTACGCGTCTGTGTATCTATCTTTTGGCCTGCCTGCTATTGGCTGCGTGTGAGAACGAATTGCGCGTTCGAGAATATAGTCTCGCCCCGGACACGCCGAATCCGTCGCAGCCGTCGGACGAGTTCTATGTGATCGGTACCGGTGATGTGCTCGGCATCGTCGTTTGGAAAGAGCCGACGCTCACCGGCTCTGCCAAGGTCCGGCCGGACGGGGTTATTACACTTCCGCTCGTCAATGAAGTGCAAGTTGCCGGTTTGACGACGGGGCAGCTGAGGGAGCTTCTGGAGAGGCAATACCAGGAATACATCGCGAGCCCGTTTGTCTCGGTGCGGGTGGAAGCGGTTACCTCGAGCGAGATCTTTCTGATCGGCCGGGTCCTCAAACCGGCGCCGTATCCAGCCCTCGGCAACGATACCGTCTTTCAATTGATCAGCCGCGCCGGCGGGCTCACCATGTTCGCCAATCCGCGGAACATAAGAGTCGTCCGTCGGGAAAATAACAAGGTGACGGAATACACCGTCGATTACGACGCTATTCTCAGGGCGGACCTCAAACAGGATATCTTGTTGAAACCGGGCGATCGCGTCATCGTTCCCTGATGCACACCCCCCGGAAATTTTGCGCCCGACCCCGCCGATTTCCTCGTACCTGATAGCAAAAACTCCGAACACGAAGCGAGAGCAACGCAATGAAAATCACTAACGATCTGGCGCTAGCGAAGCTGCTTGACATCTTTTACTTGCGCAAAGGGCTGATGATTGCTGTCTTTTCGGTCATTGTATTGTTAAGCGCCTATCTCGCGTCGATTCTCCCGAGCGTGTATCAGTCCACCACGCTCATCATGGTAACGCCGCAAAAACTGCCGGCAAATTACGTTCAATCTTCGGTGACAACCGCCGTCGAGGAACGCATGCGAAACATTACCGAGCAGATGCTAAGCCGCACCAGCCTTGAAAGAATTATCAAGGAATTCAACCTGTACCCCTCGGGCGGGCAAGGTCTTTCGATGATGGAGGACCGTGTCGAAAGGCTGCGTAAGAACATCAAGGTTGCCGCCGGTGCCGCGAACAGCCGCACTCGCCGCGGCGACGCTGATATTTTTCGGTTGTCATTCGAATCGGGCAACCCGGACATGGCGATGCAGGTGACGTCCCGCCTGGCCTCTTTGCTGATAGAAGAGAACCTGCGCGTGCGCGAGCAGGTGGCGATGGGAACGACGAGCTTCATCGATGCCGAAACTCAGCGACTGCGCAAAGAGCTTGAAGAGCAGGAAGAGCTCGTCAACCGATACAAGGCGCAGCATCGGTTTGAGCTGCCCGAACAAGTAGAGGCCAATCTGCGCACGCTTGAGCAATTGCGCAACGAGCTTCAGAACAACCTGCTGCGTCTCGCCTCGCTCCAGCAGAGGAAAGAGGCTTTGGAAAAGAACCTCGCGGAAAGCGACACCACGCTGGTTGAGACCACGGCGGGGCAGCTGGCCGTGGGACAAGGCCGGTCACGCAGCGAGCAGTTAGCGATTCTCCTAAGCCAGTACAGTGAAAAACATCCCGATGTCGTTCGGCTCAAGCAGGAAATTCAGGCCCTTGATACGGACGAGAAAAGTGTGAGCGGCGAAACCCCCTCAACCGCCTTCGCCTCCGGCGCCAATCGGCTACGGCAAACGCTGCAAAAACAGGTGAACGACCTGATCTTGGAAATCAACGCGTTGCAATCGAAGAACGATATTCTACGAAATCAAATCTCGTCCTATCAGGGCCGCATTGAGAATACACCTATCCGCGCCATCGAACTCGCAAAAGTCAGCCGCAGCCATGACATTACGTTGAAAAAATACCAGGACCTATTGGCCAAAGGACTCGAGTCGCAGCTTTCCGAAAACATGGAAAAGAAGCAAAAGGGCGAGCAGTTTCAGATTGTCGACCCGGCCAATTACCCCCAAAAGCCGGCCCGTCCCAACCGACCGATAATCATTTTAGCGGGCCTCTTCCTCGGTTTGATCGCCGCCTTCGGCCTCGCTTTTGCCCTGGAAAATCTGCAATTGGCCTTCAAGCGGGCCGACGAATTCGAAGCCTACCTTGATATCCCCGTGCTCGTCACCATCCCCGCGATTGCGACGCGAGGCAGAATACTGCAGCGGCGGCGCTCCCAGCGGGCTTTGGTGCTCGCCTCGGTCGCGGCGCTTCTCATCGGCGTCATCTGCATACGCGTTTTTGGTCCGAGCTTTTTCTAGCTTCGGGAGACGACATGTATCGAGAACATTTCGGACTCGTCCGGGACCCCTTCAACGTCACACCGGATCCCGCCTTTCTCTATCTAAGCAGAAGCCACCAAGAGGCGCTGGCGCAGCTCGTCTACGGCGTCAAGTCGCGCAAGGGCTTCGTCGTTTTGACGGGCGAAGTCGGTACCGGCAAGACGACGCTCCTTCACGCGCTCCTACACGAGCTCAACGGCAACGCCCAAACTGCGTTTATTTTTAATACGATCGCCAATCAAAAGGACCTCCTGCGCACCGTCTGCGAAGATTTCAGACTCACCGCTCCCGAAACCGAAGCCAAAGAGATTCACGATTACATCAGCCTGCTGAACCGCTTTCTGCTGGAGTCATACCAAAAAGGCGGGAATTGCGTTCTGATTATCGACGAAGCGCAGAATTTATCCGCCGAGGTCCTCGACAGCGTGCGGTTATTGTCGAACTTCGAGACGGCGGAGGACAAGTTACTCCAAATTCTCATGGTCGGGCAGCCTGAGCTTTCGGCGCGGCTCAATGCTCCCCAGCTGCGTCAGGTCAAGCAGCGTGTGGCGCTTCGGCACAATCTACGGCCCTTGACGTTGACCGAGTGCATCGAATACGTCGGGCGGCGGTTAGAGATCGCCGGCGGAACGCCTTCGATATTCACCGGTGCCGCGCTGCGCACGATCTATGCCTATTCGGGAGGCACGCCGCGCGTGATCAACATCCTTTGCGACAATAGCATGCTGACGGCTTACGCCCTGAACCGAAAACGAGTCGAAGAATACATGATTCGAGAAGTCGCGGAAGATCTGAGCCTTCCCGTCCCGGAAAGTATAAGACGGACCACCGTCGAAGCGGCAATCAAGCGCGGACGTGCAATCGAGGAGCCGTCAGGGACGGAGAAACGCCGGCGTTGGCTCGGTACGGCGGCCTGGTCGCTTGCGGCCGTCTTGATGCTCGGCGCGCTCTATTGGGCCTCCGACTGGAATAGAACGGAAAATCTCGATCCGGCGAAACTTGTCGATTTCCTAAAATCCATTTACGAGGAGATCAAAACATCTTTATGAGCAGAGTATACGAAGCGCTGCAAAAGGCGAACCTCGCGAAGAAGAATGGCGAAGCGAAGAGCGTAGTGACGGCGCCGACGAACGGCTCCTCAATTGCGTCCTCCGCGGTCGAAGCGTATGCCCCCTCGTCAGAGACGGGGCTTATGTTTCCGGAAAATGGTTCGGCCGCCAACGGGCACGCCAAATCATGGCGCCTATGGCTCGAAGAATTGGCCTTCGGCTGGGATTTGCGACGCTATAAGAATTATCCCATCATCTCGTTGGAAAAAGAATCCCCCGCCGCCGAGCAATACAAGATCCTGCGCGAGCAATTGAAACGTATGCGCAGCGAAAGAGGAATGCGGTTGTTTGCGCTGACCAGCGCCGTCAAACAGGACGGCAAAACGATGGTTTCAGTCAACCTGGCGGCGGCGATCGCCCTCGGCTTCGAGGAGCAGGTACTTCTCATCGATGCGGATCTGAGGAGTCCGGATGTCCATCATTATTTCGGTCTCCCGCGCGGCCCGGGCCTCACGGATTATCTTACCTCGACGCACGGCAAAATTGATGACTATGTCCGCGAGACTTTTCTTCCCGGGTTGAAGATTCTTACCGCCGGCAGCGCCTTCGACCTCACCTCCGAACTGCTCGCAAAGGAGAGGATGAAGACGCTCATGGCGGAGATTCGGGCCGCATTTCCCGAGCATCAGATTCTCATCGATACCTCTCCGATGCTGTCCACCGCGGACCCGATGATCCTATCCAGGGAAGTTGAGGGCGTGATCGTCGTTGTCCGCGCGGGCAAAACCCCGCGCAATAACTTGTTGAAGGCGATTCAAGACCTGAACAGCGACAAAATCGTCGGCATCGTGCTCAACGGAGCCGAGTTGGGCACCTTCCGGAAATATTACCATTATTATTCGAGCTCGTCCTCCTGAAAATCTGCTCATTCTTCCTGCCGCGCTCCGCCTCCGTCTCCCGCGAAAATCGAAATGAAGATATTCAACCGATATTACTCGGCCTTCGACCTTTTATTGCTGTTCGGCGATATCACGGTCATTCTCCTCGCCACCTGGCCGGGTATCGTACCGCAATACGTAGTCACGGTGCACGGCGACGCGGGCTGGCTGGTCGGATTGATGCGCGGCTCGGTGATGGCAGTGCTCATCGTTTTGTCGTTTTATTATTCGGATCTTTACGCCATTGACCAAACCCTCTCCACGAGGGAAATGTTGCTGCGGCTGATGAGCGGTTTCGGACTGTTTTGTCTCATCGTAGGCGGCACGACTGCGCTCATTCCCGAGCTGGGGTCGAGGAAGGTCTATCTCGGCGAGGCGATCCTAATTGGCATGGGACTGTCGGTGTGGCGCATTGGGTTCATGCATCGCCTCAAGCGAGCGAAGATACACGCTAAAGTACTGATCATCGGCACCCAGACGATCGGCAAGCTGGTGGCCGAACAGCTCTGCCGTCAAAAGTCGCTGGGGATGAAGGTCGTCGGTTTTATCGGTCCAAGAGCCGGACAGGTGACCTTGAGTTACGGGAACCCTGTACGCGTCACCTTGCCGGTTTCTCCGCGCCATCATACGCTCGGCGTGGTCGAGCGGGAAGGAATCACTCGCATTCTGATCGGAAGCATGGAGAGCTGCAGCGACTTTCCCGCGCAGGAACTCGTAACACTGAGGCTGCGCGGCATTAAAATAGAAGACTGCCACTCGTTCTACGAGCGGCTTATGAGCAAGATCGCCGTCGCCGATCTCCAGCCCGGATGGATCGTGCTGTCGCAGGGTTTTCGGCGCACGCGCTGGATTCTCTTTACGAAAAGAGGCATCGACATGTTGGCTGCGGGGCTTGGCTTGATCATCAGCGCGCCCATCGTGTTGCTGACGGCGCTCGCGATTCGTCTGGAGAGCCCTGGGGCCGTCCTGTACCGGCAGGAGCGGGTGGGTCAAAGCGAGCGAACCTTTACGCTCTACAAATTCCGCTCCATGCAGGATAACGCCGAGGAGGGCGTCGGGCCGGTCTGGGCTGCGCGGAATGACCCGCGTGTCACGCGCGTCGGAAAGATCATCCGGAAGCTGAGAATCGACGAAATCCCGCAGATGTTCAACGTCCTCAGAGGCGATATGAGCTTTGTCGGGCCGCGCCCCGAGCGGCCGATTTTTGTCTCCGCTCTGAAGGAAAAAATTCCTTACTACCATCTCAGGCATCTGGCAAAACCCGGCATCACCGGCTGGGCGCAGGTTTCCTATTCTTACGGGAACAGCGAGACAGACGCGATCGAAAAGCTGCAGTACGACCTTTACTACATCAAAAACATTTCGCCGCTGTTCGATCTTCAGATCATTTTTGAAACCGCCAAAATCGTCCTGCTGGGCCGCGGAGCGCAATAAATCCGCCGGCGGCGCGGACGGACCCTAGCGCCTGGGTCGTCGAAGTGTTCAATCCCGATCCTTGCCTTTCGAACAATTTATCCAAGAGGCGAAACGTCCATGCTGAGCAATAGCGTCGAACGAATCCAGGAAAATCACTACGAGCTGCTGCGGGCGAAGATCGCCGACAAGCGCGCGAGGATTTTCGTCTTGGGTCTTGGCTATGTCGGGCTTCCGCTTGCCGTCGCTTTAGCCGAGGACGGGTTTCCGGTCGTTGGAATCGATCTCGATCAGGCCAAGGTCGATGCCGTCAACCGAGGGCGGTCCTATCTTGAAGGGGTCTCTCTCGATTCGCCGCGAGCTAAAACGCTGCGCGCGTCGAGCGACTTCGCCGCACTGAGGAAATCCGATATCGTCATCATCTGCGTTCCGACTCCGCTCAGCAAGACTCGCGACCCCGACCTGTCCATGGTGCTGCAAGCGGCCCACGCCATCGCCGAGACTCTTCACGAGGGACAACTCATAGTTCTGGAAAGCACGACCTATCCCGGAACGACCCGCGAACTGCTTCTGCCGCTGATGGAGGCGCGCGGGTTACGGGTCGGAGAAGACTTTTTTCTCGCATATTCTCCGGAGCGAATCGATCCCGGCAATCAGCGGTTCACGTTCTCCAACACGCCGAAGGTCGTGGCCGGAACAAGCCCCGCGTGTCTAGATCTGGCGAAAAGCCTCTACGGTCAGGTGGTGGAACAAGTCGTTACCGTGGACGATACGGACACGGCCGAGATGGTCAAGCTGCTGGAAAATACTTTCCGCAGCGTCAATATCGCGCTGGTGAACGAGTTTGCCATCATGTGCGATCGCCTGGGCCTTGACGTTTGGGAGGTGATTCGCGCCGCCAGCACGAAACCGTACGGCTTCATGCCGTTCTATCCGGGACCGGGGCTCGGCGGCCATTGCATTCCCGTTGATCCGCAATACCTCTCGTGGAAGCTGAAGCTGCTCGCCTATAAGTCGCGCATCATCGAGCTCGCCGATGAGATCAACCGGGAGATGCCCCGCTTCGTTTTCGAGAAAGTCGTTGAGGCGTTGAACCGTGCCGGCAAGTGCCTCCAGGGCGCGAGAATTATGCTCCTCGGCGCCGCATACAAGAAAGATTCCGGCGACGTCCGAGAATCCCCGGCGCTGGACATCATGAAGCTCGTTCATGAAAGGGGAGGATTGCTCTCTTATCACGATCCGCACGTGCCTGAAATTCAATTCAACGGTGGGAAACTGCATTCCGTTGCTCTTACGCCCGAGACGCTCGCGTCGAACGATTTGGTTGTCGTCGTGACCGATCATAGCACGTTCGATGCGGCGATGATCGTCGAGCACTCGCGGTCGATTATCGATTCGCGCGATCTTACCCGGCGTGTGAAGTCGGAAAAGATCACGCGGCTCTAAGAGGGGATCCATAGCCATGCTTAACGCGCTCAGTATCGATGTAGAAGATTACTACCAGGTATCGGCGTTCGAGTCGGCGGTGCGTTTCGAAGATTGGGGGCGATTCGAAAGCCGCGTCGAGCAGAACACCCGGCGCATGCTCGATATCCTCGAAAGCGCGGGAGTCAAGGCGACGTTCTTCATCCTCGGCTGGGTGGCCGAGCAATACCCGCAAATCGTGCGCGCTATCCATAACGGAGGTCACGAAGTCGCTTCGCACGGATACCGCCATCGCCTGCTCTATAATATGCAGCAGGACGAATTTCGCGAGGACACGCGAAGAGCCAAACACGTCCTGGAGGACATCTGCGGCAAGCGCGTCTATGGCTATCGCGCTGCGAGCTATTCAGTCATTCACCAAACGCTTTGGTGCCTAGATGTTCTCGAGGAGCTGGGCTTTTCGTACGATTCGAGCATCTTCCCAATCCATCACGACCGCTATGGGATGCCGGAATGGAGGCGCTTCCCGCATCATATCCCGAGCGCCGTCAACGGCGGCATCTGGGAATTTCCGATCTCAACGGTGCGGCTGGGAAAAGTCAACTTTCCCATTGCAGGGGGTGGGTACCTGAGGCTGCTCCCTTACCGCTTTATCCGCTGGGCGCTGCGCCACATCAATCAAAGAGAAGAGCAACCCGCAATCGTCTATCTTCATCCATGGGAGCTCGATCCGCATCAGCCGCGGCTTCAGGGTTCGCGGCTTTCTCTCTTTCGTCACTATGTAAATCTGGCCGGGACGGAAGGGAAGCTGGTTTCTCTATTGCGCGACTTCCGATTCGCGCCGGTGCGCGAAGTTATCCAACGCTACACAGCCCCTGAAAACATCCATCAGGTAGACGCGCCTGTGGAGGCATCGCCGTGGGGCGCGCCTGCCAACGGCATTTCTTGACTGACATGTGCGGCATCGCTGGAATTCTAAATCTCGATGGCGCGACCGTCGATCCGGCTCTGCCGCGACGAATGATTCGCTTGGTGCGGCACCGCGGGCCGGATGACAGCGGCGTGCATTTGGAACAGGGCATCGGTCTCGCGCATGCGCGGCTGAGCGTGATCGATCCGGCGGGTGGCGGGCAGCCCATGTCCAACGACGATGGATCGCTTTGGATTACTTTTAACGGGGAGATCTTCAATTACCTGGAACTCCGAGAGGAACTGATACGCAAAGGCCACAGGTTCAGGACACGATCCGATACCGAGGTGGTTCTTCGGCTTTATGAAGTCTACGGTGAAGAGTGCGTCCAGTACTGCAATGGACAGTGGGCCTTCGCCATTTGGGACAGCCGCAATCGAAAGCTTTTTCTTTCGCGCGATCGCCTCGGCATCGTTCCGCTTTTTTACACCATGTCGGGTCGCTCCTTCCTCTTCGCCTCGGAGATCAAGTCCATCTTCGCCGATTCGGCGGTCCGCCGGGAATTGGATATGGTCGCGCTCGACGAGCTGTTTACCTTCTGGACGATGCTCCCACCGCGAACGATCTTCAAAGGAGTCCGCGAACTGCCGCCGGGCCATTCGTTATCAGTTGAAAACAACGATATCCGCGTGCGCCCTTATTGGCGGTTGGATTACCGTGCCGGTATGCAGACAACTTCAGCCGAGGAATACGGCGAACGGCTCGGCGAGCTGTTATGGGATGCGACGCGAATACGGCTGCGATCGGACGTCCCGGTCGGCTCGTATCTCAGCGGCGGCTTGGACTCGGCGGTCGTCACGGCGCTGATGAAACGACTCACTAACGCTCGTTTGAAAACGTTTTCCATCGCCTTTGAGGATCCAGACTTCGATGAAAGCCCGTTTCAGAAGAAGGTCGTTGATTTTCTCGAGACCGAGCATCACGAAGTTCGATGCTCTTACCAGGATATCGGCAGGGTGTTTCCCGAGGTTATTTGGCACACGGAAAAACCG
>Ga0075425_100006927_pt1 | contig 11932 bp, 8 predicted proteins | sample SoiMethybrSBSTD4_FD_75300 | JGI IMG/M metagenome (GOLD analysis project Ga0075425, IMG submission 75300) | Bulk soil microbial communities from a Populus tree surrounding site in Tennessee, USA - Soil MetaG P. TD hybrid SBSTD4 | ecosystem: Environmental > Terrestrial > Soil > Tree plantation...
AGCGTTGGCAACCTTGGCACATCGTGGCCGCAACGCTGACACCCAGTGCTGCGTTCCCACACGATGAACGTAGAGTTCAACCTGCTTCCCATTGCCTTGATGACTTGGTCATAACTCAGCCCATCCAAGCGCTTTTGAGCCTGCTCCAGAAAGTCAACTTCACCCGATGCTCCGCCCGGAAAGGTGATGGGCGCCGATTCGAGCGGCTGAATTTCCCAGAACACATTTGCGAGGAAGCGGCCTTGGTCGGTTTTATGAAGAAGCACTTGCTCGATCATTCCCCACGCGCATTCCTGCACCATGCCCGCTGGAGCTCTAACTCGGACGCCGAAGTCATCAACGGCGACCACGTATGACGCTTCTAACACCAGACGCCGTGAATTTCGGCGGAACATGAGCGCGATGAGACCCGCACCGGTGACAACAGCCATGGCCCAACCAAGAGCCTGCGCAACGGCGAACACACGGCCGATTGTATGCGACGGAGCCAACGAAGCTTGCGACACAGCTGCTTCGGGACCGCCTAACGACCCTGCGCGTAAGCTGCCAAGCCGCCTTCACATGCGAGCGGCAGGGCGGCGCGACGGTTGCCGCGCATACCGCGGGGACCGCGACGCGCGATCTGCAACCGACGCGATCGCCAATCGCAGACTTGGATCTCACGAAGGGCTTCAGCCCTGGGCCAACATACGGCGGCTTGTCAGCTTCACGCGCGAGTTGGACGGCGCCGCTGCTCGCGATATGGGTAAAGTAACAACCGCCTGCGGCATGAACGAACAAGTAACCGCACGAACAGGACAACCGGCTCGTCGCAATTGCGCAACTCGATGAAATTGGACGAGCTTTCGCCAACTCGAACCCGGTAGTTCGACACAGGGAAGGGCGAGCGATACACAAGATTGAACGAGTCATGCGGCAACGGGTTCGGTCGGCGGCGGCCGAAGGGGAAGATCAAACTGTGGTTCCACCTCTGGACGCGGAGCAAAGTGGGGCGTGTGCACCCCGCGCTTGTACGCGCATGCCGGACAAAGCCGGAGAGGCCGGAACGGCTTTCGTGATGGCGGCGTGGCGGCCTGGCCAATGAGCTGCACTGCCCGCGCGATGTTCTGTTTGCGGTTTCGGTTGCCGAAGAAGCCGTACGAACGGACTCGAACGAATCCCTTCGGAGGTACGTGCATCAGAAAGCGCTGCAGAAACTCCTGTCCGTCGAGCGTGTACAACGTCTCGGAATCGCGACACCGGAACGTCACCTGATGGTTCTCGTACGACTCGATCCGATCATTGGTGATCGCCACCCGGTACATGTATCGCGACAGATACTCGAGAAACTTCTCCGGTCCCCCGAACGGTGGCTGCGAGTAGACCTTCCACCGCCGCGTCTTCACGCTCGTCAGAAGTTGCTCGACCCGCACCATCGCCGGCAACCCAACGAACTTGCCCTTTCGCGCGGCTTCCTTCAGGGCCTTGCTCAGACGCGTGCGGAAGCACTTGCTCAGAGCCTCGACAGGTAGTGCCTCGGGCTCGAATGACACCCATTCGGTTCCGTCTTCCGAGAACCCTCCCGCCGGCACTGCACAATGCACATGCAGATGCATGATCATCTTCTGCTCCCACGTGTGAAGCTGCGCGTGGCAACCGAGCTGGATGTGCAGTTCCGACCAACCCACCTCGATCACAGCCTGCCCTGCCGCGCGCATCACTGCGTCGTAGAGCTCCTTCGGGCAATACCGCGCGAGAACATGCAGCTCTCGCGGAACCGTGAAGACGATCTGCAAATACGAGACAGGCAAAAGCTCCTGCTCACGCGTTTCCAGCCACTTCGCTCGCGCCTCGCCTTGACACAGCGGACAACTCCGGTTGCGACACGAACAGAACAGCCGATACTCGGACCCACAGTCGTCGCACATGACCGGCGTCGTTCCCATTGCTGCCGTCCTGCACTGGGCAATGTCTCGCAATGCTTTGCGCTGAACAGGTGTCGCAAAATGCGTCTTCAGATATTGCGCGCCCTCCCCTCGCACAATTTCACCAAGGCTGGCCATCCGCCCGAGGCTACCTCGGCGCTTGAACGCTACCGAGGACTACTACTCCTCGTAGAAAACGCCGGCTCCGCGTCCGTCCAACTCCTACTTCGCCCCCATCCCTCCCGCCCGGCACATATCCACGGCGTGAGGGGGCGGGTCTACGTGGGGTGGATATCTTGTGGGGGAGTAGATGGGACGACGATGAAGGGGAGGACGTGGAGGAGGGTGGCGGCGGCGTAGGTGAGGCGGAAGGTGCGGGTTTCGGCGGACCAGATGCCGCCGAGGCGGCTGATGGCGTGGCGGGTTTTGTAGTCGTTCATCGGGATGCGCACGTGGACGTATTCCATTGGGTCGGCATCCGCCGTTTCGGGGGTCCACGGTTTCTGGTCCACTATGAGCTCGATCGTTTTGATCCGCATCTGGCGCGCTTCGTCGTATCGGTAGCGCACGCAGACGAGGCGCGGGCCGTATTCGTTCACGAGTTGCATCGTTCCGGGGGCGCCGGGCTTCAATGTCAGACGTGTGCGGTACATGGTGCGCCGAGGTTCCCTCGGCATGTGGCGCGGGTCAAGAACCGGAAAGGTGTCTGCAAGACACCCGGAGGTCATCTAGAGCGAATCGAGAGGACTGCGTACCCCCTTCGCCCCGAGCTTCAGGACGTGCGTGTAGATCATCGTCGTCGCGACGTCGCGGTGGCCGAGGAGCTCCTGCACGGTGCGGATGTCCTGGCCGCGCTCGAGGAGATGCGTGGCGAAGGAGTGGCGCAGCGTGTGACACGTCGCACGCTTGTTGATCCCGGAATCGAGCACGGCCTGCTTCATGACGCGCTGGATGACGCTCTCGTCGACGTGATGCCTCCCCTCCCGCCCCTCCGCGTCGCGCCAGCGACGCCCGGCGGGAAACACCCACTGCCACTGAAACTCGCGCGCCGCCGCGGGGAACTTGCGGGCAAGGGCCGTTGGGAGGACCACCGCACCCCACCCGTCCTGCAGGTCGCTCAGGTGCAGCATGCGCACGCGCTCGATGTGATCGTGCAATGGATCGAACAGCGATCGCGGCAGCATCGTCGCACGGTCGCGCCGTCCCTTCGGATCGCGCACGAGCACCTCGCCGCGACGGAAGTCGACGTCCTTGACTCGCAGCCGCAGACACTCCAGCAATCGGAATCCGCCGCCGTACAGAAGGTTGAGAATCAATCGCGGCGTGCCGCTGGTTCGGTCCAATACCATCCGCACTTCATCGGTGGTCAGCACCGTCGGAAGCCGTGGCGGTCTGTATGCGCGAATGAGGTCCCTGAGCCAGGGCAAGGGTTCATCGAAGACCGTGCGATAGAGAAACAGCAGCGCCGCGAGTGCCTGATTCTGCGTCGACTCGCTGACCTTCCCCTCGACAGCTAGATTCGTCAGAAAGGCATTCACTTCATCCGCGGCCATCGACGCCGGATGCCGTTTGTTATGAAAGAAAATGAACCGCCGGATCCAGCCGACATACGCCTCCTCGGTTCGCCGGCTGTAATGCCGCGCCCGAAGCGCGGCGCGGATCGTCGGGATCAGACGCGGTGGTTCCGCCATCGTCCGAGGATGGCGGAACCGTTTGGAAATGCAAGTTTTCTACGAGGCGTAGACCGGGTCTGCTGATTCTTCCTCATCCACAGGAGTTTCGGCCGGACGACGGCGTCTGAAGAGTTCCTGCACGTCGTCGAACAGTGAATAGAGCACCGGCGTTGCGAGCAGCGTCAACAGAAGCACGAGGGTCTGGCCGCCGATGATCGTCGCACCGATGGCGCGATTCGTCGCCGCACCGGCGCCGCTCGAGACAACCAGCGGAATCATGCCCGCGACGAACGCAATGGTGGTCATCAGGATCGGGCGTAAACGATCACGATTGGCCTCGCGAATGGCCTCCGCGCGATGCATTCCTCTGCGTCGCAGCTGATTCGTGTGATCGACCTGCAGAATGGAGTTTTTCTTCACAATGCCGAACAGAACGACGATTCCCAGCGACGAGAAGATATTGACCGACTCATTGAGCAGCACCAGCGACAACAGCGCAAAGGGCACGGTCATCGGCAGCGACAATAGAATCGTGATCGGGTGCACCCAGCTCTCGAACTGTGCCGCCAGAATCAGGTACATGAAAACGATCGACAGCACGAAGGCGAGCATGAAGTTGAATCCCGCCTTCTGCTGCTCCTGGGCGCGGCCCGTGAACGCATAGGAATACGTCTTCGGCATGTTCAGCGCTTTGGCCTTCTTCACAAGCAGGTCCATGACAGCCTGCGAGGAGTGGCCGGGCTGCATGTTCGCGAGAACCATGACCATGCGCCGGCGATTCATGCGATTGATGACCGACGGACCGGTGCCTTCGCGCAGATCGACGAGATCGGCGAGTTTGACGTTCGGTCCCTTCATTGAAGGTACTTCGATCTGTGAAATGCCGGCGACGTTTCGGCGCGACCCCTCGTCCGCGCGCACGTGCACTTCGTATTCCTCGCCGCCCTCGTAATAGCTGGTCGCCTTCTGGCCGCCGACGAGCACATTGAGCGTCGCCGCGAGATCCTGCACGCGCACGCCCAGATCGGCGGCCTTGTCGCGATCGATACGCACCGCGAGCTCCGGCTTGCCGACGATGAAGTTCGTGTCGACGTCGGTCGTGCCGAGCTTCGGATCGCGAATGACGGCGGTCAGTTCCTTCGCGTATTTGTCGAGCTGCACCAGATCGGGTCCGCCGACCCAGAACATGACTTCCGCGTCGGTCCCGCCGCCGAACTCATTGACCGGCGCGACCTGCGTGCGCAGATTGAGCCGCTCGTATTGCGGCAGGATCTCCCTGCGCACGCGATCCATCAGGTCGTACTGATTCGCGCGCTCCGCGGCATCGCCGAGCTTCACGTAAATGGTCGCGAGATTGAGCGTTTGCTGCGGGTCGTCGCCAATGGTCACGACCGTATTCGTCACGCCCTTCAATTGCCGCGCGCGCGTCGCAATCGACTCGGCGATCTGCTGCGTCGTCGAAACGCTCGCGCCCTCCGGCGCACGCACCGTAATCGCGAACTGTCCCTCGTCGTCGTACGGGAGGAAGGTCTTGTCGACGATGGCGAAGAGGCCGACCTTCGGGATGAGCATCGACGCAAACACGGCGAGCATCAGCATGACGATGACCCAGCGGTGGGCCATCGAGAAGTCGAGCATCGCCATGTACGTCCGCTCGATGACGGCGTACAGGCCCTTCGAGCGCGTGCCGCCGCCATTGCCCGATTCCGGATGCAGATCCTCGCGGCGCAGAAAGCGCGCGGACATCATCGGCGTCAGCGTGAACGAGACCAGCAGCGACACCGCGATCGCGAAGGCCATCGTGACGCCGAACGAGTACATGAAACGGCCGACGATGCCGGCCATGAACGCGACCGGGAGAAAAACGACGATCAGCGACATCGACGTGGCCATGACCGCGAGGCCGACCTCTCTCGTGCCCTCGACCGCGGCCTTCATCGGCGTGAGGTTCTTCTCCTCCATATGCCGGAAGATGTTCTCCAGCACGACCACCGCGTCGTCGATGACGATGCCGACCGCAAGCGTCAGCGCGAGCAGGGTGATGACGTTGAGCGTGAAGCCCATGTACTGCATCGCCGCGAACGTCGCGATGAGCGAGCTCGGAATCGCGACCGCGGCGATGAGCGTCGGCCGCGATGTTCGCGCGAAGTACCAGAACATCAGTCCGCCGATCACCAGTGCGATCAGGATCGCGGCGAGTCGCGGCAGCGGCAGTCCGTGTCCAAACAGGAGGAAGTAGAACGACAGCGTCCCCGCGAGCATCAGCAGGACATGCCAGAAGCGCGGCGAGGAGAGAAACAGCCAGACGACCAGGGCCGCGAACAGCGATCCCAGGATGAGGTGCTCCTTCACCGCGCCGACCGCCGCGAGCACGAACTCCGACTGGTCGCGAATGACGTCGAGCTTGTAGCCCTTCGGCAGCATCGGCTGCACTTCCTTCACGCGCGCCTTGATGCCTTCGACGACCTGGATCGCGTTCGTGCCGGACTGCTTGCGGATCATCAGCACGACCGCCGACCTGCCGCTCACGCTCGCCGCCGACTCCACCTCGGCCATGCTGTCTTCGATGCGCGCCACGTCGCGCACGCGGATCGCCGTGCCGCCGATGTTCGCGAGCGGAATGTTCGCGAACTCCTCGGGCGTCGCGACGCGACCGTACGTGCGCAGCGTGAGATCGCGGATGCCCTGCTCGACCTTGCCGCCCGGAATCTGGATGTTCTGCGCCTGCAGCGCCGCGACGACCTGCGCCGCGGTGAGTCCCTGCGCCGCAAGCTTCGCGTTGTCGATGACGACGTTGATCTGACGAGGACGCGCGCCGATGACGAGCACCTGTCCGACGCCGTACACGGTCTCGAGACGACGGCGCAGGTTCTTGTCGACGTACTCCGAAATGTCGCGCTGCGAGCCCGGTGCGGAGACCGCGATCGTGACGACCGGAATCGCCCCGGGATCGAACGTCTGCACGATCGGGTTGTCGGCGTCCTTCGGCAGATCGGCGAGGATCGTCGAGACCTTGTCGCGCACTTCCTGCGCCGCGACGTCGCGATTCTTCTCGAGGTTGAACGAGATCATGACGACCGAGACGTTCTCCGACGAGAACGAGGTCAGCTCGTCGATGCCGCTGATCGTGTTGACCCCTTCCTCGATCTTGTCCGTGACTTCGGTCTCGATCTCCTCCGGCGCCGCGCCCGGCAGCGTCGTCGAGACGATGATGAACGGGAACTCGACGTTCGGAAAACGATCGACGCCGAGCTTGAAATACGAGAACGCGCCGACGACGACGAGGGCGAGGATGATCACCGTCGCGAAGACGGGACGTTTGACGCAAATCTCTGCGAGTTTTTGCATGTCGTTGGTCCGTTAGTCCGTTGTCCGTTGGTCCGTTGTCCGGGGTCCGGAGAATCGCGCCGGACATCGGACATCGGATACCGGACAACGATCAGTCGAGCTTCGCCTCCACTCTTGCGAACAATCCCGGCCTCAGCCTTCCGTCGCGATTCGCGAACTCGGCCTCGGCGAACATGGTGCGGGTCTTCGGATCGATGACGCCGCCGACGACTTTCACCGCGCCTTCGAACGTTTCCCCGGGATAAGGATCGACGCGCGCGGTCACTTTGTCGCCGCGGTTGATGCGGCCGAGGTAGCGCTCCGGCACTTCGAAGCGGAGCTTCAGCGGCGAGATCTGCACGACGACCGCCGCGACGCCGCCGTCGCCGAGGCGGGCGCCGACTTCGGTGCGCTTCTCGGAGATGACGCCGTCGACGGGCGAGCGCACGATCGAGTCGGAGATCTGCTGCCGCAGCAGCGCCGCATGCGCGAGCGCCCCGGCATGCGCGGCCCGGGCCTGTTCGAACATCCCCAGCGAGCGGTCGTACGTCGCCTGCGGGACGGCGTGCTTCGCGATCAGATCCTTCTTGCGATCGAGATCGCGCGAGGCCTCGTCCATCGCTGCCTTCGCCCGCTGCACCTCGGCATTTGCGGCCTGCAGGTTCAGCCGCAGGTATTCGCTCTCGAGCTCGACGATCGGCTGACCTTTGCTCACGCGCGAGCCTTCCTCGACGAACATGCGCGCGACGCGCCCCGGATTCTTCGGCGAAAGCTCGGATGACACCGGCGATACGAATTCGCCCGTCGCGCTGATGGTGTTCAGCGCGACCGTTTCCGACGTGCTCGTCGCGGCCTGCGTCGTCGACGCGGAGGCCACGCTCTGCACGTCGGCCGGCAGCGCCGGAGCGTCGTGCTTCGCCGCGTTGTTGATGGTATCGGCCTTCGCCGCGGGCGTCGGCTCGTCGCTCGAGCAGCCGAATGTGGCGAGGACCCCCGCGAGAGTCACGATCAGAACGAGAAGAAGAGATGAGCGCATTTACTTTGACTCCTGTGAGATGCCAACGGCTTCCTTGATCGAGCCGGCGGCGTACCAGACGCGCAGCTCGGCGAGATCGCGATTGAGCGTTTCCTCGGCCACCGCGCGGCGGGCATCGGCGAGCGAGGTCTCCGATGCGGCGAGGTCGAGCGACGTCGCTTCCTGCGCGCGATACAACTCGAACGACTGGTCGTACTCCGCCTGCGCCGCGTCGAGCTGTTCCTTCGCGAGCGCGATGCTCTTGTTCGCTGTGTTGAGATCGGCGAGGGCGCGGCGCACATCTTCTCTCGCCGCAAGACGAGCCGCATCGAGCGCGGCCTCGGCTTCCTTCTGCCGTTCCTTCGCACCGCGCACGCGCGCGACCACTTCGCCCGACTGAAACAGCGGAACGTTGAATCGCAGCGCGCCGAAGGCGTGACTGCCCGCGGGGAACGGCACCTTCTGTTCGGTGAATCCGCCTTCGAAGAAGACCGTCGGCAGCCAGTATCCGAATTGCTTGCTGACTTCGAGCTTCGCGATGCGAAGCGTGTTCTCGGCGAGGTCGACGTCGGGGCGCGAGCTCGTCGCGCGTTGAACGAGCGTCGACTCATCGGGCAATGAAGGCAGTGCGCGATCGGGCGGTACGACTTCGACCGCGCCGTCGAGATCGAGCGCCTCGCGCAAACGCGTCGTGGCCTGCTCGCGCTGCTGCTCGGCCGCGGCCATCAGACGCTGCGCGGCCTTCATGGCCGTCTGCGCGCGAAGAACGTCGACGTTCGTGACCTCGCCCGCTTCGTAGAACGCCTTCGCCTGCACGAGGCGTTTCTCCGCGAGCTCGATGTTGCGCTTCTCGACGTCGATGCGGCGGTCCGCGTTCACGACGCCGAGAAAATTCGACGCGACGTTGAGCAGCGCGGCATCTTCGACGCCGAGGGATGCCTGCTTCGCGTTCTGGATGCCGAGCTTCGCCTGCGAGTACGCGCGCAGCTCGCGGCGTCCGGCGAACACCGGCTGCGAGAGGATGACCGAATAGTTCCAGTCGTTGCGCGGGAGGATCGTCACCGCGTCATTGCCCTCGCCGAAGGTCTGCTCCATGTTGTTGCGCGTCAGCGAGCCGGAAAGAGTGATGCGCGGCATGACCGCGGAGAGAAGCTGGTCCTTCGTCGCCGTCGCGACGCCGATCTCGGCGTGCGCCTGCTCGACGGAGTTGTTCACTTCCATCGCGCGGCGGAGCGCATCGTTGAACGTGAGTCTCGTCTGTGCACTCGCAGACAGAGCGAGTGCCGACACCAGGATCATCAGGGGGATTCGTTTGAACAACGTCAACTCCGTTTCCGAACGCCGTCGAGGATCATGCTGACGATGAGATCGACGTCCGCCGCCTCTTCGCCGGGCGAGTCCTGCGTGAGGCGCTCGAGGATGATGGCCGTACTGCCTTCGATGATGAACATGGCGAGCTTCCAGGGATCGAGACGGCGGATCTCGCCGGCCTCCATGGCCTGCTCGAGCACGGTCGCGAGCTTCTGCGCGCTCGTGCGGTACTGCGGCTGACACGTTTTCTTCTGCCGGCGCTGCCGCTCCGGCGTGCCTTCCGGAATGCGCAGCGAGATGTAGAGCCGGAAGAACTCGCGGTTCTCGCTGAAGAACGCGACCTTCGCGGCCATGGCCGCGCGGATCTTCTCCTCGAATCCGACGTTCATCTCCAGCGCGGCATCAATGCGCGCCATGAGGTGCCGGATGGCCGTATCGAACGTCTTCTCGACGAGCTCGTCGCGATCGCGGAAGTAGAGATAAATCGTTCCCTTCGCGACGCCGGCTTCGTCGGCGATCTCCTGCATCGTGGCGGCGGACATCCCCTTCCGGGCGATGACCCGCATCGTCGCGTCCTGAATGGACTGGATTCGAAATTCCTGAACGACGTCTTCCTTGGTCTTCATAGTCACGCGACTGAACGTACGGTCAGTCAATCAGAATTTCGAGTCATCTGCAAGAACGCGGCGGTCACGAAACTGCGAACGAGTGCTGCGTGCTGAGTCCTGAGTGCTGAGTACAATGGCCCTTCTCTCATGCTCCAACCCGGCTCCCGCCTCGGTCGTTACGAGATCCGCTCCCTCCTCGGTGCCGGTGGCATGGGCGAGGTTTATCTCGCACACGACACGCAGCTTCGCCGTCCGGTGGCTCTCAAGGTTTTAGCGGCCTCGGTGCGCCAGGACGAGGAGCTTCGTCACAGGCTCGAGTACGAGGCCCGCGCCGCATCCGCGCTCAACCATCCGAACATCCTCACGGTCTACGACGTCGGCCATGTCGGCGACGATCACTTCATCGCCACGGAGTACGTCGACGGCGTGACGCTGCGGCAGCGGATGCTGCGCGTCGCGCCTGGTTTCACGGAAGTGCTCGACGTCGCGATTCAGATCGTCTCCGCGCTCGCGGCCGCCGAAGCCGCGGGCCTCGTGCATCGCGACGTGAAGCCGGACAACATCATGATGCGCGGCGACGGGTACGTGAAGCTGCTCGACTTCGGACTGGCGCGAACCCGAGGAAATATCTCGGAGACGGCGCTGCAGAAAACGGATCCGTATGTCGTGCGCGGGACCGTGTTCTACATGTCGCCGGAACAGTTGCGCGGATTGCCGCTCGACACGCGCAGCGACATCTGGAGCACCGGCGTCGTGATGTACGAGCTGATCAGCGGACGGTTGCCGTTCGACGGCGACGCGGCGACCGACGTCGTCGCCGCGATTCTGAAGAGCGAGCCCTCGTCGCTGACGACGCAGACGCAGGGACCCGTTCCGCCGCGGCTCGTCGAGATCGTGAATCGCGCGTTGCAGAAGGATCGCGCGCATCGCTATCAAACGGCCGGCGAGCTGCTGATCGATCTGCAGCGCCTGCGCGCCGATCTCGAGCGCGACGCGTCGTCGGTCGCGGGAACGAAGGAGGCGCGGCACGCGACGACGGAGAACGTCGACATCGCCGACGCGCCGCCGTCGAACCTACCCGCGCAGATGACGGGACTGGTCGGACGCGAGGCGGAGCGCAACGAAGTAATGGATCTGCTTCGCCGCGATGAAGTGCGCCTCGTGACGCTCACCGGTCCGGGCGGCACGGGGAAGACGCGGCTGAGTCTCGCCGTCGGGCACGAACTGCTGCGCACTGTCGATGATGGTGTGTGGGTCGTGCAGCTCGCGCCGCTCAGCAACGCGGAGCTCGTCGTCTCCGAGATCGCCGCAGTGCTCGAGGTCTCCGAAGGATCGACGTCGCTGATGGACGGCATCCGCAAGACATTGCGCGACAAAACGATGCTGCTGATCCTCGACAACTTCGAGCAGGTGCTCGACGCCGCGCCGGTCGTGTCGGAGATTCTCGCCGCCGCGCCGCGCGTGAAGGCGCTCGTCACGAGCCGCTCGCCGCTGCGCATCAACGGCGAGCGCGAATACGCCGTCCCTCCCCTCACCACGCCGCCGCTCGATCTGCCGATGGCGCCCGAAGCGATCGGCGCGTACGGCTCGGTCGCGCTGTTCATGGAGCGCGCGACCGCGATGAAGAGCGACTTCGCGCTCACGCCCGAAAACGCGGCCGCGGTCGCGGAGCTCTGCGTCCGCCTCGATGGTCTTCCGCTCGCGATCGAGCTCGCGGCGGCGCGCATCAAGCTGCTTCCGCCGCAGGCGATGCTCGCGCGCGTGGACAACGATCGACTGAAGCTGCTCTCCGGCGGACGCCGCGATCTTCCCGAACGGCAGCAGACGATGCGGGCCGCGATCTCGTGGGGCTACAACCTTCTCGGCGAAGAAGAGAAGCGGCTCTTCGCGACACTCTCCGTCTTTCGCGGCGGCTTCTCGATGGAGATGGCCGAAGCGCTGTCCGACGATTGCTACGACGTGCTCGAGGGCTTGTCGTCGCTGGTCGACAAGGCCTTCCTCCGCCGCGATGCCGCGTCGACCGATGAGGCGCCGCGTTTCGCGATGCTCGAGACCATTCGCGAATACGGACTTGAATGTCTCACCGAGGACTCG